>Ga0182030_10008288_pt1 | contig 21573 bp, 21 predicted proteins | sample 812S3MmetaG_FD_121299 | JGI IMG/M metagenome (GOLD analysis project Ga0182030, IMG submission 121299) | Permafrost microbial communities from Stordalen Mire, Sweden - 812S3M metaG (Illumina Assembly) | ecosystem: Environmental > Terrestrial > Soil > Wetlands > Permafrost | place: Sweden...
ATCGGCGATGCCGCGCATGCCATGTCGCCGGTCGGCGGCGTCGGCATCAATCTCGCCGTGCAGGATGCGGTCGCCGCGGCCAATATCCTGGCCGGGCCGCTCAAGGCCGGCAGTGTCACGGCCCAGCATCTCGCCGCCGTGCAGCAAAGGCGCAGTCTGCCGATGCGGGTCATCCAATGGGGCCAGGTGCAGGTTCAAAACAGGGTGTTACGGCCGATGCTGGCCAGCACGCAACGGCCAAGCGTGCCCTGGCCGGTCAAGCTATTGCGCTGGTTTCCGGTGCTGCAGCGAATTCCAGCCCGCCTCGTCGGCATGGGAATTAGGCCGGAGCATGTGCGCACGGTCTACCATGAATAGGGTAGCGCGCTATCCGCGCCGCCCTTGTCATAAAGCGCAATGAAAATCGGACATTCATCGACGGATTTATTCAGGGCTGGCAATCCGTCGTCGGCCCCCGATTGAATTTCCCGGAAATTCCGGCGCCGCCAATCCAATCGAGCGGCACAAAATTCATTCACGGCTTGATCGAAGGCATCGAGGCCGCGGAAAAGCAGATACTGGAAAAGCGCGTGACGGATTAGCCCGCTCGCGCCGGCGGCGCGGCGTCAAGGCTTCGCCGGTGGCGCCACCGCGGCTTCCTGGCCACTGCGCTTGAGCGCCGCGGCGACAAAACCGGAAGCCTTCATCTCTTCGACAAACTTGCGCAAGTATGCCGCGCCGTCGAGCCGGCCCTTGGGCGTGCCCATGGCCTGCTGGATTTCCATGAAATGGCCATCCATCACGCGCACGTCCGGATGGTCCTTGGCATAGGCGACCAACGGCTGCTTTACCCCGGCCGCGACTTCGAGCTTGTCGTTGCGGAACATGTCGATCATGGCCTTGCCGCCGCCCATCGAGGCCCGCACGATCGTGGCATTCTTGACGGTTCGCGTGAGATAAAGATCGTAGGCCGAGCTGACGCCGACGGCGATGCGCACGCCGGCATGATCGACATCGGAAATTTGCTTCAAGGGCGAATCCTTCGGCACCATATAAGTGCCCTCGATGATGACATAGGGCGCGCTGAATTCGATGACCGCGGCGCGCACCGGCTCGATGGCGACGAAGCCGATGTCCCATTCATTCTTCGAAGCGGCCTCGAACACTTTGCCGGCTGCATTGTAGATGACGAGTTCGACCGGAACGCCGAGACGCTTGCCAAGTTCATTGGCGAGTTCGGGCGTGACGCCCTTAGGCCTGCCGGTGGCCGCGTCGGTCTGCGCAAGCACGCTATTGCCGAGATTGATGGCGGCGCGCAGCTTGCCGGCGGGCGCAAGATCTTTGAGAACTTTATCCATCGCGGGGTCACCTAGAACGGTTGATGTCGTCGCGAAAGCTAGCATGGCGGCCAGGACAAGGGTGGCTAATTGGCTTCGTGTCTGGGCGGCCACGATGTTTCTCTCCAGCGGTTTTTATTGTTGGGCAACGCTTAGGCCAAATCGGCGGTCTTCCCAAGCCGGGGCGCGGCCCACCGCACCAGCGCCAGCATGACCACAAAAACCGCGAGCCAGACCATGCGCGCGCCGTAGCGGTCGTGCGGATTGGATAGCGCGCCACACACAAAGGCATTGGCCAGCAATGCAAGGATGACGGTTGCCGTTAGCTCATCGAGTTCGCCTAAGCCGGCGGGCACGTTCTTGTACCGCGCCGCCAACAGGATGAGCGGCAGCAGCGCCATCGACGCCAGCGCTAAGGGATATTGCACGTCGTTGATCGTGGTGAAGTGGAATTCGCCTTGCTGCTGGCGGGCCGCGAGCATGGGCCGCGCCAGTTGCGGCGCGTAGCGCCCGATAATGCCGTAAGTATGCCAGATGGTGGGCAACACGCCTTCGCCGGTATGCACGTCGATGAGTTGGCGCCAAGTGGCTATCGCCGCGGTCTCGATCTGCATGCCCGGATAATCGACGAGACTTTCCAGCGCTATTTTTTCCATCTCATGGCCGAGCCCGGCAAAGCGGCCGAGGCTGTCGAACAATTTGCTGCCCCAGAACCAGACATCGGCGTCATTTGGGAGCTGGTCTTTGTAGCTGCAAAGCTGCAGCTTGGCATCGGGACAATGGTCGTTGAGGTAACGCGTGACGATGCCGTCTTGCAGCATGCGCCCGAAAGACAGCGCAAATCCGCCCGGCGTCCAGGCCACGCGCTTGGCGACGATAAAGTTGGCGCCAAACACCAGCACGGCGCCGAGCACCAGCGCGATGCAGCCGCGGGCAACCGCAGCGGCGCTCATGCGCTTGCGGTCGATAAACCGCAGCAGGATGGCGGCCGCCAATAGCGCAATCAGCACGGCAATCGTGGCGCTGTGGGTGGCGGCCGACACCGTGGTGAGCACGATGAGGCCGACGCGTTCATAGCGGTTGAGCGTGGCGTTGCGCATCAGTAGTAAATAGAGCGCGAGCACGCCGAGGCCGCAGAAAATATCGGTGAGCAGGATCGCGGTCAGCCAGGGTAAAGTCGTGAGCAGCGTCAAGGCGGCGATGACGCCGAGCAGCACGAGCGGGTGCCGGCCGAGCCCGTGCGCGCGCAACACCAGCGCCAATACCCAGACCGTGAGGCTCGATTGCAGCAACAGCACCGGCCAGAAAGCGAACGGCACGCCGGCGGTCAGAATGAGGCCATAGACGACGGCGCGGTTCGGCACCAGCGTGGCTTCGTACCAGCGCGCCAGATAGCCGCCGGTGTCCCATTGCAGCAGCACAAAGCCGTTCCACAAGGCCGGCGCGATGAGCAGCAAAATCGACAATAAAACGGCAAGCGCCCAGAGGGCGCGGTCGCGTTTCGGCATTGGTGAGATCCCCGGCAGCCGCGCCTTGTTAACCGCTTGACGGGCGCGCGGCTAGGGCGAAATGTTGCGGCATGTTCGCCACCTTCTTCACCGAGCTCAAATCCGCCGGCGTGCCGGTAACGCTGCGTGAGTATTTGACGCTGATGCAGGCGATTCAAGCCGACTTGGCGACGAGACAAGTCGAGCATTTCTATTATCTGGCGCGCGCCACGCTGGTGAAGGACGAGCGCAATATCGATAAATTCGACCGCGTGTTTGGTCACGTCTTCAAGGGCCTGGAAATGCTCGGCGCCGAGACCAATCCGGAAATCCCGGCCGAATGGCTGAAGAAACTCGCCGACAAATATCTCACCGAAGAAGAGAAAAGACAGATCGAGGCCATGGGCGGCCTCGACAAGCTGCTCGAGACGCTGAAAAAACGCATGGCCGAGCAGAAGGGCCGCCACCAGGGCGGCTCGAAATGGATCGGCACCGGCGGCACGTCTCCTTTTGGCAATGCCGGCTACAATCCGGAGGGGGTGCGCATCGGCGGCGAAAGCACGCATCGCCGCGCCGTGAAAGTGTGGGACAAGCGCGAGTTCAAGGACCTCGACGACGAGGTTGAGCTCGGCACCCGCAACATCAAGTTGGCGCTACGCCGCCTGCGCAAGTTCGCCCGCACCGGCGCACCCGAGGAGCTCGATCTCGACGGCACCATTAAAGGCACCGCGCATAAGGGCTATCTCGACATCCAGATGCGCGCCGAGCGGTATAACGCCGTGAAGGTGCTGTTGTTCTTCGACATCGGCGGCTCAATGGATTGGCACATCAAGGCGACCGAGGAATTGTTCTCGGCCGCGCGCACCGAATTCAAGCACATGGAGCATTTCTACTTCCACAATTGCGTCTACGAGAAACTGTGGAAGGAAAACCGGCGGCGCTTTCAGCAAACGACGCCGACCTGGGACGTGCTGCATACCTATCCGCACGATTACAAAGTTGTGTTCGTCGGCGACGCCTCGATGTCGCCTTACGAGATCAGCGCGCGGGGCGGCTCGGTCGAACATTATAATGACGAGCCGGGCGCGACCTGGATCGAGCGCATGACACGCACTTACCCGGCGGCGGTATGGCTCAATCCGGTGCCCGAGCGCGAATGGGACTTCACGCATTCGATCCAGATGGTGCGCCAGCTGATGGGTGGGCGGATGTATCCACTGACCTTGGAAGGGCTCGACCGCGCGATGCGGGAGTTGGTGCGGTGAGGGGGGACTGATGCTTCGCGATAACCGTGATATTATCCAGCGGCTCAGCCAAGAGGGCTACGAGCAAGTATAGGTCAGTGGCTCGCACCACAAATTCGTGCACAGGCTACTGCGCCGCCGGGTAATCGTGCCGCACCCCAAGCGCGACTTGCCAGCGGGGACGGTTCGCGCCATCTATAGGGATGCGGGTTGGGAATAGGACTAACCGAGATGCCGCATTACATCGCGCTCATCCACAATGACGTCGACAGTTGCTTTGGCGTCTCCTTTCCAGACGTGCCCGGCGTGTTCACTGCCGGCGACACCATCGATGAGGCCATCGCGAAGGCCGCCGAAGTTCTCGCATTTGCGGCACAGGATTGGTCGGACCTCGACGGCGCGCGTTTCCCCGCGCCGCGCACGATCGATGCATTGCGGTCCGATCCCGAATTTCAGGATAGGGCCATCGATGCGGTGGTCGCGGCCGTTCCATTCCGTGCGTCCGCCGAGGTGGCGGCTTAACAAGCCCCCAAAACCAACACCGCCGGACCTTGCGGCCCGGCGATGCGGCATGCCCCTCATTGAACCGATGTATTAGGCCGCGTTGGCGGCGCGCTGGCGCAGCGGGCTTTCCAGCGCCTGCTGATTGCGTTGCAGCGTCATCACGTCGCGCATCAGGCGGGCCTGATCCTTGCGGCCGGATTCGAGCGCGCCTTCCACCACCGCGCGTTCCATCTTCTCGCGCTGAACGGCGGCGTTGAGCTCCTGGATGGTGTTTTCCGCGCTTTGTTTTTCATTGGCGAGCACGGCTTCAAGCGTGGCGATGCGCTCATTGAGCGAGCCGTTGGCGTCCTCGGCGCGGGCCAGCGCCGCTTCCTTCATGGTGAAGGCGCGAGCTAGCGTGGCGCTGCGCTCCATATAGGTGGTGCGGCCCTGGTCGATTTCCCTGAATTCGGATTCGCGCTGAATGCGCTCGGATTCGAGTTCTGTCACCCGCGCGCTCAAGGCATCGCGCTCCATGGAAATATCGCCGACGCGTCGGTCATATTCGCGGATGTCCTCGGCGCGCCCGAGCAGATGTTCGCGCGCTTCGCCCAGCAGCTTTTCGGTAGCGGTCGCGCGCGCCTGCAGCGCCTCGAGGCGCATACCCTGGCTGGTGAGTTCGTGCCCGTGGCGTTCATTGGCCTCGTCAAGCGCGGAGACCAGCCGCGCGCGTTCGGTGCTCACCTCGACGAAATTGGCTTCGACGTGACGCAGCCGCCCTTGCGAGGCAGCCAGGCTTGCTTCCGTTTCGGCCAGCTTGCGCGACAGGCGTGCGGCTTCCGCGCTTGCTTTGGTGAGCGAAGTCTGTTGCGCGCGCTTCTCGTCCTCGGCCATCAGCAGGCGCTGGCGCGCGGCATTGATGTCGGATTCGAGCGCGATAATGCGCTTGTCGGTGATGTCGAGCCGCTCGTCGAGCCGGCGGTTTTCCTCGCGCAACGACTTGTTCTCGCCGGCCTCTTGCGTGAGACGCTGTTCCAGCTCGGCGATCTGCGCGCGCCTGGCAGCGACGTCGATGGCGATCTCGGCCTTGGTGATTTCGGTGGTGCGCAGCAGGCTTTGCGTGGTCAGCAATTCCTGACGCAGCGATTTGCATTCCTTCTCGGAGGCCGTGTTTTTCTTCTCAAGCTCGGCGACCTCGTTGCGCAGCTTGCCATAGGCGGTGCGGGTATTGTTGAGCACCGTTTGCAGGCTGATTTTTTCGGATTTTTCGGTCTCGAAGGCGCGCAAGGTTTTGGCGAGCGGATCGGCCAGCTTGCCGACCGCGTTCTTGATGATGTCGAGTTCGGCGATCTTGGCGTTGGCGTCGAGCATCAGATTGCGCAGCGACTCGTTTTCGCCGCCGATCTGGGCGCCCAGCGTGGAGAACAACTCCTCGTCGAGTTCGAGCGGATTGTCGGGCAATTCGTCGAGGCGCACCGCGCTAATATTTGCGGTGGCCGGCGGCGCGGGCTCCGATGTGGCGTCGAACAGGCCGGCCTTGCGGCCGAAGAAGCCCCCGAATTTGCTCATGGAAGTGATCCTTTAAATGCGCCGATCCGCCCGGCCGTAGCGACGCCGAATCACCATGCAATCTGTCCCGGTTGAATCTGGATTGCGGTGGTAAATGAATGGTTAACGGTAGCGCGATAGGCGCAAAAGACCGTTTTTTATCAGTCGGTTGCGGGTCATTCGGTAATCCGCTCCGGGCGGGCCTGCGAAGGCGGGCTGGCGCGGATCGCGCATGCCGGCAGCCAACGGCTTGTGAATAACCCCAAAAGGCGCGCCGGCCCGGCTCGACTTGGCCTGGCAAGCGGCTCAGACATCGTCGGCAGTCTATTTCTGGACCACCGGGAGACTTGGGATGAACCGAAAACTAGCCTTGTTCGCCGCACTCGTCGCGGCATTTGCTTTCACCAGCCAGGGCGCGCAAGCGCACGGCCACCACCACCACATCAATAAAAAGATCGTGGCGACCGCGGTCGTCGTCGGCGCTGCGTCGACGGCGGCTTACTTCGCAATCAATAATTGGAAGTGGAACTGGAATAACAGCAGCGGCTTGACGAGTCTGGGCGCATGGGGCGCCGCCACGTTCGGCTGCGCGGCGGTTTCGCCGATGGTCGCGACCGTCGTGCTGCATCGCCAGTTGACGATGCGCGAGGCGCATATCCTGGTCGGATCCTGCGTCATTCCGATTGTCGGCGGCTGGATCGTCAACGAAATCTGGAACGCCCATCCGGAATGGGAAGCCGGGATGCCGCATCCCAGGCATCACCACCACCACATGAAGAAGATGATGAAGTAAGCGCGCCGCGCGCGTTCGCCTTTAATAAAGCCGCCGGCGCCGATTGAATTCGGCGCCGGCGGTTTTGTCTGCGGGAGTGTTACGCCCGCTTGGCAATAAACAGGCCTTCGCAGAGCCGGAAGGTGAAGTCGGCGCCGGAGCCGGCCGGCTTGAGCATGGCTTTGACCTCGGGTGTCACCTCGGTCAGCATCGAGCGCAGCAGCGCCTTCATGGTGTCGTCGTAGCGCTGCGCCCAGCTTTTGAATTCCATCTGCTTGAAGATCTGCTCTTCGTGGCTGACAGTAAGCTTGGCCTTCTTCAAGGCGTCGCCCCATTCCGCCACGGTCCAGGCGCGCAGGTGACTCGGATCGCGCAGCCGCTCGAAGGCGTTGATGTAATCGCCGACGCTGCCTGCCGGCACCACATTATCGACCAGCGCCAACAGCGCGCCGGGCTTGAGCACCCGGTGCACTTCGCCGAGGAATTCCGGAATCGAGTCGAAGTGATGCGGCGCGATGCGGCAGGTGACGAGGTCGAAACTCTCATCCTCGAACGGTAAAGCTTCGGCTTTGGCGTAAGTGGTGCGGACATTGGCGAGGCCGCGTTTGGCGGCCTCTTTTTTGACCATGTCGAGCATTTCCTGGGTGATGTCGGTGGCCCAGACGCGTGCGACATGCGGCGCGAAAGCATAGGCGACATGGCCGCCGCCGGTCGCGACGTCGAGCACGCGCCAGGTCTTTTGCGGCGAGGTCAGATCGACCAGGCGTTCCAGGCTTTTGCCCTTGGCGTGCGGCGTGCTGGTCAAGTAATGCGCGGCGGTCTTGCCGAATTGCTCCTGGACGGCGGTCTTGTTCATTGCGCGATTTCCGAATGCGGGGTGGCGGCAGGCAAATACATAGCCTGTCCGGAACCGGCGCGAAACCTCGGGAATGCGCAGGACAGCTTTTCCAAAACCGCTATAAAAATCAGCCGGCCGATCCGTCGCCGCCGCTCAGGTCGTCGTAGCCATGGCGGTTGGAGTAAAATACTAGCGCCATCAAGCCGCCGCCGACCGCGAGCGAGAGCACGACGCCGCCTGCAATGGCCAAATAGCCGTAAAGCGGGATCGGTTCGCCGCCGAAACGCACCCAGGCGTCCACGGCAAACCAGATGGCCAGGGCCAAAAGTCCCAACAGGCTGAGGACGACTAGCGCGCGCATGGTGTTGATATAGGGTACGTCGCCGCCTTTTGCCAAAGCCCAGGAGCCAACCACGCCGATCCGCCGTCTGTGCAGGCTTTTTGCCGTCGCCGCTCGGCGTCGGCCTCTTCAAGCCCGAACATCCGGTGAAAAAACTCGAGGGCGATTACGACGTGTTCGGCGATGCCAGCGCGACGCTCATTTCGACGCCCGGCCATACGCCCGGCCACCAATCGCTACTGGTGAAGCTGCCGAAAACCGGCGCGGTGCTGCTGTCGGGCGACGCGGTGCATTTCAAGGATAATTGGGACAAGCGCCGGGTGCCGGCCGGCAATACCAGTAAGGAACAGACTCTCGCCTCGATGACGCGCGTGGCCGAAGTGATGGCCAAGGAGAAGACTCAGCTCTGGATCAATCACGACAAGGCGCAGGGCGACACGCTCAAGCACGCGCCGGCCTTCTACGACTGAAAAAACGGCGCCCGGTTTTGCCGGGCGCTGCCAAAGGCTCAATGCGTTACTTCTTCGAGCTGTCGCTCATTATTTTTTTGAGCTGTCGCTCATGGGATTCAGGCTCTTGATCTTGTCGGTGATGCCGGAACCCGTGGTCTGCGGCGCCGTACCCTCGTAATAAGCGAACTTCGGCGCGGTCTTGAGTTCATCCTTGGTGTAGGTGACCGAAATCTTTTCGATCGAACTCGAATCCGGCTTGCGCGAAATATTGAGCGCATCGAGCGGGATCGCGACATTCTTTTCGCCGACGCCGAGGAAACCGCCGACGCCGATCACGACCGCGCGCACATTACCGTCGTTGCCGATCAGCAGGTCGTTGACTGAGCCAATCGAGGCATTGTCCGGGCCATAAACGCTGGAACCGATCAGCTTAGTGCCGCGCCAATCGGTGGCGTGCTGGGTCTGCACGAAACTTTCCGGGCTGGCATTGCTCAGGTTCGGCATGGAACTTTCGGTCGCGCTATTGGGCTTGGCCATCGGATTGGGCTTGTTGGCCTGCGCGAAAGCGGGCGTCGCCAGCAAAGCGGTCAACGCAGCAGCGGTAAGAGTGTGTTTAAGCATCATAATAGTGGCTCCTCGTGACAGGTTTTGGGTGATGGAAAGCGCGGCGCCCGCGGGAACAACGCGCCACCTGTAAGAAGAACGCGGGCGCATCGCCCGCGTTCCAAAAAATGGAGAAATGTTTAGGTGCGGCGAGGCGTCGCGCTGCGCGGACGCGCTCGAAAAGCGCGGCGCCGCGGCTTTAACTTCTAAGACTGTTCTTTGTGCTGGGCTTGATGCTGGCTATGGGCGGATTCGCCCTTGCCCTTCTTGCCTTTGGCGGGCGCCTCGTCATCGGCGGCCTCGGCCGGCGCCACCGGCGCTTCGTCGAGCGGAACGCCGCGCCGTAGTGTCGAGCGCAGCGCGCCGACCTCGCTTTGCAGGCGTGAATTATCCTTGCGCGCGGCTTCCAGCGCGCCTTCGACCACCGCACGTTCCATGCGCTCGCGCTGCAAGGCCGAATTGAGATCCTCGACCCGCTTTTCGATATTGGTGCGGCTGACCTGCACGTCGGCTTCCAGATGGCCGTTGCGCTCGGTCAGCGCAGCGATCTTTTCCTCGGCGCGGGCGAGCGCGGTCTCGCGCGTTTTGAGTGTCTTGGCGACGGCATTGTTGCGCTCGGTGAGGGCGGTGCGCGCCGCTTCGAGATCCTTGATCTGGCGCTCGCGCGTCTCCTGCGAGGCTTCGACCTGCGCCAGCCGTTTTTCTGAATTGTTGCGCGCGATGATGGCTTCCACCGATTTGCGGTCGAAGGCGCGCACTTCTTCGGTGCGGGCGAGCAGGTTCTGGCGCGCTTCCGACAACAGCCGCTCGGCGGTGGCGGCGCGCGACTGCAGCGCGTCGAGGCGCATATTAAGGCTGCTGCGCTCGGTCTGATGATGTTCCTTGGCCTCGTCGAGCGCGGCGCCCAGGCGGCCGCGTTCGGCATAGGCCTCGGCAAAGCTCGATTCGACCTTGCCAAGCTGGGCGCGGGCGGCGGTCAGCGTGTTTTCGGTTTCCGTGAGTCGGCGGGACAGGCGGGCGGTCTCGTTGAGCGCGGAATCGACCGCGACTTGCAGCGAGCGCTTCTCGTCTTCGAGCAGCGCCAATTTCTCGCGCGCGGCCGCCAATTCGCCTTCGAGTTGGCCGATGCGCTTTTCGGCGCCGTCGAACTGGTCTTGCAAGGCGCGGCGGGATTCGCCGATCGAACGGCGCTCGGCGCTTTCCTGCGCCAAATTCCGTTCGAGCTGGCCGATCTGGCTGTTGCGGGCGTTGATGTCGTTGGTCAGTTCGATCTGCGCGCTTTCCAGCCCGCGGTTGGATTCGCGCGACAGTTCGAGATCCTCGCGCAGCTTTTCGGATTCGGCTTCGAGCGCGGTGGCCTTGCGTTCGATCTGGTAGAATTCGGTGCGCAGCGTGTCATAGGCCGCGCGCGACTCCTCCAGCATGCCGGACAGACCCAGCGTCTGCGACTTTTCCTTTTCGAGCGCGCGCAAGGTGCTGTTGAACGGCGCGACGATCTTGTCGAAGGCTTCCTTGAGCTCGTCGAGCTCGCCGATTTTGCGGCCGGTGTCGCTTAGAAGATTGCGCAGCGCCTCGTTTTCCTCGCCCATGCGCGAGCCGACATCGGAAAAACTCTCGACATTGATAGGGCCGCTGTTGCCATTTCCGTTGCCGTTACCATTTCCCTGCTTGCGGGCCACCCGCGATGGGCCTTTGTCGGGCTCGCCACCTTTGCGGCCAAACAGGTCCGAAAACTTAGCCATGACAACGCCCCTAACCCTGAAACGCCACGAAACCGACCGCAATTAGGATAGTCTAGACCGAGGGCGATTGAAACACGTGTGGCGTTTTGCGGCTGTCCCCAGCTGTGCATAGCGCCATCGTCCAAAAGCGCTGGATTTGCGGGTGAATTCGCCGGCGCGCGCCATTGTCATCGGGAAGTTATACATGAGCAAAGATTCAACCGCGCCGCGCGCTGACATTACAGGCTATGCCTACCGGCCCTCGCTGTTGGGCGCGCCCTGGGAGTTTAAGCTTACCTCTGGCGCCATCGAATGGGAGGCCGGGCGCAAAACCGGCCGCGTGGCGCTGCGCGATATCCGCCGTATTCGCCTGTCGTTTCGGCCTGCCAATATGCAGACGCAGCGCTTTGTCACCGAAATCTGGGCCGACGACGCGCCCAAGCTCCAGATCGTATCCTGTTCCTGGAAAAGCATGGTCGTGCAGGAGCGGCTCGACGGGCCCTATTCGGCATTCGTGCGCGAATTGCACGCCCGCGTCGTGCAATCCGGCGCCAGGCCGCGTTTCGAGCGTGGCAGCCATCCGCTGGTCTATTGGCCCGGCCTTGTCGTATTTGCCGGGGTGACGCTAGGCCTGCTCGCCTTGATCGCGCGGGCGCTACAGGCGCAGGCCATGGGCGGTGCGGCCTTTATCGGCATCTTCTGCATATTGTTTTTGTGGCAAGGCGGAAACTTCTTCCGCCGCAATGTGCCGGGCGTCTATAGGCCGGATGCGTTGCCGTCGGCGTTGCTGCCCAAAGCCTAGGGCGCCGCGCTCGCCGATACGCTATTCCGTCTGGCGCAGGCGCTGCACGGAATCGATGGCCCGGTCGAGGCGTCGAATAACCGGTTCGAGCGAGGGCCAGTGAACCGCGGCCTTGGAGGTTCGCGCAATGGCGAATTGCGGCACCGCCGCCTTCACGACATCGTTGATGGGCGCGTTGATCGCGGCGTCGGTCAGCCCGAATACCCCGATGCTGGGTTTGCCGAACGCCGCCGCGATATGCAGCGGACCGGAATCGTTGCCGACGAAAATGTCGGCGGCGGCGATTGTGAGAGCGAGCGTCGTCAAGGAATCGGTCAGGCGGTCGCGCACCGGCGCGGTTTCCCCGATGGCCGCCAGCAATTTGCGATCCGCGATGGCACCCACGATCCAGACCGTGCAACCGGCGTCGGCGCAGCGGCGCGCAATCGCCGCGTAATTCTCCGCCGGCCAGTTTTTGCGCGGGTCCGATGAGCCGGGCGCGATCGCGACGACCGGCGCCTGAGTGCGGGATTTTTGCCGTAATGCTTCGAATTCGGCGCGGTGCGCCGCCGGCACTTGGAGGCGCGGCTCCGGCCAAACCGCAGGGGCTGCTTCCTCGCCTTCGATGCCGAGCCAGCAGATGCGGTCGACCATGCGGGGCATGTGCCGCATGCCGAAGCGCGGCTGGCTCAAGAGTGGCCGCCGGAATTCCTGCGACCAGCCGATGCGCTCCGGGATGCGCGCGAGAAACGGCACCAGCGCGGCCTTGAACGAACTCGGCAACACATAGGCGGTCTGGTAGCCGCGGCCGCGCAAATTTCTCGCCAGCGCAAGGCGGCCCAACGGATTGACCTGACCATGCTGGAAATCCTCGCCGATCGCGTCGCGCACTTGCGGCATGAAGGCGGCGATCTCGGCCACCGGACGGCGCGCGACAATATCGATCGGCCGGTCCGGATATCGCTCCGCGATCATTTGAATCAAGGAATGGCAGCGCACCAAATCGCCGAGACCCGGAAATCCAATGACCAGAATCGGCGCCCCGGCGTTGCGAATGGTATTTTGGATGTGAGTGCCGACCCCGTCCATGAATAAAATGATTCGCTGACGGCAGCCCCGCGCGGATTAAGACGGAGGCGGCATCACGCGGCAATGGTTCCACGGATTAAATATCGGTAAGGTCGCCGCAATATTTATTTCGAATAAAATCGGCGTAAACTATGCGGCGTCAGCCGCGCACCACCAGCACTGAACATTTTGCATAACGCACCACATGCCCGGTATTGGAACCGAGAAAATAAGTGCGCATGGCGGGGCGGTGCGAACTCATCACGATCAGGTCTGCATTGATCGCCTTCGCCTGTTCGAGCACCTCATGATAGATGCCGCCTTGCCGCACCGTCCACGAAACATGTTCGGCGCCGAGACCGCATTCCTTGGCGATGAGGCCAAACGCTTCCTCCGATACCTTGCGTTGCTGAACGTCGAAATCCGGCGGCACATATTCCGCCAGCATGACCGGCGTCATCGGCAGCACATTCACCAGCCGCACCGAGCCATGCGATGACTTGGCCATGGCGACCGCGGTCTCGATGGCGGGCTTGGCCAAATCGGTATCGGCCAGATCGACCGGCACCAGAATACATTTGTACATGACAGCGTTCCCCAGCTTCGCTGCGAGGCGGCATCATGGCATGTTTTCGCTTGGCGGTAGATTCGGCTAATTCGTCGCGGCTTCGAGCCATTTTGGCGACACGAAGCGCTCCAGGCGCCCGGACTGCGGGTGGAGCTTGGCCCAATCGTCGAAGGCGAATTCGATGATGACGAGGCCGGCGGTTGGCAATTTTTCGCGCAGCCGCGCGCGCGTATCGATATCGCCGGTGGCGACCAGCGTCGCGGCGGCTTCGTGCAAGCCCGGATTATGCCCGACCAGTAGCAGCGTCATGGCGGAGGCGGGTGCCGCCTTGATGAGGCCGAAAATGGCATGCGGCGTGGCATCGTAAAGCTCGGGCGCCGGCGTTCCCGCTGGCGGCGAATGAAAACCGGCGGCCACGTATTTCCAGGTCTCCTGCGTGCGCGCGGCCGGCGAAACAAGCGCGCGTTCCGGCGTAAAGCCATGTCCCGCCATATAGGCGCCGATCTTTCCGGCATCCTTGCGCCCGCGCTCGACCAGCACACGGACGCGGTCTTGCAGGCCCGGTTCGGAAGGCTCGGCCACGGCGTGGCGTAGCAGCATCAGGCGGCGCATGTCTGATTATAACATGGCCCGTTATAAGGTGTCTGGCCACGGCGTGGCCAGAGCACCGGAAATTAGATAACAGGTTAGAATGAGCGACACCGATCCTATGGAAGCCGCCAGTCAGGCAGCCGGCTGGTACGAGGCGACGCGGGTTGCAAGCCCGGCGCGCCCAAGCCTCAATTTCGATCTCGACGTCGATGTCTGCGTCATTGGCGCCGGCGTTGCCGGCCTCACGGCGGCGCGCGAAATCGCGCAGCGCGGCTGGTCAGTCGCGGCATTGGAGGCCAACCGCGTGGCCGGGGCCGCCTCGGGGCGCAATACCGGTTTCGTGCTGCCGGGTTTTGGCGCGCATATCGACGACGTGGTCGAACGCGTCGGGCTCGATCGTGCCAAGGAGCTATGGGCGCTGTCGGAGCAGGGCCTCGATTACGTGCGGCGCACGATTGCCGACGCCGCTTTGCCCGGCGTAGATCCGCAGCCCGGCTGGCTGCACATTTCCAAGACCGATGACGGCAGCGACCAGCGCACTTATGTTGAGCGGCTGCGCTGGATCGGCGCCCAGGTCGAGCTTTGGCCGGCAGCCCAAGTGCGCGAGCAACTCGTCAATCCGCGCTATTTCAGCGCCGTGCATTTCCCGACCGCGTTCCATATCCACCCGCTCAATTACGCGCTTGGCCTGGCGGCGCTCGCCGAAGCGGCGGGCGCGCGGATCTTCGAGGGGTCGCCCGCGACCAGCATCGATACCGGTGGCGTGCGCAAACGCATCGGCACGCCCAATGGCAATATACGCGCCGACCACGTCGTGCTCGCGGGCAATGTCGACCTAGGCGCGCTGATGCCGCGGCTATCCGCAACGCTGCTGCCGGTCTCGACCTTCGTGATGGTGACCGAGCCGCTGGGGCCCGCGCTGCACGAACTGGTGCGCTACCGCGGCGCCCTCAGCGACACCAACCGCGCCGATAATCATTACCGCATCGTCGGCGGGGACCGGTTGCAGTGGTCCGGCCGCATGCGCGCCTGGCAAGCCGACCCGCGCTGGATCAAGCGCGGGCTGGTCGCCGACATCAGGCGTAATTTTCCGGGGCTGGGCAAAATCGAGGTCGCACATCTGTGGCGCGGCACCTTGGGGCGCACGATCCACCGCATGCCGCAGGTCGGCGAGATCGAGCGCGGCGTTTGGCTGGCGAGCGGCTTTGGCGGGCACGGGCTCAATACGTCAGCCATGGGCGGCGAACTGGTGGCGCGCGGCATGGTCGAGGGCGACCAGACCTGGCGGCTGTTTGCGCCCTATGAACTGGTCTGGGCCGGCGGCCTGCTCGGCAGCATCGTGGCGCAGGGCATTTATTGGGGCACGCGGCCCGCCGATAGCGTGGCGCAAGGGCTGGCTCGTTATCGCGAGCGGGCGAGACTTGGGCGCGAGGCGCGAAAGCGCGAACGCCAGGCCGCGCGCACCGGTCAAAAAGACGGTCAAGAAGCAGCCGAATAGGGCGTCTGGATCGATTCAGGTGCGGAAGGGCGCGATTTATTCGTTCGACAGCAAAGCGCTGTGGTAATCTGCACCGGAAGATTCCCCCATTCCTGCAAGCGGTTTAATTCCATGCGTCTCGTATCCATTTGCCTTGCCACGTTACTTGCCGCGTTGCTGTTGGCCGGCTGCGCCGAGCAGGGCGGCAGCCCGTTCGGCTCGTTCGGCGGCGGCGGCAGCGGTTCGGTGGCGCGGCCCAAGAACATTATCGTCACGGACTTCGTGTTCGCTTCCGAAGTGGTGCCGATCGACCGCGGCTACACGACGCGGCTGGAGCGCAAGATCGGCTCGTTCCCGACCTTCGAGCGCAAGCAGCGCACCGCCGAGCGCGTCAACGACGAGATCGTAGCGGTGATTGTTGCGACCTTGCGCGACGCCGGGCTCGACGCCCAGCCCGGCAGCGAGGAATCGGTCACGCAGAAAGACGAGACGGTGGTTTTCAGCGGCAAGTTGCACGGCACGCCGGAGGTCGCCGCGATCAAGCCGGATCCGCGCGATCCGTTGAAAGGCCAGGTCGGTTTCGGCAATGGCCGCGGCGGCCTCATCATCGCCGACATGACGGTGTCGCGTTTCGGCTTCGGCGGCAAAAAGCAACTCACCACCATTACCGCCGATACCGGCGGCAGCGGCGGTTCGGCCGGCAACGTCAAACAAGCGGCCGCACAGAATGCCGCGATCGCTTCGGCGCTGGTGGCGGAAAAAGCCGCGCCCGAAAAACTTTCGCCCGATGTCGAGGCGCAATCGCGCAAGCTAGGCCGCGCCATCGGCGCCAAATTCGTCGCCTATGCCAAGGAGCAGGGCTGGCTGGAGAAGCCGGAAGGCGAGGCCGCAACCGACGCGACAGTGAAATTGCCGGAGCCCAAACCCGACGCTAAACCCGAAAAGAAAACCGCGGCCAAGAAGCCGGCCAAGCCTGCCGAAAGCAAGCCCGCCGAACCGGCGCCCGACGCTGACGCGCCCGAAAAGCCGTAGCGGGCCACGCTGCGACCCCAAAAAGCCACTCGACTTAAATCCTAATTAGGCCTATATTCCAACCTGCCTGGCTCGTCGAGGGCGTCTTCGCGAGACGTTGCGATGATGGAGCCACCTTGATTGGGCCGATACCGGGTAAACCCGGCATCGGCGGTGCGGCGCCTGCGGGCGGGGTTCGTACCCACGCTCCCGGGAGGCCCGGGACTCCGTCCGGGGGGCATTATGACCCTTCCGCGAGGAGCTCGCTGGACTGGGACTGGCACGAATGCCTCGTCCCAGGAAGCGCGGACCCGGGGCTTGTATCACCGGCTTCGGCCGGAGATGCGAGCCGCGATGGAGCGCCGAGAGGCGCCCGCACCTTTGCGAGAGGGTGCGGCTACGGAAAGACTGGTGCGCCACTCGGTGCTCCATCCCCTCGATTTATCGAGGGGCAATAAAGCACCCCGCGAAAGCGGGGCAGGGCTTACAGCCTACCCGGAGCCGGTAAAAGAATACGGGCGGCAAAAAAGCAAAAACTGGATTCCCGCATGCGCGGGAATGAGTGGGTGAGGTTAGCGCCCGTCTCTCCTCGCCATAAACGCCAGCCGCTCGAACAGATGCACATCCTGCTCATTCTTGAGCAACGCGCCGTGCAGCGGCGGAATGAGTTTCTTCGGATCGCGCTCGCGCAAAATCTCAGGGCCGATATCCTCGACCATCAGCAATTTGAGCCAATCGAGCAATTCGGATGTCGATGGTTTCTTCTTGATGCCCGGCACGTCGCGGATTTCGTAGAACAGCTTTAGCGCCTCGCTCACCAGCCGTTGCTTGATGCCCGGAAAATGCACCTCGACGATTGCGCTCATGGTGTCGGCGTCGGGAAATCGGATGTAGTGGAAGAAACAGCGGCGCAAAAACGCGTCCGGCAATTCCTTCTCGTTGTTCGACGTGATGATGACGATCGGCCGGCGGCGCGCCTTCACGGTTTCGCCGGTCTCATAGACGAAGAACTCCATGCGATCGAGTTCAAGCAAAAGATCGTTGGGGAATTCGATGTCGGCCTTGTCGATCTCGTCAATGAGGAGCACCGGGCGCTCATCGGCGACAAAGGCGTCCCATAATTTGCCGCGCTTGATGTAGTTGCGGATGTCCTGCACGCGCGCATCGCCCAACTGACTGTCACGTAAGCGCGACACCGCGTCATATTCATAGAGGCCCTGCATGGCCTTGGTGGTGGATTTGACGTGCCATTCCAAGAGCGGCGCGCCGACGGCCTTGGCGATTTCCAGCGCCAGCACGGTCTTGCCGGTGCCGGGCTCGCCTTTGACCAGCAAGGGCCGCTCCAAAGCGATGGCGGCATTGACCGCGATCTTGAGATCGTCGGTCGCCACATAGGCCTTGGTGCCTTGAAAACGCATGATTTTCCTCGATTTTCGGGGCCACTCTAGCGCAATCCGCGTCTTGGCGGAAACGTGATGGTCAAGTGATGGCAAGTTGAATGGCGCTTATGCGCAAATACACTATCTGAGGGTCAAGAAAAGCTTCGCAGCTTCGGGAGGGTTCTGGTGCGCCGTCTATTGCTCGCTCTCACTTTGTTCATTGCCGCCACTGGCCTCGCCAGCGCGCAAATGGCGCCACTGCCGAAACCCGCGGCCGGGCAGGCGGTGGCCACCTTTGCCGGCGGCTGCTTCTGGTGCACCGAATCCGACTTCGACCATGTGAAGGGCGTGATCTCGACTACGTCGGGCTACACCGGCGGCCATGTCGCCAATCCCAGTTACGAGCAGGTCTCGGCCGGCGGCACCGGCCACGCCGAGTCGGTGCAGGTGATCTACGACCCGGCCAAGGTGTCTTACGAGCACCTGCTCACCTACTATTGGCGCCACATCGACCCGACCGTGAAGGATGCGCAGTTCTGCGACCACGGCAATCAGTACCGCACAGCGATTTTCGTCCACGACGCGCAGGAGCGCGCTTTGGCTGAGGCCTCCAAGAAGAAGGTCGAGGCCGAACTCAAAGTGCCGATCTATACGCAAATTGTCGATGCCGGCACTTTCTACCCGGCTGAGGAATATCATCAGGATTTCTACATAAAGAATCCGACGAAATATAAGTTCTACCGTTGGAATTGCGGCCGCGATCAGCGGTTGGAGCAATTATGGGGCAAGCCTAAGGGAGATTCCTGATATGATGAACCGGCGGGCCCTGTTGACGACCGGCGCAGCGCTTGGTGCGCTCGCAGCCTTTAGTAAGTATGACCAGAAAGGAGCTTTGGCAGGAACAATGACAACAACAACAACCGACACCACCATCGACTTCAAGCATCTGAGCGACGCCGAGTGGCACAAGCGCCTCGACGAAGCGCAATATTATGTGTTGCGCAAGCACGGCACCGAGCGCGCCGGCACCAGTGCGCTCAATCACGAAAAGCGCAAGGGCGCCTTCGAATGCGCCGGCTGCGATCTCGCGCTGTTCTCGTCCGATACCAAATTCGAGAGCGGCACCGGCTGGCCGAGCTTCTATCAGCCGTTGCCGGGCGCGGTCGCAACGACGAGCGACCGTTCGTTCTTCATGACGCGCACCGAGGTGCATTGCAGCCGCTGCGAAGGCCATCTCGGCCATGTGTTCGACGACGGCCCCAAGCCCACCGGCCTGCGCTACTGCATGAACGGCGTGGCGATGAAATTCGTGCCGAGCGCTGCGGGCTCGACCTGAGGCATTAGGCAAAGTCTGCCGAGTGAAGGCAGAAAATCCCTGGTAAGGCGGCCCATTTGGGGTCGCCGTTTCGTTATAAGATATTGATATTATTATATAATTTTTTTGGCATGGGGATTGCGATTGTTCTCTCCAGAACGAGTGTTCGCGGCGCAGCTTTAGGCGCCGTGTGTCCCGATTGTGGAGATTTAGTCATGGGTCTGTTCGACGCTCTTACGACCGCAGTAAGTGGTTTGCAGGCGCAATCCTTCGCGATGCAAAATATTTCTGGCAACATCGCGAACTCGCAGACGGTCGCCTATAAAGGCATCGACACGAGTTTCGAGGATCTTATTCCGGGTGATGAGGTGCCTACACAGCAAGTCGCCGGTGGCGTGCTTGCAAGCTCAGTCGCATCGAATACAGTTCAAGGCGCAATCACGACTGCTACCTCGCCGACCGATATGGCCATTAACGGCGACGGCTATTTCGTCGTTCAATCTCCAAGCAGCTTTAATGGGACGAATCCAGTCTTTACAGGCGTTAACGCCTATACACGGGCTGGCGACTTTACTCAGAACGCTGCTGGCTATCTGGTCAACGGTGGTGGCTACTATCTCGAAGGCATTCCGCTTGATCCCACGACCGGTAATCCGACCGGCAGCGTTGCTGCTCCCTTGCAATTCGAGAACAATTTTCTGCCGGCCAGTGCAACAACGCAAATTAATTATGGAATAAATCTTCCGACCCTTCCGCAGACTGCATCGTACAGCTCAACAGTCCCTAACTCAGAACTTCTCAATACTACCAATTTTACGGTTGATCCAACAACTGCTGGAACGGGGACAGTTGTTGGAAGTGATGTATCGACATTCACCAGTGAATCAATCTCTGGTGGCTCGGTAACCGCCTATGATGCAAACGGAACACCAGTAAATCTGCAATTTCAATGGGCGAAAACAGACAGCGTTGCCAACGGTGGAGCAGACACTTGGCAATTATTTTACCAGACCGACTCAACCGCGACCGGAACGCAGGTGGCCTGGCAAAATGTTGGTACCGATTTCGTGTTTAACTCGGCTGGCCAATTAAATCCTCCCGTCACAAATCTGTCGCTCAATAACGTAACTGTAAACGGGGTTTCGCTTGGCAATCTTACCCTGAATAGTCCGACTGGCTCCGTTACGCAGTTTGCCAGCACGAGCGGAACCTCAACCGTTAATAGTCTGGAGCAGAATGGCTATGCAGCCGGCCAGTTGCAGTCCATTGCAATCAATAACAACGGTATTATTGCCGGCACGTTTTCCAACGGACAAAACATCAATCTTGCCCAAGTCCCGCTAGTGCATTTCAACAGTCCCGACAATCTTCAAAGTTTGACGGGTGGCGCCTATCAAGAAACCCAAGATTCCGGTGCAGCACTTGCTGGCGCATCTGGCACGATTGTTGGAGGTTCGTTGGAAGGATCCAACACCGATATCGCGACAGAGTTCACCAAACTGATTGTAACGCAGCAGGCCTATTCGGCGAATACAAAGGTAATCACGACGGCAAATCAAATGTCGCAAGATTTATTGAATATCTTGCGATAACCGTCAAGAAAATCGCGATGGTACGGCGAGTGATTGAGGCTAGCAAATGGGTCTAACGCAAGCACTCGCCACGTCGCTATCTGGGTTGACCGCGACTCAAGCAAATATTGCAGTCATTGCAGGCAACGTAGCAAATGCGCAAACGCCTGGCTATATCGCGCAATCGGCAGTTCAGGTCGCAACATCGTCTGGTGGAACGGGCGATGGCGTAAGTGTAACCTCTGTCAACAATGTTCTTAATCAGTTTGTTCAAAGCCAATTATGGACGGAAAGTTCTGGCGGGGCCTACGCCGATCTAAGCGCCAATTATTATCAGCAGCTACAGCAAGTCTATGGCCAGCCTGGTTCTAGTACCACGCTCGATTCGACGTTCAACAATTTCACAACCGCCGTACAAGCGCTGTCGACATCCCCCAGTTCGAGCGCAGCGCAAAGCGGGGTGATTGGCGCGGCTCAATCGATGGCGCAACAGCTTAACAGCGCAACCTCAAGCATCCAATCGCTTCGCAGCCAGGCAGACGAAGGAATTTCAGCAGACGTTCAGCAAGCCAACAGCGCCCTGCAGCAGATCGCTCAGATCAATCAGCAGCTTTTGGCTTCCAGCTCACAGGACAGCACGGCTGCTACTCTCGAATCGCAGCGCGATCAAGATATCACTCAGTTGTCACAATTGATGGACATTCGCGTCGTCCAGGGAAGCAATAACCAAGTTACCGTATCGACCGCGTCCGGCCAGCAACTCGTTGGAACGCAGGCCTCTCAACTCCAATTCGATACGACTGGCACCATTACAGCGGCACAACAATGGAACGCCGATCCGAGCCAAAGCGGCCTGGGAACTATTACTCTCGTGTCGCCTTCTGGCGGAAGCATTGATCTCGTTGCCAATGGCGGGATTCGCTCCGGCCAGATCGGGGCTTACCTTAATATGCGCGATAATGTGCTCGTCCAAGCGCAGAGCCAGATCGATGCGGTTGCCTCGCAAAT
>Ga0182030_10008290_pt1 | contig 21572 bp, 13 predicted proteins | sample 812S3MmetaG_FD_121299 | JGI IMG/M metagenome (GOLD analysis project Ga0182030, IMG submission 121299) | Permafrost microbial communities from Stordalen Mire, Sweden - 812S3M metaG (Illumina Assembly) | ecosystem: Environmental > Terrestrial > Soil > Wetlands > Permafrost | place: Sweden...
GTCGGCGGATGCGCCCAAAAGCGCCGGAATACGGCGCACTCCAAACGCTTCGCGAGTACCTATGCGGCTGACTGCCTCGCGGAGCGCTTGGAGTGCGGCGCATTCCGCCGCTCTTCGAGCCAATCGCAGTGTCACAGTGTTAGAATGACGCCTGGAATCCGGCTTTTGTTTTTACATGAGTCCTTAGCCGACCCGGGGCCTTGCCTTCAAGACATCGTACTGCGGTTTGGAGCCCCTTCGCTGAGGGAGTAATGCGGCGCTTTCACAAGTCGCCGCTACGGGGTGGTGCTACAGCTTGAACTGGCGCACGAGCGGCTTGGCGTCCTTGATGGGGCTGACCAGGGCGAGGTTGAGGCGGTCGTTGCGGAAGAAGTCGCGGGCCACGGAACGGATCTGGGCGGGGGTGACCGCCTGGAGGTGGCGCTTGGCGGTCTCGGGGGGGACTTGGCGCCCGAGCCCAAGGAGTTGTTCGCCGAGCCAGTTCATCTGGGTTTCGGTGCTTTCCAGCCCGAGGTCAATCTGGCCGAGGAGGTAATCGCACGCGCGGCGCAGCTCGGCGGCACCGGGCGGCTTGTCGAGGCAGCGACGCAGCTCCCGAAGGATGAGGTCGAGGGTTTTGGGGAGGTTCCCGGCGTCCAACCCGGCGGAGATGACCAGGTCGCCGGTGTCGTGGAAGCCACTGGTGGTGCTGTAAATGGAGTAGGCCAGCCCGTGCTCCTCGCGGACGGACTGGAAGAGGCGGGAACTCATGTTCTCGCCGAGCAGGGTCGAGAGGAGGCGGAGGGCGTAGCGGCGCTCATCGTGGCGCGGGCAGGAGCGGATGCCGAGGGCGATCTGGGTCTGCTCGGTGCGCTTGGTGAGGAGGCGTACGCGGGGTTCGCGCTGGTCCTCGACGACGGGTGAGAAGGCGGCGGCCGGTCCGGTCTGGAAGCGGGCGGCGTGGGGCCTGACCGCCCGGACGAGCTCGCGGTGCTTCACGCAGCCCGCTGCCACGATGAGGGCGGCGGACGCCACGTAGTTTTCGCGCAGGTAGCCCGTGAGGTGGTCGCGGGTCATGCGGTCGAGGGTCGCGTTCGTGCCGGTGATGGAGCGGCCGAGTGGTTGGCCGGGCCAGAGGGTGGCATTGAGCAGCTCCTGCACCTGATGTTGCGGCTCGTCCAGGTACATGGCCATTTCCTCCTTGATGACGTCACGCTCCTTGGTGATGTCCTCCGGGGCAAACCGGCTGTTGAGGAACATGTCGAGGAGGACCTCGAGCAGTTCGCCGAACCGTTCCCCGGCGGCCCGGGCGTGGTAACAGGTGACCTCCTCGCTGGTGAAGGCGTTGAGGTAGCCGCCGATGCCCTCGACCGCCTGGGAAATCTGGAGGGCGGAGCGGCGGCGCGTCCCCTTGAAGAGCATGTGCTCGATGAAATGGCAGACGCCGCCGAGTTCAGCGGTTTCGTGGCGGGAGCCGAGGCCCATCCAGAGACCGAGGCTGACACTGCGCATGTGGGGCATCTCCACGGTGGCGACGCGGAGCCCGTTGGGGAGGCGGGTGAGATGGTACACAGCAGCGGGTTCCGGAGGCCTCAGGCGAAGCCCTTGGGCACGATTTCGGGCGGGCCGATCCGGTGGACGTAATCGAGGATGAGGTCCACGGCCTCCTGCGGCTCGTCCACGACCTTCACCAGATCGAGATCGCCCGGGCTGATGTAGTGGCCCTTGACCTCAACGGCCGCCCGCATCCATTGGAGCAGGCCGCTCCAATAGGTCCGGCCGAACAGGATCAACGGGAACTGCGGGATGCGCTCGGTCTGCACCAGGGTGACCACCTCGAAAAACTCGTCGAGCGTGCCGAACCCGCCCGGCATGAAGATGAAACCGAGGCTGTATTTCACGAAGCAGACCTTCCGCGAGAAGAAGTAGTGGAAGTTCACCGGGACATTGGCATAGCGGTTGCCGTGCTGCTCGCGCGGGAGTTCAATGTTCAGCCCGACCGAGCGGCCCTTGCCGCGGGCGGCGCCCTGGTTGGCCGCCTCCATGATGCCCGGGCCGCCACCGGTGATGACCGCGAGGTTGTGCCGGGCCAGCTCCCGGCCGAGGGTCTCGGCGGCCTTGTAGTACTGGTCGCCCTTGGGCGTCCGCGCGGAGCCGAAGATGGTCACCGCCGGTCCCAGCCGCGAGAGGGTCTCGAAGGAATCAACGAACTCGGCCATGATCCGGAAGATCCGCCACGGGTCCTCCTTGATGAAGGTGGTGCTGGTGCCGTTATTCACGCCGCGAGCATAAGGCCGGCGGGCCAAAACACAAGCCGCGGGGAGCCGGGAATTCTCATGGTGCCCGGTGGCGCAGGCGCCCTAATGGGAATCGTCGGCGCGGAGCGGGCGGCCGTTCGTCCCCTCGAGGGCGGCGCGGATGGTGGACGCCATGAGCCACGGGTCGCACGGTTTGGGGAGGTAAACGAAGTTCAGGCCGGTGGCGGCCTGCTCGCGGGTTTGGTCGCCCGTGTAGCCGCTGGAGATGATGACCTTGAGGTCCGGCCGTTCGGCTTGGAACCGGGCGCCGAGTTCGGGGCCGCTCTTGCCTCCGGGGATGACCCAGTCGGCGAGGAGGAGATCCAGATGCTCGCGTTCGCGTTCCCACACCGCGGCCGCCTCGAGCGCGTCCCGGGCGATCTGGAGGTGGTAGCCGAGGCCCTGCAAGAGCTGGCCGAGGCCGCGCAAGAGCGCGGGGTCGTCCTCGACGACGAGGATGCGCTCCGAGCCGCCGAGCGAGGCCAGCGCCACGAGTTCCTCGGTGGCTTCCGGCTCCGGGGCGGCATCCTCCGCCGGCAGGAAGACGTGGAAGGCGGATCCGACCCCCACCTCGCTTTGCATTTCGATCCAGCCCTCGTGCTGGCCGACGATCCCATGGACGGTGGCGAGGCCCAGCCCGGTCCCGCGGCCCGGTCCCTTCGTGGTGAAGAACGGGTCGAACGCCCGCTTGATGGTCTCGCTGTCCATGCCGCAGCCGGTGTCGGAGACGGAGAGGCAGACAAAGCGCCCGATGCGGCTCTCCGGGTGCACGAGCGCGGCCGGATCGGTGAGGTGGCGCGGCGCGAGCGAGATCTCGAGCACGCCGCCGCCGGGCATGGCGTCCCGCGCGTTGAGCACGAGGTTCATGAGCACCTGCTCGATCATGCCGGCGTCGGCGCGGACCGACGGCAGGTCGGGGCAGGGTTGGAAGCGCGCATCGATGTGCTCACCGATCAAGCGGCGCAGCATCTTGATCAGATTCTCGATCAGGCTGTTCAGGTTGAGGACCGCGGGGTTCAGGACTGAGCGCCGGCTGAAGACGAGGAGCTGCCGGATCAGGCCGACGGCGCGGTGGGCCTCCTGTTCGAGTTCTCTCACGCCGTCGCGCAGATCCGGGCGGAGGGCGGAGTCGTCGCGCAGGAGGGCGATTTGGATCAGGATGGCGCCGAGCAGGTTGTTGAAGTCGTGGGCGACCCCCCCCGCCAGTTGGGCGACAGCCTCGAGCTTTTGGGCCTGGCCGAGCTGCGCCTCCAGCAGGCGCCGGGCGGTGATGTCCTCCTTCACGGCGAGGAAGTGGGTAATCCGGCCCTGGTCGTCCGTGATGGGGGAGATGGCGGCGCGTTCCCAGTAAAGCTCCCCGTTTTTCCGGCGGTTGTGGAATTCCCCCTGCCACTCCCGGCCCCCGGTGATGGTGTGCCAGAGGTCCCGGTAGGTGTCGTCGTGGGTCTCGCCGGACTTGAGGATGCGGGGGGTCTTGCCGAGCACCTCAACGGCGCGGTAGCCGGAGACCTCCTCGAAGCGGGGGTTCACATAGCCAATGATCCCGGAGAGGTCGGTGATGATGATGCTGACGGGGCTCTGCTCCACCGCCCGCGAGAGCTGGCGGAGCCGCTCCTCGACGCGCTTCCGCTGGGTGATGTCTTCGACGGTGGCGAGGGTGTGGATCGGCCGGCCGGCCTCGTCGCGGATGAGGTTCACGTTCACGTTCACCCAGGCGAGGCTTCCGTCCTTGCGGAGGTAGCGCTTCTCGACGGTGTATTCCGGGGTCTCCCCGGCGAGGAGCCGTCCGAAGCGGCGGCGGCTGGCGGCCCGTTCCTCCGGGTGGGTGAGGTCAGTGAAGCTGCGCTCCAGCAACTCCTCGCTGGAGTAGCCGGTGATGGTGCACATGCGCGCGTTGACGCGCAGGAACCGGGCGGTGATCGGGTCCGCCTGCGCCAAGCCAATGGAGACGAGCTCGAAGGTGGCGCGAAAGGCGCGCTCGCTCTCCCGGAGCGCGCGTTCCGTCTCCTTGCGCTGGCTGATGTCCTCGATGGCGGCCAGGCTGCGGACGGCCCGGCCGGACTCGTCGCGGAGGATGCTGAGGTTGATGCTGGCCCACATGACGCTCCCGTTTTTCCGCAGATAGCGTTTCTCAAAGTGGTACTCCCGCCCGGGGCCCTCAGCCAGCCGGACGAAGAACCCCCAGTCGCGCTGCCGGTCATCCGGGTAGGTAATGTCCAAGAAGGAGCGTCCGACGAGTTCGTTCTCCGGGTAGCCGGTGTCGGCGCACATGCGGGCGTTGACTCGCAGGAGCCGGCCGGTGGCGGGTTCGGCTTCGGCCATGCCGATCGTTACGACCTCGAACATCGTGCGGAACTCCCGCTCGCTCTCGAGCAGCGCCCGCTCGGTCCGCCGCGCCTCGGTCACGTCCCGGCCCACCACCACCGCACCGACCACGCGCCCCTGGGCGTCCCGGATCGGGGCGAAGCTATAATTGCCGATCCACGACTCGCCGGTCTCCTTGCGGCGGAGGTGGAATTCGGCGGCCATGGCCGTTTCGCCCCGCAAGGCGCGCGGCACCGCCCATTGCTCGAGGGGGAGCAGCGCACCATCCGGTGTCCGGACCTCGAGGATCGCGGGGTAGTCCGCCAGGCGGCCCAGGCATTCGGCTTTGTTCTTGAAGCGGTGGAAGGTGGCGAAAGCGTCGTTGAACTCGACGAAATGCCCTTCCGTGTCCGAGATGAAGACCGCCTCGGTCATGCTGCCCAAGGCCGCGGCGAGCCGGGCGCGGCTCTCGCGCAGGGCGGCGGCGGCCTGATGGGCCTCGGTGATGTCCTGGATCGCCCCGCGGAGCCGGACCACGCGGCCCCCCCCGGTGACCGGCCAGCAGATGGTGCGAACCCATTTGCGCACCCCTTTCGCGGAGACGAGTTCGAGTTCCAGGTCGTATGGGACGCCCGCCGCGATGGCCGCCTGCACGGCTGGCTCGATGATACGACGTGACTCGGGGGTGTAGAAGGTGAGGCCCATGGACAAGTTGGGCTTGATCTGCGGATCGAGATCGTGGATGCGGGCGACCTCGTCGGTCCACCCGCCCGCGCCCGTGGCCGGATCGAGCCCCCAGCCCCCGATGCTGGCCATCCGGCCGACCTCGGCGAGGATCAACTCGCGCTCGCGCAACGCTTCCTCGGCGCGGTGGCGGGCGGTCAGGTCCACCGCCAGGCCCTGCCAGCGCACCAGCCCGGACGGCTCGCGGCGGGGACGGGACTGCAGATGGATCAGGTGCCAGGCACCGTCCGCCGCCTGGAAGCGGAGGTCCATGCCGAAATCGGACAGGCTCCTGGCGCTCGCCGCCTCGGCGGCGCGGAGGGCATCGAGCTGCGCGGGATCGATCTGGCGCCAGAGGGTTTGCGGATCGCGCAACACGTCTGCGGCGGAGATTCCGTGGAGTCGTTCCACCCCGGCGCTGACCTGGCAGAACCGCGGGGTGCCGTCGGGGTGCCAGACGTATTCGTAAACGTAACCGTCCGGGAGGCTGTCTCCCATCATCCGCAGGCGCTGCTCGCTTTCGACGAGCCGCCGCGTCGATTCCCGGATCTCGGCGAAATGCCGCGCCAACAACCGCCAGAGCAGCACGGCGGTGAAGGCGACGAAGCACAACCCCTTGAGGAAGCCCACCCAACCCCCAATGGCCGGGTCGGGGAAAAAGCGACGGAGCGTGGCGTCCGAAGCGGCGATCCAGAGCGTGCCGGCCAACGCATACCAAAGGGCCACTTTCCCGGCGACCCTCCGGGCCGGGATCACGGGTGAGGGTGGAGCGGAAGGGGTGGTCATGGTGCGGGGCGATCAGGCCGCCTCCGGGACGCGGGTGCCCGGGCGGTTCTTCTGCCCCGTGGCGGGAGTCTCGGGAACAAACTGGCATCCCCAAGAGGTCCCCAGGTTCATTTTGGGAGCATCAACCGGCGGGATTCGCTTTGTCAAGTCCAACTTGTGGCCCGGCGCGGGGCGGTGGGGCGGGCTCCGCGTCCCGGCGGGGTGGGGACGTCTCGTCCCCACTTTCTCCCCGGAGGTTCCCGAGGAAGGAAACCGTGGATTCGCGGCCTCCGGGTGGTGATCTCGCCGGTCGTCCGGCTGGGGACGAGACGTCCCCGCCCCTATCGTGCGGCCGCTCAACTCCTGATTTTCATCGCGATCGATACCGCGAGGGTTGGTCCAAAAGTACCAACCTGTTTCGGGACGGGCCCCCTTTCAATCCGCCCACTTCCACGCCGGCCGATCCAGCAACCCCTGCCCCCTCACTTCCGTCTGCCCCATCTGCTTCTCCAACTCGATCACGCGCGCCTCCGGGTCGTCCCGCAGGCTCGCCGCCAGCGCCGGTGAATGCGTCACCACCCACACCTGGGTGCGTTCCGCGGCACTTCGGATCATGCCGGCCAGGGCGGGGATCAGGTCGGGGTGAAGGCTGGTCTCGGGCTCGTTCAGCACCATCATCGTCGGCGGCCGCGGCGTGAGCAGTGCCGCCAGCCAGAGCAGGAAGCGCAGCGTGCCATCCGAAAGCTCCGCCGCCCGCAGCGGACGCAACAGCCCATGCTGCCGGAACTCCAGCCCGAAGCGGCCGTCCCCCTGGCACTCGATCTCGATGCTGGCACCGGGAAATGCGGCCTCGACCGCCCGGGCCACCGCGGGCGCGTCGCCCGTTTCCAGGATCGTCTGGATCGCCGCGGCCAGATCCGCCCCGTCGTGGCCGAGCACCGGGGTGCGCGTCCCGAGCTGGGGCATGCGACACGGGGCGCCCGCGTCGGTGCGGAGTTGATCGTAGAAACGCCAGCCCCGGATCACCTCGCGCAGCCAGGCGATCTCCGGGGTCAGGTTCGGATCGCTGATCTGGGTGAAGACCGGCTCGAACAAACTCAGCCCGTCCGCCACGGTTTTCCAGCCCGCCTCCGTCCGTGCGCGCACCGCGGGCCCCGAGCGATCGACCAGCAAACGGTCCGGCTTGCAGACCGGCCCCATCCAGACGCACTCCCGTTTGATCTCCGGGTCGAGGCTGAAGGCGGAACCGCTGGGTGGCGGCAGCCCCAGCGCGATGGAATAGCCGAGTTTCTCGCCGGCAAACCCGAGCTTCAGCCGCACCGGGTCGTTACGCGGGCCACCCTGCACCGGCACGCGGCCGGAGCGCATCGCGACCGAAATCCGCTCCGGTCCGGCCCAGAGCGTGGACCCCAAGCCGCCCTCGCGCGCGAGGGAACTGACCACCCCGCCCGACGCGGTGTCGGCCAGCAGCCGCAGCGCCCGGTACAGGTTCGACTTGCCCGCGCCGTTGGCGCCGAGGATCAGGTTGAGCCGCCCGAGCGGAACCACCAGATTCCGCAGCGAGCGGTAGTTTTCGACGGCCAGGGTGCGCAGCATGGCGACAGGACGTTATCCCCTGCCCGCCCCGCGCGCAACGGGTTCTCCCGGGCAGTCGCCGGCCCGGCCCGAAAGGGACGGGCCATTGTCCCGCATGCGGTGTTGGGTTACCTTCCGCCCAACCGAAATCAAAATCATGCCCCCTTCCTCCAGCCCCCCCACCCCGCAGCTTTTCTTTGAGACCATCAACGCCCACCAACGCTCCGGCGCGCTCAAGGCCGCCATCGAGCTGGGCTTGTTCTCGGCCATCGGCAACGTCCCGGCCACGGCCGATGAGATCGCCGCCCGCTGCGGCTGCCCCCGGCGCGGCATCCGCATCCTCAGCGACTACCTCACCATCCTCGGCTTCCTGGAAAAGGCCGATTCGCGCTACGCCCTCACCCCGTCGTCCGCAGTCTTTCTGGACCGCCAATCGCCTGCCTATTGCGGCGGGGCGGTCTCCTTCCTGCTCTCGCCCGTGGTCACGGAAGCCTACACCAATCTGGCCGCCACCATCCGCGCGGGACGCCTGCACACCTCCGATCAGGGCACCACGGCACCCGATCATCCGGCGTGGCTCGAGTTCGCCCGCGGCATGGGCCCGTTGATGGGACCCGCCGCCGCCGCCGCCGCGGAACTCGCGCCGCTGGATCCCGCCCGCGACACCCGCGTGCTCGACATCTCCGCCAGCCACGGCGCCTACGGCATTGCTTTCGCCCGGAGATACCCCCGCGCCCACATCGTCGCCCTCGACTGGGAGGCGGTGCTGGTCATCACGGAAGAAAACGCCGGCAAGGCGGGCATCGCCGACCGTTTCAGCAAGATCGCGGGCAATGCCTTCACGGTCGACCTGGGCCGCGATTACGACGTCGTGCTGGTGCCGAACTTCCTGCACCATTTCAACCCGGCGGACTGCACCGCTTTCCTCCGCCGGGTGCATGCGGCGCTGCGGCCGGGCGGGCGGGTGGTCATTATCGAGTTTGTGCCCAACCCGGATCGTGTCACCCCGCCGGCCGCCGCCGAGTTCAGCCTGGTGATGCTTGGCTCCACCCCGGAAGGGGACGCCTACACCTTCGACGAGTTGCGGACCATGCTGGTGGACGCCGGCTTCCAAGCGCCCACCGCGCACCCCCTGCCGCATTCGGCGGAAACCGCGGTGCTGGCATCGGCCTGAGTCTCGTGGCGATGGAAGCGCCCGTCCACTTATCCAGGGCGCTCACGGATAAACCAGCCGGTAAAACACGCTCCCGTTCGCCGGATTGAGAGGCACGGTCATGTGGTTGGTGGCGGCCGCTTCGGCGACCGGCCACCACGTGGCGCCGAGCCCCGCCCCCGCGTTGTTCGTCTGCGCCAGCAACCGCCAGCCAGTGTGATTCGCCGGCCACTGGATCGTGAGGTTGGTGGTCGTCGCCACGAACCCCAGATCGATCCGGTTCGTCGCGGGCGGGACCGCCACCGGCGTCCCCAAAATCTCGATCTGCGAATAACCGCAGTATCCGTTTTCCGAAACAGGCGAGGTGAAATCGAACTTCACCGCGGCCGCGTTCGTGGCCAGAAAGCCGGCCGCCGCCCGGAGCGTCGCGCGCGTGGCCGACTGGGTGTTGGTCGGATTCGCCGGGTTGTAATTGACCGTGCCCAGGAGGATGAAGGTGGCCGGCGCGAGGGCGGTGGAATACCACACGGTGTAAGCCTGCTGGTCGCGCCCCGCATCGGCCCAGCCGCCGTAAACCATGATGTTCGTCAGGTTGAACCCGTTCGTGGTGCTGGTGAGCGGGTAGATCAAGGTCGCGCCCGCCCCGCCGCCATTGCCGCACGTCACGTAGTCCGTGCTCGTGGTGAACCCCGAGGTCCCCGCGATGCGCGTGATCGGAGCGCTGCCGCCGGTGGTCAACGACCCCACGCTGCGACCGGGCTGCTCCAGGCTGAAATTCCCGCTGGCGGTGCCGGGAAGCTGACCGGCAATCAGGCTGTTGTTCGTTGTGACGGTCCACGTCGGGATGAACGTGCCGCTCCCGCTCCCGGTCTGCCCCGCGCAGGAGATGATGACGTTGTTCACCGCGGCCGACACGCTGGTGACAGTGAGCGCGCCCGGCGCGCCCAGGGCCGTGCCGTAGGGATTGGACGCCTGGGCCTGGTAGGCCGCGGTGTCGGTCAGTTGCAGGTTGGTCAGGGTCAGCGTCGCGTTGGTCGCCCCCGGAATCGTGTTGGTCGTCCCGCCGCGGATCACCCGCCACTGGTAGCTGAGCGGACCCGCGCTGCTGAAGCCCACGGTGAAGGAGACCTGGCCGCCCACCACCTCGGCCGCCGTCACGGGCGAGGTGTTCATGGTCACCTGCGGGCTCTGGGGCGCCCCGAAAAGCTGGATCTGGGCATACCCGCAATAGCCGTTTTCCGAGGACGGGTTCGTGAAGTCGAATTTCACCGCGGCGACATTGGTCGCGAGGGCGCCGCTCGCCGGGGAGAGCGCCACCCGGGTGGCGCACGGCACGCTTGCGGTATTCACTGGCAGGAAACTCACCGTCCCCAGCGGGAGGAACGTCGCGGGCGCGCTCATCTTGGAATAGGAAACCGTGTAGGCCTGCTGGTCGCGGCCCGCGTCCGCCCACCCGCCATAGACCACGACGTTGCTCAGTGCGCAGCCCGCGGCGCAGAAATTGGTGAGGCTGTATATCACCGTGGCCCCCGCCCCGCTGCCGTTGCCGCACGTGACATAGTTCGTGCTCGTGGTCGTACCCGAGGTCCCGGCGACCGCGGTGGGAGCCAGGCTACCGCCCGCCGTAAGCGAATCGACATTCCGCCCCGGAATCTCCAGCGTGAAGTCGCCGTTGGTTCCCGCCGGCGCCGCCCCGGACACCATGCTTCCGGCCGGGAGCGTCCAGGTGGGCGTGAATGTGAAACCGTAGCCGAGCCCCGTTTGCGCGGCACCGGCGCTGATCACGTTGTTCACGGCGGCCGGCGGGGTGGAAACAGCCAGGGCTCCCGCGCTGCTCACCATCACGCCCGTGGAGCCGGACACGACCACCTGGTACGACGCCGCGTTCGTCAGTTGCAGGTTGGTCAGCGTCAGCGTGGTATTGGTCGCACCCGCCAGGTTGTTCGTCACGCCGCCCCGGACCACCTGCCACTGGCAGGCGGGCGTGCCCGAGGGAATCGTCACCGTGAACGTCACCTGGCCGCCCACCACCTCCGCCGCGGTGATGGGGGTGACGACCGGGTTGAAGGTGTTAAGGATCTGATAGGCGTATTGGGCCATCTCCCCGGGCCCGGCCGGCGGGTTGCATCCGGTGCAGGAAGGCCAGAGAAAGCCGCCGCTCCCGCCGGCGCTTTTCCAGCTCTGCATGTCGTTCAGGAAGGTATTGTCACGCTCCCAATCCCAGTAGCCCGGGATCACCTTCAGCCCGCCAAAGTAGGTGTTCCACGTGGCGGGGTCGTTCCCCGCGCCACCTTGGTAGCATTGCAGATAGACCTGATCGCAGTTGGCCCCCAAACCCGCCTTCACCGCCTGCCAGTAGCCGGCGTTCATGTAGGGGCAGAGCGTCACTTTCATCCCCACCGCCGCGCACATCTGCCCGAAGCTGATCGCCGACGGGGAATCGTAGGTGCTCTCGTCGTCGTAATCCACGGCATCGATCCCCAGCACGGTTCGGATCGTCGCCAGGTTCCGGTAGAGCACGGTGCCGGAGCCGGTGCCGTTGGCGGCGATGAGGCTCTTGATGTTCGCGAAGCTCGGATCGCCCCAGCCCCCGATGCACATCTCGATCCGCGAAATGCCGCTCGGCGCCTGCCGGCATTGGCTGAGCAGGGACGGCCAGTTCGTGGGGCCGCCATACACCCCGCCGCTGGAAACCGTCGAGCCGTCCCCGAAGGTGAAATCCCCGTTGGCCTGGACCGTCATGGTGAACAAAACCATGGTGGTGAAGCCCGAGGCCCGCAAACCGGCGATCTGCGCACTCGTGAGCCCGGCGGCACTCCCCATGTTGCCGTTGCAAAACATCATCGCGGTGGCCCCGGCTGACCGCCGGGGAGTGAGCGCGAGCGGCAGCGCGAGCAGCAGGATCCCCGCGGCCCGGCGCAGACCGTGGCCGGGGGCCGCCGCGCGGCGGATTCGGGGCGCGCGGCCCCCCCGCGCTCCGGGCGCGGTTGATTCCGGCAGCATCGCCATCGGGAAGAGTCCTCGCACGGTTGTGGGTTTCCTTGAACGCAAACGCCCCCCTGCCTCTGCTGGGTGACATCGTTGCGCACCAAACTTACGCCGGGCTTTTCCCGCCACCAAACAAAATCGCCGGAGAGGCCGCTCCGAATGGGCACGTCATTTGCGCTGGGCGCGATCTGGCCCGACGAAATCAGGGTGATCAGGTTCCGTGCCGGCCGACCACCGGCAGGGGACCCGTATCCAGCCCGGCGGCAGCGGCATGGGCTTCTTCCCCCCGGGAGCGCCCGCGCCGCCGCCTCGGGACCAGCTCGTGAAGTCCTGAAAGGACGCCGTTCGTCAGCCCGGGGCAAGCGAGTCCGCGAGGCAGCCCCGGGTAGGCCAGTCCAGAAAACGCCTGCGCCGTGCATGGGCGCCGCCGCCCGGGAAGGCGACAGTCGCCGAAGTGCCAAACGCGATTTGGACCGGGAGACCGGGATCCACCCAAGATCCACCCGTTGACTTGGATGGGGCGCGGGGATAGGCTTGGCCGGACCATGATCGACACCATCGAGAGATTGCTGATTCTGCAGGATCGTGACCGCCAAATCGTCCGCCTGCGGGAGGAATTGGCGCAGGTGGAGCCCCAGCGCCAGGACCTCACGGCTAAGGCCGTCGGGGCGCAGGCCATCCTCGAAAAGGCCCGGACCCGGGGGATGCAGATCGAAACCGAGCGCAAAAGCCTGGACCTTGAGATCGAGCAAAAGAAGGAGCTGATCGTCAAGTACGCGAACCAGCAGTTCCAGACGCGCAAGAACGAGGAATACCGCGCGCTGGCGCATGAGATCGAGGGCTGCAAGAAGGCCATTTTTGAGATTGAGGACCGGCAGATCGTCCTGATGGAGCAGGCGGAGGAGGCGCAAAAAGGGCTGGCCCGGGCCACGCAGGCATCGGCGGACGCGCGCAAGCTGGCCGAGGGGGAGATCGCCCAACTCGGGACGCGCGAGACTGCGCTGACGACCGAGCTGGAGCGGCTGGAGGCGAACCGGGAGGAACTGGCGGGCGCGGTCGAGGAAACGGTGCGCGCCCGGTATGAACGGCTGTTCAAACACAAGGGGGGCAACGTGGTGGTGGGGGTGAACCACGGCGTGTGCGGCGGCTGTCACATGCGGCTGCCGACCCAACTCGTGGTGCTTTCCCAAGCGCGGAACGAAATGGTTAGCTGCATCAATTGCGGCCGGATTCTCTACTACACGCCGGACATGGACGTGGCCTTGGTGGATTGATCGCCGGCCGGGCGGGATCACCGGGGCACGATCTTCCGTCCTTGGCGGTGGCGGCCATCGTTCCGCCGTCCTCGCGCGAACGGTGGTGCCGCCCCCACAGTCGTAGCGGCGCTTCGTCAGAACTTGTCTTTACCCACATCTCCCGCCGCAGCCAGTGAGCAACACTTCTTCCGCCTCGGAACAGGCCTGAAATGGCCGCAATTCTCTTCGCCGCGCAGCGGCGGCCCGATGGTAGCCGTGGACCTCGGTCCACGGTTCGGCGTCCAAGAACCGGCCGCGTCGCGTAGCGACGCTCGACCCGTTGCTCAACTCGCTGGCTGACAATATGTTATGATATTAGAGTCCGTTCACCAGCGCAGGCGAAGATGTGGGTAAAGACAAGCTTCGTCAGAACGCCGCTGAATTCCTCCCGCCAGCCCCTGATCGACACCCTGGACCACAGGTCGTTGCTCCCGCCCCAGCCTGGTTCCAAAGGAAAGAACGCGACGCTCCCCCGCTGCGCCGCTACCCCCGGGCACACGCTCTGTCTGCGGGAAGTTCCACTTGGCTTGCCCGGCTGGCTCTGACAACCTGCCCAGCACATGATTGAGCGCAATTTCGATGTGCCGTTCGTGGCCGATCTGGCCTTGCGCGAGAAGCAAATCCAACAGAACTACCGCCCGATCATGGCGGTTCACAAGTGGTTCGCCCGCCGCCCCGGCACTCTGTTCCGGGCGCTCATCCTGTCCGAGTTCATCGAAGGGCCTCTGCGGGACCAGTTCTACCGAGCCCAGTCGCTGCGGAATGTGAGCGTGCTCGATCCCTTCATGGGCGGCGGCACCACCCTGGTCGAGGCGAACCGCGTCGGCTGCTCTGTCAGCGGCTTCGACATCAACCCGATGGCGTGGTGGATCGTGCGGCAGGAAATCGGCGACCTCGACCCGGATGCCTACCGGAGGGCCGCCGACTCCCTCCGCGCCACCCTCGAGGAAAAGATCGGCAGCCTCTACCGGACCCAATGCTGCGAGTGCGGTTCCCCGGACGCTCACGTGAAGTACTTCCTTTGGGTGAAGTCGCGACCTTGCCAGAAATGCCGGCGTCCGGTGGATTTGTTTCCCAACTACCTCGTCTCGGAGGACGTACGGCACCCCACGAACGTCTTCGCGTGCCGCCAGTGTGGAGCGCTGTATGACAGCCCTTCACGGCAGGATCCGAAGGGCTGCCCGCATTGCAAAAGCAAGTTCAGCCTGGAGTTCACAGCCCGGCGTGGCCGCTGCCGGTGCCAGAATTGCGGCACCCCGAACACCTACCCCACCTCGGCCGATGGGCCGCCGCAACACCGGATGTTCGCCTTGGAGTACCACTGCGGACGCTGCAAATCGACCCACCGAGGCCGGTTTTTCAAGCAGCCCTCGGCTGCGGATCTGGGGTGCTACGATGAGGCCGCCTCGCGGCTGGCGGTCAGCAGGAACCTCTTCATTCCCGAGGATGAGATTCCGGCAGGGGATGAGAGCGACCGCCTCCACCGCTGGGGCTACCGGCACTACCGGGAGATGTTCAACGCCCGCCAATTGCTCGGTCTCGACCTGATCTGCCAGTGCGTGAGCCGGCAAACGGACAAGCGGGTGGCCGAGGCATTGGCGACGAACCTCTCGGATCTGGTCCGGTACCAGAACATGCTCTGTCGCTACGACACGATGGCGCTAAAATCGCTGGACGTCTTCTCGGTCCACGGTTTCCCCGTCGGCCTGATCCAATGCGAGTCCAACATTATCGGCGTGTCTGGCAACACGACTGCCGTGGGGAGCGGCGGCTGGTTGAACATCGTCGACAAGTTCGCCAAGGCCAAGGCCTACTGCCGGGAGCCGTTTGAGATCCGTCACGCCGGGGGGCGGAAGATCCAGGTGCCCATCCCCGGCGAGTGGATCGGTGACCGCCGCAACGGTGCGGTGCATGGCAGGAAAAAGGGGGTCGCCTTGGAGTGTGGCGACGCCTCGGAGACGGACTTTGAAGCCCGGGCTTTTGACGCCGTCCTCACCGACCCGCCGTACTTCCGAAATGTCCAGTACGCCGAGTTGATGGACTTCTGCTATGTCTGGTTGCGCAAGCTGCTCCAAGCCGCGCACCCTGAGTTCACGGGGCACTCCACCCGCCACGCCAATGAGTTGACGGGGAACGTCAACATGGGGAGGACCATCGAGCACTTCACGGAGGGGCTTTCGAGGGTGTTCAGCAAAATGGAGAAAGCGCTGAAACCCGGGGGGCCCATGGCCTTCACCTATCATCACAACAGTCTGGAAGCCTATTTGCCGGTGGCGGTCGCCATCCTCGATTCGCGTCTCGTGTGCTCCGCCTCGCTGCCCTGTCCGGCCGAGATGGGTGCCTCGATTCATATCAACGGAACCGCTTCGTCCATCATCGACACCGTTTTCGTCTGCCGTTCCACCGGGAGCTTTCCCCGTCGCTGGCTGGCCCTGGATGCGTCCGCCCTCGCGCGCGTTGTCCTTGATGATCTGAGGCGTTTGGAGCTCGGAGGCATCGCGCCAACCCAGGGGGATATCCGCTGCATTGTCCTTGGCCACTTGGTCCGCCTTGCCGTCTGGAACCTCCGGCAGGGCTGGGACGGGGCCTTACCGGCAGCAGACCGCATGGCAGCGGTCCAGCATTGGATCGAGGCCTTCGGCGGCGTGGATGCGGTGCTCACGCAGGCTGGGGAGGCCTACACGAGGGCGAAGTCATCCCAAGACTGGGCTCTGCACGACACGGTTAACCCCTATAGAACACGCGCCGATGAAATTTCCTTTTGAGGCCGGTTTCGAGGAAATCCTCGCGGACCCTGGCCGCTTCGTTACCGCCGTCTTCTCCAGCCTCGCCTCGGAGTTCCTGACCCTGCCGAAGGGCAAGGGGTTTGTTGAGTATCCAGAGTTCGAGATGGGCTACGAGGCTCTCAAGAGGGCTACCGCCAACTTCTCCATCTTGCCGAGCCCGGCGATCTCCCAGCTCGTGGCTGCGACTCCCATCACGCTCATCGTCATTCGCTCGATCCTCGGCCTCACACCCCCCGAGTGGGCCTATTTGGCAAGCCAGCACAAGGGAATCGTGGTGCCGCAGGGGTTTGCCCGAACCCTCGATCGGAACGTCCGGATGCGCCCTCTCAAACCACTGAAATGCGCCGCCCTTGCCCAGGAACGCCTCGACGCCATGCTGGAGGTCGCCTGTAACCTGATGCAAGAGGGGTGCCCGCCCCTCAGTGCCGGTATGATCCACCGTCTCCCAAAAGCCGACACCATGGGTGGTCTCCAGGCCATCAGATCCCTCGCCGCTATGGGCGCACCGTACGCCATGCTGCTCTACGAGCGGTTTCTCGGCCGACCATTTGCCGGCCACCGTGATTCCGTGAGCGAGTTGGTTGGTGACAACCTCGAGTCCGCGATCGAGGACAAACTGTCCGCCGCGGGGATCAGCTATCGGACGACCAAACGCGCCGAAAGGGTGCCTGGGTTTGACCAGGCCCCGGATTTCATCATACCCGATGAATTCCATCCGCACGTGGTCATCGAGGCGAAAATCACGGAGGATGACGGCACTGCCCGAGACAAGGTGACCCGGATCCAACATCTTGCGGAACTCAGCATGGCGGGCTCAAGAAATGGACTCCCAAAGTACCAGGTCATCGCCTGCATCGCGGGCCGGGGATTTGGTGTCCGTCGGGAGGACATGAGGAAGATGTTGTTGGCTACGCGCGGCAAGGTTTTCACGCCCAAGACCCTCGGTCGCCTGGTCGAGTGCTCCGACCTGGCCAAGTTCGCGACCAAGGCGCAGTAACCTGGAGCCGACTGCCCCCTCGTTTGGGTAAACGGCTGCCGACGCGCCGCTACCACCCATGCCGCATGCGTCCGCCCGCCCTGTTCCCCCTGCGCCTCTGCGTTGAACGCAAAGACGCAAAGACGCAGAGGCGCGGAGGAGCCGATGGGAGATCAGCGGGCCGGGTCCCCACGCCACAGCCGACGGGGGCCGGCACGGGATTCGCTCCCGCGTTGCCGGGATTCCTTGCGGGCGCAGGCGGCCCCCCCTATAGTGCCCTCGGTTCTGGAAGGGCGGGGAGTCGCTTCCGGCTTCACGCCGGGGGAGGAAAGTCCGAACACCACAGGGCGGGATGCCGTGTAACGGCGGACCAGGTCCGCAAGGGCCGGGATTCGCAGGTACACACGGGAGGCAGGGGCGAAAGCCCTCGCCGACGGATAGTGCCACAGAAAATAAACCGCCCAATCCTTCCTCCAGCCCGCGACCGCCCCGCAAGGGAGGCCGCAGGTTCGCGGAAGGGTTGGGTAAGGGTGAAATGGCGGGGTAAGAGCCCACCGCTCCGAGCGCAAGCGACGAGGCAGGGAAAACCCCATCCGGTGCAAGGCCAAATAGGGGATGGCGGAGCTGCCCGCTCCATCTTCGCTGCTCGCAAGAGGAGCGGAGTGAGTCCCGGGTACTGGCTGCTAAGACAAATGATTCCCTCCCCAGCCTTGTATCGGGCCGCGGGGCGCGTGCCCGGCGGCCCGATACAAGGCTGGGAAGACAAAATTCGGCTTACAGCCCTTCCAGGATCCGCGCCCGGCGTCAGCCGGGCGGCTTCTTTCGGCGGGCCCCACGGCCCGATCGGAGCGCGCCGCGCCCGGCGCCAACCCGTTACTCGATGCCGAGCAACTCCACCTCGAACACCAAGGTGCTGTTGGCCGGAATCTTCGCGCTGGGGCTCGACGGCCCGTAGGCCAGGTTTGACGGGATCGTAAACTTGAACTTGTCGCCCACCTTCATGAGCTGGAGCCCTTCAGTCCAGCCCTGGATCACCCGGTTCAGCGGGAAGCTGATCGGCTCTCCGCGTTCCACCGAGCTGTCGAACACCGTGCCGTCGAGCAGGGTGCCGTGGTAGTGGACCTTCACGGTGTCGGTTGCCTTGGGGGAAATGGCGCCGGTGCCGTGTTTGAGCACTTGGTATTTGAGGCCGCTGGCGGTGGTGGTCACGTCGGAGGCCGCTGCGGTGGCACCCGTGGCAGGGGTGGCCGCCGCTGAGGCGTTGGTGGCGGGAGTCGCGGGGTTTGGTTTGGCGGAGGAGGAGGGAGCAGCGGCGCTGCCGCCGCCCGCTCCGTTGTCCTGCTGGCATCCCGCCGCGACGAGCACGGCGGCCAGGGCGAAAGTACATGGTTTCATCATGATGTATGTCGAACGCGCGCTCATGGGATCGCGGTTCGCCCGCACTTTCCCCGAACCCCCCACCCAGGTCAAGCCCGTTCCCCGCGCGCGCGGAATCCCCCATCGCCAGCCAGGGAGGGGGACCGGGCGCGGGGCCCCGGCAACTCGCTAGAATCCCTGCTTCCCTCCCGTGCCCGCCTTCGCTCCTCCCAAGGTCTCGACTGCGGCCTCGATGATCTGAAGGTCCTGCGGGCTGGCCCGCACCATGAGGATGCCGGTCGTTTCGTTGTAGAAAACCGACCCCCTGCCCTCGACGGGAGTGTTGAGCGCGGTCAACCAGGACCGTAACGCGGTCTGGTACTGGCGCGAGCGGGCGCCGGAATCCTGAGCCAATGGCCCCAGGCTGAGCCCAAACGCGCTTTGCAATCCCTCGATCAAGCCTTCCTTTTCCAACTTGAAGGTGCGCACGCCCAGCTCGGCATCCGGGACGGTTCTCGGCGGGGCCGGCGAAAAGACCACCGCGTAGTCTTCCAAGGTGTACCGGATGGGGTGGTCCGCCGATTTCACGATGGCGTCCAGCGCGTCGAGCATGGTGATCTGCCTCAACGGAAACCGGACCTCGATGGCCACGGCCGCTAGATCGACCTGCTCCACGGGAGCCGCTTGCAGCGGGAGACCGGTGGCGGGGTCGATGGCTGGAGCCGGCCCCTGGGCGATCGGCGCTCGCCCTTGATTGAGTAGGAAGTTCACCCCCGATTTGGCGGGGTCCTGGCGTTGTGACTGGTCGCTGAGCACCCGGATTACCTCAGAGAGCGGCAGGCCGCTCCACGGTCCGACGTCGATAACGGTGCTGCGGAGCAGGGCCTCAAGCCGCTCCTTCCCCGTGCTCTTATGGCCCGCCAGACTTGCCGAAGGAGCAGACGCTCCGCGCTGCGCAGCCGGTGCGGTCGGGCCTGGGGCAGGGTGCCGGGACAAGCCTCCGGAAGGAGCGGAAGGCTGCGCCGAACCGGCGGGAGTGTTGGAATCGACGAAATACCACTGGTATGAGAGCGAAGAGGAGCCCGTTGCCGTTAAACTGGGGCAGTTGGAGCCTGGCGGAGAGCCGTCCGAAACCCCCTGCGGCTCCACAACCTTGGTCAAGTGGGCGTCCCCCAGCGCGTGCGCCTGCCCTTTCGTGAGGGCAGGAGGTTGCGTCACCGCGGCCTGTCCGTCGCCCGTGCCCGCGACTGGCCGGGCCTGGGCCCGGGCATTATCCTGAACGGTGAATGTTTGCGAGCCGGCCGGCGCCGTGACCGCAGCCGGTGATGATTCGGCCGGTGGTGGTGCTGGCGATGGGGCCGCGGTCTCCGCCGCCGGCAGGCGGTCGGGTGTGGCGACCGCGGCCACCAGGCCGAACGCCGCCAGGGTTTGCTTCCAGTTCAGTTTCATCGTGTTCATGGTCTCTCCTTGGATCAGTGCCCGGGGGGAAGCCCAGGCGGTGGTGGAAATAGCGACTGCGACCGCGGCCGCCGCCCCAAAAACCTGGACCGCCAGCGCCCGCCGCGGTGGCGGCGGCGACCAGGGCCGGTCTTCCAGCCGCAGCAGCGATTGCACGCGGCGGCCCAAGTGCGAACGAAAGCCCGCCATGCCCAGGTGTCCCGCCGGCGCCACCTCCAGCAATCGGGAGCCGAGTTCGATCAGGCATTCCGCCAGGGCTTTGGGTCCGCCCGCCACCAGCAAGCTGGCCTCATCGGCGGCGGATTCGCTCGCATTGTGGAACTGGCGCCGCAGCCACCAAGCGGTCGGATGCCACCAAAGGAGGGCCGTCACGCCGTCGGCCAGCCAGCCCCAGAGCGGATCGTGCGCCGCCAGATGGGCGACCTCGTGCGCGAGGACGACCTCCTGCTGCGGGGCGTTGAAGCGCGATTCAAAGTCCGAGGGCAAGACCACCGTGGGCCGCAGCCACCCATAAGCCATCGGGCTGGCCGCCCGGATCGAGCGCAGCACGCACACCCGGCGGCGCAGGCCCAGACGCAACGCGAGTTGCGCCACCCGCTCGTTCAGTTTCGCGTCCGCTTTGCCGGTTGGCCGCAGTCCATGCAGAAAGAGCAAGAGCCGGCCCCCCCAGGCGCGCCCCACCACCACCAACACCCCCACGCCCCAGCAAAAGCACAGCCATGGGAAGCGGCCGCCCGGCCGGCCCGCCGCGAACGAGGGTAGTTGGTCAGCCAGGTGGGCCGCTGGCGGTACCACTGGCCCGGTCGCGGCCTGCCGGGGCAGGGACCTGACCAACTCCGCGGTGGGGCTGGAAGGCTCAGCGGCCGTGGAGGACGCACGGACAACCGGCGTTACGGCTGCCGGGGTCTTGCTCGGGCTCACCACCGGCGCCGCCCCGTGGGCTGCGGCCGCGCCGGTCGCTTTCATGCCGTGCCCGAAGCACTTGCCGAGTTGCCACGCCGCCAGCCGCGCCGCCCCGGAAAGTTCCCCCACGATTAGCGCCATTGCCGCCACCAGCGCGGCCTGGCAGAACATCCGCCGCCACGCCGCCGACGCCGCGCATCGGCTCGCCCCCAGCAGCAGGCCTGCCACCAAGACCAACTCCACCGCCAGCCACCCGGCGACGTGAAGCCACGCATTCGAGTAATCGGGAGCGCTCATTTCGTCCGCCTTTTCCCGGCGATCAGCCGTTCGAGTTTCGACAATTCATCGCGGCTGATCTCACGCCGGGTCAACAGGTGGCTCACCATGTCCGCCAGGCTCCCCGCGAACAGCCGGTCCAGCAAATGGTCCGCCAACCCCCGTGTCACCGCGTCCGCGCCCACCGCCGCCCGATACACAAAACTCCGCCCGTCCATCCGGTGGCTGACCAGCGCGCGCAGTTCCATCTTGCGGAGCATGGTGGCCACCGTGGTGTAGGCCAGGTCGCGCTCATGCCCCACCGCCTTGTGCATCTCGGCCACGGTCGCTTCGCCCCGCTCCCACAACACTTTCATCATCCGCAACTGGAGGTCTCCGAGTCTCAAGGGCTTCGATTTCATCATGGCGCCGTGGCAATTACCAGGGTAATACTACCACGGTAATACTAGCTGTCAACACCCCTCGCGTTTTTCTTGACCGACTGAACGTCAGGGGGAGTCGGAGAGACGCTGGTCAACCAAGCCGGTGACCCGCTGCACGAGTTCCGCGTGGCGCACGCCCTCGGAGCCGACCTGGCCTGCCGGTGGCGTGGACCAAAGTTCCGGTCGAGTCCCTCCACGGCTGATTCAAGTTGCCCGGCCCGCGTATAGCCTGTGCGAAAAAGACGCACGGAAAAAATGGACAAAGTTCACCGGATCTGATTGTTTCTGGGCATGGCGCAACCGATTCGACTGCCCA
>Ga0182030_10008291_pt1 | contig 21569 bp, 41 predicted proteins | sample 812S3MmetaG_FD_121299 | JGI IMG/M metagenome (GOLD analysis project Ga0182030, IMG submission 121299) | Permafrost microbial communities from Stordalen Mire, Sweden - 812S3M metaG (Illumina Assembly) | ecosystem: Environmental > Terrestrial > Soil > Wetlands > Permafrost | place: Sweden...
CTGTGGAACTCACAGTATTTGGTTTTGTCTTCATATATAAATACACTTCATTTTAACAAAAAGTCAAAAAATCTTTAACTTTCTTTAGATATTTTAGACTAAATGATAACTGTTGTCAACCCTTACACCCACACATGAGCCTTTGACCCCCACATACCGAGCAGCGTTCCACGTCACAACTTCCTTTATGGGGTTGACCAGGTTCGACTCCGCAGTCGTAGCATTTGGATAGTTCTTTTGATGTTTTCATTTGAAGAATTCGTTGGCATCCTCATATTGAACCCCACACCGAGGGTCAAATTAATCAACGATCTTTAGAATCTTCAATCGCATCTTGAACCAGTTCACTTTCTGCTGCCCACCATGATTGGAGTTCTTTGCGATCTTCTGCTTTAATAGCAGCATGTTTTAATCCTGCTGAAATGACCGCCGATAGAGAACTAAAATGCTCAACCGGCAATGTAAGTGTTACGTCATTTGTCATAGTGTTGATAATTATACGGTTATGACTTGGGCATTGGAAAGAGCGTCAGGATCATCCACTACTGTATAACCCATACTTTGAACGAGAGCCTTTAACGTTTCGCAGGAAACCCCTGTGCTGACATCTCCCCGTTTGATAGCGGATTGAATTTTCTTAAGGTTTGGACGGAAATTGCGATTGACACAGTTGGTCAGATATTGTGCCACACGAGCCGTGATGTCAGCGGGGATAGTCGTAGTCGTTACAGGGGCAGCGACGGGGACTGGAGCCACCGAGGGGGTCACGATAGGAGGAACAACCACGGGAGTGACAGCGGGGGCCGGAGTCGGGTTATATTGACCAACCGAGGATACGAGAGTCGGGGCATAATCGAAATACATACCATTGAAGGTGCGGGAGAACGTAATATCGGGGTCGAAAACGCCGGTACGATACAGTTCGTCGAACAAGGCTTTAACCTTTTTATGGCTAATCTCGAAACGAAACGAGGAACCGCTGACTTCAACCTCTGGAATTTCCAATTCGCCCTTAGAAGTTTTTTCCCGCAGAGTGCGGGTGATGTCATGGACGCTGAATGATTGGTTGTTCTGGGCAAATTCATGGACTTGCCCGAGGACGGCGGTCTGAAGACTTACGGATTGAACTTGTTGGCACATAATATTTTAGTTTTGTTGTTTTACGTTACGATTGAAATATAGCACATGATTAAAAAATGTCAACTCCAATAAGCAATGGCTCCCCATTTTATTTGAACTGAGTCATTTCCGAAGATTTTTTTGAGGTGGGAAATCTCTTTGGCGTGAAAAATACAAATGGAGTTTATTTCTACACGAATATCCTCGGGGGTTAACGGAATTATTTCGGAATCCTCATGCAGGCGATGCCCCATACTATTGGTCATATGTGTAAAAGCTTCTTCCATACCATTTCAGCATCAAAGTTCCACTCTCTCAAACCTTGGCGGTTAGCTGCTTGAATATCATATTTCTTATTGTCCCAAGAAAACTTAAGGTGGTCAACTATATCAGTAGAATCCGTGCAATTGGCTTGATAGAGCGGACTTAACCATTCAATCTCCTTCGAGCCGACTATTGGAATGTTAGTATATACAAAATCAGCCGCCACAATATCGAAAGTTTCCGACATGGATACTTGCAATCCTAAATCCATTGAACGAACTACATCAATGAAACCGTGCCAGTCCAACCACTCATGAACTTGAAGTTTATTCTCCGAGGACGTGAATAATGCTTGGATATTACGCAAGGTTGGTTCACCATTGGCCTCGACTCGGCTTGAGTTAATATGATAGGTAATGGGAGTTTCTACATTCTTACCAAAAGCAATGGCTGACATCGCTTGAATGAGTTGATTCTTCAATGGACGAATGGCACCAAAACATGCAATATGGATTGTGCCGTCGTTGTAAGGCGTAGGTTGAGGACCACCGTCTATACCACCATTTGGCATATAAACGTTTGGCATATAAACTGTTTCAACACCAAAAGCACCAACCAAATCGACAATCAATTTCTCGGCATTGCAAGAAACTTGAAACTGAGGATACTTGGCACTCAACTCAAAATATTTTACTAACCATTCCATTGCGATGCCTTCACCCGAGATAAATGGCGTATTGCTGTGGAGTCGGACAAACCATTTCACTTTGGGGTGAAGAGGAATAAGTTGATAGAATTTAGATGGCACAACCCATAGAGCCTCGATAACGGCATGGGTCGGTTTATAAATGGTGACTTCACGGTCTATATCATTGTTATCGTTAACTTCAACGATTTTACTGTCACAACCCATAGCGTCCAAAGAATTACAAAGAAAGCGGCAGGAATTGAGTAGACCGTAAGAGACACCATACGAGGAGCGTTTTTTCAAAATAAAAAGAATACGGTTCTTGTTCATATAGTCATAAATATCACGGGTAGATTCAGAAGCAGTATATCATTGATTATTTCGGCATAAAACAGAAGTTGACAAACATCAAAGCCGTGTTATAATAACGGCATGATGAAAAAAGTAAAAGCCTTTACGAATGTCGAACTTCTGATAGTAGTCGCCAGTATCCTTATTTTGGGTTCTATAATTCTGGCGGTCGTTGAAGCGCCACCCTCTCGTGATGCAATTTCTCATAATGGCACAAATTCAACAATATCCATTCAAGTTGGAGATACAGTTTACATTGACACTCTCAGCATAACGGGCGTAGTTAACGAAATTAACGAAATTCACGACAGGTATCCTCTTCCTCAAAAAGCCACATTGCTAATCAAAGGCACTAATGGTATTCCAAATGAACTCCAAAACGTGGACGTTCGATTGCTCAAAAAAGTCCAACCGACCCCCCAAGGATGAATGGAATCATTAATACTACTATTTTTCTTGATTTATTTCATCATTGCTATTAAATACGGGAACCGAAAATAATTATGCCTATCCTAATTAAAGAAGTTCGACTCATCATGGTAGAAAACGGAACGGACCCTAAAACGGGGGAACTCCGCAACAATTGTAAATACTGGAACGCCAAGTTGTATGACGATGACCAAGTTCATGCGGAATGGGGTCGTGTTGGATGTTCAACTCCTGATAGCGGAGACTGGCCAGGTGGGCAGTCATATTTGGATAAAAAGGTTCGTGAGAAGCAAAAAAAAGGCTATTCATTCCAAAAGACCATTGGTGAAGCCGTAGTATCTGCGTCTCCGACTTCTGATGTTAAAAATAGCGATCTTCACGCCATCGCCAAGGCTCAAATCCTCACAACGTCAAATCCGGTCTTGAACCGTCTTATTAAACGTTTTGTTGATGCAAATGTGCATAAGATCACGTCTAGCACTCAAATCACCTATAATACCTCTACGGGATTATTCACTACTCCTCTCGGAATTGTGACTATGGAAGGGTTAACCGATGCCCGTGATTTACTCGCCAAAATTGCTCTTCGTATTCGGGCAAATAAATTTGATACTGCCACAGATAAGATTCTCTGTGATTATCTCCGTATCATCCCACAGTCATTGGGCATGAAGCGGTTTACCACACAAACAGTCATTCCCGACGACAATGCAATCCAGAAACAGAACGACTTAATTGATTCTCTCGAATCAAGCTATCAAGCTATGACGACTGCTCCCGCTGCCAAAGCCACTAACAAGCCCCAAGAACAAGTGTTCAAGGTTGACTTAGACGTGCTCAAGGATGCCGCCGAGCGCACCCGCTTGGAAAGGTTTTTCGAATCATCGAAAAAGCATCAGCATGGTTATGACAATGTGCGAGTCCGTGAAATTTTCAAAGTCACAATCCATGATATGGTTAATGCGTTCGAACACAAGACTGCTCCCCTCAAGGAAGTGTTCCACGGCACAAGCCAAGCAAATTGCCTCTCAATTCTGAAATCAGGATTGAAAGTAAGTCCTCCAAGCACGGCTGCCATCGCAGGTAAGATGTTTTCCAATGGCATTTATGGTGCCATCAACTCTACCAAATCACTTGGCTATACATTCGGAAGATGGGGTCAAGGCGGTGTGGGTGATAGTGGGTGGCTATTTATTTGTGATTTTGCAATGGGTCGAATCGAGACCGTCTATCACGCATGTAGTCCATCCCATGGATATGATAGTATTTGGGCAAAAGCAGGACAATCTCTATCCAATGACGAACTCATAGTTTATCGAAATGGTCAGTGCAATATCAAATATTTACTTGAGTGTAAATAATAAATCACTTGGGGCGGGGCAGTTTCGTTGGACGTTGTTAAGCACCACTGATAGTGCTCAAGCGGAAATAATGGAAACGACATTAACCGCAGAACCCACGACGCTTTAGCGAGTGGAGTATGTCAGACATCCACATCTAAATCCAATTGAAAAACGTATAAATACACCACAACCCCTGTGGGTATTTATTTTTGGAGTGATAGTCATTTTTCAAAATGCGGATTCTTATTGTTTTTGACACTTGGTAGTGCCAGTTGAGGACACGGATATTTATAATAAGATTATTCATTTTACCATGCATCCTCATCATTAATATCATATGGTATTATTGGGGTTATTTGTGAAATAATTGAAGTTTGAATAGTAGCTTTATCAATTCTTTCTTTAGCCATGTTAAAGTAATTCTCACTTTTTTCGATTCCAACAAAATTGCGTCCTAATCTAACAGCCGATTCACCGGTGGTTCCGCTTCCTAAAAAACAATCCATTATAGTATCTTCTTTATAAGAAAATAATTTTATACATCTGTCTGGTAATGCGAGTGGAAATGCTGCTGGATGTTTACTTCGAGTTTCCGGTTGCATTTTCCATATATTTTTAATAGATGTCATGAATTCTTTGCCAGAAATAGTTGACGTTCCTTTGGTGTTTCTCTTCCACTGATCTTTATAAAATATAAGTAATGCTTCGTTAGGATCGATCATTGATGGAGATGATGCTCTCCTCCAACTTCCCCATGAAGTTTTATTACTTCCCATTTTTTCCCATACAACGGTTCTGTAATAGTTATATCCTATTTTTTTGCATATTTGAGTTATATCACTTGCTAATGGATAATTGACAGGAGGTTGATTTTTTTCTTTTTTTAAATGAATCGGGGTCGTTGAAAATGGAACATTTATTATGATTCTTCCAGATATAGGCTGTAACAAAAAACATTTTTGTATCCATTTTTCCGACCAATATAAATAATCATTATATGTCATGGTGTCCACATGTTTGTCATAAGAAATCCCAACATTATAGGGAGGACTCGTTATAACTAACTGTATAGGAGGAACTTCCGAGAAATCCGCCTTTAATACATCATCATTTATTAATTTTATCATAGGGTTTGTATTTTTAACCGATCATCTTTTCTCTCCCCGACCTATCGACATATAAATACAAGTCTGCCTTACCTTTTAAGTCTCGTCCGATTTCTCCTGTATCCATATTTTTGATGATTTCATAGGGCAAATCATCTCCACCCTCGGTGCGAGCCTTGATTTGAACTGACAGACGGGTTCCTTTTGCGGTAATCATCCATCGGTCAAGTTTTTGATATTTATCTTCGTCTGTTGTGACATCAAGGATTTTGCAACCAAGGGTTGCCAGTGGGGGAATCCAATTCTTCACAATGAGGGCTTCAAGTTTGCGACCAATTTCCACTCTGTCGTCGAGGCTTTTGTTGGATAACATCTAAACATAGTAACATAAACTTGTGTTCTGTCAACTTTTTTGATTTTTTGGGGTTTCAATAAATATGTAATATCAGAGACCCGAGTCTCGCCAAATAGAGTGAACACTAAAAATCTTCTATTGACAAGTTTTAACAATTGTGGTATTGTATTGCCACGATGACGAAAGTTCGGAAAGTAGCCAAAGCCATTATAGAGCATTTACACGCAGCCGATAAGGAGTTGTGTATTGCCAAGCGTCTCGCAGGAGATTCAGATATGGGGTTGGTTGTTAATGATATTCATGAATCGCAGTGGATGCTTGATGAAGCCATTGCCCATGTTGATGGTGGGCTTAACAAATTCAAAAAAAGTTTGAGCCGGGGCTTGACAAGTGCAAAAGATGGATTATAATGCTCATATGATTTTTAGATGCGTAACTGCAAGAAAACAAAAACACTGGAGTCGTTGACCCCGACACAAATATCAGTCCGTCTGTTCGACGCTAAGGACATGCATCTAGCCAATTTACCGAGCCGTGAGCCGAGACTCTACGTAGCAATACGGAAGGAACAGCGATACCGGATAGTCTCTTATACCGTAGATGAAAAGAAGGAGTTAGCAACTCTAACGGTGTGAGATTTGGGGCACCGTATAGGGAAGCGGTGCCAAATATTTTGAAGTGTTGGTCACTGTAGAATCAGTGACCGATCACGCAGTATCTAGAACCCGAAATAGAAAGAACCTGTTATGCGTAATATCGCTAAGAACCGTCAGCAAACTCAATTTGTGCCTGATTCAAACCCGTTCGTTAAGGCCATGACCAACACCGGAAATATCGCTTTCACTGAGAACGGCGCACTCACCAATAAGTCCACCAACAAGCCTCGCTACGACCGTATTAAGGTCTAAATGACTAACAGTTTACATAACCCGTCAACTTTGGTTGGCGGGTTTTTTATTTTACCCCTTGACAGATTTTATAGGATATGCTAATATAGAGGCTGCTAAAGCTCCTATAGCGGAGATTCGAATAAAACGAAAATAAAGAAAAGTTAAATATGAGAAACAACACACAAGCACGGTATGGTATATTCTATCGCTCAAACGGTCGCTGGACGACTAGCCCCTATATGGGAGTCACGTTCACGCAACATACCATCAATCGTCGCCCCGTGACCGAAGACATCAAGTTGCTGCAAAATCGCATTTTGAAGTCCCGCATCAAAATTCTGCCCGTCGTGGCATAATTGGTCTGATGAACCCCACGACCATAGTGAATATGCGGTGCCATAAGCCCGATATTCGCTGTGATCGTGGATCGATTTTCGGCAATCCATTTGATATGGAACGCCTCGGTATCACACGAAATGAAGCATGTGATCGCTTCGAAGAATACTTCTATAAAAAGTTGCGAGACCCTGAGTTTCGTGCTAAAGTATTAGAGTTGAAAGGTAAGAAACTCGGTTGTTGGTGTCGATGCTTGCCTTCTTGTGATAATCCAAAATGCAAGAATCATAGATGTCACGTCGAAACAATAGTCAAATACTTAAGTCAAATACACACGACCCTTTAGGGTCGTGTGTATTTGACATTGCGGTAGAAGAATTTGAAATGTGGAAAAATCCATCGAATGGAGAAGTTTATGTTTTGGAATTGTGCGGGGATAAATATCGACTCATCACTAAAATGGAGAAACATCCGAGAGGTTATGGACACATATATAACCCACCAACAAAAAGACTTGACATATAAGTGATAAGTTTGTAACATACCATTATGCTATATCTCATTCAATGTCGTGTAACTCGCACTCACCAAAATCTTTCATCTCCTCGGCAAGAGGTTATTACAAAGTTGGTAACTGCGAATAGCCCCAATGAAGCAGATCGTAAGTATGAAGAAGTGGTAAGAGCAAAGTATGCACATGAACAGCCCACGAGCGTAAAGTTTGAACTTCTGATGTTTGCGGATGAAATAAAATAAACATATGACTCTTCGACAAGCACTGAAGTCCGTAGACCTAGATAAGGTTTATGCTATAATCAATGAGCGAGACCAAACGATGGTGGCTGAGTGTGATCGACCAGCATTGGCATTAACTGTAAAGTGTTATGGTCATGTGGTTAAAGAACTTCTTAGCAAGCCCAAGGTAAAGGCATATCCAATGCCTTTTTGTATTGACACTGCGGTTGACTTCCTCGACAAGACTCCCTATATTGATGTTTATCTTCGAAATCGTCGATATGTTAATCCCCCGTCGGGAGCTACCCCGTGGGGTGGTGTGTGTGGACAAAAGATTCCAAAGGGCAAATATAATGCCAATCTGGCCAAGTATAATCAACGTTATTCTCTAATGGGAATACGTTGGAGCAAGTTGATTGATACTTCAATTGAAATCAAGGCTGAATGTTCGCTTGAGACAGCGATTGCCCATCTTCTATGGAATTTGACTTTTGACGGATGGACCGAGGAAAAGTCGGTAGAGAATTCGGAAAAATTAACTGCTCGTCTCATAAAATCCACCAAGGAAATTAAAGACGGTAAATGTATCACTTTGCCACCGGATAAAGAAGGTGGAATGAAGATTGTTATTCCTGACTCGGTGAGTGAACAAATTTTGGGGTGGATTAACCAACCTATCCTTTCCCAACCATCCAATAAATGTAAAACTTGTTGGGGATTTGGTCTTTGGGCTGAAGAGGGGGTGTGTCCAATGGGTAGAATGGATGCTTCTGATGGTATGCCTACCAAAGCGTGTCCAGAATGTGGTACCAATCCAAATCCAATATAATAAATATATGAGTACTCCAATTGATTTTCCTCCAAAGTTATGTCGATTTCATTTTAATCAATCAGTGGTGATTGAATCAAATGAAATAATAAGCAGGGGTTCAAAGTTACAATTTTTGAATTCATTTTGGAGAGTTACTGATACATATTTTGAAATTTTTCCGAATGGAAATACTCTTTATCATCATATCTGTGAGGTGATTCCATGACTCTAGGAGAATTAAGATTATCATTGACCAAATTTCCACCAGACATGGATGATATGCAAGTGGTGATTGTTTATGCCAGTGACGAAAAAATGCAGCTTGAATGCGTAGCCTTTACGGGATACATTCCCATAAAGGGATGTGAATGTGTAGCCATCGGTGGAACATCGGAAGTTAAGCGTAGGGTTGAAACTGGAGAAATGCCTCCTCCCGATGGTTATGATGAAACATTCGGTAGAGCTTGACAAGTTTTGTATATGTGCTATAATGTAGTACATGAATACAAATGCAATAGTTTCTGAGAAAATGGCGGCTGATCCAAGTTCTCTTCACATCGTCTCTGCCGGGTTGGTCAATGGAAAATGGGGGATTGTTCTCTCGAACGGTATGGAATTGGATGGTGTCCAAGAAATCATCCAGACCAAACCTTCTTATTCTGATGGGTATTCCGTTGTCATAAAGGTGTTTATTCCCGTAAAATCTGCGCCCATCACGAAATCCATTATTCCCGCTTGACATTTTTTATAATCGTGGTATCTTATTCTCGTAACAGTAACAACAGTATCAAAAATTAAAACATTATGCCTAATCAAATCACTCCTGAACAACGTGCCGCCCGCATTCGCCTCGGACTTAATATCGCCGCAGTCGCCGCCATCGCCCTAATTGTCGGACCATTCGCAGTCACCATTCTCCACGGTCTTGGAGCCATTTTGGCCATCGGTGCCACAGTTGGTATAGCGTGGGTCGGTATGAAATTCTTGGGTGTCTTCACCATGATGATTTCCAATGCCGCCCTCAAGGCAATGAAGCACGAAGCGATGAAGAACCCCGTCGAAACTCTCCAGTTGCAGTATAACAAGAAAGCCCTCGCATTGAAGGACTTCGTTGCCAACATCCGCCGTTTCATCGCCCAAGTGGCTTCGTTTGAAGACCAAGTTAAGGGATATGTGAAGGAAGGTTTGGAAGACGCCCCCGTTTACGTTGAGCAACTCAAGAAAATGAAGCAATTGCTCCAATTGCGGGAAGACAAATACGAAGCTGCCAAGGATGCCCTCGCCAAATTTCAGGATAGTATTGACCGCACCGACAAGAAATGGAAAATGGCTCTCGCCGCCGCTGCCATGAATGAAGCCGCTGGTGAAATGGAAGGCGATACGTTTGATAAAATCTGTATTGAAACCGCTGTCAACGCTGTGCAGGATAAACTCAATGAATCCTTTGCCGACCTCGAAGTAGCTCTTTTGGATGACGACCACACCAAGAAACAACTTGCCGCCAAGCAGTTGAATCAACTCGCTTCCCCACAGCCCAACAATATGTCCTCCACTGTGGTTGATGTGGAAGCCACGACAGTTCCCGTGTCCCACAAGAAAATCACTGTCTAATAGTTAACATCATTAACCAATAACCATAAACAAGTTATGAGCAAAAAATTCCAAATTATCTCGCTTATCATCATTGCTGTCATTGCAGCCGTCGTATGGTTCGCTGTCACAATCGTCCACAACAACAGTGACTCTTCGGATTCGCAGACCACTCAACAACAGTAATATCCGTTTAACAACAGTTAACAATAGTCAATAAAAAAATAAAAATATGAAAAAGTTCCTTATCACTATGTTGGTCGCAGCCCTCGCACTTCCGCTTGTGGCCCAGACCAATGTGTCAACCTTCATCAAGGGTGACATTTCTATCCAATACAATACTCGCACGACCTCTCCCATAGCACACGGAGTCAAAGACCTTTACACGATTAACGTGAATGTCTGCAACAGTGCCTTGTTTCACGGCACAATCACGGATCAACCGCAATTGATTGAAGGCATGTGGAGCAAGAGCGTCACGCAAAATCGTGTGCTTACCTATGATCTGCAAGCCGACCTTATGAATCCCAAGAACATCGCCCAAATCCGTAACGTTGGTCGTTTGTTTGGCACAGTTCCGATCAACTCTGATGGATTGTATCAGTATAGTCAAGGCAATCTCGAAATGGACATCATTCCTATGGGTCAAGCTGCTGGGTTTACGAGTCAGTTCACGGGTGATGTTCAAGGTCACGCTTTGAATCGTCCCAAGAACTGGATGGATAGTTTCTCATTGAGTGCTATTACTCTTACGCATACGTCGAACGGCAAGACCACGACTACTACTCTGAACAAGTATGATAAAATGGTGTATAACAACGCTGTCCTCGGGGCTGGTCCCGCTCAATTCTATGCTCAAGCTACGGTCACTGGTGAAATGATTTATGATTATGATAAAAATGTATGGTTTTTCAATCATGTCGGTATTACTTATGCTGGGCACTATGATGTTATCACAGGCACCATTCGTTGGGTTGAACCTACCCGTGGTAGTGGTGAATATCAGTTTGACATTCGTGTGAATGAACCCGCTCCTACCGAAACTGCGGCATTCTCTAGTGGTCCTACGGATGAATCGGCGTTCTTTGAGACGGATAACACTATTCCCGGTCTCACTGGAACCATGAAATATAAAGACACTCTGCGTGGTGATCTTACTCTAGCTTCGGTTGTTACAATTGATTTGAAGGGTAATAATCTTACGAAACAGCAGGCGATGAATCTCTGCAAAATGGTCATTCTATCAGCAGTGGTGCCGATGAATTCCGACTAATACAATCAATACCACAACCGTAATATACAAATAAAATATGAAACTAAAACTAGCATTAGTTCTCGGCATGATGATTGCCGTGATTTGCCTCGCTCAACCCGCAATGGCTACTTCGGTAGCAGACAACGACCAAGTTGCAAGAGTGGTTAACGTCCCCGACGTTACTTCCACGCTTCCACTGCTTGGACTTGGTATGCTCTCCCTATGCCTTCTGAAGAAACAGCAGTTAGTCCGCTAAATTAGACTGACAAAAACATAATGAAAACTATATTGTTCTCAGCATTGGTGGCTATTAGTCTTTTGGCTGGCACTGCCTTTGCAACGGAAATCACAACAAATCAAGTCCCAAACCTTTTTCCTCCATTGGTTACGACCAATGCCGACACTGGTGACGTGACCAAGCATGACATTACTCTCAGTGCGGGCGGACAGATCGCCCATAGTGGTCATGCCGACACTGCGTTGGACTTCTCCTACTCAGCGAATCCATTCACCTTTGCCCGTCCGTTGTGGCTCGGTGTATCTCAAGCCTTGGGTTGGAAGCCGTTTGCAGGGTCCACAGACCTTGACGCTAATTGGTGCTTCCACGTCTTCGGAAATCTCTATACCTTGCCCGGTGTTAGTGGTGGTTTGGTATATGGAAGTGAAGGCAAGCCCGTTTGGAGAACTGGTCCCGAATTGCAAGCGCAATACTACTTGAAGGATGATGTCTATATCATTGGTCAAGGTAACTATGACATTGTGAGTATCGGTAAGCCCGACATTCGTTGGAGCCTCGGTATCGGTTGGGAGTTTTAAGTTGACTGTTACACTAAACGCCATTCCTTCGGGGATGGCGTTTTTTTATTTTTAAAACTTGACGGATTGAACCCCGAGTGCTATATTGTCTCCACAATGAAACGTGACCTTTATCAAGTCCTTGAAGTCAATCCTCGTGCGAGCACTACCGTCATCGAAGCTGCCTATCGTGCGTTGATGAAAGAAGTTCACCCCGACACGGGAGCAAGCGTTGCTGGTCATCGTGCCACCGATCTTAACGAGGCACACGACACCCTTACCGACTCTCTTAAACGGTCGGATTATGACCATTCCCATGATGATTTAGGCAAGACGGTAGGTTCCTACAAGCTGTTGGGACAAATTGCTGAGGGTGGCTTCGGCAGAACGTATAAGGCAGAGCATAAAGTGCTCAAGGAGCTAGTTTGCATTAAGGATTGCTCCAATGTCTCTCTTTCCGAAACAAGTATGCTGGTAGACGAATGCAAGGTGCTGTGGGACTTGCGCCATTATGCTCTTCCCGCTATGCGTGACCTCATTCAACTCGATGATGGCAGAGTATTGATGGTTATGAGCTATATTCCCGGGTTGACCTTGGCACAGACTATTGAAAAACTCAAAGGTCCGATGGACCCTGAGTCTGTTATGTGGATTTCTGAACGTATCATTAACGCCCTCAATTACATCCACCGTCACGGTGTTATTCATGGGGATTTGAACCCCAAAAACATCATCGTTCAGGAAGATCGTCATATGGCGGTCATGGTGGATTTTGGGTTGTCATTGGTGAAACCGACACGTATCAGTGAATCAAAGGGTTATACTCCCTTCTTTGCCCCTCCCGAAGAGGTTACGGGAAAGCCCCTTGTTCCCGAATCGGACTATTACAGTCTCGGTATGACGATGCTTTATGCCTTGGGAGGCGGGTCTCAATGTGTTGAACGCAAAGAGGTTCCCAATGACGTGCCCGATGAGATTTGTAAGTTTATCAAACGGTTGATTGCCCGTGACATAAATTCTCGTCCTCAATATGGCAAGGTTGGGGATGACCTTGGGGATATGATTTCGGAAATTCGATCCAGAGTGTTTGGGCGGACTTCCTCGGGCATGAAACCCATTTTTGGTAAGAAACCCTCCGTGGTTCGCCATTGATTTAGTAGTTAACCATCAACAATAAACAAATACATACTATGAGTGAAAGTGGAGATTACAGTCCGGGCGTATGGAAAGGGCACGATTTTAAATCGGCTCGCCTCGCCTACGATGCATCAGCAGGTCGCAGCTATGACGTAGCTGTCAATGCGGGAAAAGCAACCAAAGATTTGATTGCCGAAAATGTTCATACCGATAGCACGGCTCCCGTGATTGTCGTCGTTGACGAAACGGGAAGCATGGGTGAATGGCCCAAAGTCATGTTCTCCAAGTTGCCTTATTTGGAGCATGAAACCAAAGAATATCTTGGTGATGACGCCGAATTTTGCTTTATGGCGATTGGTGATGCAACCAATGGGGAAAAATACCCCCTTCAAGTTCGGCCATTCGCAAAGGGGCTTGACTTGAAAACTCGTCTTGACGAATTGGTAATTGAAGGTCAAGGCGGCGGAAGTGGGTCCGAAACCTACGAAATCGCTGCTTTGTTCGCTGCTGAGAAGATTGATATGCCCAAGGCTATCAAGCCCATTATCATCTTTATTGGTGATGAATTGACTTACGATACCATCAGCCGTGACAATGCCGAGAATCTTTGTGGCATCAAAACAGAAAAACCCATCGTAACGAGTGATGTCTTCAAAAAATTGAAAGAGAAGATGGCGGTGTATTTCATTCAGAAGTCTTACGGCTCCGGCAGTGGCTCGGGCAACACGATTTCCGAACGTGATCGCAGTGCTCATTCCTCTTGGGCTAAACTCGTGGGTGAAGATCACATTGCGGTTCTGCCTTCGGCTGACCGTGTTGTGGACGTTATCTTCGGCATTTTGGCTAAAGAGACGGGTCGCATTGCTTACTTCGAGAACGAACTCGAAGACCGCCAACTGGCTGACAAGGACGGTAAGTCCAAGGTAGACATGGTTTACAAGTCTCTCGTCACTATTCACAAAATTCCCGAAGCTGCTCATGCGGTAGGTGGAAAATCAGTCATACGTAAAAGTATGAAGAAGATCGGTGATGCTGGCAGCAGTAAAACGGTGAAACCCCTTATCTAAGCTTATATGCTTGACATTAATCTATCAGTTACGTTGTGGCCGAGCTTTCCTCACTTTGATCGATTTGCTCACGACCCTCGCATTTCCAGCATTCGTCTGAACAGTGCTCAAATGTCTGTACCAGAGCTTGATACGGAACTGGATAAGATTAGTCATATGCATTTAACTACGCCTCTATACTATGACATAAAGGGGCGTCAGCTTCGGGTAACTGAAGCTATTCCGAATGACGACTATCTTGACATTCGGATCAATCACGCAATCGAAGTGGACACGCCGACTCCCGTCTTATTCAAAGCGGGAGCCGACGGTGCCCTTCTTAGCGAAGTATGTGAAGATGGGAAGCGTCTTAAGTTTCGTGGTGGTCCGACTTACTTGGTTCGGGCGGGGGAGAGTTTACATATCCGTGATGAGACACTGAAGGTGTTCGGAGAGCAGTTCACTCCCATTGAATTGGATAAGATACAGAAGGTGCGGGATGCTGGCTTTAAGCATTGGTTTCTGTCCTATGTGCAGACGCAAGAGGATGTCGATGAATTTCGCAAGTTGGTCGGGGATGATGCCATTGTCAATCTTAAAATCGAAGACAAGAAAGGACTTGAATACGTTAAGCATACGTTTGTTAAGACCCCGAATACTACCTTGGTATTGGCTCGTGGGGATATGTATGTCGAACTAGACCGTCCACACGAGATTTTGAATGCTACCAAGCTGTTGCTTGCGAGAGATGCCGATACTATCTGCGGGTCTAGGCTGTTGATTTCAACCATTCACGAGTCAGTTCCATCATGTGCTGACTGGAATGAGTTGGCTTGGCTTGCTGACATAGGCTATAAGAACATGATGCTTTGTGACGAACTGTGTCTCAAGGAGAACTTATTGGCTCGGGCGGTGAATGCGTTTCAAGCGTTCAAAGAGAACTATCAAACTCCAGTTACTATTAAGCCTACGGGGTTGGGAAGTCCTAAGCCACCTATGAGGTATAGTTTGCCTTCTCCCCCACCGGGGATTTCTCCTTGTGCTCCCACCGTCATTGACTTCAAACCATTACCTTCGACGAAGAAAACATCGTTGTTTAATCGTATGCTGAATGGTATAGGCAGAATTGGGAATGGTCAATGAATAAATATCATAATGCGATCATCGCCTATTTGGAGACTAAGGATGTTACTCTTTTAACCCATAAATTCGACTGTATGGTAGAGATACAGCACGGGGATGGGTCGCATTTCTTTCTTCATAACGCTTTTGTGAAAGAGAAATTGTTCGATGGAGTTAAGTTTCTATTAGTGTGGACTGAACATTGTGGATACTATTACTTTTTCATAGAAGATTTGGAACATTGGATAAAATATAAACAAATATGAAAATGCATCTCTATTCCGAAATGGAAATCATGCCGACGCTGAAGCGCAGACATGCCTCAACACTTCGAAAACTTTTGCTTGGTAAGAAAGAATTCGTCGAGATTGTAAAGCAAATTGATGAGGGGTTGAAGCCCATGCATAAGTATTCAGTCCGGTGCTCTGGTTGCGGACATGAGTATGAATGTGTAAGTGAGGATAAAATGACTAACGATCAAATCAAGAATCATGAGAAATATGCTATCTGTGACAGTTGTATCAATCCGGAGAAAGTCCTTCACGCCCACGGATTAGTATGGTAGGTGTGAAGAATGTGATGAATGTGATGATGATTGGGAAGAAGAAAAACCTTTACAACAACAACCAAACCTGATAGAATATAAACCATTATGACTTGAATAAGTCAGTGTATCTGGTATATTTTCGGTCAAGACGCAATGTGGGGACTGACTCGCTATACAACCAATCGAGAATGAGTTTAGCATTCTTCCCACTATAATGGATATGCCCAATGTTTTTGTTCGTTCTCTGAAATGGTGGGTATTCATTCCCTGATTTGAGCCTGACGCCAAGTGATTGAAACTTGCGGGTGAGTGTAGTCATCAGTTCTTCAGTGCCAATGAAGTTGATTGATGGACAAGTTGTTCTTGTAATGCATCCATCACCATCAAGAATGCCTCGAATGAAATGTTTATCCATATTGGATGGGATGTCGGGGTAGGTTGTGGTGAAGGTTTTGCGTGGAGTAATACCGAAATTGTTAGCCAAATCGTTGAGAAACCACTGACCACTGATGTCAATCGTGCAATAGTCCGTTCCGTTTATATCATAGTTGGAACGAATACAATCCAAAAACTTTTGTAGGTGTGGTCGGTCTTTATTGGCGAGTTTGATATGAATACAGGTGCGTCGAATACATCCATCTGCCATAATAAATCCTGCCCAATAACAACTTTCGAGTGTGTAAGCGGAAAAAAAGTGGGTGTTGTAATGATGTGATGGCGACCGCTTGCGGAGTTTTATGCTTGACTTTTTTAGCCATTGTTGTATAGTAGAGCGATGAAGATGCAGGAGTCTGGCGATTTCATTAGTGCCGATTCCGTCATTATACAACTGTATCATTTTGGTGGGGTTAGGATGCATATCAATAAATAGTATGAATAACGAAAAAACAGCAAGAAAAGATGACCTTGGTGACAGGATGAAGAAATATGAAGAAGTGACTCGGTATCACTTGCTGCCACGGTCATATGTATTTTGCCGAATTGACTGGCGGTCTTTCCATTTAACTGTGCCATTACTAAAGAGGGTGTTGGTGCGTTGCGAACCCGATGGGTATCCAAAGGGGCTTGGAAGTTCACTGAGGACAAAGATAAACTTCTGAATATGATTCCGAAGCACGAATAATTACTATGAAAAATACTAAAATGATTCTTATCGGTGTAGCCATTGGAATAGGTGTTATCCTCTTATTGGGAGCCATCATATTCGTCGTGCCGCAGTTACTCCACTCAACTCAACAAAGTGTTAATTAATATGAACAACTATATTGAACAATGTAAAGAGGTTCGGAAGCTTACAATGGCTCCTATGAAAGACATAGCCAAGGCTCTGGTTGAGACTAAAGGTGACGTTAATGCGTCGGTCGAATGGCTTATCAAGAACCGATTGGCGAGTGCCGAGGATATGGCTAACCGCAAAGCCGATAACAATATTGTTTATTCCTATGTCCACAACCATAAGGTGGGAGCAATGATTATTTTGGCTTGTCAGACTGACTTTGTTGCTAAAAATGATTTGTTCCTCCAATTGGCTAAGGACATCTGTATGCATATTTGTTCGGCTCCTCGAACAGCGGAATATGTTGATGAATCCGAGATTGATGGGGAAGAAATGAATGCGGTGTGTGGTAGTTATTCTCAAGCGATTGTAGGGAAACCTCCACAGGTTGTGGAAAAGATCGTGGCAGGTAAAGTATCCAAATGGTTATCATGGGCATGTTTAGTGAATCAGCCATTTATTAAAGATGACAAGACTACAATCAAGCAACTTATCGCCAATGTCTCGGGGACGGTTGGTGAAAAGATTGAAATTAAGAAGTTCGTAAGGTTTTCGGCATAGTATGACAAAAATTCCGTGTCCACGATGTAACGGACGGAGAGTGATATTTGATCCTATGTCACTCTTACTTACAATTGGACTGCCTATAGCCTTATTGGCTGAGGCAGATGACGATGTTGAAGATAATAGTGTAACCAAACGCCTATGCCCCACTTGTAAAGGCAAAGGTTATTTTAAATGTGAATAATTATGACTAATACTGAGATAAATCCCGTGTACGATGCAGTCTATCTTTTAATGAATGCGGGTGAGTGGTCTATTTTAAATGACATTACTGAGTGTTATGTAGTGGTGGTAGAGAACCTGTCCATTGACGTGTTGCTTACTTGGGCTACTGCTACTCTTCCCGCAAAAAGTAAACTTAAGAATCGAGTGAGATTCATGGATGCCTGTTTGAAGTTTCATTCATCCCCTAAAGACCCCAACCTTTGGAACGGATTGCTATGACTAAACACTATAGCCCCGGCGACATAGAAGATAATGTGTGGGCTGGCGACCTTGTGAGTAAGTGCGAGTTTATCCAATACCTTCCATTTGGAATCATGGTGTTTAGAGAGATAACACCATTTCCTTGTTTGAGAGCGGTCTATTACGCAGCGCATGGTAATGACTTAGTGTTAAACGGATGGGATGCGTATGATACGCTTAACGAATTAAAATTGGCTGTTGCTAAAGCAATTAACGGAAACCCATTATGAAATATATAAGCTTAGACATTGAAACTCTTGGACTTGATCCAACCGACTGCGACGTGATTGAAATCGGGGCATTAGTTGAAGATACCACCAACTATCTTCCGAGGGCTGAATTGCCCACTTTTCATTGTTATGTGAATAAAGAAAACTATCGGGGGAATATCTTTGCGCTGGCAATGAATGCTCATATTCTCACGAAGATTCTAGATATGAGAAAATCAGGTGCTCCAACTGATGCAATATGTCCGTTGCCAGAAATGATCGCTAATTTCTTTCGTGAATTTCTAAAGAAGCATGGATTCTTGGACATAAAACCAGTCATCGCCGGTAAGAATGTTGCTGGATTTGATCTTCCATTTTTAAATACGTGTATTCCCGATTGGAAATACATTAAGTTTCATCATCGGGTAATTGATCCTGGCATGTTGTATTTCAATCCTAAAACTGACATGGTTCCTCCCGACTTAAAGGAATGTAAGAAGCGTGCGGGTCTTCCCGAGATTGTTACCCACGAGGCTTTGGATGATGCGTGGGATGTTATTCAACTGGTGCGTGCCAAGTATCCTATTGTATGAGTAAATATGGAATACATCGTAAGTTTCGACATCCACGATATTTTCTTGGACAAGTTGTTTGGTGTATAGGATCGACGGTAAGGAATTCGGGGACACAATATCCCAACTGTTATTATTTACCATTAAAGGTAGAAATCAAACAGTCATCCTTGGAAAATGCATGGGATGATGGTCATAAACTTTTCTATTATTATTATAGGTATCAAGTGTTCCGACCATCGTCTTTAAAACGTCGTTCTACAACCTACCGTGGAAATCCTATTACACATACTGCCTATGATGGTGGAGCGGAAAACTGGTGTTTAGAAACTGAAATATCAGCGAATAAGTCCAAGATTTTAAAGGAATGCCATAATTGGAATAAATATATATCAAAATGAATAATGAAAATTTATTTGATTTGAATGCTCCGACTCCTTCCAAGAAGCCATCCCCTAAGTGCATTGTTCGCCTCACCACAACTTGTTGGAAGGACAAGCGTGGAATTCACACTAAAAAATCACTTCTCTTTTTAAATCTCCAATGCGAAGGATATAACATTCTTGAAGAAGATGTAAGTGTGGATGGAGCCGAAGAAGCGATTGATAGGATTATCAATCTGTATGAGTGTAAAGACGGTATTTACCAAGTTGTGACTTGTAATGAATGGGCATCTTGGGAAACTCCTCATATAATTGAGGATTATGATTACAAACTAATTCCATTAAAATAAATAGACAGTTTTTGGGGATTGTGAGATAATACTACTATGACAGAAACCCGATATGGTAACGATAACTACTGGTGTTTTTTTGATGAGAAGTGGAGTGGAAAAGAAGTTGCTATATGGGAAGGTCCAGAAGGACAAGAACAGATTATAGGGCGGGCGAGAGACAAATATATTGCGAAAACAATGATTGACGCACTCCTCAAACACGTTAACACTGACGTTGGATTGTCAAACAAGCAACAGGCATTCTTGGAATTTGTTACTCATCAATGCGTCGAGCCTTATGCCACAATGGCAAGCAATGCTATCTTGTGGAAAGATAAAGTAGCATACGAAGATTTGAAGAATAAATTTTCACAAATATACGCATGAATGGCCTACCCTCATTTATAACGGTGGTTAAAGGAATGTGTGGATTTTACATTTGTCTTGCCGACAATGCTGGCCCGATTGAACGGCTTGAAAATTGGAACTATGACACATATGATGAATGTGCCCGAGAAGCAGAAAAACTGGCGGCTACCTATAATATGAGGTTTGTATGAGAGCAATAGCAGCGATGGACCCACATAGGACGATTGGAAATAAGGGAAAAATACCCTGGTATCTACCTGAAGATTTTAAATGGTTTAAAAAGAAAACCCTTGAAACAAAGAAAATGGTGATGGGTCGAGAGACTTTTCAATCGATCGGAGCATTGAAAGGTAGACTTACGTATGTCCTCACGACTGATACGAAGTTGCTATCTATACCTCCAACTGATGCGATTCAGTATATAAATCTCGACTTTTTAAAAACCAATCCATCGTATGATATATGGGTATGCGGCGGTGTGAAAACATATATGTTATTGTTACCTCTTTGCACAGAGGTCTTTATGACCCATGTAATAGAAGAATATGACGGTGATGCATATATGCCATATTTCGAGGATAAGTTTCCCAATCAAGAAGTAATTCAAGAAACAAAGGAATTTTGGATTGTGAGATATTGGAAACCATACTACACACCTAAACCAAGTATAAGCCCCAAAGTGAATCAAGCTCGGGCAGACTGTTTAAATGGTAAATGCTTACAAGATAACCCATACGACGAGATTATTGAATATCCAAAATGGGCTATGTGGAAGACGGGGTATGTCGAACAGATATGTTTGATGAAGCGCCAAAATGATGAACAACCATTACCGAATGATTAGTCTACTTGAATATATCTGTCCAAAATGTCATGTTAGTCATGGAAAAGATTTGCTTGGCTATGGACCTATAGAAGCCAAATACTGCTATAAATGTGTGAGTGAGTTTCAACCGCATGTTCATAAGTGGTATCCCAATGGAGAAGTTCAAGATACTTATCCTCCATCGTATGGGTTTGAGTGTGCTTGTGGTGATAAGAAAATGATTGCGGAACAATGAAAATGAGTAGAATATGAATGACCAAGAACCATCCCCAGAAGGTATAAAATACGGAATTGTCGCCTATACAGTAGTAGGAGATAAAGAACATCCACAACTTGACATCTTACACTTTGTAGGATACTGGGAACATCCAACCAAAAATGATTGGATCATATTGAAAAGGAGTTAGATACAGATACCGAATTTGAAATTTGTAATGGGAGAATTAATAAGGATGTTTTTCTCATGGCAGCCACTCAGGAGATGATTGACTTTTATACTTCAAAAGTCCCTGATGCTGAAAAATTACCAATTAAATATGAATAATCAAAACTGGAAATGCAAACGTTGTGGTGAAATGGTAGATATGGTCAATTTTCGTTGTGGATGTGCTGTAAGCCCATCACCGTGGGAACCTGTTCAAGAAACTACTGATA
>Ga0182030_10008292_pt1 | contig 21566 bp, 20 predicted proteins | sample 812S3MmetaG_FD_121299 | JGI IMG/M metagenome (GOLD analysis project Ga0182030, IMG submission 121299) | Permafrost microbial communities from Stordalen Mire, Sweden - 812S3M metaG (Illumina Assembly) | ecosystem: Environmental > Terrestrial > Soil > Wetlands > Permafrost | place: Sweden...
CCGCCGAGCGCCTTCATCGAGAGATCGTCGCTGAACAGCAGCCCGTCGAAGCCGATCTCGCCGCGCACGATCTCGCCGATCACGCGGGCCGACGTGGTGCCGGGCCGCTCGCGGTCGATGGCGGTGTAGACGACATGCGCCGTCATGGCCGCCGGCGCGTCGCGCAAGGCCCGGAACGGGGCGAAATCGCGGGCGAGTTCGTCGCGACTCGCGGGAACTACGGGCAGCTCCAGATGGCTGTCGGCGCGCGCCCGCCCGTGGCCGGGGATGTGCTTGACGACCGGCGCGACGCCGCCCGCCGTCAGCCCCGCCATAGCCGCGCGCGCCAGCGCGGCGACGCGGCCGGGATCGCGCGAATAGGCGCGCGAGCCGATCACCGCATGGGTCGCCTCGTCGGCGACGTCGAGCACCGGCGCGCAGTCGACGGTCACGCCGACCTCGCGGAGATCGTGGGCGATGAGCCGCATCGTAAGCCGCGCAGCTTCCTCCGCGCCCTCGCCCAGAGCCTCGAAACGCGCGGCGGCGGGATAGGCCGGCCACAGCGGCGGCCCCAGGCGCTGGACGCGGCCGCCCTCCTGGTCGATCAGCACCGGCGCGTCATCGCGTCCGACGGCGGCGCGGAACTCCGAGGTCAGCGCGCGAAGCTGCTCGCGGCTCTCGACGTTGCGCTTGAACAGGATCAGACCCCAGGGGTCCGTATCGCGCACGAAGGCGAGTTCGTCGGCGGCGAGCCGCGTCGAGAGGCAGCCGCAGACGAAAGCGCGCATCAGTTTTTGGCGACGTAGCAGTCGCCGCCCGCCGCCTTGACCTTGGCGCACATCGCCTTGGCTTCGTCCTTGCTGAGGCCCAGGGCGCGCACGCGATAGATCGCCTCGCCGTCGCGTTCGGCCTTGCGCACGCCGAGCGACGCTCCGGCAAGCGCCGCGGAATAGCGCCCCGGCAGGCTGCGGACGAGCGACTTGGCCTCGCTCTCGCTCTTCGGCGCGGCCAGTTGCACGGCGTAGCCGCCGCCCGCCGCGGCCGGCGCCGTGGCGTCGTCGGTCTTCGGCTCGGCCTCGGCGACCGGAGTCGCGGCCGGGGTCGGCTTCGGCTTTTTCGGCTTGACGGGAACGGGGCCGGCGCCGGGGTCCGCCGGCGCCGTGGTGTCAAGCTTGTTGATGACCCGCGCCGCGCTCTTGGGCGGCGCAAGCTTGGTCGGCAAAGCCACCGCGGGGGTCGAAGCCTCGCCGTCCGTCGCCTCGGCCGTCTTTGGTTCCGGCTGCGGCGGCGCCGGCGTCGTTCCCAAGGGAGCCTGCGCGGACTCGTAGCCGGATGCGATGAGCGTACCGTCCGGGCGCACGGAGATCGTCTTGACGCGGCTCGGGTCGGCGCCGACTGGCGAGACCGGCGACGCCTTCGGCGTCGCGGAGGCGACGATCGGCGTCTCGGAGGAAGGCGCCACGGGCGAAGCGTCGGCCGACCCGCTCGCAGCCGGCGCTGGCGCGCTGGCGGCGGCCGGCGGGGCGCTCTCCGCCGGCGAGGCGGACGGCTGCGGGCGGGCCGAAAGGTCGACGGGCGCTTCCGGCGGATCGACAAGCTTGGGCGGCGTCGGCGTCGGCTGCGCGGTGTCGCGGGTCAGGAGCGAGCCGGACTCGTTGGCGGTGCGGATCGTCTCCTCGTTCGGCGGCGCGACCTTGGTCGGCGCCGTTGAGGCGAGAATCAGCGGCGGCGCGCCCGAGTGACCGGCGCCGCCGACCTTGAACACCACGACCGCGCCGATCATGAGGACGCCCGCGGCGACGAGGCCGCCGACCTTCAGTCCCCAATTGCGGGCGCGCGGCGGCGGCTCCTCGGCCGCGCGCGGCGGCGCGCCGCCGGCCTCGACCGGCTCCGGCTCCGAAGGCGTCGGCGGGTCGAAGGCGAAGGAATCCAGATCCTCGGCCTGGAAAGACGGACGCAGCGCCGGCTCGGCGTCCTTGAGGGGCGGAGCCTCCTCCCATTTCGGCTCCTCCGACGCCAACGGCGGGGGCGGCGGCTCCGGAGCTGGCGGCGGCGCGGAGATCTGCGGCGCCGGGGGCGGCGGCTTGGGCGTCTCGGGCGGGGGGGCAAGTCTCAGATCGGGCTTGCTTTCCGCACGCGGCGGCGGCGGGGCCGGCGCCGGCCGCGCGACACGACTGGCCTCGAGCGCCCGCTCCGAGGCCGAGCGCTCAAAACCGATGGAGTCAACGAGCCGCGTCAGCTCGGCGAGCGGGTCCTCGACGCCGGCCTGCGGCGCGGCGGCGGCGCGCAAGCGTCGCTCGAATTCTTCCAGATTTATTTCCGCGACCGGTCTGGGTTTCGCGTTGCTCATATTCACTCGGCGTCCTCGCGACAGCAAAGCGCGTCCTTCAGCTCAGCGCATTTCCTCGGGCGCCCCCACGCCCAACACGCCAAGTGCGGCTTTGAGCACCTGACGAACGCCGACCACCAGCGCAAGCCTTGCTTCCGTTACACTTCGTTCTTTTTCGTTAACGAACCGCAAATGCGGCTCCGCATTACCCCTAGTCCAGTGAGATTGGAATAGTGTGGCCAATTCGTGCGCAAAGAAGGCGATCCGATGCGGCTCGCGCGCCACGGCGCCTTGGGCGACGATACGCGGAAAATCCGCCATCTTGCGCATTAACGCGCGCTCGCCCTCGTCCGTCAGCGCGGAAAGCTCGGCCTTGGCTAAAGCGGCGTCCGAAAGATCGAGATCGGGGAATGTCTCCTGCGCCCTTCGCGCCGCGCTGTAGCTGCGGGCGTGCGCGTATTGCACATAGAACACCGGATTGTCGGCGCTCTGCTCGATGACCTTGGCGAGGTCGAAGTCGAGCGTCGCGTCGTTCTTGCGCATCAGCATGATGAAGCGCACGGGATCGGCGCCGACCTCGTCCACCACCTCGCGCAGGGTGACGAAATCGCCGGAGCGTTTCGACATCTTGACCGGCTCGCCCGCGCGCATCAGCCGCACAAGCTGGCATAGCCGGACCTCCAGATCGACGCTGGAGTCGGAAAGCGCCTGCACGGCCGCGCGCATGCGCTTGACGTAACCGCCGTGGTCGGCGCCCCAGACGTCGACCAGACTCTTGAAGCCGCGGTCGATCTTGTCCTTGTGATAGGCGATGTCGCTGGCGAAATAAGTGTAGGAGCCGTCCGACTTCATCAGCGGCCGGTCGACGTCGTCGCCGAACTGGGTCGAGCGGAACAGGGTCTGCTCGCGGTCCTCCCAGTCCTCGACCGGCGCCCCCTTCGGCGGCGGCAGGCGGCCCTCGTAGATGAGACCCTTGGCCCGTAGCGCCGCGACGGCTTGCGCCACCCGGTCGATCTCGCCGGTCAGCGAGCGCTCCGAGAAGAACACGTCGTGGCGCACGCCGAGCGAGGCGAGATCCTCGCGGATCATCGCCATCATCGCGTCGATGGCGCGCGCCCGCGCGACCGGAAGCCAGTGCGCCTCGTCGGTCTCGGCCAGATCCTCGCCGAATTCCTCAGCCAGCGCCTCGCCGACGGCTTTGAGATAATCGCCGGGGTAGAGCCCCTCCGGGATCGGCCCGATGGCCTCGCCGAGCGCCTCGCGGTAGCGCAGAAAAGCCGAGCGGGCGAGCACGTCAACCTGCGCGCCGGCGTCGTTGATGTAATACTCGCGCGCGACCTTGCGGCCGGAGAACGCCAGCAGGTTCGCCAGCGCGTCGCCGAACACCGCGCCGCGGGCATGGCCGACATGCATCGGGCCGGTCGGATTGGCGCTGACATATTCGACGTTGACCGGACCCTCGTCGAGAGCGCGCCCGCGCCCGTAGTCCTCGCCCGCGCTCAGCACCTCGCGCAGCACGCCCTCGAACACCGCGCCTTTAAGCTTGATGTTGAGGAAGCCGGGACCGGCGACTTCGACGCCTGCGACGTCATCGCAGTTGCGCAGCCCCGCCGCCAGCGCCTCCGCCAGGGCTCGCGGGCTGGAGCCGGCCGCCTTCGCCTCCTTGGCGTAGACCATCGCGGCGTTGGCGGCGAGATCGCCATGCGCGGCGTCGCGTGGCGGCTCGACGACGAAGCGACCGAGGTCGAGCCCCTGAGGCAGCGCGCCGGCGGCGACCGCTTGGCCCAAAAGCGCGGCGACCCGCGCCTCGAAGTCGGCGAAGATGTTCATAAATTGTCCTGTGGGCGTTGGAGCGCGGCTTTATCGCAAGCGCGCGCCGGGGTCAAAGAGCCGGCGATATTCGTTGACGGCGAAACGGTCGGTCATGCCGGCGACATAGTCGGCCGAGGCGCGCTCGGGGCCGATTGCGGCGGCGCGCGCCGCCCAGAACGCCGGCGCCTCGTTGGGGCGCTCGACGTAGGCTGAGAACAGCGCGCGCACGATGCCGTCGGCCTCCGCGCGCATCGCGTTGACCTGCGGATGGCGGTACATGCGCACAAAAAGGAACGCCTTGATGTCGCGCTCCGCCGCCGCCATCGGCGCCGAAAAGGCGAACATCGCCCGACCCGCCCGGCGGGCGTCGGCGGCGGTCTCGATGCGGTCGGCCGTCAGCCGCTCGCGCGTCGCAAAGATCGCGTCCTCAACGAAGCGGGTAATCAAGCGGCGCGAAAGCTCGTGGATCTTGCGCGAGTCTTCGAGGCCGGGACGCCAGTCCTCGATCTCGGCGATAACAGCGCCGAGATAGGGAACGCCGGCGATCTCTTCGAGCGTGAACAGCCCGGCGCGCAGGCCGTCGTCGATGTCGTGCGCGTTATAGGCGATGTCGTCGGCCAACGCCGCCGCCTGCGCCTCCAGCGAAGGATAGTCGGCGAGGTTCAGCGGCTGGATGGCGTCGTAGGCGAAAATAGCAGCGGGCACGCCGCGCGCGCGCCAGCGCGGGACGGGCGCGCCGGAGGCGTCGATCAGCGGCCCGTTGTGCTTGACGAGGCCGTCGAGCGTCTCCCAGGCGAGATTGAGGCCGTCGAAATCGGCGTAATGGCGCTCCAGCTCGGTGACGAGCCGGAGCCCGTGGCTGTTGTGGTCGAAGCCGCCGTGCGCCGTCATGCAGGCGTCGAGCGCGTCCTCGCCGGCGTGGCCGAACGGGGTGTGGCCGAGATCGTGGCCGAGCGCGACTGCCTCCGCGAGGTCCTCGTCGAGCGCGAAGGCCCTGCTAAGCGCGCGGGCGAGCTGGGCGACCTCGATGGTGTGGGTCAGCCGGGTGCGGAAATGGTCGCCCTCGTGATGCACGAACACCTGCGTCTTGTGGGCGAGGCGGCGGAACGCGGTGGAATGGACGATGCGGTCGCGGTCGCGCTGGAACGGCGTGCGGGTCGGCGACTCCGGCTCGGCGAGACGGCGGCCGCGCGAAGCGGCGGGATCGGCGGCGAGCGCTGAGCGCAGCGCGTCGGGGGGGGCCAGCATGCTCAAATCTTCATGTTGCGGTTCCGGCCGCAGGGCCTATCTTGAAGGCCTCATCTACTCCGGGATTGCGACATGAGCGAGAGCCCCGCCCTGACGATCAGCGCCAATGCGGCGCGGCAACTCAACAAGGTGCTGGCCGAGGATCCCGGCGCGGCGCTGCGCATCTCGGTCAACGGAGGCGGCTGCTCGGGCTTCAGTTATGGCTTCGACCTCGACAAGGTCCGAGCCGAGGACGATTTCGTCGCCACGCGCGACGGCGCGACGGTGGTGGTGGACCCGGTCTCGCTGGAGATGCTGAAGGGCGCCGAACTCGATTTCGTCGACGACCTGATGGGGCGCGCGTTCAAGGTCAAGAACCCGAACGCGACCGCGTCCTGCGGCTGCGGCGTCAGCTTTTCGCTCTGAACCGACGCCGTCCGCGGACTACTTGAGCGCGCTCGAGATCTCGGAAAATTCGGCGCTCAGCTGCGTCCCGAGGGAGCCGAGGATCGCCACGAGGACAATCGCCAGAAGCGACCCGATCAGCGCGTATTCAATCGCCGTGGCGCCGGAATCGTCAATGAAGAACGTGTGGAAGCGCTGCATCCCTTAGAACTCCTGCTCCATCCGCGCCCCACAAGGGGCGCAAAATGGGATAAACTTCACGAGTTAAGGATCGCGTAATCCGATCTTCAATTTCCGTAACGTCGGCCTTAATGTTTATTTGAGAGCGCTGCTGATCTCCGAGAATTCGGCGCTCAACCGGGTGCCTAGCGAGCCGAGAATAGTGACCAGCACAATCGCCAGGAGCGATCCTATCAGCGCGTATTCGATCGCCGTTGCGCCGGACTCATCGGCAAAAAATCTGGTGATGCTCCGCATGTAGGTCAAACTCCTGCTCCGTCGCCGTTCGGGCCGACCCTTGCCTCGCTCGATGCCGGCGGCCCATGCCCTAAAGGTAACCTAAGCCGCGCCCGCGCAATATTGTCGAGACTACCTAAGGCAGGGGGAAAAGTAGGTTGATTATCCGTTGCTTGCGAGCGCGACCCGCAGCAGGCTGGACAGCGACTTGGCTTCGAGCTTGCGCAGCACGGCCGCGCGGTGGTGCTCGGCGGTGCGCACGGTGATGTCGAGCCGCGCGGCGACCGTTTTCGAGGGGCAGCCTTCCAGCAGCAGCGCGAAAACCTCCGCCTCGCGCTCCGTGAGGCTCGCCCGCCGCTCGCGGTAGCGGGCCGTCTCCACGTCCTGCTCGGACTGACGCTCGTTGCGGCTCAACGCGTCCTCGACGACGCCGAGCAGGGTCTCGGCGTCGAACGGCTTTTCCGTGAAATGGTAGGCGCCGAGCTTCATCGCCTGCACCGCCGTCGGAATGTCGCCGTGGCCCGTCATCACGATCACGGTCGCGGCCTTCGAGCGCTCGACGATGCGCGCCAGCAACTCCATGCCGCTGATCCCCGGCAGACGATTGTCGAGCAGCACGCAATAAGGCTTGTCGTGCGGCGCGTTCTCCCAAAAGCCCTCGGCGGAGGCGTATTCCTCGGTCTCGACGCCCGCCGTCGAGAGCAGCAAGGACAACGCCTCGCGGATCTCGGGTTCGTCGTCGACGATATAGACGAAGCGGCCGGCGGCGGTCATGCGAGCGGCAGCTCCAGCTCGAACCGGGCGCCGTGCGGCGCGACGGGCGCCCACGAAAGTCGGCCGCGGTGGCGCGCGGCGATCTCCTTGGCGAGCGGCAACCCCAGGCCCATGCCGCGCGGCTTGGTCGTCTCGAACGGCTCGAACAGCCGCTCGGCGATCTCGGCGGCGACGCCCGCGCCATTGTCCTCGACGATCACGACGGCCTTGTCGCCGCGCCGCTCCAGTCCGACGCGAACTTCGCCTCGCCCCTTCGGCGCCGCCTCGATGGCGTTGACGACGAGATTGGCGACGGCCTGCTCGATGCCGACCCGGTCCGTCGAGGCCCACAGCGGGCCGTGGTCCGGACCGGCGCGCTGCAGCCGCACGTCGCGCGCCACGGCGGCGTCGGTCGTGAGCCGCAGGATCGTCTCGACGAGGGCGTCAAGGTCGGTCTCCTCCAGCGTCACGGCGCCTTTGGCGACGAAATCGCGCAGGCGCTCGACAATGGCGCGCGCCCGTCCCGCCTCGCCCTCGGCCTTGCGCAGGGCCGTGAGCGCCTTGTCCTGGCCCTGCCCGCCTTCGAGCAGCCGGCGCGCACTCAAGACGTAAGCGGCGATGGAGGCGAGCGGCTGGCTGATCTCATGGCTCATCGCCGCCGCGATGACGCCGTTGGTCGCCCGCTCCGAGACCTTGGCGAGTTCGGCCTGCTGGCGGCGCAGCTGCGCCGTCGCCGCCTCCCACTCCGACACCGCGGCGCCAAGCGCCTGACCGGACACGGAGAGGATGAACATCATCATCTGGTAGGCGCCGAACTCCCGGTCGGCGACATGAAAACAGTTGAGCGCCGAGATGAGGCAGATCTGCACGAACAGCAGCACCAGCGCGCCGGCGTCGTAGCCGAACTTTATGCCGATCAGCAGAATCGGCAGATAGGTCAGGTTGAACAGATAGCGTTGCCGCAACGTCGAAGCGGACATGTAAATCACGAGGCTAAGAAACAGCAGCGTGAAAATGAACAGACACAGCGGGTAGGCGATGTTGGGCCGGCGCCAGGGTTTGGCGGCGAGCGTGCGCAGGAGAGCGCCGGTGGCGGGGATGAGAACGCCCATCGCCGCGGCGTCGCCAATGCAAAAGCCCGCGTAGGAGAACAGGAAGTGCGACGGGCTGATGTCGCCCACGGCGAACAGCGCGCCGCAATAGATGAGGCCGGTTATCGCCGCCCCGAGCGGCGCCACCACCATCAGCGCGACGAGATCGCGCGAACGTATGGCGCGAATGTCAAACCCGAAGCCGTGGCGCAGCGCCATGCCGATGCCGAGATAGCCCGCCGCCATCGTCGTCTCGGCGCAGATCACGCCGGCCGTGGAGGTTCTGAGATGGCCGAACCAGAAATCCGAGCCGATCTGCGCCAGCCAGACGACGGGCGTGAACGTCCAGGACTCCATGATGAGCATGACGCTCAGCGCATTGTCCGGGCTCCACAGCGTGATCGGCGAGCCGCCGAGACTGCGGCTCTCCGTGACGAAATTGAGCACGAGATAGGCGGCGAGATAGGCGAGCGACAGCGCGGCATAGACGCGCAACTTCGGCGCGCCCGTCAGAGCGCTTTGAAAGGCCGGCGCGGGAAAGCGCGCGGCGACGGGGAAGCCCAGCGACATGCCCGAAGGTTAAACTGTCGAGGTTCAGAATGCGTTGACGCGCTCAAGGCTTGCGTCGTCGGCGCGACCTTCTGAGCGTATTGAGCGCCTCGACCGCGCCGGAGAACAGGAACGCCGTATAGATGTAACCTTTCGGCACATGCAGGCCGAAGCCGTCGGCGATCAGCACCATGCCGATCATCATGAGGAAGCTCAGCGCCAGCATGACCAGCGTCGGGTTCGACGCTATGAAGCGCGACAGCGGCCCGGCGGCGAGCCCCATCAGCGCAATGACGATGACGACCGCCGTCGCCATGATCGGAAAATGGTCGGTCATGCCAACGGCTGTGACGATGCTGTCGACGGAGAACACGATGTCGAGCGCGACGATCTGCGCGATGGCCGAGAGAAATCCGATGGGCGGCGCGCGCGCCTCGGCCTCGTCGTGGCGGCCCTCGACATGGTCGTGGATTTCCTGCGTCGCCTTGAAGATGAGGAAGAAGCCGCCGGCCAGCAACACGAGGTCGCGCAGCGAGAAGCCGTGGCCGGCGAGCGAGACCAGCGGCGAGGTGAGGCTGACGAGCCCGGCGACTACCCCGAGCAGAACGAGCCGCAACACCAGCGCGACGCTCAGGCCGAGCCGCCGCGCCGAGGCGCGCCGCGGCGCCGCAACCCGGCCCGACACCAGCGCGAGAAACACGAGATTGTCGACGCCGAGCACCAGCTCCATGATGACCAGCGCCGCCAGCGCCGCCCAGGCGGACGGATCGGCCGCGAGCGCGAGGATTTCGCTCAAGGCCGCGCCAGCTCCGCCTCGACCTGCGCCAGCCGCTCCTTGCCGAAGAACATTTCGTCGCCGACGAAGAAAGTCGGCAGTCCGAACACGCCCCGCGCTGCCGCCGCCTCGGTGGCTTGAGCCAGCGCCGCCTTGATCTCCGGCGCGCCCGCGCGAGCGACGAGCGCCGCCCCGTCGAGACCGGCTTGTTCGAGCTGCGCCTGCAGAATGTCCAGCTTGGACAGGTCGAGACCGTCTTCCCACATTCCTGCAAGGCCCGCCTCAAGCAAGGCGTCGCCCTGCCCGGCCTCGCGCGCAGCGACGAACGCGCGCATCAGCAGCAGCGAGTTGACGGGGAAATGCGGGTTCATGCGAAACCGCGTCAGCCCGTGCGCGGCGATGAAGCGGCGGATCTCAAGCCGCTCGTAGTCGAGCTTGCCCTTGACGTTGGCGAAGGCGTGAAACGGCGACTGGTTGCCCGTCGCCTTGAAGACGCCGCCGAGCAGAACAGGCTCGATGACGAGCCGCGCGCCCGTGCGCGCCAGCAGCGGCGGCAAGGCCCGATAGGCTAGCCAGCAATTTGGGCTCGCGAAGTCGAACAGAAATTCCAGCGTCTTGGCCATGCCTCACCAGGGTTCGCACCAGGGCCGCAGATCCATCTCGAAGGTCCAGGCGCTGCGGCGCTGATGATAGAGAAACACGTAGTTGCGGGCGATCTCTTTGGGATCGAGGATCTCCTCGCGCGCGAGCCGCTCGGCCGCGTCGGGCGCGATGGAGCGCGCGAACGTCCCGTCGACCATGCCGTCGATGAGGACATGAGCGACATGGATTCCCTTCGGCCCCAGTTCGCGCGCGGCGCTCTGGCTCAGCGCGCGCAAGGCGTGCTTGGCGCCGGCGAAAGCGGAATATCCGACGCCGCCGCGCGCGCTCGCGGTCGCCCCGGTGACAAGGATCGCGCCGCGCCCGCGCGGAGTCATGACGCGCGCCGCCTCGCGCACGGTGAGAAACCCGGCGAGCGCCGCCATCTCCCAGACCTTGCGGTAGACCCGCTCGGTCGTGTCGGTCAGCGAGAAGCGCACATTGGCGCCGATGTTGAAGACGACCACTTCGAGCGGGCCGATGTCGCGCTCGATGGCGTCGACCAGCGCGACGATCTCGCTTTCCTCGCGCGCGTCGAGCGGGAAGGCGTGCGCCCGCCCGCCGCCGCTGCGCAAACGGGCGGCGAGCGCCTCCAGCGCGTCCGCGTGTCTGGGACGGCGGGTCACGCAGACCGGGAGCCCCTCGGCGGCGAAGCTTTCCGCAATCGCCGCGCCGAGGCCGTCGCCCGCCCCGACGACGAGGCAGACCCCGGGGCGTTTTTCCTCGCTCATGTGCGCCTCCCTCGGTTCGCTTGTCGGTGATCCCCGGCGGCGAAGGCGATGTCAACGCCCCTCACAGCTATTTCAGCCGGCTGCCTCGACGAGGCCGTGCGCGCCGGTCTATAGGGAGCCGGGCCTCATGGGGAGTTGTTTCAAGTTGGCGCATAGTCTCGCCGCCATCGCGTTCCTGGCGCCCGATTACGACGCCGGCATCGCCTGGTTCCGCGACCGGCTCGGGTTCCATGTCATCGAGGATCGGCCGCTCGGCGGCGACAAGCGCTGGGTCGTCGTCGGCGACCCGCAGGGTCAGGGCGCGCGCTTCGTCGTCGCCAAGGCCGAGGGCGAGCGCCAGATCGAGGCGATCGGCGCGCAGGCGGGCGGGCGCGTCGCCTATTTCCTCGAAACCGACGATTTCGCCCACGACTTCGGCCGCTTCAGCGAGAACGGCGTCGAGTTTGTCGAAAGCCCGCGGCGCGAGGCCTATGGCGTGGTCGCCGTGTTCAAGGACCCCTGGGGCGGCCGCTGGGATCTCATCGAGCCGGTGCGGACGGTCGTTCCCGTGCCGCTCGAACGGCAGATCGCCTTTTGGGCGGCGGCCATCGCGGCCGTAGCGATCCTTTTCAATACGCTGGGCCGCGAGATCGCGCCGTTCGCCGTCGGCATCGCCATCGGCTATCTGCTCAATCCCGTCGCGCACCGGCTGCAACGGCTCGGCTTCAGCCGGCTTATGGCGTCGCTGACGATCCTGGGCGCCTTCGTCGGCGCCGTCGCAATCGCCGGCGTGACGCTCGTCCCGGCGCTGCTGCGCCAGATTGCGCTATTCTCGGCCAAGCTGCCGCAATTCATCGCGACGTTGCAGACGCTGATCGCGACCAAGGGCGCCGCATTCCTGGCCGACCACGGAGTTCCGTGGCTGCAGCAGATGGGCTTGAGCGAGTCCTTCCCCTCGGACCAGATCCAGAAAGCGGTCGGCGACGTCATGTCGCGCGCCGGCGAATGGGCGGTGTCGGGCTTGCAGCATCTCGCGCTCGGCGGGGCGGCGCTGCTCGGCTTCTTGTCGTTCCTGGTCGTCGCGCCGGTCGTCGCCTTCTATATCCTGGTCGACTGGGACAATATGGTCGGCACGCTCGATTCCTGGCTGCCGCGCGAACACCGCGCCGAACTGCGCCGGATCGCCGCCGAGGTCGACCGCGCGCTCGCCGGATTCCTGCGCGGCCAGTCGCTGGTCTGCCTGTTTCTCGGCCTCTGGTACGGGATCGGGCTGACGTTGATCGGGCTCGACTTCTCGCTGCTGATCGGCGTGATCGGCGGGGTCCTGAGCTTCATCCCCTATATCGGCTCGCTGACCGCGCTCGTCCTGGCGCTCGGCGTCGCCGTGGTGCAGAAATGGCCGGACATGCACCTGTTCCTGATGGCGCTCGGCGTCGTCGGCGCCGGGCAGTTCCTGGAGAGTTACATCGTCTCGCCCAAGCTGGTCGGCGAGTCGATCGGCCTGCATCCGGTCTGGCTCATCTTCGCTTTGTTCGCTTTCGGCGAGCTCTATGGCTTCGCCGGGCTTCTGGTGGCGGTGCCGGCGGCGGCGGTGCTCGGCGTCGTCGTGCGCCATCTCATCCGCAGCTACCAGCTGAGCCCGCTTTATCGAGGCCGCGCGCCGGCCGCACTGGCGCCGTGAGCGGCTCCAGGCAACTGCCGCTGCCTTTGCCGCATGAGCCGAGTTTTGCGCGCGAGGATTTTCTCAAATTTCCCTCCAACGCCGCCGCGCTGGCGCTGATCGACGCATGGCCGAACTGGCCGGCGCCGCTGATGGGGCTCGCCGGCCCGGAAGGCTCGGGGAAAAGCCACCTCGCCGCGATCTTCGCGCGCGAGGCCGGCGCCGTGCGGCTCGACGGGCGCGCGCTGGCCGACCCCGAAGAAGCCACGCGCGGAAGGGCGCTGGTCGTCGATGACGCGGACGCCGTGCGCGACGAAGCCGGCTTGTTCCATCTGCTCAATTTCGCGCGCTCGCGCGGCGTCCCGACCTTGCTGACCGCGCGAAAAGCGCCCGATCTCTGGGGCGTCGCCACGCCCGACCTGTTGTCGCGCCTGCGCCTCGCCCCGATAGTCGGGATCGCCCCGCCCGAGCCGGAGCTGATCGAGGCGGCGCTGGTCAAACTGTTCGCCGACCGACAGTTGAGCGTCGAGCCCCAGCTCGTCGCCTATATTGCACGGCGGCTGGAGCGCTCGCTCGGCGCGGCGCGTGCGCTGGTCGAGGCGCTCGACGCGGAGGCCCTTGCGCAAGGGCGCAAGGTCACGCGCGCGATGGCGGCGGCGCTGCTGCAGGGCGACGAGGCGGGGTGATGGACGTGTCGGTGTAGCCGTAGGGCGGTGAAGGGAACTTCCCGCTACCACCCCCTCGCCCTGAGGCGCGGAGCGAAGCGGAGCCTCGAAGGGCGCTCCAGCTATAGCCGCCGTCGCCGCTGCGCGCCGACGCGCGCGCCGCGAAGCTTCAACTCGCATGGCGGCTTGCTGGCGACAGTTGATTGCATGAGCGGTTGTTCTAACCGAGCATCCTTCGAGGCTCCGCTTCGCTCCGCGCCTCAGGATGAGGGGGCTGACGGCCCCAACTCCTATCCGATTGGGGTTATAGAAACGTTTTGCGTTTCCCGGCGCTCGCGATGACGGCGCTTCAACCTGAATCAGGAAATGCTCTAAACCGCCGGCGCGACGAAGCCGCCGAACTCGCGCTCGATCAACTGGGCGAGCTTCAGCGGCGTGCGGTCTTCGAGCCACGGGCCGACGATCTGGGCGCCGATGGGCAAGCCCGCAGGCGAGCGGCCGATCGGCAAAGCGGTGGCGGGCAGGCCCGGCAGCGTCGCGACGCCGGACGACAGCACATTGGCGTAATATTCCTGCGGCTTGCCGTTGACGATCAGCTTGCGCCGAAACTGTTCCGGCTCGTGGTCGTGCGGGAAGGCGGGCGTCGGCGTCACTGGCATGACGACGGCGTCGAACTCCCGGAACAAGGCGCGCCATTGCGCGCGGAAGCGGTTGCGGCGCGCGTTGGCGAGAAACCAGTCGCGGTAGCTCGTCGTCGCGCCGCGCAACTGCAGCGCGACGAGGAAGTCGTGGTCGGGGCTCAACCTCTCCGCCGCCGCAACCATTTCGGCGTACGCCTTGTCCGGCACGCGTGCGGACGAGGTCGCGCACACAAGATGGATGTAGAGCTGCGCGCCGTCCCTGAGATCCGGCAGGAGATGGCTGTGCCGCGCGACCCTCACGCCCGCTCGTTCGAGGCCGGCGCCGAGCGCCGCGAGCGCTTCGGCGACGCAATCCTGCGTATCGACCAGCGGGTGCTTGTCGAGCAGCAGCACGCGGAAACCCGCGAGATTGTCAGCGCGCGCCGGGGGCAAGGCGAGGCGGTAGCCGACGCCCATGTCGAGCTCGTCCGGGCCGGCGATGGCGTCGAGCAGCGCTTCCAGATCCCAGGCGCTGCGCGCCATCGGGCCGATCACCAAGAGATCGAGGGTCCCCGGCAGCGCCGGCAGGCCCGGCGGCGTATGGCCGCGCGTCGGGCAGAGATCGTAGGTCGGCTTGTGGGCGTAGACGCCGCAGAAATGCGCGGGAACTCGCAACGAGCCGCCGATGTCGGAGCCGAGCGACAGCGCGCCGAACCCCGCCGCCAGCGCCGCCGAGGAGCCGCCCGAGGAGCCGCCGGGCGAGCGGCCGAGATCGTAGGGGTTGTTGGTGACGCCGTAGATCTCGTTGTAGCTCTGCCAGTCGCCGAGGCCGGGCGGGACATTGGTCTTGCCCAGGATGACGGCGCCGGCGCGCTCGACCCGCTCGACCGCCAGCGCGTCCGCCTCGGGGAGGAATTCGCGCGCGGCGGCAAAGCCCCAGGTGGTCGGCGTTCCCGTGAGGTTGAACGATTCCTTGACCGTCATCGGAACGCCGAGCAGCGCGCCGCGCTCGCCTTTGGCCCGCCGTTCGTCGGCGGCTTTGGCCGAGGCGCGGGCGCGCTCGTAAGTCTTGACGCAAACGGCGTTGATGGGGCCATCAAGCGCGTCGATGCGGGCGATGGCGGCTTCGGTCAGCTCTGCGGCGGAGACTTCGCGCTTGTCGAGGGCGCGCGCGAGTTCGGCGGCGGACGCGTAGGGCGTCAGGGACATCTGGACCTCGCGGAGCAAGGCGGACAGACTAGGCGCGCGCCGCGCCGCTCACAAGCGCGGCCTTCTGCTTTCCACGCTCCGCCCTACATGAAGGCGATGAAGTGGCTCCTGGCTTTTCTGCTCGTCGCTCTCAGCGCGATTGCCTTCGGAGGATATGTCTTGGCCGTCGAGGAACCCGCCTATCGCACCGTCCTGCAGGACGGCGCCTTTGAGATCCGCGACTATCCCGCGCTCGTCGTCGCCGAAACTACGGCGACCGGGAGCCAATGGGAGGCGGGCGGCCAGGGGTTTCGCGCGCTCGCCGGCTATATCTTCGGCGGCAACCGCAACCAGCGCAAGATCGCCATGACCGCGCCGGTCGGGATGACGCAGACGGGCGGCGAGTGGGTCGTGCGCTTCACCATGCCGCGCGGCTATGCGCTCGATACGCTGCCCAAGCCCGACAATGCGCGCGTCGCGCTGCGCGAGGCGCCGCCAACCCGCTTCGCCGTGCTGGGCTTCTCCGGGTTGGCCCGCGAAGGGACGGTCGCGGACAGGAAGGCCGAGTTGAGCGCCTGGATCGCGAAGCGGCAGTTGCGACCGACGGGGCCGGCGACACTGGCGCAGTATAACCCGCCGTGGACGCTGTGGTTCTTGCGAAGGAACGAGGTGATGGTCCCGGTGGAGGGGTGAGGCTTACGCCGACATTGACCCCGAAGCTTGACTGGATACACTCACGAGACTTCGTATATCCAGTCGCGAGAGAGGGCATGGGCGACGAGATCGAAATCCATGTCGCTGACATCAAACAGTTTGGCGTCGCGCCCAAACCCGGTCGCGAGCAATTGCTAAAGCGCCTGCGCGCCTTTCGCGGCCGGCTCCCTGCGGACTTCAAGTTCGATAGAGATGAGGCGAATGCCAGCTCGCCCTTTGGTCCGAGGACATGCAGCACGAAATGACGCTCGACGAGGGCTTGCGTATCGTCAATCCCTTTCGCTAATCGAGCTGACAGCTCGCGTAGTCACTCCCACTCAATCGTCCCTGGCGGTTTGCTGGTCACGTCGTACACCACCCGGTTGATCCCCCTGACCTCGTTGATGATCCGCGTCGCGGCGCGGCCTAAGAAAGCCATGTCGAACGGGAAGAAATCCGCCGTCATGCCGTCGCTCGACGTCACCGCGCGCAGGGCGCAGACGTTGTCATAGGTGCGCCCGTCGCCCATCACGCCGACCGTGCGCACCGGCAGCAGCACCGCGAACGCCTGCCAGATCCGGTCGTAGAGCCCGGCGGCGCGGATCTCGTCCAGGTAGATCGCATCCGCCTTGCGCAGGATGTCGAGCTTCTCGCCCGTGATCTCGCCGGGAATGCGGATCGCGAGGCCGGGGCCGGGGAACGGATGGCGGCCGACGAAGGCGGGCGGCAGGCCCAGTTCGCGGCCGAGTTCGCGCACCTCGTCCTTGAACAGTTCGCGCAACGGCTCGACCAGCCGCATGTTCATGCGCTCGGGCAGGCCGCCGACATTGTGGTGCGACTTGATCGTCACCGAGGGCCCGCCGGTGAACGAGACCGACTCGATCACGTCCGGGTAGAGCGTGCCTTGCGCCAGGAACTCGACGGCGCCGCGCCCGTCCGAGGCGATCTTGGCAGCCTCGCGCTCGAACGTTTCGATGAACAGCCGGCCGATGGTCTTGCGCTTGGTCTCGGGATCGCTGACGCCTTCGAGCGCGCCGAGGAACAAGGGCGCCGCCTCGACATGGACGAGCGGGATGTTGAAATGGTCGCGGAACAGGCTGACGACCTCAGCGCCCTCGCCCGCCCGCATCAGCCCGTGATCGACGAACACGCAGGTGAGCTGGTCGCCGACGGCCTCGTGGATCAGCACCGCCGCGACGGCGGAATCGACGCCGCCGCTTAGCCCGCAGATGACCCGCGCTTTGCCGAGCTGGCGCCGGATCGCCTCCTTCGCCTCCTGGCGGAAGGCGGCCATCGTCCAGTCCCGCTTGAGGCCCGCGACGCCGTGGACGAAATTGCCGATCAGCCGCGCCCCGTCCGGGGTATGCGCAACCTCGGGGTGGAACATCAGGCCGTAGTAGCGGCGGCTCTCGTCGGCGATGGCCGCGAACGGCGCGTTGGCCGACACGCCGATGCGGCGGAAGCCCGGCGGCAGGGCGGTGATGCGGTCGCCGTGGCTCATCCATACGACGTGCTTCTCGCCCGCCGCCCAGCAGCCCTCGAACAGCGGGCTTTCGTGCAGCGTCTCGACCTCGGCGCGGCCGAATTCGCGGTGGTGGCCGCTCTCGACCTGCCCGCCAAGCTGCGCGGCCATCGTCATCTGGCCGTAGCAGATGCCCAGCACCGGGACGCCTGAGGAAAACACGATTTCGGGCGCGCGCGGGGAGCCTTCGTCGGGCACGCTGGCCGGGCCGCCGGAGAGGATCACCGCCTTGGGCCGCATGTCGCGGAAGGCGGCGTCGGCTTTCTGGAACGGGACGATCTCGCAATAGACGCCGGCCTCGCGCACCCGCCTAGCGATGAGCTGCGTGACCTGGCTGCCGAAATCGACGATCAGAAGCTTGTCGTGGGCGCGCTCGTCGATCATCTCATCCTCGCTTAGGAAAAGAAAAAGGCGCCCGAAGGCGCCCTATATGTTTCCCCGCCGTCACGCCTCTCCCCGTCATGCCCGGGCTTGTCCCGGGCATCCACGCCGTCACGTCGGGGCGCCGGTCGTGATTAGCAGCCGCAACGGCTCTGACAACGCTTTCAACGTTCGCGCTCGGCCCGACGTGGATGGCCGGGACAAGCCCGGCCACGACAGCAACGGCGCCACTTTAACGACGTACGGAAGCCTGCCCACGGCAAACCGTCTTACTTGATCTTCGTCTCTTTGAATTCGACGTGCTTGCGCGCGACGGGGTCGTATTTCGTGAACGTGTACTTCTCCGTCTTGGTGCGGGCGTTCTTCTTGGTCACGTAGAAATAGCCGGTGTCGGCGGTGGACAGCATCTTGATCTTGAGCGTGGCGGCCTTGGCCATGACGAATCCTCTTGCGCGTCGGGGCTAAACGATAATTGCGCCCCGGGGATCACCCGATGCGCGCGTGGCGCGCTTCATAGCCGCAGCGGCGCGGAAGTCAAGGCGGCTCTAGGTTACGTCCAACGCGCCGGCGCTTTGCGCCTCCTCCGCCAACACCGCCTGCAACCCCTCCCGATAGCTCGGAAACGCGGGCGCCCAGCCGAGCCCGCGCAGCTTTTCATTCCGCACCCGGCGGTTCTCCTCGTAGAAGCTCGCGGCCATGCCGGTGAGCCCCGCCGTCTCGAACGGCTCCTCTGGCGGCGACGGCAGCCCGAGCAGCGAGGCTGCATAGGCGACCACGTCCTCCGGCGGCGCGGGGGCGCCGTCGACGACATTGTAGACCGCGCCCGGCCGCTCCGCCGTCACGACCGTCTCTATAGCGGAAGCGATGTCGTCGACATGGATGCGGTTGAACACTTGGTCCGGCTTGACCACCCGCCGCGCCGTCCCGTCGCGCAGCCGGTCGAAGGCGCCGCGGCCGGGGCCGTAGATGCCGCCGAGCCGCAGCACGTCGACCGCGACGCCCGCCTCGGCGCCAAGGGCTCGCCACGCCGCCTCGGCCGCGACGCGCGCCCGCGCCCGCGGCGTGATCGCCTTGAGCGGGCTGGTCTCGTCGACCCAGGCGCCGCCGCTGTCGCCATAGACCCCCACCGTCGAGAGATAGACGATGCGGCGAAGGCCCCGCAGCGCGTCCTTATACAAGCGCAACGCCGGATCGCCGGAAGCGTCGGGCGGAATCGAGACTAGCGCGACATCGGCGCGCGCGAGCGCCGCCTTCACGCCGTCGCCCGCGAAGAGATGCGCCTCCACGCCCTTTTCCCGCCACGCGGCGACGGCGGCTTGCGCGCGCACGGTCCCGGCCGCAGAGCCGAGCTTGCCGCGCGAGATCACGCGCGCGGCGCAGTAGCCGAGGCCGAATGCGAACAGGCTCATGCCAACCCCGCGGCGATCTCGGCGCCCGGCCATTCCCCGCCGCGCCCGTCGCCGGGAACCAGCACGACGACGGTCTCTCCGGCGGCGACGCGCGCGGCGGCGCCCGTCCGCACGCTGGCGTCCGCCCCCTGCGCCCAGCGCTCGAAAGTCGCCTCGCGGCGGCCGAGATCGCGCAAGCCCGGCGCGACCGGGCCGTCCTCGATCACATGATCGGCCGCCTGCAGCGCTCGCACCGCGCGCAGCGTGAGATCGTCGGCCGAGCCGCTCCCGGTCCCGACGACGATGAGCCGGCCGGGCCGCGCGCCCTGGCTCAGCGCCTCGTAATCGGCCTCGGTCGGCGCGCGGTCGACGCTCGCGAACGCCCGCTGCGCGAAGTCGAGCCAGATCGCGCGCCGCCGGGTTTGGCTCAGGCCGGCGAAGCGCGGACGCCACGCCCGCGCCGCGAGCGCCCATTCGCGCAGGCTGTCGGGAAACATCGCCTCGATGCGCGAGCGCACCGCCTGTGCGAACACCGGCGCCGCCCCATCGGTGGAGACGCCGATCACAAGAGGCGAGCGCTCGACGATCGAGCCGAACGAGACGTCGCAGAACTCCGGCCGGTCGATCACATTTACGTGAACGCCCGCCGCGCGCGCGGCGTCGCGGAACCGTCGCGCTTCGACGTCGTCCTCCGCTTCCAGCACCGCGAGCAGCGCTCCCGTAAGGTCGCTGGCGACCCATCGCCGCGGCTCGCAGACAATTCCCGCCCGAGTCGCGGCCTCGACGAGCTTACGCGACGGAAAGGGCGCGAGAATTTTCAAGTCGGCGCCGGCGGCGGCCAGCAGCTCGGCCTTCCACGCGGCGGGCTCGCCGCCGCCGGCAAGCACCGCCTTGCGTCCGGCAAGGCGGAGGAAAACGGGAAGACTTGCGAGCCGATTCATTGGCAGTTGACGTTTCTTCGCAGGAAAATGGCAAGACCCAAGGCTTAACTGGGAAACAAGCTTTGAGGCTCACGGTGGGTTTTTGAACCCCGTTGGGGCTTGGGAAGCGGAAAGGTATTGCCCGCGATGAGATTTGTGCAAGCGCCAGAGTGCGATCCGCTGCTGACCGCCCAGTCGCTCGGCGTCGTCCTGAGCGTTCGCGGCGCCGAAGCGCGCGTGGCCATGCCCGTCGCGCAGACCGCGCACGCCCGCGCCACCGTCGGCGATTTCGTGCGCATTTTCGCCGGCCAGCGCCGCCTCATCGGCGTGATAACGGAAGTGGAGGCTCAGGACGGCGGCGGCGTGTCGCTGCCCGAGAGCGCCGTCGCCCGCATCGACGTCATGGGCGAGATCGTGAGCGACCCGGCGGGGCGCGAACGCTTCCAGCGCGGCGTCTCCGCCTACCCCGCGATAGGCGACGCGGCGGGAATCGTCGCGCGCGACGACCTGCGCCTCATCTACGAAGGCGACTCCGACGGCGCCGACATCGGCTGGCTGCATCACGACGAAACCATTCCCGCCCGCATCTCGATTGCGAACATGCTCAACAAGCATTTCGCGGTGCTCGGCTCCACCGGCGTCGGCAAGTCGAGCGGCGTCGCCGTCATCCTCAACGCGGTCATGGAGGCCGCGCCAAACGTGCGCATCCTGCTGCTCGACGGTCACAGCGAATTCGGCCGCTGCTTCGGCGCGCGCGCCAACGTGGTCAATTCGCAGACCCTCAAGCTGCCGTTCTGGCTGTTCAATTTCGAGGAGTTGATCGACGTCGTCTACGCCGGCCGGCCGGCGGTCGAGGAGGAGCTGGAAATCCTTTCCGAGCACATCCCCGTCGCCAAGGGCATGTACCTGGCCCAGCGCGCCCCACAAACCTACGGGCTGCGCAAGGTCGATCCCAAACGCTCCGGCTACACCGTCGATACGCCCGTCCCCTATCTGTTGCAGGACCTGATCGGCCTGATCGACGAACGCATGGGCAAGCTCGAAAACCGCGCGACGCGCATGCATTGCCACCGCCTGCTCGCCCGGCTCGACGCGCTCAAGAACGACCCGCGATACGCCTTCATGTTCGAGAACGCCAATGTCGGCGGCGACACGATGGCGGAGATCCTGACCAATCTGTTCCGCCTCGAGCCGAACGGGCAGCCGATCACCGTGATGCAGCTCGCCGGCCTGCCGACCGAGGTGGTGGACGCCGTCGTCTGCGTCGTTGCGCGCATGGCCTTCGACTTCGGCCTGTGGAGCGACGGCGCGACGCCGCTGCTGTTCGTGTGCGAGGAGGCGCATCGCTACGCGCCGGCCGACAGAAGCGTGGGGTTTGCGCCAACGCGCCGCGCGCTGATGCGCATCGCCAAGGAGGGGCGCAAGTACGGCGTCTACCTTGGGCTTGTCACGCAGCGCCCCGGCGAACTCGACCCGACCATCATCTCGCAATGCAACACGCTGTTCGCCATGCGTCTGGCCAATGAGCGCGATCAGGCGCTGCTGCGCTCGGCGGTGACCGACGCGGTCGCCAATCTGCTCGCCTTCGTGCCCTCGCTCGGCACGCGCGAGGTGGTCGCCTTCGGCGAGGGGCTGCCCTTGCCGACGCGGTTCCGCTTCACCGAACTTCCCGCCGAGCGCCTGCCGCACAGCGAGAGCTTCCGGCTCGACGACGACGAAAGCCAATGCGCGGAGCGCGGCTTCGTGCGCCAGGTGATCGAGCGCTGGCGTGGCGCGATGGGCGGGACGCGCGCGCTTCAGGAGG
>Ga0182030_10008294_pt1 | contig 21558 bp, 18 predicted proteins | sample 812S3MmetaG_FD_121299 | JGI IMG/M metagenome (GOLD analysis project Ga0182030, IMG submission 121299) | Permafrost microbial communities from Stordalen Mire, Sweden - 812S3M metaG (Illumina Assembly) | ecosystem: Environmental > Terrestrial > Soil > Wetlands > Permafrost | place: Sweden...
AAATTGGTCAAGTCGCCGGGAGAATGGAAATGGAGTAGTTACCGGGGGACGGCGGGGTTGTCGATGCCGGAGAAATGGTTGGAAACCGATTGGATATTGAGTCAATTCGGGAAAAACAGACAACAAGCTCAAAAGGCCTATGGGGCTTTCGTAGCTGGCGGGATAGGAAGCAAGGAAAGCCCGTGGGATAGTCTCTATTCCCGAATATACCTGGGAGGCAAAGAGTTTTTAGATAGCGTCCACGAGGTTGGGAAAAAGCATGGGCATTTGGATGTGCCGAAGTACCAAAAACATGTCATCAAGCAGGAGCCGGAAAAGGTCATCGCTAAAATCGCGAAGGCTTATGGGGAAAAGCCGGAAGAAATACTGAGGGGTGGGCGGAAGCGTTTTGAAGCGCGTGATGTGGCGATATACTTGTTGAAACGGGAATGCGGGTTGAGTCTGAAGGAAATTGGCAGGAGGATGGGGATCGGTTCTACGGCGGTAGGGAACCGATGGGTAAAGATCAAGCAGCGGCTGATCAAGGAAAAGGGTTTGGCTCAAAAAATCGAAAAGTGGATAATGGTGGCCTGACCCCCTTTCTTTTCGTTCAGTAAGGAGAATCAGCGCCCGAACATTTTCGTCAGTTGGGGGTGAAGTAGTACAAACCGTTATTGAGATCCGAAACGAAAACCCCACCGGAAACCACACAGATCGACCGGGCGTAGGTGCCTGGGATATGCCATTGGTTCAAATAGAGCCCATAGTCGGTAAACATTTCGGCGATATTGTCACCACCGGAATAGCCATCCAGCACATAGACGTTGTCGGTCACGGGGTCGATCGAGATCCCGGAAACCGCCTTAAACTTCCCTTGACCGACCCCTGAAGCTGCCGCGGTTCCTCCCCATGTAGTGACGGGGGTCCCATTTGAGGTGTATTCGTGTACGGAGTTGGTGAAATAATCGCCGACATAGACATTCCCGGAACTGGGACTAACAGCAATACACATGGGACTGCCGGGCCCAGTCCAAGAATTGAGGGCCGTCCCGTTGGTGTCATACTCCTCGATCTTATTCACGTCTTGTGTGGCGGTGGCCCCGTCCGAAACCCACACGTGGCTGTTTGAGTCGACGGCGATACCGGTCACTCTAAAGAAATACCAACCGCCTGTCTTTCCAACGTTGTACCCCTGCCATGAAGTTACTGCGGCTCCCGAGGACGTGAACTCATAGATCGCTGTCGCACCGTAATCGCCAACGAAGACGTTTCCGGTTTTCGGGTCGATAGCGACGCTCGTATTATTTTGAAACGCAGTTGAGCCGTAGGAAGACCAATTGGAAGAGCAAGTAGCCGAGGACAAAGTCGGATTATTCACTACGCACACACCCGGGTTCCTGCTCGCATACAGGGTATTCGATTGGCTATTGAAAGCGATGCCAAAGCAATTCATCAGGTTCGTGTTGAGGAAGCTTTGGACAAAGGGGACGGTCGGAGTGGGTGTCGGGCTGTTAGTAATAGTGGGGCTCAGGGTATTGGTAAAAGTCCAAATAAAAGTCGACGTGAGGGTGGAAGTAACCGTCGGAGTATTCGTAATGGTGGGGGATAGGGTGATCGTGAAGCTGTTCGTGGGGGTACGGGTTACGGTAGGGGAGTAAGTGTCCGTGAAGGTGCCGGTCGCTGTACCGGTATTCGTCGGTGTCAGGGTGTGGGTAAAGGTACCGGTATTGGTGGGTGATAGGGTTGCCGTGGGTGTTAGGGTGAGGGTGTACGTATTAGTGGGGGTCCCGGTTTTGGTCGAGGTCAGCGTTTGGGTTGGCGTACCGGTCATCGTGGGTGTGAAGGTGATGGTGAAGGTGTCCGTGAGGGTGGCCGTAGAGGTGGAAGTGCAGGTTTCCCCAAAGGTATTGGTGCAGGGGGCGGATGTGCTCGTGGGTGTGTTATTAGGGCCGGAGTTTGAATTGGGTGTCGTGGGGCTGTTCTTACTGCCGCAACCGCCAATGATGAAAGTTTCACTCGTTGCAAAGGTGATGACCAGCAATATATAGAGCGCGTATTTCATGCGACCCTCCGCAATTCATGAATAGATCTTCGGTCCCAAGGCTACTTCTTTCCCGGAGGCCAAGACGCGGGCACATTCTAGGGGAGTTGATGGGATGGAGTCTTGTAAGAATTGAACATGGATAGTGATTCTGGAAATGAACGGAAAAGAACTTAAAAAAAACTTTCACGTTCCGCACAAAGCGAAAATCGATTTCGGGTTTTCTTAGTTCGGGCGGCACATCGTAAAATGATGAATCTTAAAATTATTTTCACTGATTTGAGGATCAGCAAAATAGGATATGTTCACTCCCATAGAAAGTTGAACGGTGTGCATGTTCCGACAAACAAAGATTCAATACCTGCGTCCCCATCCGCTTCTGCAGCCTTATGTCTCTTTCATCAACATCAGCTATGTTCCGTCGGGCAGCCCCGACTTCCTGGTCAAATGCGCGCCCGATTCCGAATCGGGGCTGACATTTCGTGACAATGGGCCTGTCTCGTTAGATGGCCTTTCCCCCGCCCCGCCCCGTTATGAGCTGTTGATCGCCGGCCCTCAAAAAACCTTTGTGGACCTTCACAACCGGGGGCTCGAGTTCATCTCCATCGTCTTCAAGTCCGGTGCCTTGCGTTCCGTCACGGGTTGTCCGGCCTGGACCCTAGCTGGAAAAAGACTGCCCCTGGAAAGGATCTGGGGCCAGGAAGCCGAACGTTTATTGGATCAGGTGGTGTTGGCCGGGGATCCGGAAAGCAGGTTGAGGATAATTGAAACGCATTTGATCGAAAGGATCACGAGGCATCCCGTTCAGGACCCTTTTATTTTCCAGGCCCTTTCCCATCTCAATGCCCAAAAGGGACGCGGGTCGTTGAAATCTTTTTTCGGAAAAACAGGATATTCCCAGCAACACGTCACCCGGCTCTTCAAAGATTCCATGGGTTTGAGCCCTAAGGAATACTCGCGGATCGCCCGATTTCGCCATTGGTTTGCGGCGGTCCACCTACACGGTGACCTCGATTGGACCCGGGTCGCGATGGAACACGATTATTTCGATGTTCCCCATCTTCATCATGATTTTCGAAAATTTACCGATCAAAGCCCTTCCCAATTCATGGCTGATTTCCAGGAACGGGGGATGGTTTTACCTGGTAATTCCGATCAAAGCGTCTTGTTGTATACCGACCCATCCACAAGGGCCGGTTTTAGCGAATGGGCCTGCCAAAATCCAGCACCTCAACACTCGTTCAATGACCGATGGGGAAGTGGACAAGTATAAATGGAGGACCGAACTCATTTACTCCATTACTTTGCGAATGAGAATTATTGAAGGATAAATGAATTTCGGATAGGCCTTCATGGAGCCGAAAATATTTTTCGTCGTAAGTGGCGATGGCTCGTTGAAGCATCCATCCTATTTGCTAAGGCGTTTCCCAAGGATGGGAAATCCTAAGGGTTTGGATATGAACAACGACACACCCCAAAACTACTCCCGAAATTCGTTGAATTCAGTTTCTAAAATCAGAGCTCTTTGATGGCATTGGTTTCTTGAGGAAGAAAAGAATCGCCTGATCGATGGTATGGGTGGTGAAGGGAACCGGTGCTTCGAACCCCTCTAGACCTTGAATTGGCGGAGATGATGATCCAGGTGCTTGTACTGCAAGATGGACCATTCCATGGGCGTGAGCCGGCCGAAAAAGGGGTGGGGGTGGATTGTACAGGCGGTCGGCCCGCCCGAAACGAACCGGTCAATAAGCGAACAAAGACGCTTTTTTTCATCGGTCAGGTCGCGTTCACCGCTTACGATCAACTCATCCAGCGTGGGCGAGTTACGGCGGAACGGCTCATCATTGCCTAAGACCAGGGGTTTGATCACGAAACCGATCAGGCGCCCGAACAGCTTGCGTCGCGGATTGATCTCCCCCAGGGCCATCTGCAGCCCCAAGGCGCAATGCGCCATCACTTGAGCCGGACACCTCACGCCCCACGCCCGGGGACTATCGGGCTGGAGCTGATGGATCCACTGCTTGATCTGGTCCGAAAGGGTGAAATTGTACAGATCCATCATTGGAAAGATCCTTCAAAACGTGTATCAGGGGTCAGGCCACCATTATCCACTTTTTGACATTTTGCGCCAACCCTTTATCCTTCTTCAACCGTTGCTTTATTCTCACCCATCGGTTCCCAGCCGCCGTAGGGCCGATCCCCATTCTCTTGCCCATTTCCTTCAGGCTCAGCCCGCATTCCTGTTTCAATAAGTATATCGCCCGATCCGCGTCATCCAGGTCGATCTTCCTTCGTTCGTTCCCCCGGAAGGTGACGTGATAAATGACGCCTTCATAATGGATTCGTTTCTGGGCACGGGCTATTTTACTGAACTCCGGGTTCTCGTAATGTGGATAATGGTGGCCTGACCCCTTTTTCTCTCAGTAAAACCCTTTGTAAAAAAAGTCAGATTCTTGCTACTCCAATTCTTCCGCAACCGCTTTCCGGGCCTCAATGGTTTTCCGCAGGGGTAGTTCTTTCATAAAAAAAGCTAGAATCGCCGTCAGCGCCAAAATAAAAGGGATCAGCCCAAAAATATCCCCCAGGGCCGAAGCAAGCCCGGCGCTTTGGGTTTGGGCCGTCAAAATGCTTCTAAAAACCGCCACCCCTTTCATTGTACGATTAAGGCTTAGTTCCCGGCTGGTCACCTCGACCACGATTAATCATTTTCACGACTTCCTCCGATGCGTTGGTAGGGATGATCTTAACATTGGGATGTTCATTTTTATAAACCCTGAAGATTTCATCCGAAAAGGCGGGACCAATACTTTTAACCCCCTCAAAATCAAGCACGACCGTCTTGAAGTTCTCAACCCGCGCCATCAGGCGTTTGGCCTGGGACCGGGACAAAATATCCTCCCCCTCATATTGGGCCAGCCTTACGGGCACGACCGTTTTATCAAAGGAATAATTGCCATCAGTGCTGGAAAATTCGTCGAAAACTTCCTTAAGCGTTTTTTTGGAATCCAGTTTCATTACCATGAAAACAACCGTCCCCTTCGATTGGTCTTTTTGATGCAACAAAAAATCACTTTCTTCTTCAACCCAATGGGAGAAAATCAATTCATGCGATTTAATGCTGAAATGATCAAACGCCCTAGAGGAAAAGAAGATCCCCTCCCCGGTGTGTTTTTTGGGGTCAGTGGTCAATTTTCCTTTTGAAAGCTCAAGGATAGACTGCCTTTCATCGGAAAGGTGGTACGCTTCCTTGATTTTCCGGAAGATGCCGATCCCGTCATCCTGGACAGAAACGAAAATATCCCCGGCTGTCCTTTTAAACCCCGCTTCCAAAATCCGGCCTTCGGAATGATCAATGACGTTATTCACCATTTCGGTGAAACCATACTCGAAGATATGGGTGATGTTATCCGGGACACCCTTAAAAAGGCCTCGGAAGTCATCCAGCCATATTTGGGATTCATCCCGCGATTCCTTTAAACCATATTCCTTTACGAATTCCAGTGGGGTCCCAAGTGCATAGGAACGGTCTTTGGTGCTCCCTTGGGCCGTCAACTGCCCCGATTGAACCATTTGCGTTAAATATCTCGTGGCTGCTTGCCTCGAAATTTTGAATTTATCGACGACGAGGGAAGTAATGCCGGTTGGGTTCTTCTCTATGCTCTCAAGAATGAACCTGCGGATTCTTTCTCCCCTCAGGAGGATGTTGATTCTTTTCATGGATTCATCCATTCGTTTGTAAACTTACACTTGATTATTGTAAACGTATAATACATCATTGTAAACATACGTTGAAGGGATTAGAAAAAGGGGCCCTTTTGCTTTACTCCAGCTCCTCCGCCACCGCTTTCCGGGCCTCAATAGTTTTCCGCAGTGGCAGTTCTTTCATGAAGATGGCGAGTACCGCTGTCAGCGCCAAAATGACGGGGATCAGCCCAAAAATATCCCCCAGGGCCGAAGCAAGCCCGGCGCTTTGGGTTTGGGCCGTCAAAATGCTTCCAAAAACAGCCACCCCCAGGGAAGACCCGATGGATCTCATGAAATTAACCATCGAGGTGGCCGACCCCAGCAGGTGCATGGGCACGGCGTTTTGCGTGGCGAGGTTGTAAACCGGCATACAAAAGGCCAACCCCGCGCCGATAAGGACAATATCCACGATCAGCTCGGCGTGGGTGGTCGCGGGCCCCAAGCGGGACAAAAGGATTCCCCCCGCGAGGGCAATCACCGGCCCTAGGCGGGCGAAGATACGGTAGCGCCCGGTTCGGCTGATCAACTGCCCCGTCACGCCCACCACAATTAAGCTGGAGACGGGGAAATAGGTGCCTGGCCAACATTATCCATTTTTCCTGTCCACGAGCGAAAAAGGTTCCTGGCCAACATTATCCATTATTTTCTTTGTCCACTACACTTCCCCGGGCTGGACTCGAACCTAATTGTTCCTTTAACCCAAAACCACCGAAGCGCCGATTCCAACCCCGAGTTTCCGGGAGGCATTTCCACCGCTGACCGATACTTCTAATTTTCCCGACGAGCCAATCAGCGCGGCTACGGTTCCCTTTTTGACTTCTACATAATGCTTGATGAAACTCAGGATGACGGTCTTTCCAACGCGCATGCGGAAAGGTTTGGGAAGGTGTTTGCTCTCAAGGTTCGTCAGTAAATTCCCGAATCGATCCACCCACAAAACTTCCCCGTGCCATCCCTTTGAGGTCTTGAAGGGTTTTGGTATTTCTCCCCAAACCCAGTTGTTGGTTTTCTTCCCCAGTTTGACCATAGGAACACCCTTGGCGAGATAAGCCGCCGCAGGCGCGAAAACATCCCTCCCGTGAAAAGTAGAACTGGTATTTGGCAGTCTGTACTTCTTCTCGGTAAGTTCGACCGCCTGTTCGATGCCCCAATGTTTAAGAGCGGCGGGGATCAAGCCGTTATCAGGCCCCACAAAAAAATGTCCCCGCGATTTGAAAGCCACCGTTTTACGCCGGCTTCCCACACCCGGGTCCACCACGGTCAAGTGGACGGTCCCCTTGGGGAAGTAATCGAGAATGGATTGGAGAAGGTAGGAACCGGTCAAGATGGCTTGGGGTGGCACTTCGTGGGTCAGGTCCACCAATTGCGTCTGGGGGCAGATGCCCAGGATGACGCCCTTCATGGTGCCGACATAGGGGTCTTTGGTTCCAAAATCGGTGAGTAATGTGATGATGGGTTGCTTCAATGCGCTACCTCGCTGACACCAGTTTAAGCCATCAAGCCCGCCAGGTATTCCTCGATCAAGACCGGCATATCCCGATGATAGCCGCCCTCCAATATATGGAAAGATGGCAGGCCCATGGCCATGACCTTCTTAGCCATGGGGTAATAATCCTTCTGGGTGAGGCCAAAATCAGTCAGGGGGTCTTGCTCATAGGTGTCGAAACCCATGGAAACGCCCAGCAGATCAGGTTTGAACTTTCGAATCTCTTCCATCCCCTTCTCCATCGCCCGGAAGAAAGCCCCCTCCTGGGTCCCGGGAGCCAGGGGATAATTCCGGCAATTATCCCGGCTTTCCAGGCCCGTGCCTGGATAACAGGGATACTGGTGCAACGACACACAGAGGTATTCGCTTTTTCCCATGCAAAATTCTTCGGTCCCATTTCCATGGTGGCAATCCAGATCCAAAACCGCGGCCCGGCGGATCTTCCCTTCTTTCATCAGCCGGTTCAGCGTAATGGCCATGGAATTGAAATAACAGAATCCCATGGATATCCGGGGTGTGGCGTGGTGCCCGGGAGGACGCATCAGACAAAAAGGCGTCCGTCCCATCAAAGCCAGGGTCGCCGACTCATAGGCCGCGCCCGCCGAAAGCAAACTGGCTTCGAAGATACCCTTCACACCCGGCGTATCCTGGTCCAAGGGAAGTTCAAATTTCACATGTTCGATCTGGCTCTTGCCATGCACCGCCTCCACGTCTGAAAGGGGGATCGGCGTGGGCTCCAAAAACACTTCGGGAGAGAGGATCTTTTGAAGATGCGTCAGGCTGCGAAGGATCCGGTTGGGATGTTCGGGATGACCCGGAATGTAGTATCCGCCGGATCGAAGGCTGGAGAGGATGGCGAGCTTATTTTCCGGCATTTCGAAGGCGGATTTTTTCCGCCAGTAGGAACCGATCAAGTTTGGCAACATCCTGCTTGTTCAACGCGAGGATCTTGAGACCGGCACGAAAGGTGGCTCCCATCGTACTGCTGGATTCCTGGACCGCCCTCACGACCTCGGCCAAAAGGTTCAACGGAATGGGCTGACCCGGGAGATAAAGCTGAATTTGCAGGGCGCAATCTTCCGGAAAAACTTCCTGCCCCACGAGGGACATACCGCTCATGGAAATATCCCGGGTAATGGCGTGCAAAGTCGCTGAACGTTTGGCGAGATCAGGCAAGTGATCCACCTTGGAAGTCCGGTAGGCGGGGTCATCCAACGCTGTGACGAGTTCTTCCTTCGGAATGGTGATATAGGTCACCTTGATGGTCGCGTCCACGCGTTCGGACTGGCGTTTTTCGATCCAACCTGATTTCATTTCCCCGGCCCCCTATTTCTTCCAATGGATACAGGACACAGGGCAGGAATCCATAGCATCCTGAATGGCCGATTGGGTGTCCCCCTGGGGCTCAAAAACCTCGGCGATACCATCCGCGGTCATGCGGAAAACCTTGGGTACGGAGGCGACGCAGGATTCACAGCCCGTGCATTCCTTCGCGTCTACATAGGAAAGTGGGTTGGTTTTTTTCACGGTGGGCATGGCCGCTCTCAAAACTGGCAGCGGAGACTGGTGCTGATCGCCAGGTCCGAGCCGTTGGATTCACCCACGAGTGCCCAATGCAGGCCCTCCCCAAAATCTATTCCCGCCACATATTTGGGCTCGAAGACGACCGGATTTCCATTCGTGACTACGGCAGGGTTGATTGTGTCCACCACCGAATTCACCGTAGTGGTCAATTGGCCGTTAATACTGGAAACCACGGTTCCGGAGTTCCGCTGAAAACCCACGCCTACGAAAGGGTAGATGACCATCAGGTTCTTGCCCAGAAGCAGCTTGGCGCCGAAGCTGTGCACGTTCCAATTCAGGGAATAACCGGTGGTTCCTGAGACCTGGGCGCTGTAGTTCGTTCCTGAATCGCTGTAAGTGGAGTTCTGGTTGACGTTGGTGCTGATCCCCAGGCTGCCGCTGAGTTCATCCCAGCTGACCCCCACGGTCAGGGTGGGAAGGTTGGCCCCTTCCAAAATGCGGTAACGAAAGTCGATGCCGACGCCAGTGTATTGGCCTGAAAAACCGATGTCGGGTAAATTGATCTGGGGCAAGTATAAAAGCTTCAGCCCGATATCCAATCCATTGGCCAGTCCCATTCGGAGTGTTCCCGCCGGAAAGGGGGCGGGCAGAACCGCTGGCAAGCTGATGTTGGAAGACCCCTGAAGGGCCCCCAGGTTCAGGTTGTTCAAATTGGTCACCTGGATCAAATCCACCCCGCCCCCAACCCCAATCTCGAAATGGGGCCCCACGACCAGATCAAACACTCCCGGGGGATTATTCCAACCCAGGGTGCTATAAAGACCCATGCTTTTGGTGAATTGGCCGTTCAAATAGTCCGTCAAACTTTGCATGTCCGACAGGGCCTGGGCATGAAAATCTGAACTGGGCGTGGCCAGGACCCGGCCAGTGAGCCACAGGGGGAGCAAAAGGCTTAAAAGAACTCTTTTGAGGGTGGCGTGGGACATTTTATTTTCTTTTCACGATAAAAATGAAGACAGGCTTAGTTTAGCAGGATGGAGAACATTTTCCTCCACGCTTTTAAAAGAATACCCCAGCTTATGGAAAAGCGGGTATTTTTCAAAACATTTGAATGAAGAACGGGGTTCTGGATGCGCTGGCCTGAAAAACAATTGGTCGAAGGGGTGTTTTTGGAACGGCTCCACCGGTTTGGAGCCCAGGTTCGGGTTAAAGGCCGAAAAGAATACTGCCATGTCCCCAATTCGGGAAGGCTCAGGGAATTGCTCTTTTCAGGGGCCCGGGTCGCCCTAGTGGACCACGGTTCCATTGGTTCCACCAAAAGGAAAACCCGATATTCCATCCGGCTTGCCCATTACCGGAGCAAATGGGTTTGTATCGAGGCTAATATCGCGCCTCTCTTATTAAAGGAAGCCTGGGAGAAGGGGCGGATTCCCGAACTGAGTGCCTACGACCAATTGAAGGCGGAAGTGCCCCTGAACACCCATACTCGTTTTGATTTCAGGGGAACGAATCATGTAACGGGTGAGACGGCCTGGGTGGAGGTGAAGTGCGTGACCCTGGTGGAAAAGGATGGCTGCGCCCGTTTCCCGGACGCCCCCTCGGAACGCGCCTCCAAACATCTTCGGGAACTCATAATCCAGGCCCGAAAACCCAGGACAAAATCCTTCGTCTTTTTCGTGGTTCAAAATCCCTATGCAATAGCAGTTGGCCCCAAAGAAGATACAGACCCCCTGTTCGCGCAAACCTTGCGGAAGGCTTCAAAAAAGAACGTTCACCTGGGGGCTTATCTCGCGGAAATAAATCTTGAGGGAACAGCCATCAAAAAACGGTTGAGGGTCCGGTTGGATTGAAAAAAGAGGATCAAGACTATGCACTTGATATAGCAATAATCTAACCCTCTCCCCTTGAGGGAGAGGGTAGGGTGAGGGGTGCCATGGTTTATAAGATCCCCCTCATCCCATCCTTCTCCCTCAAGGGGAGAAGGGGAAAGACACAAAAATCCCTTTCGTACGAATTTTATTCCAATTGCTCGTAGCTCGTCGCTTCCTCGGACAGTTTTTCGTTTACCGATTTCAGCGCTTGTTCCGCGACCGGGCGTAATTCTTTCTCAGCGTCCTTCTCCAATTTCGCGAGAAACTTTCGGACGTACTGGGACCGGAAATGGCCAAGGGCTTCCACCGCGGCCTCGCGCACGGCCAGGGGCCTTTCGCTTTTTTTCTCGAGGAAACGGTAGCTGTCGGCCCATTCCACCAGGATGTTAATGGTATAGGCCTCCGCCAATTCCCCGAGGACCCGGCAGGCCTCGATCCAGAACTCTTCTTTCGCGGGGCTTTCCGGCCCGTAAGCCTTAATCGCATCAACGATGACGATCGAATCTCCCTCGAGCGCGATCTTGCCCAGGGTTTTCAAGGCGTGGACGGACAGGTTTTTATCAAGCGATCCCGTGATTTCAATGAGCCGGGGCCGGAAGACACTCAGCTTCCAACGTCCCACCACTTCCACGACCTGAAGTTTCTGGTCCATGGAGAAATTTCCCCAATTTTGGTTGAAAAGGTCGATGAGGATTTGCGAAGGCGGTATTTTTTTGAAAAGTTCCAAAAAGAGCCGCACCCGATCGGGGGACGCGCCTGCCTGGAACCATTTTTCAAGCACGGAAACCTGCAGGGTTTGGAACCGGTCGAGCCAGTTGTAAGCCTTCTGGGAAGCGGCCGTATCAGGCGCGCTATCCATGGCTTTCTGGATGAAAAAGGGCCCGGTCAGAAAATCCAGCGTCACAAAAAGCTTTTCACGGGTTTCCGCCTCTTGGCCAGGCGCCACATAGAGCGCGTCCAACTGCTCCAAAGCGTTTCGAGAAAACACGGTTTCCAGGGTGCTTTTGGCCTGGGCCGCCTGGTTTTCAAATTCCTGCTCGGGACGGAAAGCGATCCCCTTGAGCGCTGAGACGCCCAGGTTCAATTCCGGCCAGTCGGGGTCGGTCAGTTCCCGGGTCACCCAATTTTGATAAAGGGACATGACGAGGGGAAAGGATTCGGCGGTCTGGCCGGTCCCGAAAAGTTCTCGAATATTTCTCACGCCTAACGTTTGGAATGACCTGGAAAGTTTTCCCCAATCCAGTCGGAGCAGATGCCGGAGGGAAACGTTCCGGGCCTCCCCGGGTTCGCCCATGGCGGAACGCCAAAGGCCATCCCATAATTTATTAAAACGTTCCTGTTCGGTTGGTTCCTGAAGGCGGGGAATGCGCTGGGCCACTGTCCCTTCACTTGCCGCGGCGGTCAGTTTGGAAAAGTCGTTCTCGTCCAGGGCGCCTAAAACGGGGTCGGTCTCGAAAAGGGTGAATCTTTCCTCGGTCGGATCCGACTCGTCAAAACCCGTTCCCCCACCCGTTCCGGTACCACCCCCCAGGCCCTGGCTTTCTCCCAGGAGTACCAATTTTTTGAGTAGATCGTCCATGGAAACCTGAACCGAAGCCAGTTGTTCGGGTGCCTTGACGGTGGCCAGAGTGTTTTTCATGACCAGGAACGACCCCATGATCTCGCCCCAATTCCCCTTCACTTCCGGCGAGGGGGCTGGGATGGGAAACCCAATTTCCTTGAAATCATCCGCCGTAAGGATTCCGCCCATCTGGCCCATCATTTTTCGGGCCACTTCCTTTTTATTGGTCGCGGGGTTCACCCGGGCGAAAATCTGGAGGAAATACTGCAGGGCCTCCAGGGCTTCCTGGAAGTTTTCTTCCTTTTCCAGGCCATCCAGTGCCGAGCCCGTGGCCACGACCCTTTCCCCTTCCTTGACGGCCACGAACATCTTTTCATTGACCTTGATGTTCACGATTCCCTGGGCCTCAGCGGCCTGGAAGAGGGTTTGACCCGGAGGGAGAGCCCTCGGCTTCAACAGCTCAAAGAATTTCTGGAGTTCAGGCAGTTGCAGGCCGGGCTGGAAGGTCATGCTGTGGATCTTGTGGGTCAGGAAAAGGTCTTTGATCATGTTGGTGGAACCAGTGGACCGTTCGTCCAGGGCCGTTCCTTCCACCACCAGCCGGCCTTCCGATTCGCCCATCGAAACAGCCGGCAGGGTTTGAAGCAACCCTTCCAGAACCCCGAGAAATTTTTCCAGGGATTGTTTCACCATGGCGTTGTCGGCCGCATAGAGGAAATAGTTGGAAAAGGCGATGCGCAATTCCCGCACCAGGATGGCGGCGGCTTTGGCTTGTTCCGGATTGAGCACAGGAACCTTCTTTCAGGAAGGGCAAGGATTGGTTCTCTAGCTTTTTACCCTTAACGGAAAAAGCCGGATAGGATTTCTATCATATCACCGGGACCAGGTCCCTCTTCCTATTCAAATGAGGGCGTTTTGCCTATATATAAAAACCGAACTAGGCATTTGGCGTCACTATTGAAACGAACCCTCTCCCCTTGAGGGAGAGGGAAGGGTGAGGGGTGCTTAACAAAAGTAATTCCCCCCCTCATCCCGACCTTCTCCCTCAAGGGGAGAAGGGGAAGTCAATAAAACCAATCTGTTGCTAGGTGCGGTGATGCCAAGTACATAGTTGCGTATAAAAAAGGGCGGCCCCCCTTGAGGAACCGCCCGAGAATTGAAAACTTTGAGTTAAATTGTTTTCGCTACTTTATTCCGTCTTGGCGGGCGACTTTCCCGAATCAACCGGAACTTCTTTCTTCACCAGATCCATCTTGCAGTTGGGGCACTTTCCGTCATTCGTCTTGGGGCCGCTGTAATCCCCCATAGGGCAGACCCAAACCGTTTTCATAGCCTGTTTCTTGGCCTTCTTCTTCGTCTTGACCTTCACTACAGGAGTCGCCATGGGAGTGGAAGAAGCTATCGTTGAACTCCCCGTTGAGGAATCCGCCCAAACCGATTGAACCGCCAAAACAACCGCTCCCGCCAGTACCAAACTCAATAACTTTTTCATTTTGTTTCTCCTCAAACTTAATTAGGTTTCATCCCCTTGAGGGAATGAGGACAACCGCCGAATCTTACTTATATAAGACGAATAACCGGCTAAAGTTACTCGCCTTTCACCCGATTTTCGCCAACCCTTTCCAAAACCCCTTGGGTTTTTCAGGGTTTACCTCGGTGTGCCATTTCCACAAGGTAAACAAAACGGGATAAACCAACAGTTCCAGGATGAAGGAGGTAAAAACCCCTCCCACCATGGGTGCCGCGATTCGTTTCATGACGTCCGCGCCGACTCCCGTGGAAAATAGGATGGGAACCAGGCCAAACCAGGCCGCCGAGACCGTCATGAGTTTTGGCCGAAGGCGTTTGACCGCGCCGTGGAAAACCGAGTCCTCCAGATCTTTGAGCGTCTTCATCTTCCCCTCTTCCCGATACTTCTTATATGAGAGGTTCAGGTACAAGAGCATCACCACCCCCGTTTCGGCGTCCAACCCCGCCAGGGCGATGACGCCCACCCCGACCGCCACGGAAGTGTTGTAGCCCAGCGCCCAAAGGAGCCACACCGCCCCGACAAGCGAGAAGGGCACGGCCAATAGCACGATGAAGGTTTCGGTGAAAGACTTGGTATTGAAATAGATCAGGAGAAACACGAGTAAAAGCGTGATAGGTCCCATGATCCATAACCTTTTCATGGCACGGACCATGAATTCGTAATTGCCGCTCCAGATCAGGCTGGTTCCCACCGGCAGGGTCACTTTTTCTTTTAAAAGTTTCTTGGCCGATTCAACATAGGTTCCCGGGTCGATGTCAGCGATGTCCACGTAAACATACCCGGCCAAAAGCCCGTTCTCGTCCCGGATCATGCCCGGCCCCAGGGAAAGGCTGACATCGGCCAGCTGGCCCAGTTGGACCTTGCTGCCAGAAGACGTCGTCACCAGCACGCGCCGCAATTTATCGACGTCATCCCGAAAATCCTTGGCGTAGCGCACACTCACCGAGTAGCGCTCCCTTCCTTCAACCGTAGTGGTCACCGTGTCCCCGCCAATGGCCATTTCGATGATCTCGTTCACGTCCTCGATTTTGAGCCCATAACGAGCGATTTGATCCTTACGGGGCGTGATATCGATGTAATAGCCGCCGGTCACCCTTTCGGCATAAACGCTGGAGGTGCCCTTCAGGGTTTTCAACGCGTTTTCAATATCGATCCCAACCTTTTCGATGGTTTTGAAATCCGATCCCAGAACCTTAATGCCGATAGGCGTCCGCACCCCCGTGGTCAACATGTTGATGCGGTTGATGATGGGCATGGTCATGGCATTGGAATAACCCGGAAATTGAAGCGCCTCGTTCATTTCATGAATGAGCTTTTCCTGGGTCATACCCTTGCGCCATTGGTTTTCCGGTTTGAGCATAATGGTGGTTTCCACCATGTTGAATGGAGCCGGGTCCAGGGAGGTTTCGGCCCGCCCGGCCTTTCCAAAGACCCTTTCGACCTCCGGGAAAGATTTAATGATCCGGTCCTGGGTTTGAAGCACCCGCGCCGCTTCCGTCACCGAAACCCCCGGAAGGGTGGTGGGCATATAGAGAAGGGAGCCTTCCCAAAGCGGCGGCATGAACTCGCTGCCCAATCTTGAAAGCGGGAATAGCGTCACCAAGACCAAAGCCAAAGCGGCCAACAGGGTTTGCTTGCGGTGTTCTAAAACCCATTGGGCAGGCCCTGCGTAGAGGCGTTCCAGTAAACGGTTCAAAGGATGTTGTTCCTCTGTCAAAATTTTCCCCTTGAGGAAAACAACCATCAGAAAGGGCGTCACGGTGATGGCGAGGAAAGCCGCGAAAAACATGGAGAGTGTCTTGGTATAGGCCAGGGGCGAGAACAGCTTGCCTTCCTGCCCCTGCAAGGCGAACACCGGCAGGAACCCGACCGTAATCACTAACAGAGTGTAAAAAAGGGACGGGCCCACTTCCTTGGCTGCGTTCAGGATGACCTCTGTGCGGTCGCCCTTTTGACCTCCTTTTTCCCACTCCTCCAGTCTTTTGCAGGCGTTTTCCACCATGATGATGGAAGCGTCCACCATGGCCCCGATGGCGATGGCGATGCCTCCCAAACTCATGATGTTGGAGGAAACCCCCAGGTATTTCATGCAAATGAAAGACATGAGAATGGCCAGGGGCAGGGTGAGGAGAATGACCAAGGCGCTGGGCAGGTGCCAAAGGAAAACCAGGCACACCAGCGCGACCGCGATGGCGAGTTTGATCAATTCGTGGGTCAGGGTATCAATGGATTTGTTGATGAGTTCCGACCGGTCATAGACGGGAACCACTTCCACCCCGGGGGGGAGGGAGGGTTTGATTTCCCCCAGCTTTTGTTTCACCCGTTCGATAACGGTCAGGGCGTTTTCGCCATAACGGGCGGTCACGATGCCGCCCACCACTTCTCCCTGCCCATCCAGCTCAGCCACGCCCCGGCGCACCTCCGGGCCGGTTTGAACCTGGGCAATATCCCCGATGAAGATGGGAGTACCCTGCTTGTCACGCCCTACCACCACCTTTTGGAGGTCGGAAATACCCTTCAAATACCCCAGCCCCCGGATCATGTATTCGGTGCCGTTAATTTCCAGAAGCCTTCCGCCCACATCCCGGTTCGAATTGCGCACCGCGTCCAAAACCTGCCCGAAGGTCAGGTCGTAGGCGGCCAGGGCGTTGGGATTGACCTCGACCTGGTATTGTTTGGTTTCGCCGCCCACGGTGGAAACCTCCGCCACTCCGGGCAAACTTTGAAGCTGGTAGCGCAGGTTCCAATCCTGGTAGCTTTTCAATTCGGAAAGTGTGTGCTGTCCCGTCTTGTCGACCAGGGCATACTGGTAAACCCAACCCACACCCGTGGCGTCCGGGCCCATCTCAACTTTCACGCCCTCGGGCAGGGTCCCCTGGACCTTGGAAAGATATTCAAGCACCCGGCTCCGCGCCCAATAGGGGTCGGTGCCGTCCTCAAAAAGAATATAGATATAGCTGTAACCAAAATCGGAGAAGGCCCGGATGCCCTTGACCTTGGGCGCCCCCAGAAGGGCTCGCACAATCGGGTAGGCTACCTGGTCTTCCAAAATGTCCGGACTCTTCATCCACTTGGCGTAAACCACCACCTGGGTATCGGAAATATCGGGGATAGCGTCCAAGGGAATATTCTTAAGGGCCCAAACACCCCAGCAGATAACCGCCAGCATCACCAGGGAAACCAGAAACTTATTTCGGCCGCACCAATCGATTAATTTGGAAATCATAGAGGGCCCCTTACTCGGCAAATGACGATGAAATTTTGGAATCTGCGTCGATGAGGAAGTTGGCCCCATCGACCACCCGTTCCCCTTCTTTCAACCCGGAAGTAACTTCCCAAAGATCCGATCCTTGATAACCCACGGTGATCTCCCGGGGAGTGAAGGTTCCAGGTTCGGTCTGGATGAACACATAGCGATGGGTGCCTGTATCCATGACGGCTGATTGGGGCACACATAATAGGGCGCCCGTGACAGCCTCGATATCCACATTGGCGAACAACCCCGCCTTCATGGGTTTGTCCAGGGTGATCCTCACCCTCGTTACCCGGGATTGGGTCTCGTCATAGGGATAAATGTGAGTAATCTTGCCATCCATTCTTTCCCCCGAACCGCTCAAGGAAGTCACGACGGCATGTTGGCCGGATTTCACAAAAGGCAAGTCCAGCGCGTAGACGTCGGCGACCACATAGCGGCCCGATCCTTCCAAAGAATTCCTCGCGGCAAAATCCCCGGCCACGGCCGCGAAATCGCCTTCCCCACCCGCGAAACGTCCGCCCGTGTGGATGACCCTCGTTAAGGGGGATTTTTTGGCCGTCGCCAGTCTGACCCCGATGAGCTGCTGTTTATAGGGGCTGATCTTGATGGTCGCCAGACCCCGGAGAGCTTCAGGCGCTCCCTCGTTTGCCACGGTGTCTTCCTCATAGACCGGAAGGTAATCCATGCCCATCTCATCTTTCATCGGCTTGTCGCTGTGCCGGGAGGGCGTCATCGGATTGGCCCAATACTTAATCTTTTTTTCCTTGGGTGTCCCTGATTCCGTCACGGGGGAAGGTGTACCTCCTAGAACCTGTTCCAATGGGACCAATGTCATTCCGCAAATGGGACAATCCCCCGGTTTGTCGCGGCGGATCTGGTGGTGCATGACGCAGGTGTAGATGGTTTTTTTAGCCTGATCTTGGGGGCCCGATGGCTTTTGCCCGCATCCCGAGAGATTCAAAAACAAGGCCCCCGTTGCCGCGAGCAACAGGCTGATGAGAATAATTTTCTTACTGGTTTTCATGGCTGTCTCCTTTGAAATCCCCAATCTGGTAATTCAGTTCGGCCAGCGCCTTTCCGTAATCGGCCTGGGCCTGGTAATAACTGCGGAAGGTTTCCAGATAGATGTTGTAGTTCTCGACAAACTCGGCCAGGGGCATCTCCTCGTTGTGGTAGGCCAGTAAGGTCGAGGCCCAGGCTTTTTTCGTCTGTTTCAAAAGGCCGCCCTGCTCATAAAGCCTCAGAAGCCGCCAGGCGGATTCGGCGTTCACGTAGGCGTCCTCCACCATGTGGATGACCTCGTTCTGTTTTCCCTTCAGGTCATACCGGGAAGCGGAAAGCTCGTCCGAGGCAGCTCCCGAGGTCTGGCTTTGCTTGGCAGGGAAAAAGATCGGTAGGCTGACGCCCAGCCGATAGCCGTAGTCAGAAAATCCACCATCCGGGTGCCGTACTCCCGACACCCACACGTCAAAATCGGGGAGGTAATCCAGGTTGGCCAGGCTTTGGCTGGCCTCCCTGGCTTTCACGGCATCTTCATAAACCTCAATTTCCGAATTGTGAGCGAGGGCCTGCTGAACATAATCTTCTTCCTTGCCCGCGAAGGGAGAAAGCGTCACTTCCTCTGGAAGGTTATAGGAAGTCCCATGGGGCAAGCTGAATAAGTGATTCAAATTGAACTGGGAAACCTTAAGCGCCCGGCTGTTGGTGATAAGCTCGTTCACCGCCTTGGCCATTTCCATCTGCATGCGTACCGTCTTGACGGAAAGCCACTGACCGCTCAGTTCCTTGGATTCCATGAGCTGGCTCAATCCCTTCCAATTTTTTTCCGCCTCCTGCAGTAATCCATCCACCTTCTGGCGGTAATAGAATTCCCAAAAGGCCTGGCGCGCCTGCAGGACGATGGCCCGCCGCTCGTCCGAGGCCTCCGCCCGCGCTTTTTGCGCCTCCGCCCCATTCACGTCGGCCTGGGCAATGCCCTTGCCGGGAAACCCCAGTTTTTCCTCAACCATCCACTGCTCCATCCCCGGGATGGTCGTATCGACCTCCACCATGGGATCATCCGGAAAAAGTGCTGGCACCACCCGGTTACCCGCGGCCTGGGCCCGGTCATCCGCCGCGTGTATGTGGGGGTTCCCGGAAAGAGCCAGTTCTTCCGCCTTCGGAAGGGTCAGCAGGATTGTGGAAGGCACTCCACCAGCGCCGTGATCCATCCCGGCCATTTCAGCGGCATGCAATTTCACTCCCATGGATAAGACAAACCCCACAAGGAGCAAGAAAGCCATGATTAATTTTGAGTTCATTTTGTTTTCCTTTTGAGCACTTAGCGGAGACCGGCGGGATGCCTTTTCAGACGCCCCGCCTTGAATCTCCAACCGCTTTTAGAACATCAAAGCCTGATATTTACTCAGATCCTTTTCAACCGTCTCCTTGCATGGCGCGCAGCAAACCGACATGTGGTTGCCATTGGACAAGACGACGACCGCGTTATGCTTCGAGGTGATTCGGTGACCCATCACTGGACAAATCATATTTCCCGGAGTGGATACAACGACACCCTCTGAGTATTGCTGCGTTCCCTTGGCCCAAGGGGTCACCTGGCTATTCCCTCCGGTCGTGGCAAACTGCCCAACTGGATAAATCAGAGCCGGACGGTTTCCCGCGAAGCAAATAGTGGTCGTTCCAAGAATTACAGCCAATGCCAAAACAAACGATAATGTTTTCATCGAAGTTCTCCTTAAGTTTACGTGGTATGGGTGGACGTGGAGCAAGGAAACGTCCCTTACTCTTTTTTGGAAAATGCGGAAAAGAAAGGACTTTAGGCGTCTTTTAATGGACACGCAAAATCGCAATAGGCCTTTCCACCGGGCCTATCACTGGATTTAGAAAATTTTCAAATGCGGAGAACGAGCGGTTTTGGGGGGGATGTATCGAAAAGAACTTTGGGTGAAACATCGGCAGTCCGAAGGGTGGACGGCAGGACTCCAGCGAAAGAAACCGCTGGGACATCGGCAACATTCAAGTGGGCCCCCGAAATCTGAAGGGACGATTGGTCCATCACCTTGCAAAAGGGGCTGTGGGATTTATGGGTCGAGCCCTGCTCGCAGCATTTCATGTTTCCCATGTTCGCCATGGAACAATGGGAAGTCCCGGTCATGGCGGGGCCATGACATACCGCGCAAGGAGTCAAGGCGATGAGTAACCCCGCGATTAAAAACATTCGATTGAAGAGTGAAATAAAAGTCTTCATGCCTTTAAGCCTATCCCTCTTTCGTCATCTTTACAACCCACGGTGAATATTAACCCTTTCAAACCCCGGCCCGCATGACGGCCATCATGGATTTCTCATTCTCCGCCGTTGCGTTGGGCCCCCATAGCGCCTACAGCAGACCCTATTAATATGAAGACGAGCCAAAGCAGGAACAGATTCCCCTTATCCGTCACCGGTGTTCCGGCCTTCCTAATCATAAAATCACCTAGTAGATAACCCAGGAAACCGCCAAAAACGGAAAAGAGAAGAATCCACAGGGTTTGGGGAAAGGAAAAATTTTTCTTGCTGACACCCAGAACCGGCTCCAGCAGTGGAAAGTAAACCAGGCCAAATAATAGGACAAAGACGATTTCATGTTTCGTGAGATTGCCGTAAAAAACACTGCCCGAATAATACAGCCCAAGTGTGAGCCACGCGTAACAGGAGATGCCCAAGGCCAGGCTCAAGGCATAGCCGATGGGCCAGAAGACAAGGCCCAAACAGCCCCCTGCCACCTTCCACCGGTAAATAAAAAACAGGGGATAAGCCGCCAAAAAGACCAATGCGTAGATGCGAAAATTCAGTCCCCACAGGGGCCTGGCCATGGGATGGTTTTGAAGGTAAAGATAACCTCCCAGGGCAAGTGCTTCAAAAAGAAGGAGCCGGGCAATCGACCTTCCGCCGGATTTTGTTTTTTCTTCTCCCATTCGGGACCAACCTCACATGGAATAAGGGTTCAAATTCCCAATAAATATAACCTATTTTTTTGGCTTCGTTGGGATTTGACTGGGGAGAAAATTGAATTTAACGATATTTATCAGTGGAGGGAATCCATAGATTTTTCGGTGATATGTCCACAGGCTTCGCAACGATACAGGAACACCCAACCCTTTCCTTTCTCATCCTTCCGGAAAGAATGGGCCTTGACCCGGCGCCCGCACCAGGAGCAGTAGGATTTATTCCACTGCGGCCTGCTGGTGGCCCACAACAAGCATATCCCGACCACGATCACCATCCACACAAAAGGCCTAACAAATTGAGAAGTGAATCCCCAATGAAGCCATAGGAGCGACCCACCCATCAGAATTGCCAGACCCCAGAGAAGAAAAAATTTAACCCAGGGTATTTTCCCCATCCATCCAGCCTTCAACATTTTCTTGGCCCTCGCATGGTCTTCCGATAAAGCTTGATATGACATCACTCTTGTCCTAAATAACTGCAAAAAAAGAACGCCTCCGACTGAAGTAGAATTGGGTTAGATCTCAGCCCAAAGCAGCGGTTACCAGCCGTCGCTACTTCAAACATCCGGAGGCGCATT
>Ga0182030_10008295_pt1 | contig 21557 bp, 18 predicted proteins | sample 812S3MmetaG_FD_121299 | JGI IMG/M metagenome (GOLD analysis project Ga0182030, IMG submission 121299) | Permafrost microbial communities from Stordalen Mire, Sweden - 812S3M metaG (Illumina Assembly) | ecosystem: Environmental > Terrestrial > Soil > Wetlands > Permafrost | place: Sweden...
AAAACTGTGCAAAACGCGCCAAGCCCCACCATCCAAACAAGATCAAAGTTTCCCCAAACATGCAGATGAGTTACGCTCGATTTGGTACACTTAACTTGTAAGGTTAAATAAGAGAAAGGCCGCGCACATGTGCGGTCTTTCGCATTTAACCGGAAAGGCTATCGATGAACTCCGCCCATTCCGAATACGCTCTCTGCCGTCACACCAAAACCGACGGCCACCGCTGCCATTCGCCCGCCCTCGCCACCAGCGCCTTCTGCTACTTCCACCAGAAGCTCCGCCGCACCCGCCGCGCCATGATCGGTGCGGGCCCGGGCCTCAGCACCCACGTGCTTCACCCTCTGCGCAACGCCCACTCCGTCCAACAGGCTCTCGCCATGGTGTTGAGCGGTGTCTCCACCAGCCAAATCCACCCCAAGCAGGCCGGCAAAATGCTCTATGCCCTCCAACTTGCCGCCAAAACCATAACCGAATGAGGAATTTAGGACTTAACCCCAATCAAAGAGGTAGTTTACGGTAACCGGCACCAGCTAACCAATTGATTCCGGACAGTTTCCCCGCAAAATACCGGGGGGAGGGGGGAGGGGGTACTCGCTGACTCGCTGACTTGCTGACCTGCTGACTCGCCTACCGCGCGTCCGGGAAATATCCCGTCCGGTAACGCAGCGAAAGCGCATCCCGCCCCGCGCCGTCGGTCAGCTTCACCCGGATCCGCCGGAACGACTTGTCGTCGCTCTTGTCCTGCGAGTAGTACCCCAGCAAATACTGCGTCCGCAAGTCATCCGACACGTGCCGGAACGCCGGCTCCAGGTCGCTCGGGTCCACCACGTAGTAGTACTTGCCGCCCGTGTCTTCCGACATCTGGATCAGCGCATGCTCGCCGCCCGTGTTCCGTCCCGCATCCGCGTAGACCGGCACAATGATGATCGAGTAGATCATCGTGTCCGCTCGCTGCGCCTCTTCCACCGCCTGCTCGAACTTCTCGCCATGTTCGATCGAATCGCCGCCGTCGGAGATCACCACCAGCACCCGCCGCCGCCCCGCCGCCTGCGACGTCGTCGCCAATCGGTCGCTGGCAAGGTAGATCGCGTTGTACAGTGCCGTCTCGTCACCCTGCTCGAGCTGTCCCAGCGCCTGTTCGATGCGCTTCTCCTGGTTGGTAAACGGCACCATCTCGCGCACCGTGTCGGCAAACTCCATCACGTCCAGCTCATCCTGCTCGCGCAGAATGGCCTGGACAAAGTGCTTCGCCGCCTCTTTCTCCAGGCGCTCGCTGGTGAGCACTGTATCGCTCACGTCAATCGCCAGCACGATCGACAACGGGCTGGTCGCCTCGCGGTCGAACACCGCAATCGTCTGCGGCTTGCCGTTTTCGAACAGCTCAAAGTCCTTCTTCTCGAATCCGCCCACCGGGGTCCCATGCGCATCCACCACGTTCAGCGCCACGTTCACCAGCCGCGTCTCCACGCGGATCGTCCCGGCGTTGCGTTCCGTGCCCGCCGGCTGCGCTCCCGCACCCTGCGTCGCCGCCGCGCCGGTCAGCGGACCCGCCACCGGTTGCGGCGAGCTTGCGGTTGGGCGCGACGCCCGCCGCTCCACCGGCGCAGCCGTCTTCTGCGTGTCAGGCTGGGTTTGCGCCGGCGCTGCCGGAATCACCGGAGCCGGTGCCGCCTGCGTCTCCTGCGCGCGCAACCCGGACGCCAGAAAGGAAATCAGAAATGCCGCAGCCGTCAATGCGCCAGCCGTCCTCATTCCGAAACACCTCTCGGGCCCGCCGCCAGCTCCGCCGGAAACGGCTCGCCATCGGCCCACACCGCCCCGTCGGCAAACGTCTCCTTCTTCCAGATCGGCACCGTCTTCTTCAGCGTATCGATCAGCCAGCGGCACGCCTCGAACGCCGAGGCCCGGTGCGCAGACGCCACCACGATCAGCACGCTGGTCTCGCCCACCATCAGCCGGCCCAGCCGATGAATCACTGCAACCTCGCGCACGCCAAACCGTTCGACCGCCTCCGCACTCAGCCGCTGCATCTGCTCCAGCGCCATCTCGCGGTACGCCTCGTAGTCCAGATACAGCGTCTTCCGCCCGCGCGTATTGTCGCGCACAATGCCGTCGAACACGCACACCGCGCCGTCGCTGCCCGCTTTCATCGCCGCGACAATCGCCTCTGCCGCAATCGGCCCGTCCACAATCTCAACTCTCATGCCGTTCCTTCTTGCGCGCAGTACCCGCCGCTTACCGGAGGAAGCAGCGCAACCTCGCCGCCCTCGCGCAATACCATAGACGGCTGCGCGTACTCCCGGTTGACCGCCACGGCGAGACTCCGCCAAAGCCGTTCTTCCAGCGCACCGTCCACTTTGCCGCTCTCCATCGCTGAGTTAGACGTTCGCTCGCGCAAAAGTCCTAACAACCCGCCCACGGTCGCGCCGTCAGCCAGCTCAACTACCTCGTCCGAGGCGCCAAACCGATCCCGCAGCACACCGAAGTACAGCACTTTTACCCGCATCCGAACCCGCACCCGTTCAGGATACCTGCCAGAGTCGGCCAGCGCACCCACTTTCCCAGCCTGCTTGATTGCCATCGATATCCGTCATACCATAGCCTCACTCCGGGACAACCTAACCATGGTCTCGACCAAGGCCTACTCCGAGCTTCTGGCAACTCTGTATGCCGCGCCGCTGGACGAGGCGCAGTGGCAGATCTTCCTCACGCAATTGTGCGAGATTACCGGCTCGCGCATCGGCTTCTTCCTGCGCAACGACAGCACCCTCGGCAACCGCACCCTAGCCTCCGGAGGCATGCCCGTCCCGCCCCAGGTCGAGCAGAGCTTCAAAGCCGCGCACACCTACTCTGACCCCTTCCGCCAGGCGCTCCTGCGCAACCCGCGTATCGGTGTCGTCGAGGGCGAGGACATCGTTCCCCACGACGAGTTCGTCGAAACCGAGATCTACCGCGATCTCGCAGCCGCCGGCGGGATGGAATACACCACCTGCCTCGTCCTCTCCGTCTCCAGCCGCACCCTCGAGATCATCAGCCTCTGGCGCGGCCCGGAGCGGGTGATGCTGGAGCAGGAGCACAAAGAGCTGCTCGGCCTCCTGATGCCCCACCTGAAGAACGCGCTTCGCATCCGCCACGCCCTCGGCCTGTCCGAGGACCGCGCCCGCAACGCCGAAGCCATGCTCAACGCCAGCGAAACCGCCTCTATCCTGCTCGACGGGGACGGCCGCATCATCCATATGAACGAAGCCGCCCAGCGCATCGCCATCGCCTCCGACGGCTTCTGCGTTCGCGTCGACCGCATCGTCCCAACCGATCCCTCCCGTCGCGGTGAGTTCCGCGCCCTCGTCACCGCCTGCACCGCCGCCGATCTCGGACACCCCGGCAGCGCTTTCGCCCTGGACCGCCCTTCGCAAAAGCACCCGCTGCAGGTGCTGGTCACGCCAGTCCGTCTGACCGAGAAGTACCGCGCCTCCGTCCGCGTCCTCATCCTCGCTACTGACCCGGAAAGCACCGTCCACTTTCCCGATGCTGTCCTGCGCCGAACCTACGGTCTCACTCCCGCCGAAACCGAGATCGCCAACGCCCTGATGACCGGCTTCTCGCTCGAAGAGATTGCCCAGCTCCGCAAGGTGTCAGTCGCCACCGTCCGCAGCCAGATGAAAGGCCTGATGGGCAAGACCGACACCCAGCGCCAGGGCGACCTGATCCGACTGCTCTCGACGCTGCCCAGGACCGCCCCCAGCAAAGCCCCAATAAATATGTAGCCTTACCGCATATGAGGGATGCGCGGCCTGCCCGTGTGATGTTCTCCTCGCTCAAATAACACCCCCGGCGCCTGACCACCAGGCAGATTCATGTCCGACTGGACGCAGGAGAAAACATCCACCATGCGAATATTTCTTTTCACACTGGCCCTTGTACCGGCGCTGTCAGCCCCCGCGCAGCCACCAGCCCAACAACCGGCCTCGCCGCCCGCAGGCTCCAACTGGCAACACGTCCAGGCACTGCCCATCGGCGCATCGCTCCAGGTACAGGCGCGCAAGAGCCACGCAAACTGCACGCTGAAGAGCGTCGACGCCGACTCCCTCACTTGTACCCACAAGAAGGACCTCGTCTTCCAGCGCACAGACATCCTTTCTGTCAAGATTCCCCACCGCGGCCGTTCCACGCTGATCGCAGCCGGCATCGGCATCGGAGCCTTGGCGATCGCCGGTGCCGCATCTGGAAGCAGTTGTACCGCCGCGCAGAAGAGTTCCTTCCTCGGATGCTTCAACTTATTCAGTCGCGGTGACCTGGCGCTGGCGGGTGGCGCAGTTGGAGGCGTCATCGGCAGTCCCATCGGCTACTTCACTGACTTCGCCAAGTCCACCGTCTACCAGGCTCCGTAGCTACAATGCATCTCAAGAGGCACGGAGGAAATGAGACCAATGCGCACGCTCTTTCTGGCCATCGCGCTTGCCGCGCCGTTGTGCGCCGCCCAGCAACCGGCTCAACCGCCCGCGGGCTCCAACTGGCAGCATGTCCAGGCGCTGCCCATCGGCACCAGCATCCAAGTCAGTATCCAGGCCAAGGCATCCACGCGCCACATGGTCTGCATTCTCACCGCCGTCGACGCCGACTCGCTGGCCTGTGACCGCAACTTCCGCTTCAATGTTCAGAAGGTCCTCTTCCAGCGCACCGAGATCCGCACCATCAAGCTCACCCGCCGCGGCCGTTCCGCCGTCTTCGGAGCCGCCATCGGCGCCGGCGCTGGAGCCGTCGCCGGCGGCATCCAGGGCGCGCGCAGCAACTACTTCGCCGTCCACGGCGCCTTCGCCATGATCTACGCCTTCGCCGGGGCCTTCGCCGGAGCCCCCATCGGCTACTTAACCGACTTCTCCGCCTCCACCGTCTATCGCGCGCCGTAGGCGCAAAAAAACGGCGGCCACGAAACCTCGTGACCGCCAGCTTCTCTCTTTCGTGTTTGAAAATCAGCTCGCCGCGCTCAGCACTTCCTCCCGCACCACCTCGTCCTGCACCGCCTCGTGCGCCGTCCTGGGCAGCGCGACCGCCAGCACTTCTTCGATGCGGCTTGCGTAGTGGATGGTCACGCCCTCAATCTGGTCCGGCGTCAGGTCCTCTTCCACCTGCTGCTTGCAGTCCGTCGGCAGAATCACGTCGCGCACGCCGGCCCGCTTGGCAGCCAGGAACTTCTCCTTGATGCCGCCTACCGGCAGCACGTTGCCGCTCAGCGTGATCTCGCCCGTCATCGCCAGCAGCGGACGCACCGGCGTATCGGTCAGGCGCGACACCAGCGCCGTCGCCATGGTCACGCCCGCGCTCGGCCCGTCCTTCGGGATCGCTCCCGCGGGCACGTGGATGTGCAGGTCGGAGTCCTTCAGCAGGTCCTCATCCAGCCCATACGCCTTCGCATTCGACCGCACCCACGTCAGCGCCGCCTGCATGCTCTCCTTCATCACATCGCCGATTTGTCCGGTGATGGTGAAGGTGCCCTTGCCCTTCATGCGGTTAGCCTCGATAAACAGCACGTCGCCGCCCGCCGGCGTCCACGCCAGTCCTACCGCAACTCCGGCGCGCTTGGTGCGCTCGGCGATCTCCGTATCCACCCGCACCTTGATCCCGCCCAGAAACTCGTGAATCACCTCGGGCGTAATCACCAGCTTCTCCTTGTGTCCCTCCGCGATCCGCCGCGCCAGCTTCCGGCAGATCGTGCCGATCTGCTGTTCCAGCTTGCGCACGCCGGCCTCGCGCGTGTAGTGGCGCGCAATCAGCGCAATGCTCTCCTGCGGAAACTCGATCAGCGCCGGGTCGATCCCGTTCTCCTTGGTCTGGCGCGGGATCAGGTACTTGGTCGCGATCGCGATCTTCTCTTCCTCGGTGTAGCCGGTCAGCTCAATGATCTCCATCCGGTCCAGCAGCGGCGCCGGAACCGGATCGAGCTGGTTCGCCGTGCAGATGAACAGCACCTTCGATAAATCGAACGGCTGGTCGACATAGTTGTCCCGAAAGGTGTTGTTCTGCTCCGGGTCCAGCACTTCCAGCAGCGCGCTCGCCGGATCGCCCCGAAAATCGCGCCCCAGCTTGTCCACCTCGTCCATCATGAATACCGGATCGTTGGTCTCCACCCGCTTCAGGCTCTGGATCACCTGCCCCGGCAGCGCCCCAATGTACGTCCGCCGATGTCCGCGCAGTTCCGCCTCATCGTGCATGCCGCCCAGCGAGATGCGCGCAAACTTCCGCCCCAGCGCCTTCGCCACGCTGCGGCCCAGCGATGTTTTGCCCACGCCCGGCGGGCCCACAAAGCACAGAATCGGTCCCTTCATGTCCGGCTTCAACCGGCGCACGCTCAGGTAATCCAGGATGCGGTCCTTCACCTTCTTCAGTCCGTAGTGGTCCTCGTCCAGAATCTCCTTGGCGCGCAGAATGTCCACCTCGCCCGCCGACGATTTCGACCACGGCAGCACGGTCAGCCACTCGATGTAGTTCCGCGTCAGACCGTAGTCGGCCGCCATTGCGTTCATCCGGCTCAGCCGCCCCAGTTCCTTCAGCGCGTCCTTCTTGGTCTCCTCGGGCATGCCCGCGGCTTCAATCTTCTCCTTCAGCTCGGCTATGTCCTTCTGGGTGTCGTCCAGGTCGCCCAGCTCTTTCTGGATCGCCTTCAACTGCTCGCGCAGGTAATAGTCGCGCTGCGAGGACTGCACCGAATCCTGCACCTCGGTCTGGATCTTGGTGCGCAACTGCTGCACCTCAATCTCCTTCGCCAGGTGCTTGTTGATGCGCTCCAGCCGCGCGGAAATGTTCGGCGTCTCCAGCAGCTCCTGCTTGTCATTGGTGGTCAGGAACGGCAGCGACGACGCGATAAAGTCCGCCAGCCGCCCCGGCTCCTCGATGTTGATCGCAATCGTCTGCAGATCGTCCGACAGCGTCGGCGACGAGCTCACAATCTGCTGGAACTGGCTCACCACGTTCCGCTGCAGCGCTTCCGTCTCCGGCGTCGCCGGCGGCTCAATCTCCTCCACCGTCTCGCACTCCGCCGTCATAAACGGCGTGATCTGGGCAAACTCGCCCAGCCGCACCCGCTCGTTGCCCTCGGTAAACACAAACAGGCTCTGGTTGGGCATCTTCACCACTTTGTGCACCGTCGCCCGCGTCCCAATGTGGTGCAGATCGGCCGCCTGCGGCGAATCCTGGCGCGCGTCGCGCTGCGCCACCACCAGGATGGTCTTTTCCTCCCCCAGAGACTGGATCAGCTGGATGGAACTCTCCCGCCCCACCGTCAGCGGCAGTACCGCATGCGGAAAAAGTACCGTGTCCCGTACCGGCAGAACCGGAATCGGCTGCTTCGCGCCGGCAATCTCCGGCTCGTCGGGGGACTTTGTCGTTGGTTTTATGACACTTACGAAATCGCCTGCCATTGATTTAATCCTTGAGTGTACTTATATCAGATTTCCTTCATTTAAATGCATGAACCTTGCCAAAGTCGCAACTGCTTCCCGTTCAACCCGCAGCCCCTTCTAGCCATTGGACGCCTTTTCCGCCTTGCGTGCGTCGGCGTCCGAGCCGCCGCCCTAAAATTGCCGTCCCACACTCCGGCGGCCCGGCTGTTTCCAGCAACTTACGCCGCGACGTACCGCCCCAGCTCCTTCACCATCTGGCAATGCCGCGCCACCTGCGCCAGCGCCTCATCGATCTGCGCCTGCGACTCGAACCGCACGTCAACGAAGAACACATACTCCCAGGGCCTTCCGTGCACCGGGCGCGACTCGATCTTGGTCAGGTTCACCCCCGCCCGCGCGAACTCTTCCAGCGCCACCACCAGCGATCCCGGCCGGTGAACCACGCTGAAGGCCAGGCTCGCCTTGTTCGCTCCCGGCGCATGCCCCAAACCCGCCGGCCAGCCGCATGCTTGCACTGGCGGCTCCCGCAGCAGCAGGTGGAACCGGGTGTAGTTCTCCGCGTGATCTTCGATCCCCGTCACCAGCACTTCGGCGCCGTACTGCCGCGCCGCCAGTTCCGGGGCGATCCCGGCGGTGTCGTCGAGCCCCTCCTCCATCAGGAACTTCACGCTCCCTGCCGTATCGTAAAAGTTCACCACCTCCAGCCACGGGCGCGCGGCCAGCCAGCGGCGGCATTGCGACAGAGCCACCGGGTGCGACATCACCCGCTTGATGTCGTCGGGCGCGACCCCGGGCCGAGCGATCAGGTTGTGGCGCACCCGCAACAGGCTCTCCCGCACAATCCGCACCGGCTCCGCCAGCAGCAGGTCGTAATGTTCCGCCACCGATCCATGCAGGCTATTCTCGATGGGCAGCACCGCCCCGTCCACCCTGCCTGCCACCACGCGCTCAAACACCTCCGCCGACGTAGCGCACGCGGCAATCTCCAACTCGGCGGCCGCCACATCGCGCAGCATGGCCAGCGCCGCCATGTGGCTGTTGGAGCCTAATTCGCCCTGAATTGCGATCTTCACAGGCAACCCTTTGCATGCCCACCCCAAATAACTCAACAAAGCCTCATTTCCGTCGATCCAACTGGCAACCTCGCCCCGGTACCACGCAACTTACCACACGGAAGGCCAACGGTTTCGTCTTTCACAGGCCTATGGCAGGTCGAACTGCCGGGCCTGCTCAGGAGAAAACAGAATGCTCTGGACGATCACAATCATTCTATTCATACTCTGGGTTCTCGGAATGGTCAGCAGCCACACGTTTGGCGGCTGGATTCACCTCCTCCTCGTCCTCGCCGTAATCGTGCTCATCTTCAATCTGCTCTCGGGCAGACGCGTGGCCTAACTGCAAGTCAGCTGCCCCGGACGCATCCTTCCGGACCAAACCAGCAAAACCAGCAATCGATGGGGGTAAGACTCATGAACCGTGACACCGCACAGGGAAAATTCGACCAGTTAAAGGGCAAAGCGAAACAGTCCGTCGGCGAAGCGTTGGGCAAGGACCGGCTGGCAAACTCTGGCGCCGCAGACCAGGTGAAGGGCGCAGCCAGGGAAGCCTGGGGCAATGCCAAGGAAGCTGCCCAGGCCGGCGCGCAGGACACCCAGGCCCGCGCGCAGGCAACCGCGCATGACGTTCGCGAAAAGATGACCTCCACCGCCCAGAACGTCAAGAACGCCGTCAACGACAAAGCCGAGCGCTTCAAGGAACAGCACAAGCGCGCCTCCTGATTTGGCTCAGTTGCCTCGCTGGGGCAGCCGCCCCGCTCTCGGCAGAGAGGGTCCATCCCGTGTGGACCCTACCTTATTTGTGCAGCAGAACGTCCGCCGCGAAGAACGCGAAGAAGAGTACCGAAATCACCCCGTTCAGCGTGAAGAACGCCGCGTTCATCCGGCGCAGGTTGCCCGGCGAAACAATGCTGTGCTCATACAGCAACAGCGCCGCCACCGCGCCCATACCCGTCGTGGCCAGCGGCCCCAGCCCGAACAGCCGCACCAGCCACAGCAGCAAGCCGATCATCCCCGCGTGCATCGCGCGCGCAATCCAGAACGCGGCCTTCAGCCCAAACGCCTGGGGCACGCTGTTTAGCCCGGCCGCGCGGTCGTGCTCATAGTCCTGGCACGCATACAGCACGTCAAACCCGCCGACCCACAGAATCACCGCCGCGGACAGCACCGCAATCCGTGGATCCAGCGACCCCCGCACCGCGATCCAGGCCGCCGACGGCGCAATCCCCAGCGCCAGTCCCAGCACCAGGTGCGACCACCGGGTTACCCGCTTCATGTAGCTGTAGGCCAGTAGGACGGCCAGCGTCGGCGCCGCTAGTTCCAGCGTCAGCCGGTTCAGCTTGGCCGCCGCCAGCAGAAAAACGCCCGCGCACACCGCGACAAATCCGGCGACGAACCCCGCGCTCAACTTCCCCGCCGGCAGCGCCCGCATCTTCGTCCGCGGATTCGCCGCATCCAGTCGCGCGTCCACCAGGCGGTTGAAGGCCATCGCCGCCGACCGCGCCGAGACCATGCACACCACAATCCACCCCAGCACCGGCAGCCGCGGCCATCCGCCCGCCGCCAGCACCGCTCCCGTCAGCGCAAACGGCAGCGCGAAGATCGAGTGCTCCCACTTGATCATCTCCAGCGTCAGCCGGGTGCTCGTCCACGCATTGCCCATGCTTCCATCTTAGGGGACAAGCCGCCGCACCGCGGGAAACACACGCGACCGCCTACCGGTACCGCCTGCGAATCTTGTAGACCACGCTGAACACACCCGACTCGTCGCGTGTCACCACCAGCGCCGCATCCGGAGTCAGGTTGTACTGCGCCTGTAGCAGTTGCTGGGCGGTGGAGTTGACGTTGGTCGCGTAGGTGGCGCTCAACTGCCGCGAGAGCTGCTTCTGCACCGTGATCCGCGCGGTCGAGTTGCCCAGCGTCCCCACAAACGCGGGATCGATCTTCACCGTGCCGCCGCCGAACAGCTTGCCAACGCGGTTGCTGACCGTTGCGTTCAACGCTCCGCCCAGCAGCGCACTGCTGGTGGGATTCGCGCCCTGCTGCACTTCCTGCTCCTGGTAGAGCTGCGCCTCCTCCTGGGTGCGTCCCAGCGCCAGCAGCGCGAAGATGTCCGCCTCGCTCAGTGGAGGCTCGGAGCGGTAGGTCGGCTTCAGGTTGCTCATCGTGCCTTGCAGGCCCACCGTGATGTCATACGTCTCTACCCGCGCCGTGGCGTCGATGTCGATGGTCGGATCGATGCGCACCGGGTTCGAGAAGTAAATGTCTCCGCGCTGCAGCTCATAATTCGTCCCGGCAAAGGTCGCGTTGCCATAGACGATCTGGATCCGTCCCAGAATCGTCGGCTCCGCCACCGTGCCGCGCAGGTTCAGGTCCACCGTGCCCGCCAGCTTGGCGTACGAATTCTGAAAGTCCAGTTGCGGCGAACTGGTGACGTGAACATTCAGCGTGATCTTGTTCGACGTCGCGCCCGGCTCGGGCGGCGCGCTCACGCCCCCGAGCGACGAGAACGCCGCAAAGTCCACGTCCGGCCCCACCCCGAACCGCGTGATCAGGACATTGCCGCTCAGCAGAAGATTCTGCGGCCCGCCTTGCAGCGTCAGGTTGGTATTGGCCGTCGCGCTCAGCCCATACAGCCGCACCCGCACCACGTCTCCGCTGGCGGTCAGGTCGGCATACACGCCGTTCCGGTAGGTTAGGAATCCGCCGATCTTGATCTGCCCGCCGCCCGTCATCGCCGTCAGGTTCTCCACCTGCAACCGGTCTTCGTTGAATACCAGCGACCCGCTCATCGCGCTCAGCCCGTTCGGCACGCCGTCCATCGCGGCATTCACATTCACGATCTGCACCCTGCCCGTCAACGACGGCTTGCCCACCTGCCCGCCCGCCGCAATCGTGAACTGCACTTTCCCGCTGGACAGAATATCCGGATCGATCGTGTGCACCAGCGCCATGCTCACACTCCCGTTGGCCTTCACGTCCAGTTTGCCGCCGTTCGGGCCATTCGCCCCGAATGCCTGCACCGTTCCGCTCACCAGCAGGTCCGTGTCCTGCCCCGTAATGTGGAGCTGGTCCAGCGTTACCATCCCGTTGCTCAGGCTTGCCCGCAGCGGCCCTGCGCTCGTCAGTTCCAGCCCCTGCAGCTTTACGTCGAAATTGTTCACTTCCGCCGTGCCGCTCAGCTTCGCCGGCGTCTTCAGCGGGCCGCTCACCCTGGCCGAACCGTCCAGCGACGACTGCATCTTGATGCTCCCGGGACTTAGCAGCGCGGCCGCGGTGCCCGCATCCAGCCCGGAAAACGTCAGTGTCGCCTTGGTCTCGTAGTCGCCCGTCAGCTCCGTCTGCCCGGACGCGTCGACCTTTGCCCCCACCAGCTTCGACTGCAACGTGTAGTCCAGCAGGTTGCCCTCGCTATGCACATCGGCGGAGATATCCCCCAGCGCCTTGCCTGCGACCGTAACCCCGGCCAGCTTCAGAGTTCCCTTCAGTCCCGGCTGCTCCAGCGTGCCATTCGCGTCCGCCGCCAGCGTCAGCGTTGCATCCTCATCCGGCCTGGCCTTGCGGAACGTCGCGAACTTCGACAGCACCAGGTCGTTCCCCTCGATGTGTCCATGCAGGTGCTTCGACTGCAGGTCGTATCCGCCGTTGCCGCTCACCTGCATCCCATCCAGCCGCAGTACCGCCTGGCTGACCTCGAGGTCCTGCCCGTGCATTGCCAGGTTCGCCATCGCGGAGTCGTACGGCTCGCCGTACGCGCCCCCCTTGCTTAGCGTGATCCTCCCTGCACCGGCGATCGTCCCCAGCGTTCCCGCCAGCTTCGCGTTCGCCGACATCGTTCCCGTCACCGGAATCTTCTGCTGCTGTCCGGCCAGCTGCAGCACATCCACGACGCTGGCATTGGCAAGCTGCACCGTCGCATTCACGTCGGTGCCTTCGTCCCACAGGTAGTCCGCAACGCCTTTGCGCGAAGCCACCTTGCGCGGCCTCATCGTTCCGGCCACATTCAGCACCGCGCTCCCGCGTTTGATCGTCGAACTCGCAACCGCGAGCCCTTCGTCGTACGAGTACTCCCCGTCCGCCACCACCGAATCGACCAGCGTATCCAGGTCCGTGCCCAGCTTCACCTCGATCTGCGAGCCTTGCAGGTGGCCCTTCATGTCCAGGTCGGCCGCCCGGCCTATCGCCGTCCCGTTGAATACCAGCCCGCCATGCAGCACCACCGGGACCGCAGCCGTCCCCTTCCTGCCATTGGCCGCAAAGCCGAGCGTCTGCAGCAACTGGTCGAATTCGCCCAGGTCGCGCACCGTCATATCCACGCGCAGGTCCGTCAGCGCATCGCCTTCATTCACTCCCAGGACTCCGCTCGCCTCGGTCGAAGACCCCGGCGTCACCAGAATCACGTGCTGGATATTCACCACTTCCTTCTTGCCGTCGTAGTGGGCCTGCGTTTCGCCGGTCATCGGAACGTTATTCACCGCTCCCTTGCGCGTCACGCCGGTCGGCCGGAACTTCAGGTCCCCGTCCACCGTCACCGTGTCTGCGACGTTGGCCACCGGCCCGCCCCACTCCACCTTCACCGGCCCGGTCACAGCGGTGTCAAATCCGAGATCGCCATATCCCGTGACCTCCGTCGCCTCCATGATCGTGCGCAGCGAAATCGCATTCACAGTTGCCACCAGGTATGCGTGCGCATAGACGCCGTTGGCGCTTACCGGGGAGGTTTTCAGCCTGGGAACCGGCTTGGTCGAGTTGGGCTTCGATTGCATCTCGGCTTCGGTCGTGCGCGCCGTGGTCACGGCTGCGACGGTGGTTGCCGACTTCGCCGGCGTGGTCTCGGGCGTGGTCTCGCCCAGCCAGTTCACGATGCGCAACTCGCCCATCGCGTTCCCGCCGCCAGGCAGGTATCCCGTCATCGCGGTCAGCATCAGCTCGCTCGGCGTAATCTGCAGATCGGCGCCGCCATCCACATCGTGCAGCCGCACGTTCGGGTTCTCGTATCCCGCGCCGTGCAGCTTCGCATTGCCCACCACCAGGTAGCCCGCCTTGCACTCCGAATCGGGCCGCAACGGCGTCGTGCCCGGCTTCGCAGGGGGCGCCGGAAGCTTCTTCTGCCAGAAGTACGGCCGTGTCTGCGCCACCACCGGAGACACCGCGCAGCTATGCCCGCGCAATACCAGGTCGACCGACCCGCCGGTGAACCCCTCCGCATCCGTCAGCACGGACACCTGCCTCAGATCCAGCGTTCCATTCACTGCGGCCTGCCACGCCGGGTGCGCAAAGTTGCTCAGCGTCGCCGTCGCGTGCAGCGTCGAAGCCTTGCCCGAATCGAATTCCAGCTTCGTCAACTGCGCCACATCGCGCCCTAGCTCAACCTCCACATGCAGCTTCGATTGCGCCTCCGGCTCTGGCCCCATCTTGGTGCGCAGATCGTTCAGGTCGATGGTGATCCCGTAGCGGTCGGTCGCGCTCAGGTAGTGCACCTCGGCGTCCAGGTTGCGCGCTGCCAGGTCAAACGGAATCGCCCGGTCGTTCAGCAGCGCGACCCCGTTCACCAGATCGGCCTCATTCGCGCGCAGATCCAGCAGCGTGTCCTGGATCGGCTCTGTGCTTTTGAGCGGATGCCTGGGCACCGGCTGGTTGGTCCTGCCGTCTTTGTCGACGATCAGATGCATCTGCGGGTGCTCGACCCGCAGCAGATCCAATCCCACGCGCGACGCCGGCCCGGCACCTGTGCTATGCGCGACGAAGCTGAGAATCTTTGCCCGCACCAGCACCTTGTCCGCGGAAAAATAAGGCGCTTCGCCCGGTCCTTCCAGCCCGTGGATCACCAGCCCATCCGCTTCCATCTCCAGGTACCACAGGCGAAAATGCACGTGCGCCAGCTCCACCCGTCCTCCGGTCGCGTTCTCCAGGACCGACACGATCTCCTTGCCCACCCGCCGCTGGAAGTCGTCGGTCGTCGAGTACCACCAGAACCCGCCCACCACCAGGACCACCAGCGCCAGCACTCCGCCCACCAGCCACGCCATCCCGCGCCCCATGTGGAACATCAGGCTGCGGCGCTTCTTCGGCGGTCCGCTCGCAGGCGTTCGCACCGGCGCAGGAGCTTCGGCATTCGCTTCGCGGCCGCCGGCCGGCAGGTTCTCGTCGGTCATGGCGCCTCCTCCCCGGGCTTCAGAATCCTCACGCTGCCCTGCGCGCGCAGCGTCGCCAGCCAGTCGTCCAGCAGCTTGTCCACCTGCTGCTGCAACAATATCTCCTGGATGCGGTCCGCGATGGTCGCTTCGGGGGGCGCAGGCGCATTCTCCTTCTGGTACGCCGGCAGCATCGTCGCCTTGTAATACTCGTCGATCTCTGCCTGTGAGATGCGAATCCCCATGCGGAACCGCTCCTCGATAAACCGCAGCACCTCCATGCGCTGCCTCCAGCGGTCTCGCACCTCCTCCAGGGTAAAGCCCTGGTCCGCAACAAACTTCTCCCAGCCCGCCTCCGTCTCGCAGTGGTACGCCGCGCACTTGGGAATGCTCTTGCGCAGCATCGCCAACTGCTCATCGACCTCGGCGTCGCCGATTGGCGCTTCCGGCTGTAGCGCCATCTGCTGCAAAATCAAGGTGCGATCGATCAGCCGGTTCAGCAACTCCTCGCGGGTGGCCTGCAGCGCCTCGCTGAAGGGCTGAAACGCCGTAAAGCGTTCCTCCGCGTCCAGGTCGCTCTCCAGGATCAGGTCTCCATTCACCATCGCTGCCACGCGGTCCAGCGTCATCTCCGTACCCGTTCCCGATCCCGGCTGCGCGCCCGCCTGCGCCGTTGCGCCTGCTGCCTGCGCGTACGCCCCGCCCTGCAGCATCGCCAGCCACAGCAGCGCCGCCGGCACAGCCACCCGGCCTGCCTCGCGCGCCCATCTGTATCCCGCTGCGCTCATGCCTTAGAACGCCTCTCCGATGCTGAAAAAGAAGTTGAAGTGGCCGGCCTGGCCTTCATACGGCGCATTGCCATTGAAGTCGTAGATCACCGGATACAGCGGCGGGTTCAGGTTCCAGCTGAAATCCAGCCGGATCGGGCCCAGCGGCGTCTTGTACCGCGCGCCCAGCCCCACCGCGTGGGAAAAATAATTGAAGTTGCATGTCCCAAACGGGTTGGCCTTCGTCACCTGGGGAGGCCCCACGTTCGCGCAGGTCTGCTGGTCGGGCTGATGGAAGTGCGTGAAACTGGGAAACATGTCCCCCACGTGCGTAAATGCGTTGCCCATGTCCTCGAACAGCACAAAGCTCACGTTGTCGCCCACGTACGGCATCGTGAAAGCGGGCAGGCGCAACTCCGTGCTGTTCACAAAAACCGCATTGCCGCCCACCGGGTAGCCCGTCTGCAAATCGCGCGGCCCCGCGTCGTTGATGCCGAAGCCGCGGTGCGATGTCGCGCCGCCGGCGTACAGCCGCTCCGGCAGAGGCACCGCGTTGCAACTCGCGTTGGTCTCTAACAGGTTCGCTCCTCCCGTCGACGAATAGTTCGTGCATGAGCTGTTTCCCGCGTTCGGATTTGTTCCAAACGTAGTCTCAAATCCCATCCGCGTATTCCGCGCCAGCACATATTGGTGCTTGCCGAATCTGTAGTACGTCGAATTGGCCACGTCGGTCCGGTTGAAGTTGGCCTGCGACCCGAACTTCGACGACGCAAAAAACTCCTCCACCGAGGTGTACGAGCCGCGCACCGCGGCCAGCGGACTCGGGTCCCGCGTGTCGTGGAACCAGGTGATCCCGGGGCCGCCCACCCGCACCGGCTGCGACAGTTGCGGGATCAGGTTCGCCGACACCTGCAGCGTCGCCGGGTTTACCGCCACCCTGCGGTACTCAAAGTTGTATATCAGCGTGTCCGTCCGCTTCACCTTCTCGATAATGCGATAGTCGCCCTGCAGCGTCGACGCCTGGAATGTCGAAATGTTCTGCACGTTCGAGTAACCTCCCGACACGCTGTTCGAGAGCTGCTGCTTGCCCCGAAAATGCGGCGTTTGCAGCGTCAGCGTCGCCACTTCTTCCAGCAGGCCGTACGAGGAATGCAGCGTCAGCGACTGGTCCGTTCCCCGCAGATTGATCCGGCTCACGTCGAGCGACACCCGCGGGCTCACCCCCGTCTTGCCGTTCTGCGAGTACGTCGCGTTCGGCGGCAGCCCCAGCAGAATCGCCGACGCCGGGTTGATCACGCCCTCCTGCGGCGTGCCCGTCTCCGCCTCAAATCCGAACCCGTAGGTCACGTCCCAGCGCCGCGCCTCGGAGAGTTGCAAAACCACATTCTTCAAAGGATCGTCGCCGTCGGGATTCTGCACCGCGGAATTCACCTCGTTGAACAACGCCAGTCCGTACAGGTTCCGCTGCGTATTCAGCAGCGCGCTCTGGTCCAGCGGATCGCCCGCATGCACCGTGATCTGTTTGCCCACCATCGACGGCCGCGTATGCACCACGCCCGACAGCAGCACCTGGTCCACAAACACCTGCTGGCCCTCGGTCACGTCCAGGACCACATCCATCTTCGCGGCATCGCCGCTCTCCGTCTGCTGCTTCACCGCCACCCTTGCCTCCGCAAAGCCGTGGCTCAGGTAGTAGTCCAGGATCGCGTCCCGGTCCCCCGACAGCGTAATCAGCGAGTAAGGCTGTCCCGTCTGCGAGTTCAGCAGCGCCTTCACGTCCTTCTCCCGGCCGCTGTCCACCCCGGTCAGCGCCACCGTGCCGAACTTCTGCTGCTGTCCTTCCGCGATCGTCACCACCACCGCGATCTCCGGCACTTTCAATTTCTTCCCCGACTTCGACGTGTCCACATCCTTGGTCGCGGTCGAAATCGTCGCCTTGCCGAATCCGTTCGCCCGGTAAAGCGCCTGGATCGAATCCGTGTCCGCCTTCATCAGTTGCGGTGAGTAGCGCCCGTTGCGCAGATACGCATCGGCCTTGGCCACCTGCATGCGCTCCTTCAGCAGATCCGTATCGAAGTAGTGATTGCCCACGATCGTCACTGAGGCCACCTTGTGCTTCACCCCCTCGTTCACGCTGTACACCACGCGCTCCGACGGTGTGCCGGCCCCCTCCACCCGCACCGTTACGGTCGCGTCGAAGTAGCCCTCCTGGAACAGAAAATCCTTGATGTTGAACGTCCCCTCATTTACCAGGTCGTTATCGACCGTTCCCTCCTGGTAGATCGGCACCAGCAGCTTCAGCCGGCTCTGCGACAGCTTCGCCCCGTCGACCACGACCTTCACCAGCGGCCCCTGGCTGGCATTGAAGTCGTAGTCCACCTGCTTGCGCGCCTGGTTGTAAGTCAGTTGGCGCAGCGTCGTGGTCGCCTCCAGCCGGTCTCTCTTCTCATACTGCTTGCGCACCTTCGTCAGCGCGTTGCTCACCGTCTCGCGCCCCACCTTTCGCCCTTGCTTCAGCCCCGCCTTCTTGCGGAAATCATCCGTCGAAAACCCCGCGTCCTTGCCCTCCAGCGTCACCGCGCCCACCCGCGCCTGCGGCCCGACGTTCACCGTGTAGGTCACGCTCACCTGGCTGCCCGCGTCGTCCACCGCCGTCTGCGGAGTTATCGTTGCCTGAAAGTATCCGCTGTTCTGCAGCGCCTGTCGCACCCCGTCCGTCCCTGCCGGAACGTCCGCGTCGGTGAACGGCGCTCCCGGCTGCAGCTTGGTCGAATACTCCAGCGACGACGCCAGCCGCTCGTCCTTCACTCCCGCAATCGTCACCCGACCCACAAAGTAGCGCGGCGTCCCCGCGTAGATCAGCGTCGCTCCCGCGCCATTGCGTTCGCCCATCACGCTGATGTCGCGATATCTGCCGCTGGCGAACAGCCGCCGGATGCTCGCCGTCACCTTGGCCGGATCCAGCGGCTCACCGGCCTGCTGCGGAAGTTGCACCGGCAGCGGGTCTTTGGCCGCGAATACGACTCCGCGGAACTCCACCCGGTCCACCCGCAACCCTTTCCAACTCGCCAGGCTCGCGGCCGTCGCGCTCAGCGACTTCGCCTCTTCGGCAGTCTGCACCGCCGCAGCGGATAGCGCTGGGGCAGACGACGGCGGCGCTGCGGCAGACGACGGCGCACCCGGCACCTGCTGCCCCGCCGCATAACCTCTTCCCAGCATCACTGTGCAGAGAATCAGAATCGCGCCGCCTGCATGCAGTCTCCGTCCACGACTTCCCCGCGCCGCGTCCTTGCCCGTCTCGCGCCAGTCGTTCGCGTTCGTTCCTCCGGTCACTGCATCCTGTGCAACACGCAACCTGTTTCCCCTTTGCCTTCCCCACTTGAGATGGATGCCCAAACGAGGACCCACGGGTCCGCGCCAGCTCTCAGCAAGCCCGCCCTTCAATTCCCTATACTACGAAGAACGATGCCTTTAGACGAATCCGTCCCGGCCCCCGACCAGTTCCAGCCCCAGCCTCATCCGCAGGCTTCGACGGCGAAATCCCTGCCCATCACCGACACCGACCGTTATTCGCGCCAGGTCCTGTTCCCCGGCATCGGCCAGCAGGGCCAGCAGCGGCTGGCCGCCGCCCATGTCGCCATCGTCGGCTGCGGGGCCATGGGCGCAGCCTCCGCATCGCTGCTTGCCCGCGCCGGTGTTGGTACCCTCACCCTCATCGACCGCGACTTCGTCGAGCCCTCCAACCTCCAGCGCCAGGTCCTCTTTGACGAGGCCGACGCCCTGGAATCTCTGCCCAAGGCCGAGGCGGCCCGCCGCCACATCGCCCAATTCAACTCCAGCGTCGCCGTCCATGCGCACATCGCGGACCTCGTCCCCACCAACATCGCCGCATTGCTCGCCGGCGCGGACATCCTGCTCGACGCCACCGATAACTTCGAAACTCGCTACCTCATCAACGATTTCGCCGTTCAGCAGGGCACGCCCTGGATCTACGCCGCAGCCGTCGGCGCCTACGCCGCCACTATGAACATCCTGCCCGCGCTGCCTTCCACGAACAACGAAGAACGAACAACGGACAACGTGAGGCCCACCGCCTGTCTCGCCTGCATCTTCCCCAAGCCGCCCGCCGGCAACCTGGAAACCTGCGACACCTCCGGCATCCTTTCCACCGCCGTCAACCTGGCCGCCTCCATTCAGGTCACCGAGGCGCTCAAGTTCCTCACCGGCCAGCCTCATCTCATGCGCCGCACCCTGCTCTCCTTCGACCTCTGGAGTCCTGCGCTCCTGTCACCCGAGGGCAGCGGATACCTGGACCGCTCCGAGATCGCCGCCTCCGTGCCGCGTCCCGGCTGCGAGGTTTGCGGCCGGCGGTCCTTCACCCACCTCGCCGGCCAGGACCGCGCCCACATCACTCTCTGCGGCCGCGATTCCGTCCAGATCCACGAGCACCACCGCCCCGTCGACTTCGCCGCCATGCGCGCCCGCCTCGCCACCCACGCCGACATCGAAGACCTCCGCTCCAACGACCTGCTTCTCCGCTTCCGCCGCGGCCCGCACACCCTCACTCTCTTCGCCGACGGCCGCGCCATCGTCCACGGCACCACCGACATCACCGTTGCCCGCTCCCTTTATGCACGCTTCATCGGCGCCTGACCCGCCGCCTAACCTCAATCGCACCAATACCCGCCCACTGCGCAACCTTTTTCAACTGCATAGGCTCAAACCTCCTAGATACTGGATTCCCGGCATATGCGGTACGCTGGAATAGGCGCGAGTCCGGCGAACCTTCACTCCCGGAGCCACCCATGAACTTCGAAGGCCAGTTGATGACGCGAGCTACCCCTCCAAAACAGAACCCTGGGCTATTCAAGCGCAATCCGCCCATCGCCGGGGAGGCGGAAGCCATTGCAGCCGCCAAGAACGGAGACGCCGAGGCATTCTCCAAGCTCTATACCCTGCACAAGCGCCGCGTCTACACTCTCTGCCTGCGCATGCTTGGCAACGTCTCCGAGGCCGAGGATATGACCCAGGAAGCCTTCCTCCACCTCTTCCGCAAGCTCGGCAGCTTCCGCGGCGAATCCGCCTTCTCCACCTGGCTGCATCGCCTCACCGTCAACCTCGTCCTCATGCACCTGCGCAAGAAGGGCCTCACCCTCGTCTCCCTCGAGGAGACCATCAACCCTTCCGATGAAGACTCCCCCAGGCGCGACTTCGGCAGCCGCGACTCCGTGCTCGCCGGCTCCGTCGACCGCGTCTCGCTCGAGCGCGCCGTCGCCTTGTTACCCCCCGGCTACCGCATGGTCTTTGTTCTTCACGACGTCGAGGGCTTCGAGCATAATGAGATTGCCACCATGCTCGACTGCTCCACCGGCAACAGCAAGTCCCAGCTGCACAAGGCCCGCCTGAGGCTTCGCGAACTGCTCCGCCAGTCCGAGCCGCCCCAGCCCGACCAGTCCGCGGAGGCCGTGCAATGACGCTGCCTCGCAAAATCGACTTCGACACCCTCAAGCCCGAGGAGTTTGAACGGTACCTCCCCGACCTCTTCGCCACCGGAAACGGCAAGGTCAGCCAGGACCCCCGCCTGAAGAAGTTCCTCGCCCAGCACCCGGATTGCGCCGCCCTCGTCAGCGACCTCGAAACCATCGCCGAACACGCGCGCAGCCTCTTCGAACCCGTCGGCGACCCCAGCGACAAGGTCTGGACCAACATCCAGAACAAGCTCCGCGAAGAAGCCGCCCACGGCGCCAACGGCGAGTCCACCGAGCAAGATCTGGAGGACCAGGAGGACCAGGACCAAGTCAAGGAAATCGACTGACCCCTCCACCCATGAATTCCCTTGCAACCGATTACCGCCCGTTGTAATCTCAGCTTCAGGATGATTTCGCACTCGTTCCAGTCCGGCACCTTTACCTATCCCTGCTTTTGGTGGCAGGGAGCGGGTCAGCCGGGCGTGCGAGCAACTCTGAACAGATAAAACTAGATCCCTTCAGAGCATCCGCCACTTCCACTGAACCGCGACCCCACAAAGGTCGCGGTTTTGTTTTGCCCCAATTCGTTCGTCATTCTGAGCGCAGCTCAGAATCCCTGTATTTCGCTCTTGCCTTTCGCTTCTCGCTTTTGTCGCTATATTCAAAGGAGCCGTTGTATGACCGTCCAGATCGCCGAACCCAGCGTGAGCCCAAGACCCAAGCCCGCCACCTCCGA
>Ga0182030_10008296_pt1 | contig 21554 bp, 17 predicted proteins | sample 812S3MmetaG_FD_121299 | JGI IMG/M metagenome (GOLD analysis project Ga0182030, IMG submission 121299) | Permafrost microbial communities from Stordalen Mire, Sweden - 812S3M metaG (Illumina Assembly) | ecosystem: Environmental > Terrestrial > Soil > Wetlands > Permafrost | place: Sweden...
CCGAGATAGCGCATCGTCGTCTTGATGTCTTTGTGACCCAGCAAGTACTGGATGGTCTGAATCTTCGTTGTGCCTGAGAACAGTGTTGCGTATGTTCGACGGAATGTGTGCAAGTCTACGTGGAATGTACCACCCGCACGTTTTGCGATTCGCTGCACGATGCGGAGCAAGTGTTCATCCGGGTTCCCTGCACGATTCGGGAAAATGAGTTTGCAGCCGGGATTCTGTCTCTGGCGTTCGGCAATCGCTGCGATAAGGTCTTGCGGAATCGGAATACGCCGGATGTGCCAATGCTTCGGGTGCCACTTGAGGTGCGGCTTGTCCACGATGTTTAGGAAGCCACTCTTCACGTCACTGTATTCTGCATGAGCGGCTTCGCCGTCACGAACACCGCTCTTCAGGAAATAGTCGAGCGTGAACCGTTCTTCGTCGTTCTTCGCCGCCGCGTAGAGCGCCTTCACCTGCTCTGCCTCGTAATAAACTACAGGCTTTTCGGCGAACTTGGGATACTCGCTTTTCTTCAGCAGACGATTGATGCCGTGTGCGCTAAGAAAAATTACAACGTTGTTCACTTTGTTGAAGTATGTCCGATTTGGATCGCCAGAACGACGCGGCTTACGGGGCGTGCCGTCTTTCCGCAGTTTCGGCGGCTGCTTCCGAAGGCAGCCCATGAAGTCGATCAAGTCCTGCCTTCCAATTTCCCTCAGGAATTTCTTAGCGCAAGACTTGCGGAACTCTTCGACCGCAGCCTTGTAAGCGCGGATGGTTTTCGGGTCTTTCCCCTGAGAGTGAAGGTTCTTGTAGTACTGCTCGACAGCATCGTCCATGCTGAGCTTGCTTGTTTCCGGTTTCGAGTTGACAGGCGTTTGAGGAACGACCTGCCGTTCCCGGTCCCGCAGCCATCGTTTCTTTTCCTCCAGCTTGTCCAATGCAACGTAGGGGTCTTTGCCAACCAGCACGAACTGCTGTTTGCCGCCATCCGCACCGAAGCGGACGTAGTAGACACCATCTCTGTGATGTTCAGGTTCGCCATTGACTATTGCATATTGAGGCTTGAGGCGACCCTTGGACTGGTAAGCAGCCTTGCAGTACCGCCTCTTGCCGTCGGCGGTCGTGATGCGGATGTATAGCGTAGCGGTGCGGTTTGCCATGAGATTCCCTTGAACCCAAATACTGCGAATCAGGGAACTCTCACGATTCTTAGTAACCGGAACCGCTCAAAAATAGTAACCAGTGCGCGGAACCAGCATGTTTGGCTGCGATTTGAGAATTGGCGGAGAGAGTGGGATTCGAACCCACGTTACCCTTTCGAGTAAACACGCTTTCCAAGCGTGCGCCTTCAGCCACTCGGCCATCTCTCCGGCGAGAACTTCGGAAAACGATCGTGAGCCGACGCGAATGGCGCCGACTCGCTAATACAACAACAGTGTTCCTCTCGTTTCATTCTATGGGCCGCGGTGCACAAGCGCAAATCCGCCGCAAGCGGGAACAAGGTATCTGTTAGGCGAAGAGGTTGCGATCCAAAACTGGGAGCGCCTAACGCTTTAGGAGGGTGTTCTAGTGCGCCGAAGACGGTCGCTGACCCTGAAAGACACTGTCACAGCCAAACGGTTCTTGCCCAACTTATCGGCGAAAACCCGGCTGGGTTGCGAAATCAGTGGGGATCGATTTTAACGCTCGCGATGGCAAGCCGGCACGGCTGATTATCATGATCCTGACGGGAGACAACCAGTCGCAACACGATTTACTAGGAGACGCCAGTGAACTATTCAGCCACGAAGAAGCAGTGGATCAAGCAGTCCATGCAAGCAATTTTGTGGAGTTGGTAGCGGCGCTGAACGCACCAGTGCGGTAGGAGGTCAGACGAGCCCCGGCTCGCTGGAGAAACCGGCCACCGCCGCCAACCTTAAGGTTGGAAAATCCACTCCGCTGATCGTTCCGTAAACTGAAAGCCGTAGCGCTGCCACGGCGTATCAGGTGCTTCCGTCCGGACAGCGCGGGCCAGGCCGACGTAGCGATCCTCTCCCTTGCCCGACAGAAAAACGCTCACGATGGCACCCTTGGGGAAAGAAAGCGTTAGATTGCACAAAAATCCACCGGCACTCACATTTTCCGTGGACACGAGCTGCTCGAAGGACCTGCCGGACTCATCCACACCCTTCAGTTTAAGGATCAACTTCATGCGCACGCGAACATGGGCTCGGCGCTCGGGCAGGTTGGACTTGAGCACTTCCTCGATGCGGCTTTTCAAGCGGGGGAAGTTGATGGGCTTTTCGAAAAAGTCGGATGCACCTAAACTCTCGACGTAGTCTTTATATTTTGCGGCTGACTCGCCGGTGACCACGAAGACGGGGATACGCGAGGTGTAGCTGAGAGCGTGCAGGCTCTGGCAAAGTTCAAAGCCGGAACATCCGGCCATCATCAAGTCGAGCAGGACGACGTCCGGCTTGTGTTCCAGCGCGAGCCCGAGCGCTTGCCCGGGATTGCCCGTGTCAATGATTTCGTAGGTATCGGAGAGCCGCATCCTGATGAGGCCCCGCATAGCATCGTCATCGTCCACAATCAGTATTTTAGGCAATTCGCAACTCCTTGTTGACCGAAGGCTTCGGGTTGATAGGAAGTGGTGTCATTTTGCTGCCGCAGCGGTCGCGATTCCTCCCTCGAGCGCTTCCCGAAGTTTCCGGGCAAGAGCTTCGCGGGTGAAGGGTTTGGGCAGGAAGCAACTACCCTCGTCGAGTACTCCGTTTGCGCCTACCGCCTGGCCGGTGTAGCCGGACATATAGACCACTCTGAGCTGGGGCCGATGGCGGAGCAATTCCTCCGCCAGTATCCGGCCGTTGATCCCCGGCATCACAACATCGGTCAGCAAAGCGTGAATCGTTCCCGGATGCTTACGGGCTAGTTCCAAAGCATCTGCCCCACAGCCAGCTTCGAGGACGGAGTATCCGCAGGACTCCAACTGATGGTGCGCCAGAATGCGAAGTGCGGGCTCGTCTTCCACCAGCAGAATCGTTTCCGTCCCGTGGAGGGAGACTGGTAACTCGGTTTGAGGCGCTTGGGCAAGTGCAGCCTCCACCTTCGGCAAGTAGATCTTGAAGGCTGCCCCGGCATTAAGCTCGCTCGCAACCTCGATGTAGCCACCGCTTTGCTTGACGACACCGTAGACTGTGGAAAGGCCCAGACCTGTGCCTTTGCCTTTCTCTTTGGTAGTGAAAAACGGTTCAAAGATGCGGGCCTTGGTGGCGGCATCCATCCCGATTCCCGTGTCGCTGACCGCGAATAATACGTAATCCCCGACCTGAACGGGGTAGGGATAGCGACGGACGAAGTCCTTATCCATATGAAAATTAGAGGTGGAGAGGATCAACTTACCCCCGCGCGGCATGGCATCCCGTGCGTTTACAGCCAGATTCAGGACGACCTGTTCGATCTGTCCTTCATCGGCTTTGATCAAGGCCAGGGCCGGATGCAACTCGGTTTTCAGTTCGACGTCTTCGCCAATAAGCCGCTGCAGCATCTTCTCCATGTCCTTGACCACAGCGTTGAGGTCGAGAACCTTGGGGTCCAGCACTTGTTGGCGGCTAAAGGCGAGAAGCTGCCTGGTGAGCGAAGCAGCCCGGTGGGAGGCTTTAAGAATCTCATCGATGCTGCCCCGCAGCGGATCAGTGCTGGCCGTGCGTTCCTGAACGATCTCTCCGTAGCCGATGATCACGCCGAGCAGGTTATTGAAATCGTGAGCGACACCACCGGAAAGCCGGCCCACAGCCTCCATTTTCTGTGCCTGCCGGAACTGCTCTTCCAGGTGCTTGCGCTCAGTGATGTCGCGGTTGACGATTACAAGTCTTTCGACGGCCCCGCGCTGGTCCAGGATGGTGGAGGCGCGAGATTCGAGTGTCCGCCAGTGGCCATCCTTGTGACGCATGCGGTATTCCACGGTCTGTCCTACTCCCGTACGGATCGCTTCCGATGACGCTTTGCGAACCTTCTCGGTGTCATCGGGGTGAATTTGTGTGAAGGAATTCGTGGCCTCGAGCTCCTCCAGCTTGTAGCCGAGAATCCTTTCGTAGGACGGGCTGTTATAGAGGCGCTGCCCTTTCACATCCACAACCGCGATCATGTCGGCGGCATTCTCGGTGATCAACCGGAATAACTCATCGCGCTCAAGCAAATGCTTGCGCACAAGCTGGATCTGGAAATGCTGGTAAAGCGCATATATGTCAAAAAGCAGAACCAAACCCACAAGACCCAGGATCGTATCGCTAAGCGGCGCGAAGGTAAATTCCGATCCGTGCATGTGCAGCGCAGGGAGTCCGAACGAAATGACGGCAGCGGTCAACAATAGCGTAACCGCAACCGCACACAACCATAACCACCAATCGCGCCGTTCGACCTGGCGTACGTGGCTGCGAAGGTCCGAACCTATCTCTAATGCTGCAGTGTCAGGCTTGGTCGTTGTGGTCTCCAGACGGACTCGGAATATACAGATTTGTCAATCAAGAACGAGAGCAATGAACAGATATGTGGGAGGGATGGCCCTTCGAGGCTAAGACGGACCTGATCCTCGACCGCCTATTAGCAATTCCCTTTGGTTTTCAACGGAATGGCTTCCTCACCTGCTGAAGCACCCGACCGGGGACATTTCGAGTTCTCGCCGCCGCGTGAGGCTAAGAAATGCGACGAGGAACACCGCTACCGCCAGAACTAAACATTGCGACGCCGAGAACCAACATTCAGTTCACTGACGGGACTTCCAAGCCGGGCCGCGTGGAGCGCCGCCTGCGGTCTTTTCGGTCACTTTACAATGGTCGTTCGCGAGCGGGGTCGCCGTCAATCTAATTAGCCCTCTTAGAAGAACTTAAGTTCCTAGTAGAACACGATAGTTAATAAGTCTTTAATGTTAGTAACTAGGTAAGTGCATGATTCGAGGGCACAGATGAGAAAGGCGCTTCTTTTCGTTCACCACTCTACACGGGAAACGAAGCGTCCCAAGAGGGATTAGGCGGCAAACTCGGGGGGCGGCTTGTTGCTTACTGGTACACGAAGAGTAATTTACTGCTGAAGTTAGTGACGGCGCGGCAAGTGGCTCCTCAGTGCGTGGGTGCAGGCGCAGGCCAGACAAGCGTCGCCAGTGTCGCGGTACCACGTCAGGGATAGGGGAGCTAAATGCGCCGGTGCAGCAAGTGGGCGGGGACGTGAGGTCCCACCTGCTGCACCAGCCGCATTGCCGGCTTAGGCCGAAACGCTGAGGCCCCCACTGGCGGAGGTGTTGCTTGTGGAAGCGCTGGCTGAGGAGGATTCGCCCAACAAATTAAGGACAATCTGTTCATTGCTGTTGGGAGCCAGATTGAATGTGACCTGTTGGGCGTTGGAACCCTGGTTGCCAACGCTGAGGGAGACCTGTTCGGCTCCGCCGCTAGCTGGGCTGATGTTGATGGTGATCTGTTCGGGGTTGGCGCTGCCGCTATTGTTGCTCAGGTTGAGGATAATTTCCGGACCGGTGGTGGAAGGAGCGGTAGTGCTGGACGGGAGGGGTGTGCTGGGTGGGTCCTGACCGGCCCCTCTTTGAAACGTGCTCTTGAGACTCGCGAAGGCTTGTTGGGCGGCCGCCAGGTCTCCCGACTTCAGAGCTGTTCCGACGGCGTCGAAAAACTGGTCGCGCTGAGAAACAAAGAAGGGGCTCCCAGTGGGAACCGGACCGTTCTGACCCAGCGTAGTAATGTTGTTAAAGGCCGTTTGAGCTTGGGCCAAGTTGCCGGACTCAAGGGCCGACCCGAGTTGTTGCAGACCACTCTGCCGAGTCTGAAAATACTGCTGCAGTTGCTGGTTTACCGAGGTACTGGAAACGGCTGATGTCGACATAAGTCTCTCCTCAGAATTGATTGTTCCTGCAAGGAACCCTGGCAGAACCCCTTGCCATCAAAGGGCCAGATCGGCCACGCAAGCGGAAACTTTAGGGGTCGCATAGCGGGCGAGGCTACTCTTCTTGACGCATTCCCAGTCCGTTGCTGTTACCTAAAGCCGTGACGCAAGCCGATCCCGCACCGGGTTGGCGTTGGCGTTGGCGGGCGAATGCTGAAACACAATGATCAGACGAGCTCGCAAAAAAATCTCTAGCACAGCGAACGCAGCTCGCTAACTGAAACTAAGAGTCTCCCGCGGTTCTGGGATCGGTTCGATGTGTCCCAGCAAAAAAATGTAGCCCGCAATTCCCAGGAGCAGGATTACAGTCGCAGTCACGAAAGCGGCCGCGAAGGAGTGCGTTCCGGAAACGATGTAGCCGGTAACGATGGGCGCGGAGATGGCCGCGATCTGGCCACAAAGGTTCACCGCGCCTGCAAGCGTGCCGACGCTTTCCCGCGGCGCAATGAGAGATGGAACGGTCCAAGCCACCGGCGCAGCGGCGGCCAGTCCGCCCAGCGCGAGGCTGATCCAGACCAGTGCGGCGGCGGGACTGTGAGCGCTCGCTGCACCGAAGATCGCGAGGCCGAAGGCGGTTCCCGCCACCAGTACGGTTTGGCGAACCCGGTTTGCATTGAAGCCACGTTGGATCAGAGAGTCCACCAACCATCCGCCGACCAGGAGATCGGTGAAGGTGGCAAACAGCCAGGGCACGCTGGTATAGAAAACAGAGTGCAACAGATCTACATGAAGAGAAACGGAGAGGTAGCTGGGCAACCAGGTCAGCAAGAGGAAGAACGTGTAATTGTAGGCGCCCCATCCCAGCGCGAGCCCGTAGACCTTCCGCTGCTTCAAGAGATAGCCCAGTGAGCTGCCACTTCGTGCTCTCGCCTGATCTTCTTGCTGAGCTCCGCCCTGGAGAATGAATTGGAGTTCCTTCGGCGACAGATCTTTGTCTTCTCTGGGATTGCGGTAAATGAGGCAAAACAAGACGAAATAGAGAAAGCTGACGAAGCCAGTAGCGGCGAAACTCCAGCGCCAGCCAAAATAGACGAGGAGCAGGCCGATCAACGGGACTCCGATTGCGCTGGAGAATTTTGCCGCCGCATCGGTGATCGCCGTTGCCAGACTTCGTTCCTCTTGGGTAAACCAATACCCCAAGGCTTTGGCATTCGCTGGAAACGTGGGAGATTCACTCACGCCCAGAAGGAGGCGTGCTCCGAAGAACCAGCTAAGGCCGGGGGCGAGGGCGGCTGCAAAGGAGGCAATGCTCCACAGGAACGCGCTGATTCTGCCTACGCGGCGCACTCCTAACCGGTCCAGCAAGACCCCGGCGGGCATCTGCATTAGCGCGTAAGTCCAACTGAAGGCGCTGGAGAGGTAGCCGAAAGCAACCAGGGACAAGCCAAACGAGTCATGAAGCGCATCGCGAGAGACCGACAAGTTGATCCGGTCGAAGAAGTTGACCAGAACTCCGAGAGCGAGCAGGAAGGCGATTCGCCATCGCCGGCGCGGCAGGTTTGAACTGTTCGAGATGATTCGCGGCAAGATCGCTCCGGAAGGAACTAAGCTGACAGCATCGTTTCGAACTGCGCACCATCGTCCACAAATTATCGCGATCTTGCAATAGGAACCTAGGAATCGTTGATCGTCAAGTCAGCTTGATCGAATCGAGAATGCTCGAATTGAGAATGCTCGAATCGAGAGCGATCGAATTAAGGACCATCATTGGACACCAATGCCAGCGAGCAGTCCGCCGTCCACAAGGTAATCGCCGCCGGTGCAGAATCCCGCTTTGTCTGAGGCCAGAAACGCCGCCAATTCAGCCACCTCCTCCGGAGTGCCAATGCGCCCGAGCGGATGCGCCGCGCCAAAACGTGCGAACGCCTCTTCGGTCGGGACATCGGGCGAGAAGTTGGCCGCGGAGCGTGCCAGCATGGGTGTACGGATCGAGCCAGGGCTGATCGAATTGACGCGAATGTTGTCGGCAGCATGGTCGAGGGCCAGGGCACGCGTCAAGCTGTGGATTGCCCCCTTGGATGCGGCATACGCGGCGACGCCCCGCTGGCAGGCGTATCCCTGAACGGACGCCAGATTGAGGATCGACCCACTTCCTCGCTTTTTCATCTCCGGGATGCCCAGGTGCGCCATGAGATAGATGCTGCCAACGTTCACCATCATGCAGCGGTTCCAGGTCGCAAGGTCGGTTTCCAAGACCGTACCGAAGGGATGAATCGCGGCTGCATTGACGATAATGTCCAGGCCTCCGAAGCTGCTTGCGGTTCGCGCAATGACCGAGCGCACCTGGTCGGGGCTGGTCACATCGCAGGTTTCGACCTTGAGCGTGAAACCAAGCCTTGCCGCATCGCGAGCCAACTCCTCGTTCCCAGCTATCTCAATGCCGCACGAAACCACCTCGGCACCGCCTGCGGCGAAGCGCAACGCAATCGATCGGCCAATTCCCGTCGTACCCGTTACCAGGGCAACTCGTCCTGCGAAGTCATTCATACGGTTAAGTCCTTCGTTCGCTGGTCATACTAACTGTAATTGCTACTCAACGGAAGATTGGCAGAACACTCATGCGTTTTACCTGGCTAATTCTGAAATTGCATACTTCAAGCCATGCATGACGCCGCGCAGTTCGGCGAGCCCTTTTAGCCTGCCCACCAGCGAATAGCCGGGATTTACGTTCTTGCCAATATCGTCGGCGAGCAGATGACCGTGGTCCGGACGCATGGGGATTTCATGGTCTGGCCGGCCCGCGCGCCGGCGGTGCCCCTCTTCTTCCAGCACAATGCGGATCACGCCCACCATATCGGAACTGCCTGCCAAGTGTTCCGCTTCATAAAAGGATCCGTCGGATTCTCTGGTCACTTGCCGCAGATGTACGAAGTGAATACGAGCACCAAATTCGCGAGCCATGCTCAGCAGATCGTTATCGGCTCTGGCTCCGAACGACCCGACACAAAACGTGAGTCCGTTTGCAAGCGTTTCGCAAGAACCGAGGATGGCCCTCACATCGTCGGCGGTCGAGACGACGCGCGGAAGCCCAAACAGCGACCAGGGTGGATCGTCCGGGTGTACGGCGAGACGGAGACCAATGTCCTGCGCTACCGGAACGACTTCCCGCAGGAATGCGATGAGGTTGCTTCGCAACTCGGCAGCAGTCACGCCGTCGTATTCAGCGATCAGGTTGCGAATCGTCTCGCGGTTGTACGATGCCTCGGCGCCAGGGAGGCCGGCGATGATCGTTTGTTCCAGGTCATCTCTGCGTGCCTGCGGCATGGAACGGAAACGGGCGCTCGCTGTTCGAGCGCGATCCTCGGAATAGTCGGCCTCAGCCCCTTTGCGCTCGAGGATGAAGAGGTCGTACACCGCAAAATCTACCGCATCAAAACGCAGGGCGTAGCCCGTAGTTGGAAGACGCCACTGAAGGTCAGTCCTCGTCCAATCCACGACCGGCATGAAGTTATAGCAGATGACTTCTACGCCTGCCTGCGCAACTGCGGCTAGGGTGTCCTTCCACGCACCGATGAAATTGTCATGAGATGCGGATCGAAGCTTGATGGAATTGTGGATCGGAATGCTCTCCACCACTGACCAGACGAAACCCGCGGCGAGAATCTCGCCTTTGCGCTTGATGACCTCGTCCAACGGCCAGGCTTCCCCCCGGTAGAGATGGTGCAAGGCGGACACGATCCCAGTGGCTCCCGCTTGCTTGATGTGATCGAGAGGAACCGGATCGCCCGGCCCAAACCATCGCCACGTCTCCTTCATGCCTTTGATGTTACCCCTTTGTCTCGCATCGGGTTATCCATACGGTGGCGATTACCTGCGCTGAAGAACGATGAGTTCTACTGCATCGGGCGCGAGCGGATTCGATAAATTCAAAGTAGCTCCCGCGCCGGACTTTTCCTCGACCAACTCGAGATTCTGAGTCTGACTAATCCGGTAGCGCTTCACGCCGAATGCGGTCTTTCCCCACGGCAAATTGTTGATCGTGAGATTGTAGCCAGCATTATCGCGATAGACGATGTCAGTACGGAGCGGCAGAAACTTGATCTTCGAAAAGTCAGGCATCGGGGGCGACGCCTTCAATAGTTCCGGAGGCATTTGCATGATGTGCGCCTTAAAGCCCGTGGGAATCGCGTAATTACTGATCAATATCTGCACCGTGTTGCCGTCTGCCGAACGACCCGCAAGCGCCGCGAAACCGAAAGTGTCGGTACCCGTAACCGGAAGGCGCTGAGGCGTATCCAGCATTCTCCCCATGGCCTGGAACGTATACGCAGTCTTGAAATACTGCCCCTGCAGGCTAAAGAGTCCCATCCACGCCGCATCGCCGCGATAGAACTGCGCGTGATCAATGGGGGCATCCTGGAAATAGCTCAGCACGGCGCCGATGTAAGCGGCATTGTCCATGCCTTGAAGCCTAGCCTTCTCATTGTCGGTAAAGTCAGGGGTCAGATTCCACTCGGAGAGAATGCTTTCCGCGTTGGGAAAACCATGAGTGTCCAGAATGCCGCGAATCTGCTGGGCAAGGCGAACGGCATCGTAAGGATCGGCGGAAGAATCCGCATAGGTGTGCCATGAGTAGAAATCGAGCGGCAGCTTGTGCGCGGCGCAGTAATCGATGAATCCTTCGCGAAAACCTCCGTCATCGTAAGGGAATGCTTTGGCGTCACCGCCAACCTTGAGTCTCGGATCAACGGACTTCAAGGCTCGCGCTGTTTTCTCGTACAACGAGTAAAACTGCTCAGGAGTGCCAGACCAGAAGAGACCGTCCGGCTCGTTCCAGAATTCCCAGTAGCGGATGTCGTAATGGAAACCGTTCGCCCAGCCCTGGTTGTAGTGCATGGCGATATGTTTCACCACGTTGGCAAACTTGTCGAAATCGGCCGGCGGATTGATATTGGCGCCCCAGCTGCGTCCGATGCGGTAATAGACCTCCGCTCCGATGGCGCGAATGGCGGCGAGCACCTTGTCGGTCGGAGCAAAGTTGTAGCTCGCGGGCTTTTCGGGATCGGCACTCTCGTCGGGAAAGATGATGCTGGCATTGCCCGCTTTCACCACACCCGCACGCTGCGCGGGGTCGGGAATAAGCCAGGCGAGTTCCCCGTTGGACTGTTCGAATTTTGAATCGATCTCGCTCGGACCCATCAGATCGTGGGTGCGAACCTGGCTGATGCGAAGGTCTTTGTATTGCTGCGCAAGATTCGGAAGTCCCGTCATCAGCGGACTGGGCGGACCATTCAATCCCTGGAACGATCGGATCTCGCCGATCACCTTGCTGGCATCCACTCGTAAGGAACGGAATCCCGCATTCGTGTTTTGCGTGAATGCAGCAACGCAGAGCAGCAGGGAACAGAAGCAATAACGTGCGAGAATCTTCATCAGTAAACTCCTTGCGGTGTTTCGGCGCCGAGCAGCGCGGCGTTTTGGTCCATTGGTTATGCCTTCATCTTCTTCTGCAAAAGCGTGAGGAGCGGCCGATCGAGCTTGTGTCCTTTCCAGTCCTCGAACTTCGTTCCCTGACGTTCCGTGTCGAGTACACCAAAGGGACCGCGGAAATTCCACAAGGCCCACCCGGAATTCAATTCAGTCAGAGCGTCGAGCGTGTCGTTAAACCACGCCAGCACAACCTCGGGCGGAGTGTGCTTATAACAACCCATTTCGCCGAAGTGGATGGGAACTCCCTCGGCCGCAAGGCCGGCCCAGGGATGAAAGATAGTCTCGAGGGTTTGGCGATCGCAAATGACTTTTCCCTTGTCGTCCTTGAGAGGCCATGTCGGCAGCGGTTCTGAGCCGGTGAGAATGCCGCGCACCCACTCGCATTGATGATGGGTGAGTTGAATGGGATTGTAGGTGTGACAGCTTTGCAGCATGCCAGTACCGAAGAGATCCGGAATCGGCAAACCTCCGCCCGGATAACCATCGGTTACGACCAAGCGCTGCGGGTCGTCGGCGTGGATCGCATCCACAGCCGCCTTGGCCACGCGCGTGTAGTCCTTGGCGTGACGTTGCAGCAGTTCAGAGTTAAACAGGTCCGTCGTCTTAATAGGACCATGCTGCTGGAGCTCTGCGAGCTCCGTCGCATTCGGAAGAGCGATGGGCTCGTTCACCAGGTTGAAGCTGAGGCGCCGGCTTGGAATGCCCTTGTAGCGATCAGCGAAGAAGGTCCATTGATGGATAAAGGCGTCGAGCGTGTGCGGATCGGTGAAGACGTTGGTCTTCTCCTTCGTGACGGCAATGCCCGTAAGCTTTTCATCCATCGTGTCAAGAATGCATAAGCCTGGGGCACGGTGGAGACAAACGTTCACGTGAATTCCGAATTGTTCGCCCAGCCGGATGGCTCGATCGATCGGTTCGATTTGCTTTTCGTGGATGGTGAAGAGATCGGGGGCGGTCCAAAAGCGATAATCCATGGGCAAGCGAACCCAGTTGAAGCCCCAGTCGCGAATCCAGCGGAAGTCGTCTTCGAGGAACATCCCATCATTCTTGTAGGGGAAATATTTCATCCAGTCAGGATCGGTGGAGAAGTACTCGAGAAGATTAAAACCGTACCAGGGCGGATTTTTCGCGGGCGGCCTCTGCTCAGAGAACGCGAAGGCCGAAAATGCCGTGGGGAGAATCGCGGCAGATACGACAGCGGTGGCGGACTTAAGCAGGCTGCGCCGGGTGAAACGAGTGAAGGAGGCTGCTGAGATCTCTGTTTCCGTTCGATCGTTTCGCATCTTTACCATCGTTCCTCCTAACGTTGCTAGGTTGACCTTCAACCCACCATCGCCGGTTTCTCTTCCGTCCACAATTTCGTGATCTCTTCCAGCGACCGGCCTTTAGTTTCGGGAATCAGCCAGCCGACGAGAATGATCGTTAGCAATGCTCCGGCGCTGAAGCACCAGAAAGTGCCGTCCGATCCCAGATGTTTTTGCATGATGGGAAATAGTTGGTTCCCCAAGTACCCCACCAACCAGAGTGCGGTTGTGGCGATTGACATGCCACGCCCGCGAACCTTAGTGGGATAAATCTCCGAGATGATTACCCAACAGGCTACGCCGTTACCAAAAGCATGCCCAGCGACGAAGCTCATGACGAAAATCAGGACTGCCAAACCGCTGCCGTGGATGTGATAGAACCAACCGACTAATGCAAAGGAGACGAATTGCACGGCGGTCCCAGCCAGGATCAGAGTCTTACGCCCGGCGCGGTCCACCAGCCAAAGAGCGAAGAGGGTGAACGAAAGATTTACGAGGCTGACCAGGACGGACTGGAAAAATGCGTCGCTGGTCGCGGTTCCGGCGGCGCGAAAAATCTCCGGCAGGAAGGAAAAGAGAGGCGTGATGCCGCTGATCTGTTGCAAACCCGCCAGCATGATGCCAAGCAGCAGCGGACGCCGAAAAGTGGTGAAAAGCTCCGAGATGTGGCCTTCTTCGCTGGCAAGCGAAGCTTCGATTTCAGCGGCCTCGCGCCGCGCGGCATCAGTGCCATTGATTTTGGCAAGCACATTGAAGGCCTGCTCCCGACGGCCCATTTTCATCAACCAACGCGGACTCTCCACCGCGGGTAGAATCATCAATCCAAAGAGAATCGCAGGCACAACGCCGGCGAGAAACATCCAGCGCCAGCCAGTGGATATATTCCAGGCTTCGTCGCCCATTCGCTGAATGAGCATGTTGATGAACACGGCGGCCAAAATTCCAACCACAATGCCGAGTTGGTAAAGTGTCACGCAGCGGCCGCGCACCCGAGTGGGAGCAATCTCCGCGATGTAGTTCGGGGAAATCACTGATGCCGCTCCGATGCCCACTCCGCCAATCAGTCTCCAGAAAACGAACTGATGGAGATTGCCGGCGAATAGCATGCCAACCGAGGAGAGAGCGAAACAGACGGCGCAAAGTGCGAGGCCCTTCTTCTTGCCGAGATAGTCTGCAACGGTGCCCGCCGCCGCGCAGCCGGCAATGCATCCCACCAACGCGCATCCCGCGGCCCAGCCGATTCCGACGGCATCCAGATGAAACAGCCGGCTCAAGTATCCAATCGCGCCGCTGATGACGATGTTGTCATAGCCAAATAGCAGACCCCCTAGCGTGGAGACAGTGGCTGCAATGACGAGAGGGCCACGCGAATGGGCGGTGTCGGGTAAGGGGGTCAGGTTACATGTCTCCATAAGTAGCGGACGCCAGCTCCGCACCGCATCGCTGGGAAGAATCGAGGATCGCCTTCGCCGCCAGCATAAAACCCAGAGTGTGCGCCATTCCGGCATGCCACGGCGCTGAACACGTCATTTGCGGAGTGTGGTCGGGAATTAGCACGCCATCGAAATCGTTGCGGTAAAGAATGGCGAGAATGCGAATCATATCCACGTCGCCCTCGTCGATGAAAGTTTCGCGATAGTGCGGCACCTTCCCCACAACGTTGCGCAGATGAATATAGGCAATCTTGCCTTGTTTGCTGTATTGATCCACGGCATCGTAGATGTTGCCTTCAGTCATCTCGGCCAGAGTTCCTACACACAGCTCAAGGGCGTTACTGCGGCTTGGCGCCAAATCAATCAACCTTTGATACATCTGAGGCTGGTAGACCAGGCGCGGCTGCTGCCGCATGGTCGGCATGGGTGGATCGTCCGGATGCGCGGCGAGCCGCACCCCTGCCTGCTCGGCCACGGGGACGACTTCTTCCAGAAACCTTTGCAGGCGCCGCCAGAGTTCTTCATGCGAAATCGACGGCAGAGACCCGGCGGGGGCATTGCGGTCATAGATCATGTTCCAGATCATCCCATTCGGAATGGGCACGTCTTCGGCAGGACCATCCATTCCCACGGTAATGGCATGGCCTCGCCCCAGAGGAGCAGTCACGCGGCCGCAAACGCCGGCCAGGCTGAAGTTGTAGCCGAGTACTGGAATGCCAGCTTCGCCGAGGCGGCGGATGATGGTCTTTACCTTCTCGATCTGTTGCGGACGTTGCGGACCGTCGAGCAGAATATCGTGCCAGTGCGCGGGATCGAGGTTCTCAATCGCGGCCAGGACCAACCCTGCGTCTTCAATCTCCGCGCGAAGAGCTTTGAGTTCGCTCGCCGTCCAAAGCCGCTCTGGATCTCCGGCAACTCCCCAGGGTTCGTACTTTGAACCGGTGGGTTGGTTGTTGCGCGGGTTGGAAGAGGCCCGGTTGAAGTAATCGACCAGATGAACCACGATGTGCGTACAGCCTGCCTGACGCGCGAAGTCGTAATAGTCGCGCGTCAGCATGTGTCGGTAGAGGCCGAGGCCAATTTTCATAAGCGATTCCCGATGCCTGCGCCATAATCGGGACTGAGAACTTGTCCGTTGATCTCGGCGGCCAGCGGCGAGCAAAGAAAAACAAAGGCGTCCGCGATCGACTGCGGACTGTTTCGTCTGCCTAGTGAAACCCGCAGCACAAATTCCCGGTAGGCGGGATCTTCATCGAAAACTTTCAACGAGCTGCCGGCAGCGACGTTCCCAGGCGAAACCACATTCACGCGAATACCGGTGAGCGCATATTCGAGCGCCAAGCTCCGGGCAAAGTTTTCCAGCGCTGCTTTGGCCGAAGAGTACGCGGGGATTTGCGTATGCGGCATGCGCGCCACATAAGAAGAAGTGAAGATCAGGTGGCCAGTAATCTTACGCTGCATCCACAGCGCGAGCACGGCCCGCGCCAGATAAGTTTGCGCAAAATAGTTGAAACGGAAGATGCGCTCATAGTCGGCTTCCGACGTACTGGCAAACGGATGCAGCCCGCACCCGCCGGCATGGCCGATGACCGTATCCATGCCCGGAAACTTTTCAAACGCTGAGTTCACCACGCGATCCACCTGGCTGGACTCGGTAATGTCGGCGGCAAAATAGAGATAGGATGAGGGCGGAATCTGCCAATCATCGAGTATCCGTTCGGCTTGTTCCTCCGCTCTAATGTCGGTAAGCACCAGGGTCGCGCCGCTTTCTACAAGCCTTCGAATCATGTGCTCGGCAATCGCGCCCAACGCCCCGGTGATCAGAATTGTCTTGCCGGAGAGATCAATGCTGATCATGCTCGTTTGCCCCCGGGCTGCTCGTTCCCTTCAATCCTTGAAAGCACTTCGTGACCCGATTCTGTAACCAGCACATTGTCCTCGATCCGCGCGCCTCCACCGCGATCGGGAACATACACTCCGGGTTCGATGGTGATCACCATGCCTGGCTCAAGAACGGCGGATTCTTCGGGGAGGATCAGAAATCCTGGATCATGATAGCGGAACCCAACGTGGTGCCCGGTGTGATGGGTGAAGTAAGTCGAGAGGCCTGCGGCAGCAATCTTCCCCCTCGCTAGAGCGTCAATGCGACCAGCAGAAACGCCGGGAACTACGGCATTGACTGCTGTCTGTTGCGCATCTCTGACAATGGCAAGTATCTGCTCGACTGCAGGCTTCGGAGAACCTACGGCGGCCGTGCGCGTGAGGTCGCTCCAATATCCATTGACGCAAGTTGCCAGTTCGATCAAAACCAGATCGCCACTCTCTAGACGCCGCCCAGTCGAGCGATTAAATCGACCCGCGTCGGCACTATTGGGACCGGATTGCACCATCGCCCAGCCTCGGGAATGAAATATGCCATCGTGGCCAAGTTGGCGATAAATGGCCGACTCAACCGCCGCGGCAACCTCGGCCTCCGCGATTCCCGGATGCAAATTCTCGAAAAAAGCTTGCAGGCCAACGTTCGCAACGCGGTTTGCCAGCCGGATTGCGTCGATTTCCTCCGGAACTTTTCTTAAATAGAGTTCGGCAAAAGCTGTCTGGCAGTCTGGCTTTGCGGCGAGCGCGGAAAGCTGGCCGGAAAAAGCCTCAGGCATGGGAATTTGCTCGGCAGCTTGAATCGGCAGTGAGGTTCTGGAGGCGCTGAGATTCATTCCAACGCGCTCGCGACTAATGTCTGCTTTGACCAGTTCGTTTCCAACTGCGGCAACCAGTGCTGAATATGGATCGGCGCACTTGAGATCGCCCCACGGATATTCTTGAACTCGTAATGCGGCGGGAATATGGTCCCTGGGTTCGATCTGCGGAACGAAAAGAACGGGCTCCGCATCCGCGAAATAAATCAGCAACGAAGCTCCCCAGTAGGGAAAATACCCGGAGAGCATCAAGAGTTCGTCGGGCCGCCATGCGATCCAGGCCTGCAAGTCATTTTTCTGGAGAAAGCTGCGTATCTGTTGTGCGCGAGACGGCGGGTTTGCACTCACGAAGCTTGCACTCACGATGGATGCCCCCATTTTCCTTACATGATTCCGTACTTCTCGAATGCAGCGACCGCACTACTTCCTTCCTCAATGGCTTTCCGTACCAATTTTTCGCCGCGAGCCTTTTCGAGAGCACGCGTGAAGACTTCAGTCTCGGCCTCGGCGGGAACCAACAAAACCCCATCAATGTCGCCGAAAAGAATATCTCCCGGACGAACGCGCACCGATCCGATCTCAACGGGAATGCGAAAATCGACCACCTTGTAGCGCGGGGCCGAGTCTTGTCCGTAGGAACCGAAACCGAACGTCGGAAAGCTCATATTCAGAATGGCCTTGGTATCTCGCACGTAGCCATTCAACACCGCACCCGGGCTGCCCAGTTTGCGGGCGCGTGTGCTCATCAGTTCTCCCCACAGCGCGTTTCGTGGTGAAGAGCCAGTGTTAACGTAGACCTCGTTGGGTCGGAGGTCGTCGAGCGCTTCCAGCATCAAGCCAAACGATTTCTCCATTAACGTGTTGGCGCTGCCGGCGATCTTTTCGGCAAATACATCCACCGCGAGAACCGGCATGGCGCGACCGATCACCACCATGTCCCGCCGAAGAGGTTGAATTTGCGGTGGGAGGAATTGGTGCTGAAGGTCTAACTTATCCATCACGTCGCCCACCACGCAGGTGAAGAGTTCACGCTGCACGATGGCGAACAGTTCGTCGTCGGACTTCCACAGCTTCGTCGTGCTCATTTAGCGCGCGCCTCTTTGATTTTCTCCACGAACTGTCGGGCAAGGTGCGTAATCGAGGCAAAATCTCCTGTCTTAGCTCCGGCCGTGAGATTGCCCCCCACTCCCACGGCAACCGACCCCGCGCGGATCCATTGGGCGACATTTTCGAGGGTGACGCCACCAGTCGGCATCAGCGATGCTTGGGGAAGGGGCCCTTTCACTGCCTTGACGAACGCTGGTCCGAGGATTTCGCCAGGAAAGACCTTCACGATGTCAGCACCGCACTCCATGGCCTCGATCACTTCGCCGATTGTTCCAGCGCCGGGCAGGTACGGCGCTTGATAGCGATTGCAGAGACGAGCGGTCTCGAAATTGAGCGCTGGGCTGACCACAAATTGCGCCCCCGCAAGAATGGCGATGCGCGCGGTTTCCGGATCGAGAACCGTGCCCGCCCCGAGCAGAATCTGGCCGGAGAACCTCTTCGCAAGGTGCTCGATCACCCCGCTTGCTCCCGGCACGGTGAAAGTGATTTCGAGCGCCGCGACGCCTGCCAGAGCGCAGGCTTCGGCGATATGAGCAGCTTGGTCAGGATTCTCCGCCCGGATTACGGAAACCAGACCGGAGGCGACGATTTTCTGCAAAACTTCTATCTTTGCGATTGGCATAAGACTTCAGTTCAACCAATGGTCCGGCAGCGTTCTCAGGTTTACAACGAATGCGTTGCACGCGACGTCATTCGAAGAACGCTCATTCGAAAAACGGCTCGTCCTTCCGCGCGTAGCGCCGGGCGACCTCCTCGTTTAAGTTGACTCCGAGACCAGCTTTCTCGGGCAGAGAAATGAATCCATTCTGAATAATCGGCTTGGGCAACCCTTCGACCAGGTCATTCCAGAAGGGCACTTCGGAGGCATGAAACTCGAGCGCAAGAAAATTTGGAATCGACGCACAGAAGTGGGCTGCGGCCAAGGTACCGACCGGACTGCTGATGTTGTGCGGAGCAACGGGCATGGTATGCACGTCGGCAAATTGCGCAATGCTCTGGGCGATGGACAAGCCCCCAACCTTCTGAAGGTCAGGAGTAACAACGCTCAGCGCGTGTTGCGCGATGATTTCCTCAAAGCCTTCGAAGAGAAAAAGATTCTCGCCGGTCGCGATTGGTACCCGCACTTTCGAGCTGACTTCTTTTAGCGCGGCAGTGTTGTTAGGCGGAACCGGATCTTCCAGCCACAACAGGCGGAAGGGCTCGAGTTCGCGCGCCACTTTGACAACGTCGCTGGCGTTATAGCGCCAATGGCAGTCCACCGCGATGTCGGTATCCTTTCCCACCGCGTCGTGAACCGCGCCGATCAGACTCACCATGTGATCGATAGCGCGATTGCTGAGCGCTCGATTGTGGGAATCGGGGCCTTCGGTGCCCGGTACATCCAGGTCAAACTTCAGGGCGGTGAATCCTTGCGCCCTTTTCTTGAGCGCCTGGCGGCGATAGTCGTCGGGCGAAGCGGGAGGATCTTCGCCAGCCTCGCTACCGTAGTAGTCTCTGGCCGCGTGTGCTGCACCTTTCGGCTCCCATGACGCCGGACGGGAACGCAGCACCTCGTCCAGGCTCTCGAGCGCTTCGCCTCCATGGCAATCGGCGTAAACGCGGACTCGATCACGGAACTTTCCGCCCAGCAAGCGATAAATGGGCACATCGAGCCATTGGCCAAGCACATCCCAAAGCGCGGCTTCGATGCCGCTGATTGCGTTGTAGATGATGCCCGCAACCGAACCGGCCCCTGACGTTGCAAGCTGTAGTTTGCGAAACAGGCGATGAATGTCGCGCGGGTCTTCTCCAATCAACAGCGGCTCGAGCGAACGCAGAATCGACGTCAGGCCGGGAGCAAAAAAACATTCGCCCAGACCTCGAAGTCCTTCATCCGTTTCAATGCGAACGAATGTCCAATCGAAGTTGCCCTCCACCACCGCAGTTCTTAATCTTACGATCTTCACGCTGCTCTCGATTTTCTTCCGCGGCGATTATACGCCGTGCTAGTTCTCCCGCGCTCAGTGGCAAAGAGATGGAACGGGCCGTCCGGTGCGGCAAACATTGACTGCCCAGCATTCGAACCAGCTAGAATGCTGGCATGGACCCGATCATCTTGAAAGGATCTGCAAGCTGCAGGTGGGATTGCGTCAGCCTCGGCGAGGTAATGTTGCGGCTCGATCCGGGCGAAGAACGCATCCACACGGCGAGAACCTTCCGTGCCTGGGAAGGGGGCGGAGAATATAACGTCGCGCGCGGACTCAGACGGTGCTTCGGCATGCACACCGCTATCATCACGGCATTCGCCAAAAACCCGATTGGGCAATTGCTTGAGGATCTCATCCTGCAGGGGGGAGTGGACACATCACTCGTCCAGTGGGTGCCGTACGACGGCATTGGAAGAACCGTACGCAACGGCCTGAACTTTACGGAGCGGGGTTTCGGTGTGCGTGCAGCGGTCGGCTGCTCAGACCGGGGAAATACGGTGATCGCGCACAGCCAGCCCGGCGACTTCGACTGGCAGCACATCTTCGCGGCGAGCGGCTCTCGCTGGCTGCATACCGGCGGCATTTTCGCCGCGCTCTCTCCCTCGTCGGCATCGGTTGCGAACGCGGCCATTCAGGCGGCCCGAGCCTCGAACACTGTGGTTTCCTACGACCTCAACTATCGGGAATCGTTATGGAAAGGCATCGGTGGCAAATCGAAGGCGCAGGAGGTGAACCGAGAACTAGTATCGGCGGTGGACGTTCTCTTCGGCAACGAGGAGGACTTTTCGGCTGCGTTGGGTGTCGCCCTCGACGGCGTGAGCAAAGACTTCAGCCATCTGCCGGTTTCAAGCTATGAATCGATACTGCATCGCGTCGCCGAGCTTTATCCGAATTTGAAGCTCATCGCCACGACGCTGCGTACGGCGCACACCGCGACCCAAAATGACTGGGGCGCGATCGCTCTATATGAAGGAAAGGTTATTCATGTTCCACAGCGGCCGGTGGAGATCCTGGACCGGGTCGGCGGGGGAGACTCGTTCGCCTCGGGACTGATCTATGGTTTTCTCGCGGGCAAGGACGCCCCGTGGGCCGTTCAGTGCGGTGTAGCGCATGGCGCGCTGGCGATGACGACACCAGGAGACACCAGCATGGCAACGCTCTCCGAAGTCGAGGCCGTGATGCGAGGCGGGTCGGCCCGCATCGCGCGCTGAGGGTCGTTGATTGGGATTTTAGATTGAACTGCGACGACGCCGAAAAGAAGTAAGACAGAATGCGGGGGCTTTGGCCTGTACCGAAAAAGGCTGTTAGCTTTCAGCTTGTCCTTGTGGAAGCCAGCCACTGCGCACTCCACACGAAAAGCTGAAGGCTAACGGATGTTTTTAGAACTCGTAATGCACTCCAACGGTTACGTTGTTTGCGTGGAAGTTCCGAGGAGCGGTGAACCCGTAGGCCGGACCGCTCATCGCAGTATTTGGCAGCGTGCTGCAGGGCGCGACCGGAGCCGGCGTAGTCAGCGTCGGGAGCGTGCTGGAGGGATCGCAATACTGCGCTCCCGAAGGACCACCCTCGCCGTAGCCGAAGTAGTTATACTCGCCCTTCCAGATCAGATTCTTTCGCATCGCATAGGAGAGATTCACAAAAGGCGACTGGTAGGTAGAGACCAGCGATCCGTTCACATCGCGCGGATCGTTGAAAAAGCGG
>Ga0182030_10008299_pt1 | contig 21541 bp, 18 predicted proteins | sample 812S3MmetaG_FD_121299 | JGI IMG/M metagenome (GOLD analysis project Ga0182030, IMG submission 121299) | Permafrost microbial communities from Stordalen Mire, Sweden - 812S3M metaG (Illumina Assembly) | ecosystem: Environmental > Terrestrial > Soil > Wetlands > Permafrost | place: Sweden...
TAGACATTGCAGAATGACCTGCCTGTTGTGGGCAAGTTGCCCGGTGAGAATGCGCGATGACAGAGCCCAACACGTCCCCTAAGCTTCCTTGGTTTTAGCGGCTGAGAGTGACATATAACTCTGACATGAAAAGAGGGGGTCATCACGTGGATATAAATAAAAACATAAGCACAGGCGGTATGTATCCAGTCAACGGACACTCCAGGAGGAAATTGGAGCTGCTTATGCATCTGGAGCGGTCAATATGGTAAGGAAGAATGAGAAATAATGTGACATCGTTTCAAGTCCAGGAGGTTGGCAAGGTAGCCCCAGCCTAGCGCGCGAAGCTACTAGTACCCTGAACCCTCGTAAAATTTGCTTTCCTCATATTTCTAGTCGAGGAGGCTCGATATGTAAACTCGGAATGCGACGTATCATTTGCAAGATGCACCAAGATGTAAAGGAACATTGAGGTGAGGTTGGAGTCGAGATGTCACAGGGCAAGCTACCCCGCTAAAGCCGTTTTGGGACAAGTGCCAAATTATCACGAGACCCTCACTCTAAGTTACCTAGGTATGCTGGCGAGATTGTTTGTAGACCACCGACGAAGTCATTAACATCGAGAGATTTTCTTTCGAACACGTCTTGGTCAAGAAGTTTCGAGTTGTGGTGAAGAACCTACAGAATCTAACGCGTCACCCCCAAGGCAGCGACTACGATCTGTTCTTTTCAACTGGAGGCTTTAAACCGTTCAAGTGCCCCCCGGAGGCCGTCATCTCCCCGTTAATTCTGTTACACCAAATACATTATCTCCCAAATAGATCCAAATCTATATAGACCTACAAAATGTTTGCTCTCGCAAGCATCGCAGCAACAGGCACCATAGGCTACTTTAGCTTCTCAGCCGCCAACGATGCCTACAAAGCAGCCCTAGAGAAATCTCGCTTCGAGGGCCATGTCGAAGGCCGAAGTTCGATTTTGAACCAATTGGTGAAATTTGGTCCCGCCAGACTTCGAAGAATGTGTTTGGAGGTTGGAATCCGATTCCCTGAGCCAGCCGAAGAGGGCGATTGGGATGAGGATCGAGCGGAGAATCGGCAAATCTATGAGGGTCTGGTTAAGGAGGTCCGTTATGAGTTGAGGGAGGAGTTGAAGAGGAGTATGAAGAAAGAAGTTGAGGAGGAGGTGAAGGGTGAGCTGTTGGCGGAATCGCGAAGAGAAATCCGAGGAGATGCTGCGCTTATAGCGAGGTTGTACGAGGAGGCGAAGAACAAGGTTAGAGAGGAATTGAAGCGGGAAGTGATAGCTGAAGTTAGAGGGGAAATGAAGAGAGAGATTCGAGCAGAATTGTCTAGCAGTGGGAGGGATGTTGATATTATTGCTGAGGCAATAAGTGATTTACGGGAAGAGACGAGGGCATCGACCAGAAGTAAGCTAAGAATGGAGGCTAAGAGGGAGTTGAGAAGCAATGGAAGGTCCTCCCTGCTAGGCTCTAGGGAGGATGGCAGCGAGATGGAGATTACGGACGAGGTGAGTATCGCGAGGACAATCCGCAGATGAGCAACGACGGCCGAATGCCTATCGACTGGTTTCCAAATTAATGTAACAACAGCTAAACGGCTTTCTGTATCATTACTTCCGCTCCATCTATCTTTCAATCAGCAGGCGTTCACTTCTTGAATCTCTTTTCAGGAACGGGGCGAAGGGGGTATCTTTACTCCAGAGCGAGAGATTCTCAAAAAGGCGTCAAATTGGGTTCCAAGTCAGTTCCGGATATTGCTCATTTTCTATCATTATATATTTATTAACTCCGACCCATCATATTTGAGCAGAGGGTTGAAAGGAAAGAGTGAACCGGTGGCGGTAAGTTGGTGCACTGACATTCGGATTTAGCAGGTGAAGGCCTGAAAATGTGATCCTTGGGCTTGATAGGCTTAACAGGGCGCATTGTCACTGCTAAAATCGCGAATCTTCGACACCAGCATTTGAAATTACGACTGGATCAAATCATAACAATTATTTTGATATTACAATATTGCGTCAAATGATGTTTCCCATGGATTCTCCAAGGTTTTCTTTCGATATCCGGGAATCTTTCGTTTGTCCCAAAGTGGCGCGCTATGCTCGATACCTAGTGGGGGCATCAGAAAGCCAGCTCCAAGCGCCCTCGATCAGGGTTACTATGGCATCTCCAGCTGTTCACACCCCCTCATTATTTTTTCACTATTATATACACGATCCAAAGCTCCCAAATTCCAAGTTCTGGGAGATATGGGTGAACATCGCTTCGCGACAGCACTCTATATCAGTATTATTTTCGTGTTGCATCTTAGCATGGTGATCTCGAAAAGTATGTCGGAACATCCTCTACTTGAGCATAGACAGGATCTGTGAAGGAAGAAATTGCCATCCTGCTGATGGCATTCCAAGTGTAACTCAGCGCCCACAAATTGTAGGTCGTTTAACGTTCAGAAACCACAGCATATGATAGTCGTTGGTATTCAGCTTCCACGAAGCTCTTTCATTCTCTTCCAGCTCGCTGGCAAGTGCCCACTCATTTTCAATCTGTCCGCTTCCTCCTTGATATTCTCCCAAAATTGGGATAATTGTTTCTGAAAAGGACCCTCAGTACTCTTCGGGGGATTATAAACCGATTTATTGGCTTTCAGGAGATCCTTTGCAATTTAAATATCGTTAGCTTTTCCTCCGAATCTATGAAAGACTGGACGAAACGTAAGTAGGCTTACCGTTTTCAATGCCAGAGATACGAATGCCACAGCAAATGTAATCCACCATTGAGTCCTATTCGGCCCCCGCAAATGTCGGCCTCCTCGGAATTCCACAGTCCCTGAGCCAAATATGTTCTTGAAGTTCCAAATCACATATCGTCCACCGGGTTCGTTTCCCTGCATGAACGCCCATAAATCTTGTTTTGTTTGTACTTGCTTGATCTTATTTCCCACAGCGCTAAGTGAATTCTTGTTCTTTCCATTCTGAAATACTTCCTTCAATTTTGGTGAGACCGCCGAATTTCGTTTGCAGTAGGTGTTTTCTTGCCGCGCAGCTGGGAGAATGTAATGAACCAGATCTTCGTACACTACCACTGCAAAAGCGATGATCTTAAGCTCGGGAAGGTTGTATTTTCGACCGAAGGGGGCTACGTGGACGTGGCTGCCACACGTAAAGTTTTCTCGGACTTTAAACACCTTTCTCATGGCGTCCCAGAAAAGAGTCATCTCATTCTCCCACGCTTGCGTTCCAGTGCGCAAGACAGGAGAGACTGCTTCCACGCAGACTAATCACAGTCAGCTTTTCCACGATCTGGAATGAAAAAAGGAATGAAAAAAAGTCATGTTATGGAGGGGTCTCCTTACTCTCGTCACCAGATCCTTGTAGTGATCCATCTTTTGTGATAAACCACTTATCATAATGTTCTGGATGGGACCGATATGATCCGGCCAGGTTATCTGAAAGTGCTTTGAGATTTCTATTTCGCAACGCTAGAGCGAGTCTTTCGTAATACTCTTGAGGTTTGCCTCGCCATTCGGGGCGAACTTTCCATGGCTGCACGACGGCCTCAACTTCAATTCCAAATCCAAATATGGGGAAGGAGCTCATCTCAGTCTAGCAATAAATAATTCAATAAAATATCAGATTGTAAAATTGTACCATCAACAGATGTAGCGGAGGAAGTGCACAATGTAACCACAAGTCAGTAGTTCTGGCCTCAGGGAAGTGATATAGGATCTAGTCCCGCCAGTACAATGAAGCCGTGTGGCTTCATTGAGACATGAATTATGATCACATGCGACAAAGACACAGCCAAAGCAGCGTGGGCTTTCATCACCCTAGGGATGGGCTGATACAGATATGGGCTTTCTTAGCCTGTACTTATTGCACAAATGGTGAGCGAACTTTCGGAACGTTGGCTCGGGATCGAGGCGACTTGATTTGCTGAAGGATTTGAGCCGGTGAGGCAGACTGGTTCTGGGACGAGGTTCATCATGTCTGCCCTGTTCAAAAACGCCAAATAGAAAAACGAAAGGTTCAGGAACCTCAGTTGGGTAGCCCTACCGCAAAGTCGGGCGAGTGTGATTCAGCCTCAGCATCTTGCAAAAAGTAAGCGTGTGACTTGGCATGCATTACGTGAATCACAGGTAGGATAAAGGATAAAAGCAGCCGCGGGCGCCTGACCCACTTCGCTGCCTTATCATGAACGATCGCCTCGGCCTTGCCATCCACATCGCAACATTCTCTTTCATAAAGTTTATATCGTCAAAAAACCACAGCGGTCTGTCTATCCAATACACTTGAACATTTGATATTTAAGCTTACAATCAGGAGATTTGGCCCCACTGTTCCAGCGCGTCACGAATCTACCCGCTCTGCCAGCGCAGGAGAGTCCGAGTTATTCCTCAACTTTCTCTACGAAGTCGCTACAATGGTCAGGCGACAGACAGTATATTTTGCTTATGGGAGCAATCTGAATCTTGGACAGATGTCGATGCGTTGTCCAGAGAGTAGGTATCTTGGCCGGGCCATACTTCGAGACTTTAGATGGCTCATCAATACTCGCGGGGTTGCAAACATTGCGTCCTCACCTGGCGATTATGTTGAAGGGCTGTGCTATCTTCTGAGCCTCAAAGATGAAAAGAGACTCGATGTCAACGAAGGAGTCCCAACAGCGTACGTCAAGGAGACTTTTCCGGTAGAGATCTTCAGAACAAGCCCTCTCATTGCAGGCAGGAGATCCAAGGAAGTCAGCGAATATATCCATCAACATCCAGCAGAAACCCAACAACAAGGAGCCTCCAGAACCTCAACCTCTCAGTCTGAACCACCCGAGCAAGTTCAAGCTCTGGTTTACATAAATTGGGATAGAACGGAAAATGGCCAACCAAGAACGGAATACATCAATCGAATCGACCTTGGCATCACCGATGCTCTTAAATTAGGAGTCTCCCCCAATTTCTTAGAGAAATACAGTTGGAGACCGGTCTCAGCCAGAACGCCGGACACCGTGAATAGATCAACAGCGGCTGGACCATCAACAAGGCTGCAAACTCCTATGGTCGCCGCAGAAGAGGAAGAGACAATTACTGCCCAAATTGACCAAGAAGACCGGCTCCATAGTGGCATAAGAATTATCCACGTCGAAACCCAGTGGAGTAGTTCCCAAGACATTGGAATTGATGTAAGCCATCGCTCACCTTTTGATAGGTAAGCCGTTGAACTAGCAAGACCACAATTACTGATGCTCATATCTCCTGAAGTCAAGATATCTCCCCCGAGGCTGCTCTCGAGAATCAGATCGAAATTTTAGAGGAAGACAAGACGTTCGAAGGAGACGGCCAAGATGTAGTTGACGATCACAGCGCTCAAGTCGGGGTAGAATGAATGGCATTTTAGGAATTCGGTGGGTTGCGAAATTGAGAGTATATGCGTCAAATGAGCGTTGAATTTAGCGGAGGGTGGAGCTCCACACGACGTTGGTCTATTTTCTTATAGAGGTCTCGGAGATTCGCATTCGCAAATGCCTATTTGGCTTCTCCTTTTATTCCAGCCCACGCGTTTATTTCCCTCGTGTAAGTCTGACCTAAAAGCTCTTTCAACTTGCAACCCTGAACTGACTCATTTGATGGAACGTGGAGTGATACAAGTGAATGGCTTCAAATTGATAGAATCCCTCCTACTTTAGATAGCTTGTGGATATACGGCCCAATTTTTAGGCTGCAGATGGGCGAAGTCCATCGGGCCGCTTTAAGCTGCAGGACAGGTGTTAACCCGTGAGGCTTCCAACACCAAAAACTTATTGATAATCCTTTCCCCTTTCGGCACCCGTCAAATCAGCCCAATCAAGCTAGAAAAGTAATAGGTCAGTTTAAACATTGTCGTGTTCTAACAGTGGCCAATGATTTCCACATCTATACCACAATAAAATGGGATGATATCTGGAAGAGGGACATTGTGCCACAAAGGGAAAAATACCATTCTGGATGTTTTTAGAGGAGGCTGCAGTGTATTTTATGCAACAACTATCGACTACTTTGAATGTTGGACCCAGGAGATTCACTCGCAAGTCACGTTTTCTTGGATCTCTCTAGGCTGACTTCAGCCTTATGAGATTTCAGCCTACGAGAAAACTTCCACTCCAGACATCCACGGTTTAAAGCTAGATTTTGCTTCTGTTGCGCCACGTAAAGGTGTGTCAGAGAGCTCCACCTTTCTACTTGAACATGGCACTCACATTTGTCTGGCAGGATGTTCAACAAGTCTAGGAAGGGCAGGTCCTTTTTGAGCTGCTTGTTCTAACCCCACCATTCCTCGGAAGAGTTATGCAACTCGATGTAGCCCCAAAGATGGCAGGGAAAGAACCTGACGCCAGTAAAAGGCAGCGCGTTCTAGCCATAGCGTCAGACCTTGGTTCCTTTCCCCAGGTCGGCCCCCCTACTCTTGCACCACCCAATGCCATTCAATCAGCTTCTGATTCTGATTTTGACCAAGCCGATGCCCTTTTGAATGCACGGGTGGAAGGCGTTCGGGTCAAATCACCATCCGAGTCCAACAGGCCGAGAATCTTTAGCAAAAAGTCCAAAAAACACGAACATACTGCTGGAGAAATATTCAACACTTTGAAAGATCTGATAGATCAAAATGGGTCTCCAAAAATTGGCAAAGCTCTCACTGAAATGCTTTCACTCGCTGGCGGCGATATTAATTGGATCCCTGAGTCAAGTCATAGCTTTTCGAAAAGATTCAAGAAGCAATCCGAATCAGTGCCCAGCGAGTTACTTCAGACAGCAGTTCAATCAGGGCAGCTCGATATGGCCAAGATGTTAGCACCACTGTCCCTGCAGCCGAGCCTTGATGAATGCCTAGATCTTGCAGTTACAGAAGATGATCTGGCGACCACGGAGATTTTGCTTCGCAATGGAGCCAATGCAGGCATGCTTACCAGCCAGTTTTTGAAAACTGTGCGCGGCGACAAGGATCGGATGGTGGAACTTCTACTCCGAGCCCCAAAGCCTATTTCTAAAGAAGCACTTTCTGAAGCCCTAGCACCAGCGGTAAAGGTGGGAAGACTGCGTACTGTCCTGTTGATACTATCGATGGGCGCTAATTCTTCAATTCCTCTTAGCGTTTTGGAATTAGCCGTTAAAACATCACTGCCGTCAATAACGGCGGCACTCTTGGTTGCCAACACAGTTTGTGAGAAATCGGCGCTTGACAAATGTATCGCAACTGTGGTGTGCACCGAGACAATGACCGAAAAAAGCTACACAAACTTGGAGCTGCTTCTGTGCGCGGGTGGGTGTGGTGAAATGACGAATAAGTCCTTGATCCATGCTGTGAAACAAGAGTGGACGAGAGCTGTAAAGCTTCTTGTTGACTTGGGTGCTTCAATCGCCTACGACTCTGCCGCAGCACTAAAACATGCTATATCGAGAGGTCATTTGGAACTCGTCCAAATACTCCTGAGCAGTACTGCAGATTCCTCGAAAGAGTACATGTCCGCCACGGTGCCAATGGTGATGAAAATAGCTGATCAGACTACTCGCTTGAAAATCTTGTGGTTGCTTCATTCTTCTGGAGCTAAAGGCGATGAAATCAGTGTTGCGTTGATTGATGCTATCTCTGAGGAGAAATGTCGTCTCACACTTGTGAAGCTTCTATTGCAGATGGGTGCCAATATCAATCATCAAGCAGGCGAGTCGGTATATAAAGCTGTGGAGATGGGCTCAACCGAAATAATCGAGATTCTTCTGCCACATAATCCCTCCCCGACTACCCTTTCGCGAAGCTTTCAAAAGGCCTTGGCATTGGGGAATCCAGCTCGAATTGGCGTGATGAAATTGCTTTTCTCAGCCGGAATGCCTGTCAACGAGGCGCTCCACGAATCTCTGGTTTCTCTTACTGGGGAAAAAAAGCTGGACATACTTCTATTAAAGCTTCTCCTTGAAAACGGGGCATCGGTCGCTATGAACAATTACCAGAGTGTAGTCAACGCCGCACTTTCCTTTAATCTTCCTGTATTCGAACTACTCCTACATTACGTGCCAACTTCGAGAGATTCTCATGAGTCCATACTAAAGGCTGTCTTCCTGCAGAAAAAGGTACACGTTTGGAATGATACGGGACTTCTTATAATGAAGGCGATACTGCAACGGCCTCATCGGCCAAGTGCTGTTGACACAGTGCTTGTCGCAGTCATAGGAAGCTCTTCAGGGGATCCTACTTCTGATGGGATCGTATGCCAATTTGTTTCCCTTCTGCTGCCATTTGCAAATGTTGATTTTGATCATGGCTTCGCCCTAAGGAAAGCATCCGAGCAAGGAAGATTGGATATCGTTGAAACGCTCATCAAAGAAACGGAAAAATGTTCGAGCACTACTTTGGGGATGGCTTTCCCTTACCTCTTCGTTTCAAAACGCGTCCTACAAGAAAGTCAAATCCTGGTAATGATAGAGCAGTTCTATGAAAAAAGAAGTCCACCTGCTGATATAAGCGATCATCCCTACCTTACACCAACAATATTCTTGGCTTTGCAGCGCTACCCACAAAGTACGCGAATTTTAGAAGCTTTACTGACTGTCGGTTTTGCGGTGGATGAAGCTTTCATCGACGACAAACTCAAAGAGAAAGTCACGGCCCTACTGTGGGCACTGAGGCGGCCGGATCTGGTTCACCCTAATATCGTGAAGACACTATTGGAATTTCAAGGCAGGTAATCCCTAAAGTTAGTCTGATGACAGAGGATTGTTGCTGACTTTTCTTTTAGCCAATCCCAATTCCGTCACCGACAAAACGCAAACAACCGCTCTATTGCTGGCAACTCAAACGCGACAATATGGTATAATGCGTCTCCTAATCAAACATGGTGCCAATCCATCAATAGCCAACTCGGACGAGATCACGCCATTGTCCCATTCAAGCAGAACAGGAGACGTCACAGCAGTTAAGATCTTACTGGAGGCTAATCCGACTGTCGATGATGGAAGTCTTCAAGACGCTGCTCAAGGCCTTCACCTTGGAGCCATCGAGCTACTTTTGACGGCTAATCACAGCGTTCATTTCCCTTCACCTCGACATGACGGAAGAACGGCTCTATTTGAATTATTCCACAGTGCCACAGCTAGCGAAGACTATAGTTCTGCGAAGGATTCTCTGATGGATAGAACAATGCAGTTACTCATTGCAGAGGGCGCAAATATACGGGCGCACTTAAACGGAAAGTCCTTATTGCTCACAGCTCTCGATGGGCCAAATCCTATACCTGCCGTGAAACTGCTACTCAGAACCATCATGTGGCGACATATAGATGCAGAATTTAACTTATATACAAGCGGTTCGGGGTGTATATATTCTCCAACCTCTTACGTGGCCAAGGGACTCTGTACGGCGCCGGACACTTCTATCCCAAAACTCTCGAAGCTCCTGAGAGGAAGCGGCGGTGTTGACAGATTTTACAAGCTCACTGGCCCACAACCAAGCGATATGGTTGGTGCCCCGGCAGAAATCAAAGCTGCTGAGGAACGCCGAAAAGAGCAAGCCCTTGTGCTGGCTCAAAAAGAGGAGGAACAGCGGCTCGAACGAGAGGCGAAGAAACAAGCATATGAGGATGCCTTGGACTTTGCCCGGAGAGAGCACAAGCTTAGAATGAAACAAGAAGCCCAAATTGCTGAGGTTAGGATGGAACAAGAAGCTCAAATTGCTGAGCTTAAGAGGAAGCAAGAAATGCAACTTGCTGAGATGGTTCAAAATTCACTGCAAGTGGCCGCAGCTCTAAGGCACAAACTTCATGAAGAGGCATTGGAACTTGCCCGCAAAGAACAGAAGCTTAAGATGCTACAAGAGGGTCAACTGGCTGAGGCCGCTCAGAATTCTCTGAAGGATACTGCGGCTTTGAGGAAAAAGCTTGATGAGGAAGCAACTGAGAGACAGATTCTAGCAGATGCATGCCGGCGTAGGGACGAAAGGGAGTTCGAGGGCAAGATGCAAAAGTATCGCTCGGAGGGACGAGAAAATTTACAAGCCCAGGAGCTAAGCCATCGACAAGAATTAGAGAGGATGAACAAAAAGACAGTTGAGCAGTCAAAGGAAGGAATTAAAGCGGAACAATGGCTGATAGATCAGAGGCGGCGGCTGTTAGAAAGTGAGAAAGAGCATCGAGACAAGGTTGCGAAGCAGGAGAAGGAACATCATGCGAGGTTGGAGAGTCAATTGAAGAAACAGGCTGCGACGGTGAGGGATATGGAGAGGGTGAAGGAGAGGTTGGTGGATTTGAATTGGCAGAACGCGAGGGGGGCTGCCTTTTATCATATAGATGAGGCGTGATGCCCAAATAATCCATACCATATTTAATTCCTGCAGCTGCGAGATGTGATCTCTCAATCTGTTTTTGTTGTTTGAAAGGAACTGTTCAATAATACAACGTTCCAAGTGGGAGTGGGATGGTAAACTTGCATGGGTAGCACGAATGACTCGCTACTACTGTGATTTTTGCAACGCACCCTCTCAAGTCCCCAGGGATTCAAACCCTGCAATTCACGGTGCCGGGTTCCTACGCATCATACTGATGGTTTTCGGCGTTCAAAATCTCAGAAGGACTTAAACTCTATCGCATCACCATCCCATGTTGGTCCAGATATTCACAGACGAACTCTCAGCTGGGCAAGCTTTTGACCCGGGAAAGCCCAAGATCCCCTTCAAGCAGTCCGAAAATAAACTTGGATTTACGTCGATCACTGGAATAACTCTACTTGAGAAGGAGATCATTTGCTTTAAATATCACCCCGCTGCTCCCTCGAATTTATATTCCAAACTTTATCCAAACTTCACCTACAATCGCAGCTATACGTCTTCTCTTGGCATTCAAGCAGATATCTCTTCTTTAATAAAAACCAATTGATACCTACTCAGTACATTGTTTATGTTACGCTTTCTCAGCTTCACTCCCCTGGTCGTCTGCATCTCGGCCTCGCCGCCTGGTACTTTTGGTATGCTTTGTAATTTCTTCTTTTCCCCCTCCGTTTCTTTTATTTTTTAACTTTACATGAAAAAGCTTGGAAAAATGCTAATTTCCCCAAGGAACGTATCAATGTGTTGATGCGTCGGAAATCGATGTCTGCAATTCAGCTGGAATGTGGGAGGTCTCTTACTACTACTGTTCTCCGGGCTGCTGTGTATTTCCCTCGCGTCTGAATGATATTTGGAGAATCACGGGAAGATTATCGACTTTGTATATTGTGATATTTTTATTCTTAGTTTTTTATAGGTGATCTTGATTATTGAACTTGCTAGACGTTGGAAGAGAGGGATTAGGGGAGGTGGAGGCATGGAATGAGATAGAGCATATTATAAGGTACCGTATATACGTAATGAAAGGAAAAAGGATATATTTTCAAACCTCTCGGAATCTTTTGGTTTCAATGAGGTTTGTAGTTCGATTGACGGCGGACATGGAAAATGTCAGATTCATTATTTATTGTAGTCCTTTCTGACTCCTTTTTCATCGGAATTCGGAAAGCAAAGCGAATAATAATACAGAGATTTATTTGATATAGGCGATAGTAATTCCATCGAGGATAATTGTAATCAGGGAAAGAGACGAAATCTTGAGTAGTCATTATAAAAGAAACAATAATTCCGTCGTGGTCTGTACACTTGCAACCAGTCCAATTCTAGCAACACCATAATTATAGGTATTTTTGCTCCAAAATCGTTATCTCAGCATCATAGCGATTCACTAATCCGCTACCAAATCTTGGGAATCTAATATCCGTAATTGTCGTCAAACTCTCTCTTTCATAGGAAGCAAAAGCGAAGACAACAAGACCGTCGCAAACACTCAGCCTTTCGCATCACGCCACACAATGCAACCCCGCACAACCTCGCGCAACCTCAACATTAACTACACACAATCAAAATGAGCGTCCACGAGCAACTCCAAACCTTCGAGGATGCCCTCAACGAACTGGAGCCTTGTAATAATCATGAAGAAAAAGGTATCCCTAAACAAATCCCTCCCAAGGCTATTCCCGTCCCTAACTCAACCCCGCAGATCCCGGCAACCCCGCAGCCAAACACATCACCCTCCTCCCCCCGGAAATCCACCTCCTGATCTTCGACCGCCTCACCCCCGTCCAATCAACCTGCTTTGGCCTAACAAACAAACAATTCTACGCCCTCCACCGCGCTAAACATGGCACAATCCCCATCGATACCTGGGACAAGGGTCTATATTGGGATTTCTCTAAAATCGATGTTCCGCTAAGTGGGTTGTTGAGAGAGTTTATGGGGAAGGGAGGCTGGTTTTGGTTTGTGCCTGGTGATCCGTTGGTTGGGGAGGAGGGGGCGGGGAAGGAGAGGAAGGCTCGGTTTTTGAGGAGGGAGAGGATTGAGGTTTTGGTTGAGGAGAGGAGGGTGAAGGAGATAGAGAGCAAGGGGTTGGTAGGAGGCTTTTTGCGCAGTTTAAGAGGTCGGAGGGCGCGGAGAGGTTGAGGTTTCCTAGGTAGGTGAAGAGTGAAGGTAGGGGTTGGGGTGGGGGGGTTGAATTTGGTGGTGAGGAAGGATCTGGGGAAGTTGCTACAGATATTACGCAGCTGTAAGATTAATTATCACTCACGTTACTGCAATGTGCTATTAATAATGTCGATTCACATTAGTTGTCCTACTTTTTACTTAACCTCAACATAAATCATCTCTCCCTCATCCTCCCCCAGCCTCTCAAATCCCCTAACATAACTCGCCAACAAATCCCTCCCCACCTCCGCACAACTATCTGCATCCTTCACACCTCTACTCCTCAACTCAATTCTCTTCCAAAGCATCTCTTCCGTCCCAATAAAACCCACCATCACAGCTCTATACTCCGGGTCTTCCTCGTCCTCCCCCCTTCTCACCCTCTTAACAATTGCCTTTAATTATAAAACTTGTTTTATATTGAAAGATCATGCAAGAGAAAAAGTCACCACCGATCAATTTTGACACTGATTAGCTAGAACATCACATAATATACCACTTTCTACTTTGAATAGATTTTGCCATCTACCAATTAATCATCACATAACAATATTGTGAGCGCTAACAGGGCACTAATGGGGACCTCTGACTGGGCGAGGGGTGGAGACCAGAGACCCCCATCAGTGTCAAGATATCCAAAGTAACTAGAAAATTGAAAGCTGGGTTGTGCTCGCAGCGCACCCTGTATCCCCTCATTTATTACAAATCACGTGATCTCTAAGCGAGAGTTGGGCTATAGATTTGAATAAGAGAAACTTGTCGTAACAGGCGGAGGCGAGTCGGTTGTATTCATAGGGGTAGTAGCCTATGTGGTATGATCTGCACCTACGACCGGGTCCAAACTTATGTGGGTCCCTTGGCTACTAATACAAGCTGAGGGGTCCCTTAAGTTTGGCAGAATTTTTCTATGAAATCACGTGATTGCTTGTCCTTATCCAAGTTTTTTTTTGGGGAAGGTCGGCCAGGTTCTTGGGGAGAAAACTGGAAGTTTCATCCCTCATCTCGCGTCTCCAAAAACTGAAATCAAGCATTAAGTCCCTCTCCCCCGCTTTGAACAACTTTTTAAATTCCATCTTTAGCGCTAATTTTGCCCATTCTTGATGCGCGTAATATCAGGATACTTAGTCCTTCCCATATTGGCCGAAACATTCATAGATATAAGCGTCGATTGATAAGCGGATGAAGTTTGGGTACTAGTACGCGGATCCTGGGAGGATTAGTGGGTGCATGTGGGAAAGGGGACGGGGTAAGGACCTGCGCCCCCGCATGTGATGACCACAATTCTCTCATTACAGGTTGCGGATTCTTCGACTGCGATTGTGAGTGCAGTGAGGAGTTGAATATACATTTTCAAGTAAATGCGCGTCGCAATCGAGAGCGTTTGCGATCATGGTTGGAAATATACAAGGAAATGGGATTGAGTCCCGATTTGGGAGGTACACGCGATGACAAGGTTTCCTCCACTGCCCTGATGCATACGCATGCCAGGCGGAGCGAGAGATCATATGAGTACAGATATTTGTAGATCCCATCCAAGATGACAATATTCAGTAAAGTTCATATAAGTTAATCGTAATGGAAATCAAGGGAATTCCGAGATGGTGGCTTCTGGGAGAAAGAAGGCCGCCCTACCTTCTCCCTTTTTGGCCTTCAATCACCGTTGAAAGAAATAACAAACATCTTTACCAGACACCAATATCAAGGCGGGGAGTGACATGGCGCTGTAGGATTTTGTATGCATCTCAGACTGAATGACCTTCATTCTTCATACGTATCTCATGTTTAGTTAGGATTCGCAAGATTGACTTTGATCCTAGCGCGCTGGAATTGTCCTTCAATCTCCATCAATGTGATAATTGTCAGCATGCTCATTGAGGAAATGCATCCCTTCCCTGACTTCTTCGACCCTAACCTCTCAAACCATAGTATTTAGGATGCCGTCCCTGTGGCCTTGGGTTTTTTTTGACAAAGAGCATCTTCAAGATTTGCTTCGAGCAATTGATCAATAATCTTCAAAGTAGTGCAACGAATTTTGCAGATAAAAAGAAAGAAAAATGTGCCTGTCAAGGAGCTGATTTGTAAGAGCATCCAAAAAGATTCTCCAACTTTGGAGCTGTGGATATTGTTCAGAAATTTGCGGACTTTATGTTTTAAGGATGCATAATTCTTGTCTATCAAAACGTTGAACAAATCACTAATGCGAACCCGAAACGCACTCGCGCTCTTTCCAAATTAACGCCTTACCCGATTCTGTGAATACCCGCGAGATCCAAGTGGGGATGTGCTGACAACTAAGAACAGCCGGGGACATCCACTATTTTGTTCCAGGCGATACCCGCGAGCGCAGCCTGTCCCTTATGCAGGTACAGAGAGCGCCAGGGCTTGTATGCTTAAAAATGGCGGGCTTTAGAAATATATGTCCTTAACTCCCTACGTTTTCGCTATTTCGCGCATCATTTCATACGTCGCTGCGTGAAACTCTTTTCGCTACGATGAATTGGTCAATGGCTTTGCATCATCGCCCGCATCAAATTGATGAGGTTGGCAATCCGACGATTGGAATAGAGTGGTCGATGATGAATATAAAAGAAACCTTGATCCCGCCCTGGGGAGCTGCTACCCACTGCTCATCGTTCCACATAGTTCAAGAATCCAACAGCATAATCGAATCCTCCTAATCCACACTCTCTTCTTGAAAATCAACTTCATCCACGTTTATCATGCCTGCAATGCCCATCCCAGCCGCCATTCAAAAAGGCCTCGACGCCACAAAGGTCGAATACGTCAATCTGGGTACCTCGGGACTTCGAGTCTCTCTTCCCATCCTTGGATGCATGGGATTCGGGTCTAAGCAATGGGGCCCCTGGGTTCTCGATGAAGCCGAGTCGATCGAGATCCTGCAGGAAGCTTATGATCGAGGAATCAATACGTGGGATACCGCAGATATGTATTCGAATGGTATCAGCGAGGAGGTCCTTGGGAAAGCGATCCGAAAACTCGAGATTCCGCGTGAGAAATTGGTGTTGATGACCAAGTGCTACTTGCCTGTTGAAGATAACGCCTCGTTCTTTGCCCCGCAGGTGAGCCAGAGTAGGGATTATGTAAATCGAATGGGTGAGTTCCGATGTTTTGCGGCTCCTTCACCTTCACCAAAAATATGCTGATACCATAATGCAGGCCTCTCGCGCAGCGCCATCTTCAAAGCGGTAGACGCATCTCTTGCTCGCCTAGACACCGATTACATCGACCTCTTCCAAATCCACCGTTATGACCCTACCGTCCCCGCTGAAGAAACCATGCGGGCTCTCCACGATCTCGTCCAAAGCGGTAAAATTCGCTACATTGGTGCGAGCGCCATGTATGCAACCCAATTCGCCAAGCTTCAATTTATCGCCGAGAAGAACGGCTGGACTAAGTTCATCAGCATGCAGAACTACTATAATCTCTGCTATCGTGAGGAAGAGCGCGAGATGAATCGCTTTTGTAACGAGACTGGGGTAGGCATTATTCCATTTTCGCCGCAGCATGGGGGAAGGTTGGCGAGGCCATTGGGGTATGACGGGAGTTTTAGGTTCGTCTTATTCCCTTACAAATTGTTGATTTTTGTATGGGAGCTTCGGGGGCGGGAGGTATCTCAAGAGCGTGCAAACGGATCGCGTCCGTTTGTTCTTCTGTCTCAGCTCTTGAAGTAGCTCCCAGCTCCAGAGTTCTCACCAAAGAAAAGACTTTTTAATATGCTAATTCGATGAAAGGTCTAAGAGACCGAGCCCATTTGATGATGGGTGTACGGAGGCCGATGAGGAGATCATTAGGAGGGTTGAGGAAGTGGCGGGGAAGAGGGGGTGGAAGATGAGCCATGTTGCACTAGCCTGGCTGAAGTGCAAAGGTGCTGTGCCTATCATCGGGTGCAATTCGGTTGGTAGGATTGAGGAGGCTTGTGATTTGCGTGGTAAATCTTTGACTGAAGAAGAGTGCAAGTATCTCGAGGAGCCTTATGTTCCGAAGAACATACAGGGGCATTCCTAGATGGTCGGAAATTATTGGCTGCGCATCTAAAGTCCTGATGGGCAATGTCTTGGGGTTGGATAAGGGGGCGTTTCTTGGCTCGTGGTTCGGATGCCGAAATTTTTTGAGACGTGCAACAAATCCATCAGAGTGATAATTTCATTTGATCATGGTGCTTTGATTCGTCATTGCGGAGAGAGCTTCATATTAGATAGTCTTGGCCAGTTGAGATCGAATCATATGTTGAATCATATCTCCAGAACCAACCCGTGGTGTCTCATCGAGCGTGATCAATTGATCTACCGGTCCATTTCGAAATCTCCTCAGCTCTAAAAGCGAAACCTTTCAGATTCTAAGCATGAGAGTTCAATGAAGTTATTGAGCATTCCCCCGTTGAGATATCAGACCAACATCCAGCCCCACAATTCTCCCTGAAGATCCCCACCACACTCACACACCAACCACCACGAATCAATCCAGCAATCAGAACATCACATGTAAAGCTGTTTGCCTAAAAGTCCAACCCACGCCGAAGAATGTGGTGGAGATAGTGGCAATGCCGATCACTTCAGACCGCTGCGGGACTTGGACGGAGCGATCAATAACATCAGAGGTTGCTGCTTTGTTCTCGGTTTAGATAGGATTGACTGTTTCTGTTTGGATGGGAGCGACAGGTCCGGTATATATGTAAAAACCTGGTTCGGTTTGACCGGAGATGACTGGTTCGGGTCGATTCGGGGGCCCTTGGATAGTGATTCAAAACCAACACCAAAGGCCCACACAAACAGCTAAGCTAGTCACGTTTGATGCACGTTGATGAAAATTGATAGAAGGTCCTTGTAAGAATGGTCCCTTGAATCCCCTTTCTCGTCGCGATTCCGTTCCTCATTTAGCGAGTAAAATCCGTACCTAAGTACTTCCCTCAGTCTTGACGTGGAAATTGTGCCATTGCATTTGCTTTGCGATCTGTCGTGTTTGTCGAAGGTATCGGCTATGCATTCTCCCACAGCTGCAAAGCTGGATGCATGCATCCTTCGCACTTGGTGGTGTGGAAGCTGAGCTACTCCGTAAGACACTGCGTTGGTGAGGGTGCTGTAAAAAGCGACTTCGAGAGGGGAAGCATCTTGTCATCAGACTTTGTGCAGTAGGTACCGATCGTAAGATGACGGGTGTCAATCCGACAAGCAGCATTATGACTGGTGGAATTATTGTGCTTCTGGAAAGCTGTGTTACAGTATCCTATGTATACGTCTCGCCGTTGTCGTCTTGTGTGGATGCCTTCTGCAGCCTTTCTCGCTCTCCGTACCCGACTGTTTGTGTAACAGTATCACGTGTTGACGTAAAATGATATCACCCGTCCACTGTGTTTGAGGGCACTCAGGAATTGTCTTATAACAAAGCAAGAATAATATCCTTACTTATACATTTAATTTTTCTCAACTCAATACCATTGTCGAAATATCTGGGGGCCTCATCTCTCGCCAAGCCTGCCAGATTCTCAGAACACTCTCGTGATGTTTGTGCATTGTCTCCAAACGATATATTGATTAGCTCTGATCCGATTGGTTTTGATTCGATGCGATAGCTGGTTAGAAACGCCGCCATCCATTACTAGTAAGGATTTGCATCTCATTCACCAAGCACATCCTAACCCTCTCCATTTTTTGAACTTCCTCTTGCTTGACCTCATCCATCCACTGTCTTACTTTACTGTTAATGATGGAAGCGTCTTTCTGGCGCCTATCCCACAATGCCCATCGAGCCCAGCGATTTGCCCACACGCCTTTGAACTTTCCCCATGCACTGGGCCATTTCCTATGCTGAGCAAAGATAGAATTAGAAGGGTTCACGATCGCATTCGCTTCAGCGCGGTATGCGACGCGTACATTAGGGTTAATGTAAACGCCGAGTTGAAGACTGAGGGGATTGTCTGCGTGAATGAGGCAACATTCGGAGGCCTCTAGATGCTTCTGCGCCATGGTATCTGGAATGGAGTTGAACTTGAGGTGCTGCAATCCCATGCCCTTCTTCTCCACTTCTTTCTCCTCTGAATCGCCATACCCTTCTCTATCTGTCGTTTTGACAAAATAGAAAGGCTCAGCATTAAATACCACCATTCCATTCCAGCACGACTGTACGGGGACAGGGGCATATCCGAGAACAGCGGAGCGCGAGAAGGAAGAGAGAAAGAACGGCCAGCGCTGCGATGCTGCAGGAAGGCCAAGGCTGTCACGCACAGCGAAGGAGTCGTAGAATGTAGGAAGGGACGTGTATGATTCGCTGAAATCAAGGGCACAGGCAGCTGCATAGCTATTGCCGTTTGTCTGCAGGAGATTTTGGATTTGCGAGGGCTAAAGGCGGGCAGTTTTAGCTAGCTATCCTGTTATACGTGGCAGTAAAGGGATGCTTACAGTGAAAATAACGTCGTTAAGCCAAAGGACTTTATCAAAAAACCTCCTCCCTCCGTCCTCTTGGCGCCTCAAAGCAAGCTCGCCCAATTTCTCCATGGCTCTGTTTCTCTCCCTCGCTAAAAAAGGTAGTCGTCGCATTTCTTTCTTCCCCTGAGGAGTCTGTATCCATCCCTCTATCTCTACCTCTCCAGCTCCGCGCTCCAGTCCAGCTTTGATCTCATCTTCATGCGTGCGGTCTTCTAGCAAAATACTCCTCTCTATATCAAGCTTCTCGAGCTCTGCATCCAGATGTCGCAATGCGCCCTTCGTGTCATCGGAGCTTCCCGACTCGAGGATTGAGACGTATACGTTCTCGGGAGGTAAAGACGCGACGAATGAGAGGAGAGAAGGGATCCAGTAAGTTCGAAGAAGGTCTTCGTCGTTATAGTGAAGGCAGGCGATGTAAATTCGTTCGCTTACTGTCGTTAAATTATTTGACGTAGTGTCTAGAAAGGGGGATGGAGGTGGTGAAAATGAAGTTAAAGGGAGAGAAGTTTGAGGATGATTGCGGGTGATAGAAACCGTATCAAAAAACAAAGAGAGAAGAACGAGAAAGAAGCAGATACGTAAACGATGCCCCCGCCTGGAACATGCTATGTGACGTAAGAGTGCCATGGTATACTCGTACATACTATCCTTCCGTGCCATAAGATGCATGACTCTGAGCCCAACATTCACGCATGTCGCTTGAGAGAAATAGAAGAATAGAAGATACATTGTTGCAAAGGGAGAGGGATAGCACCTGCCGCCTAGCTAGAGCACGGTAGTTGGAAGCCGCGTACTACTAGCGCAAGTCGACGATGAAGCGAATACGGCAGAGGCTGAGTACGGATCTTGAAACGCGGATGACCTAAGAGTGCTAGGTAGTATACAGGGCGAGATCAAAGCATTGATAGTTGAGGCCTGAAATTGATTGTACCAAGCTTACAGCTCTTCTCCTGTTAATCCTGCATGTCTAAGATCGCCCTTCGCCCTTTGCTCCTTTTCCCGAACTACTGGTATGCCAATTTCACATTCGAGAAAATTATCAGACGAGACGCTTCAGGGGTGCAATAAGGGAAATGCTTATACATGTCTGGTGAATTGCTTGAACAGATTAGGCAGTCTCAAGATCTGTGACTCGCTTAGCGCAAGTTCACGTAAACATAGGTCAATTTGCAGTCTCGCAAGATTAGGTGTTATTCTATAAAACTCACCGTCTTAAGTGATGTTTACAAGCTCTCCAAAAATTCTTGCCATTAACAGATAACAAAATTCAAGTCAGCGCCAAGTCTCAGATTACCTAAGTTAAGCCAAAGGCGGCAGCTCATAATCTCAAGCTATAATTGGTAGCGCTACACGTGACTGGGATCCTGGGGATATACAAATTCTCTCTTCCCTCACTCTCTCTTCTTCTCTCCTTAGCTTAGTATCCTTCATTTACGAGAAAATCCCTACAGGATTAACACTGCCTCCTCTACTTCTTAACACAGCCTGTACGTGCCATCTCGCTATCAATTTTTTGCACAGCCTTGAGGCGGTGAGACTTGTAGCCCTCAGTAGATAGGTTCGCTTGAATAGACAAGTTCTAAGCTAAGGCTCTACCACAGCGCTAATGGGGTCCTTTTCAGTTGTACCCTTCTTCGCCCTTTTCTAGCAATTCGGGCCATTTGTCTTCCACGCAGCGCATCTACTGAGTAATCCTCTAACATATCCTCTGAAAAATTATGGCGACTATCATGCTCTGGACTGTCCTCGCCAATATTGGGGTTACAAAGCCAGCCCCTATTTCTTCCAACGCCACGGCTACAACTGCTCTATAGCCATGAGTCTCCCCTCTAACCCTGCCATTACTAGTGCTGAACCCGATACTCGAGGAACATTTCGTCTCCTCGTCAGTTGTGTAACAACTTTGTCTTTGTGTGCCTATACAGCTGTACACCTCAACATTCCTGCAAAAAGAGAGTTGGAAACCTCTATATATTTAAGAAAGGCAAAATGAGTGCTAATTGGAAATTGTGGCATACTGCGCTTGGTACTAATGGAATGAAGCTCGGCAGCTTACCATGGAAATTACGAAACGTCGAGAAAAGAGAACGGAGGGTTCCAAGCAAAATCCTGGTGACTCTCCAGCTGAAGAAACAATCTGGACTCAAGTCCATTCCTTCTATAGAATCATGTGTGGCTTTGCGATCGATACCCACGATTTGGAGGGGGTCCGTTCATCCCCGGCTCACGTCGCTTAACGTTGACATCCCATTGTGGAATGCTTCTTAAGGAATTTGAATTATGTCCAACTCCGCCACTACCATCCATTGAAGACCACAGCAAAAGCGAAACTCTTGTCAAAGGATTAGTATGTCTTCAAGCTAGCTGGATTATTGTGGAATACCTATCACGCCTTGCAGCGAAACTTCCAATAACTTTTCTACAGATTTGTCATGGTCACGTGAGGAGGCTACGTTAGCTCCTACCCTAGCACGTTAGATTTAGAACGAGAGCTTCTCTCTCTTCTCTCCTTAGACGTCTAGAATACCAATGAACTTGTACTACCTCTTTATTTGCACCGAATTAAGGCCCTTATAAAGCAAGTACTGCGAGTGTGA
>Ga0182030_10008300_pt1 | contig 21540 bp, 27 predicted proteins | sample 812S3MmetaG_FD_121299 | JGI IMG/M metagenome (GOLD analysis project Ga0182030, IMG submission 121299) | Permafrost microbial communities from Stordalen Mire, Sweden - 812S3M metaG (Illumina Assembly) | ecosystem: Environmental > Terrestrial > Soil > Wetlands > Permafrost | place: Sweden...
ACCCCGTCCGCTCCCACGGTCACCGCGCCGGGAGGGATGGGAATCGCCTGGCCGGCCGACGACAGCACCGGCTCCCCGGCGCCTGTCACCAGCTGGCCGCTTCGGGAGCGCTGAAAGCTGCCGTCCCGTGTATAGCGGAGTCCGTTGGAGGTCTGAACCTGAAAGAATCCCTCGCCCTCGATAGCCAGATCGAGCGGATTGCCCGTCTCCTGCAAGGCGCCCTGGCCCATATTCAGCCTGTCTCCCTCGAGGAGTCCAAAGTTGTTTACAGTTCGCCCCAACTGGGAGTTGAGAGCGTCCGGACCCAGCAGCGCGGAGCGAAAGAACTCCCGTTCAGCCCTGTAACCGGGCGTCTGGGCGTTGGCCAGATTGGCGGCCGCCATGTCGAGCGCCTGGGTTCTCGCCACCAATCCGGTCATCGCCGCATAATATCCACTGTCCATGGGAAGCATCTCCTCCAACACATGCAACAGTGCAGTTGGAGAACCGGAAAAGCAGAGGAGGGGATTAGAGCAATTTAGGAACCGTGTGAGCGTAGGCGGAATATTTCTCGACAGGCGAAAACCGTGGCGCCGCAATCCCGATTCAAGAGAACCAGCTCAAGGAGGCCGACTCGCCTGGATTGGCGAACCTTCGAATCAATGAATCGATGAACCGTTCGAAAGAATGACTCGCAACCGGGGTCGTCTCCGAGTGACCAGAAGCTGCGACAGGGCTACTTGAACCGTTGCTTAACCAGGAACCGAACGCTCTTCCCCTCGTGTCTCACCGCACAACCAAGAGCGAGTGCTCCCGCATCCGGCTATCCGCGAGGGGGAGTCAACCGAACTCCGCACCCGCCGCGCATGAGGCTCAATATTAGCGATCACCCATCGTGGTCCCGCCCCTGGAGCCTATTGAATGCCGTCGCAGACAATCGTCACTTCGAAACTCGTGTCTTCAAATCGGTAAGCGTGATGCAGCTGAAACTCGGGCGCCTGCACGTGCAGCTTGTAATCGCTGCCCGTGATCACAGCCGGCACCGAAAGCCCGCAGTTGGCGGCCAGATTCGGCACCTTTCCCTTCCACGCTCCAGCCAGCATGTTGCAGATCTCGCCAATTCCGTCCTTCACCGTGTCGTCGACCTCGTCAAACTCCATCCCCGTCAAATGCGCGGCAATTCTGATCGCCGCCTCTCTTCCGGAGTTGAAGACGCACGCCCCGCTCAGCAGTCCGCCAAATCCGACCACCGCAGTAACCGATTCCGGCTCGGTGGACTGGGGCCCCGGGTCGCGGCGGCAGTTGACTCCCAGCATCATCTGAAAGACCTCTTCCACGCTCGCATCCAGGTTCCTCGGATCGGAGACCTGTTGCACGGATTCACGCAGCGATATTGCCATCGTTCGCTCCATTTCGTATCCGCTGCCTCCTCGCGAGGTCGCGATCGCAGCCTTGCGCACGCCGTTCAGCAGCATAGGGACTCCATCCAATCAAGCCGCATTCACCAGCGGCAGCACACGTTCCTTCACCTGTTCGGCCGTAAACGGTTTGCGAATGTATCCCTGCGCACCCGACAGAATGGCCTGCTTGACATGTTCTTCGCTCGACTCGGTGGTAATCATCACCACCGGAACTCCAGGGGCCAGATTCTGCGCCCGGATCTGGCGTAGAAACTCCAGGCCATCCATCGATGGCATGTTGATATCCGAGAGAATCAGGTCGACCTGCTTCGACTTCAGCACTTCCAACCCGTCGGTGCCGCTGCCGGCTTCATACACCACCAGCGGGTCCAGTCCCGCCTGCCGGAGCGAACGCTCCACAATTTTGCGCATCACCGAGGAATCGTCTACGATCAAGGCTCGAATCTCACTCATGCACGGGCTCCTCTGCTGCTTTCTTCATCGGCTCTTACGCGGAATTCTTGAGAACCCAAGCTTCGAGAATCGGGTCTTCAATCCGAGCGGGCTCCAATCGAGCAGATAAGGTCTCGGATCGACGCGGCCGCCGGCAACGATCCGCTTTGCGGGCTGAGCCACATCCTCAACCACAGGCAGTCGTGGACCCTGACCAGCCGCGACTGAACCGGCTTTGTCCGTTCGAGCGATTTCGAGATCACGTGCACCAAAGCCGGCTCCCCGCTGGCCTCGATCAGTTCCACACCGGGAAACCTTGCGCTCAACATACGCGTGTGCGCGGGCCGAAACAGCGATCCACGCACCAGCCCGCTCTCCACTCTCAGCCCCGTCATCCGCTCCAGCGCCAGGGCCAGCACCGGGTCGAGCCGGTCCTCAAATCCGAGGTAAAGCAGCTTGCCTGCGGCCACCCGCAATGGAAGCGCTCCGTAAGCGTCGACGAATAGCCGGGGCATCAGGACGGTCAGTGCTTCCGCGTCGTGAAACTCCAAAGGCAACACCGGACAATTCCATTGCAGCCCCACTGCCCTAGTCACCAACTGCTCGCTTACACCCTGCTGACGCACCAGCCAATGACCGAGGCGTCCGGCGCCGGCCTCTTTCTGCGCCTCCAGCGCCACCCTCAACTGCCCGGAGGTAATCCATCCCTGTTCCAGCATCACCAGGCCAAGCGGAATTCTATGGCGGTGATTCCAGTTTGCGCTGCCTCTTCCGTCCAGTTCGCGGCAGACTGACGCCTCAACCAGCGCCGCCGTGCAGCCGGGGGAACAGCTCCATCCACCTTCAAGAACCGGAGCCGATCGGCTGCGCCACAGGTGCAGCCATCCCGTGCCGCAACCATGGTTGGCGCAGGTTGCGAGCAGGCCCCGCGCCCCCCCGACTGAAGCCTTCTCTTCCGGCCCGCGGTTATCGAGCCTATCAACAATCGGCGGTTCCGGCCCCGTGCCGCCCGGCTTCCCGATCAGAACAGGCATCGTATGCTCTCCAGCCTCTTTCTGGGCGCGGCCACTTCGGTCACGCGCAGTCCGTAATTCCCGTTGATCAAGACCACGTCGCCCCGGGCTACAATTTTGTCGCCAACGATCAGGTCCACGGGGTCGCTCACGTGACGGTCCAGCTGCACCACGTCTCCCGGTCCCAAGTCGAGAATCTCACCCAGCGGCATCTCCCGGCAGCCGAAGCGAAGCGATGCTTCGAGTTCCACATCGAGCAGCAACTCGACTCCCGGGCCGAGCACCGGTGATGCAGCCGCTTCGATGGGCTTCACGGGTGCCGGCTGCGCCACGGGTTTGGGCGCACGCACCTCGTCCAGAACCAGGATGGTCCATGCGCGACTCGAGGATTTCAACTCGAAGGCACGGGATACCTTGCTCTCTCCGGAAATCTCCTCAAACTTCTCCACACGGCACTTCTGTCCGCTCCTGGCCAGCAATTCTCCGGCGGCCGCATCGGCCACCTCGCGCAGCAGTTCCGCCCATCCGGCCTTCTGGTCAACTCCCTCGCCCATCAGCGGCGACGCCAGTATTTCCGAATCCAGAACCGCGGCAAAACGCCCTGCCACATCCCCTTGCAGGGTAGCCGCAAAGCCAAACGAACCTGCCGAAAACGGCTTGGGCAGCGACTCGACCAGCTCCGGCTCTCCGGCCAGAGCCTGCGAAAACAACGCCTCCGCCGCCCCAATCCAACATTCAAGATAAGTCTTCATGCCTCAACCTCCCCTATCAGCCGCTCGATGCGCGCGGCGCGGTGCGGGCCAAACCGGATCGCGTGCGCATGCAAGAGTCCCTGCCCGCCCACCCGCCATTCAGGCAGCGAATTGGCAGGGAGATCGAGACGGAGAACCGTTCCAACCTCCAGGCTCTCGACGGTGCTTGCCGCCAGACGCACCGGGGGAAGCTGCAACGATCCGCCAAAGCGAATCCGGCGGGAGGTCTCCTCCATCCGCGTCCGGGTCTCGAGGCCGTGTCGGCGGCGCCGGCCCCAATCCGAGGTCAAGCGGCGCAGAATGGTGTTGGCAACCACGGCGGGGAAGGCCAGGTTGAGCAGACCGGAGCTGTGCGGCATGCGAATCTCGAAGCTGAGGCACAGCGTCTTTTCTGCAACCGACATGATGCGGGCAATCTGGGTCTGCATCTGGCGGCGCTCGAAGTTGAAGCTCAGTCCCACCGGCTGCCAGGCCGCGGTCAACTCGCGGCAGATGATCTCGACCACGGAGCCAAGAATCGACTCCTCAATATCGGTGAGCTCTCGCAGCGGCCCCTCCTTGCCATCGCCCCCCAGCAGCAGGTCGATAATCGGAGGCGCAAGGGCCAGATCCAGTTGCAATATCGAGAGCGCTCCCAGGGGCTCGAGACGCACCGAGGCCGCATAGCTGATCTCCGGAATCCGCAGCACGAATTCGTTGAACTGGATTTGCTCGGCCGAAACCAGGTTTACCTGAAACCGCGTACGCAGCCACGCGGCCAGGTTGTGCGTCAGATTGCGCGCGAAAAGGTCGTTCAGCATGCTGATGGCGCGCAACTGGTCGTTTGAGATCTGCCCCGCCGAGGCAAAGTTGTAAGGCGTTACGCGGGCGCGCGGCTGCTCTGGCACAGCTTCCGCGGTAGAGCTGCGCGCAGCCTGAAACAGCGCGTCGATCTCGTCCTGTTTGAGCGTCTTCTCCATGATGGATTACTCCCTCTGCCCCACCCTGTCCCGGTTCTCAGTCTGGCTCAAGGCCGCGCGAGTCACGGCGCTTTCCTAACTGACGCCCGGTCGAATGCGCCGCGCGCGGCCAGATCCTTCAGCGCCGCCCGCAGGTGAACCACGGCCGAGGCGTGCACCTGGGAGATCCGCGACTCGACCACCCCCAGAGCCAGGCCAATCTCGCGCATGGTCATCTCCTCGTAGTAGTAAAGGGTCATTACCAACCGCTCCCGGTCAGGCAGATTCTGAATTGCATCTCCAAGCCTCTGCTCCATCTCGCCCCTGAGACAGCGAAAGAGCGGGTCCTCCTCGGGCCGGCCAGGCACATAAGCCAGCTCTTCCTCGCCGGAGTCCTCGTTGCGCTCCATGTGCAGGGTGCCGATTTCCAGGCCCTTCAAATCCCCCAGCAGCTGCTGATACTCCTCCAGGCCCAGGCCCATCTCCTGCGCAACCTCGTTTTCGCCCGCCGCCCGGCCTACCCGCGCCGTCACTGACCGGATCGCCTCTTCGACCGCGCGCCCTTTGCGGCGCAACTCCCGCGGGCTCCAGTCAAGCGTTCTCAAGCTGTCCAGAATCGCTCCCCGGATGCGGAATTGCGCGTAGCTGCGAAACTGCACCTTCTTGGCTGGATCGAACTTGGCGAACGCGTCCATCAGACCCACCACCCCCGCCGAGACCAGGTCCTCGATGTCCACATGCTGGGGGAGCCGCTCATGGATGCGGCGAGCGAGAAACCGCACCACCGGCAAATGCTCCAGCAGCACCCGCTCCTGCTCATTGGTGAGCATGGGAACCCCTGCGGGCGGATAGCCGCTTTGAGCCATGCCCCGTCGCATCCCACCCCGGCTCTGGGCTTGTTCTGCTGTCTCGATCCCCATTCTTCACCCCTTCCAAGGCCTGTCAACCCACTCCGCCACGCCTTAGCGCACCGTTCCCACCGGACGCAGCCGGATATCGGGAGGAACCTCGGCTGAGGCAACCACCGCAAGACGCGGGAACACCGGTTCCAGCCAGCGCTTGACGTGATAACGGGCCGGACTTGGGACTAGCAGCACCGGAAGGGCCGCTGCGGAGGCTCCGCCGATAAGTTGCCTCACAGAATCGGCAAGCCTGCGCAGGACCGGGGTTCCCGGCGCAGCCTGCGTGGCCAGCAACCGCTGGCCCGCCTCCGGCCCCAGCGTGCCCAAAATCTCTTCCTCGAGCGCCGGATCGAGAAGCAAAACCGGCAGTTGCCCCTCCGCGTCGAGCAGCGGCCTCACCAGCCGCCGTCCCAACGCCTGGCGCGCGGCCTCAACCAGCGCCACCGGATTCTTGTTCACCGGCGCAGTCTCCAGAAGCGCTTCGAGGATGGAGCCAAGATCGCGGATCGAAACCCGCTCCCGCAGCAACTGTTCGAGCACCCGGCCCACCTCTCCGAGAGTCAGCAGCTTGGGCACCAGTTCCTCGATCAGCTTGGGATGACTCTCGTTGAGCGAATCCATCAGCCGCTTGGTCTCCGCCCGGCCAAGCAGCTCCCAGGCATGCTGCCGGATCAGTTCCCCCAGGTGGGTGGTTATCACCGTAACCGCATCAACCACCGAGTAGCCTGCGGCTATCGCCTGGTCTTCGATTACCGGAGCGATCCAGATCGCCGGCACGCCGAATGCGGGCTCCCGGGCTTCTTTGCCAGCCAGGGGACGCCGGCCAGGGGTTCCGGAGACCGCCAGCAGGTTCGCGCCTTCGGTCTGCCATCTGCCGATCTCCAGGCCTCGCAGCGAAAACAGGTACTCGCGCGGCCGCAGCCGCAGATTGTCCGAGATATGCACCGGCGGCACCAGAAAACCCATCTCCGACGAAAGATGGCGCCGCAGAGAGCGGACGCGGCTCAGCAGTTGTCCTCCCTGCTTCTCGTCCACCAGCGGGATAAGCTGGAATCCGATCTCCAGGGTCAATTCTTCCAGCTTCAATAAAGCGGCCAGATCGGAGCCCTGCGCCTGCTCGGCCTTCTTTTTTTCCGCCGTTCCCGTCTCTGCGGGCGCCGCCGCCTGGGCACTGGCCGAGACGCGCCGCCCGGCCCAGTAAAGCGCCCCGGCCACGGTCAGAAACGCCAACTTGGGCAGCCCCGGTATCAGGCACATGGCTGCCGAAACCAGGCTGGCAAGGTAGAGCGTCGAAGGCTTGCCCAGAAGCTGCTGGCGGATCTCGCCGCCCAGCATTCCAGCGGAGTTGGTCCGGGTGAGAGTGATGCCCCCGGCGATCGACACTAACAGCGACGGTATCAGGGTGACCAGGCCATCTCCCACCGTCAGCACCGTATAGGTTCTGGCCGCCTCGCCCAGTTCAATACCCTGCTGCAGGGTTCCAATCAGCAGGCCGGCGACAATGTTGATCGCGGTAATCAAAATGGTGGCCAGCGAGTCCCGCTGATTGAACCGCGCGGCCCCATCCATGGCGCCGTAGAACTCGGCTTCGCGCGCAATCGCCTGACGCCTGCGGCGGGCCTCGGCCTCATCGATCAATCCCGCGTTCATGTCCGCGTCTATAGCCATTTGTTTGCCCGGCAATGCGTCCAGGGTAAAGCGAGCCGTTACCTCGGCAGTCCTCACTGCTCCATGCGAGATGACCAGAAACTGGATCGCGATCAGGGCCAGGAACAGCACGAAGCCGACCACATAGTTGCCCCCCACTACAAATTGGCCGAAGGCCTCAATGACCTTTCCCGCAGCCGCGGTTCCTTCCGAGCCGTGGAGGAGAATACGCCGGCTCGAAGCAATGTTCAGTGCCAGCCTGAAGAGAGTCAGCAAGAGCAGAAGCGTGGGGAACACCGAAAGCTCGACCGCGCGGCGAATCTGCATCGCAGAAAGGAACACGATGATCGAGGCGGCCATCGAAGTTGCAAGCAGAAAGTCCAGGGCCGCGGCCGGCAGCGGAACCAGCATGACGAAGATCACGCTGATGGCCGCCAGCGGGAGTACGTACTCGCGCAGCCGCTGCCAGATGGACTGGACGGGCATGGTAGCAACGGCCAGAGCGGCTGTGCTCATCGGGAGCCTCCTTCAAACGGTGTATTCGCAGGGCGGGTCCGCGTGAACTCTGCAGCGGCCTGCGCATGAGCCCTGGCTCTGGCGGCGGTCTCCCGCGCTCGCCGCTCCCTCAGCTCGGCCTCGACCCGCTGGCGATAGAGATAGGCCAGAATGGCGGCGACCGCGGCATAGAGATCGACCGGAATGGGCTGGCCCACCTCAACCGAGCGGTAAAGCGATCGGGCCAGCGGAGGGTTCTCGATAATCGGAACACCGGCCCAGCGCGCCTCGGCCTTGATCTCCTCGGCCAGCAGGTTCCGCCCCTTGGCCATCACCTTGGGCGCTTCCATGGTGGTGAAGTCGAACCCCAGAGCCACGGCATAGTGCGTGGGATTTGTCAGCACTACGGCAGCCTTGGAAACATCGGCCTTCACCCTTCGCCGACGCATCTGCCGTTGCAGGCCGCGTATCCGGCTGCGAATCTGCGGGTTGCCCTCGGTCTGCTTCATCTCGTCGCGCATATCCTGCTTGCTCATCTTCAGTCTCGATTCCCTGCTCTGCCATTCCACCAGGTAGTCGATGGCCGACCATCCGAACAGCAGCCAGGCAGCCGCAAGCAGAAGCCCGTAAACGTCGGAGCCGAGCAGCTCCAGCCGGGTCGTCGAAAACGGGGGCAGAGTCAGCTCCCTGGCGATGCGCTGCACCGCAAACACGGCCAGCAAACTTGCCGGAAGCAAGGACTTCGCCAGCCGGGCCGCGGCCCTCATCGAGAAGAGGTTCTTGATGTTGCTGACCGGGTTGATTCGGTCCGGCTTGAAGCCGATCGCCCCGGCGAAGAAGCTGATACCGCCGGTCTGCATCACTCCAGCCCCCAGAGCGGCGGCGGCAACAGAGGCCATAACGATGCAAGTTGGCCCCAGAACCCCGAGCGACAGCCTGCGAATCGCCAGCATGGTCGGTTCAAGCTGAGCCGGTTCCCAGCGTCCAGACGCGCCGAGATCGAGGAATGAAGCGAAGGTTGCCCGCCACAGGAGGACCGTCCGGCTGCCCAGCCCCCCCAGGGTCATCACCCCGGCCAGGGTACCCGCCGCGGCCGAAAGTTCGCGGCTGTGCAGTACATCGCCCTCCTTGCGAGCCTGCTCACGGCGATGCTGCGTTGCCTGTTCGGTGCGCTCTCCGGGCATTGGCTATCCTCCCAGCCCGGAGACGGCCCCATGAACCGGGGCAGCAATGAGGCGCTCGGCAAGGTCCAGCAATCCGGAGAAGCGGACCTCGATGAACCGTGGCCAGACCGCCAGCGAAGCGGCGAGAATTGCAAATCCGGTCAGCGTCTTCAGCGGTACGGTCAGCGATATGACCGGCAGTTGCGGACTGAGCTTGCCCAGCAGCGCCACCGCCACCTCCACCAGCATGGTTGCCGCCAGCACCGGAGCGGCCAGTTCCACCGCGGCCAGAAAGATTCCCCCGGCGGCGCGAACGATCTCGAGCGAAGTCTGAGGCGCCAGCGCATACGTGCCCAGCGGTGCGGCGCGGAAGCTGCGCACCATCGAGGCCAGCAGGATGCGGTCGAGACCCGCGCCAATCAGCACCAGGGTGCCCATCAGCTGAAACAGGTCGCCCAACAGAGGTGTCTGGATGTTCGAGGTCGGGTCGAGCAGGTTGACCATCGAAAAACTGAATTGCGCACCTAGTATCTGGCCCGCAAACAGCAGCATCTCGTTTAAAAGCGTGAGCGTGAGCCCGTAAACGAGGCCCACGGCCAGCTCTCCCAACAGCGCGGAGAAGTTAAGCGACAACTGTGCCTTCGGGAGCGCGGCGACCAGCGGCGCCAGCAGAAAGGCAACCGTGCCTGCAAACACAGCCTTGGTGCGAATGGGGAGCGCGGTTGACGAAAAGAACGGAGCAAAGGCCACCATGCCGCTCACCCGTACCAGGGCCAGCGTCATCGCGCTTAGAAATGTGGTCCAATCGCCCATTCTTGCTTAGCACCCAGCTTTCAGCTTTCACCCCAGATAACGGTGCAAATCGACCAGCAGCGATCGGGTATATTCCGCCATCCGGCCAAGAAACCACGGCATCCCAACCAGCAAGATCAGGCACACCGCCGCCAGCCTCGGAACGCTGGTAAGCGACTGCTCCTGCAGGCTTGTCAGGGTCTGCACCAGACTGAGAAGGAAGCTCAAAAGAGCCGCGGCTATCAGCACCGGCGCGGCCAGAATCATCGCTTCTCTCATCAATTGGCGCAGCAGTTCCGCAACCAGATCGGGCGTCATCGGCATTCCTTTCTTTCGCACTGCAACAACGGGTCAAAAGCTCTTCAACAGCGAACCGGCCAGCAGGTTCCATCCATCCACCATCACAAACAGCAGTATCTTCAACGGCGTCGACACCACCACCGGCGGCAGCTGGAACATGCCGATCGACGTGGTGATCGAGGCGGTTACCATGTCGATCAACAGAAACGGAAGAAACAACACCGCGCCAATCGCAAACCCGGCCTTCAACTCGGAGAGTATGTAGGCCGGAACAACCACCCGCATGGGCAGGTCGTTGGGAGTGTTGGGCCGCGAAACCTGTCCCGCTGCGGTAAACAGCGCCAGGTCCTTCTCCCGCGCGTAATGCAGCAGGAATTGCTTCACTGGCTGGGCCCCGCGGTCGATCGCCTCGAGTCCCGTAATCTGGCCGGCGCTGTAAGGCTCGACAGCCTGCCGATCCACCTGGGTAAGCACCGGGGTCATCAGGAACCAGGTCATCATCAGGGCGAGGCCCATAAGGGTCGGATTGGAGGGTGCGGTCTGCGTACCCAGAGCCTGGCGCAGGAAGTGAAACACCACCAGCAGCCGCACCATCGGGGTCATGGCCATCAGAATCGCCGGCAGCAGAGTGATCAGCGTCAGGACAACAAGAATTGTCCATGGCGTCGAATCCGACGGGTGAAACCGGGCATTGAGATCCGGCAGCAGGGGCGCAGTTGTCGCGGCGGCCGTCCGCGTCGCAAGCCAGAGGGCTACCACGATATCCTCGCGGCCGGATGCGGGAACGAGCGTGCGGTGGGGCTAAATTGCCCCGCGTAGAACCCAGGCCGCAGCGGTCCGTCGAGGGGATAGAACGCCGGTGCGCCTTCCGGTGACGTAGCCACCAGCAGCACCCGTCCATCGGCCTCAATCATGGCCAGCGACTGCCGCGGCGCCAACTGAATCCGCTCCAGGACTGCCAGGCGCGCCCGCCCCTGCCGCCCAGTCCGCAGCCGGCCAAGCAGCCAGCCGGCCAGCCCACCCCCCGGCGCAACCTCGAGCGACGTTCCTTTCTTCCCTTGTTTCATTCCCCAGGCCTTTCTCCCGTTCCCGTTCGATGAACAATCGCTTCGGGCCATTCAAACCAGACGGGTTACGCGAACCGCCAACTGTGAATCGACAACCTCGAACTCACTCCATGCCAGTTGAACGTCACCCGACAACAGCGGCATATCCTCTCCAGGAGCCCACTCGGTGCCCAGCACCTGACCCAACTCCAAAGCCAGCAGCGTTCGTACCCGGAACTCCCGAACCGGAACCGATACCTCGAGCTCCACCGGCAACCGCGCCATCGGCGCACTCAGCGCAATCGGCTCGCTCCGCTGGGCTTGCGGCGGCGACGGCACCAGAGCCTGATCGTTGGCCTTCAGGTTCTGAGCCGCCAAATCGGGTTCTGGCACAGGCACAGCCTTCGGAGCCGGAAGCGGATGCGTGGTGGCCATTTGCCGATAGGGAAGCAGAATTGTGGCCAGTATGCGGACAAATGGATTGGAATGGCTTAAGAAATGCGCCACAACCGGCTTGAGCATCCCACGCTCCAATCAACCTGAAAACAACATCGCTGCTACACTTAAGAGGAATACAGAGAATGCCTTTTCTCCCCGCCCAGGCAGGCGCGGAGGGCGGTTGGAATCGAGGTTAAAGACTATGCCGGACCAAAATGGAAGCAAGAGCTTTACTGGAGCCGCATTACGACTCAAAGTGGGTTTGGCGGAGATGCTCAAAGGCGGCGTCATCATGGACGTAATGAACGTGGAGCAGGCCCGCATCGCCGAGGAATCCGGCGCCACCTCCGTGATGGCTCTGGAGCGCGTGCCGGCCATGATCCGCGCCGAAGGCGGAGTAGCGCGCATGGCCAAACCCAGCCTCATCAAGCAGATCATTCAGGCGGTCTCTATCCCGGTCATGGCCAAGGCCCGCATCGGCCACTTCGCCGAAGCGCAAATTCTGCAGGAACTGGGCGTAGACTTCATCGACGAGAGCGAGGTCCTCACCCCGGCCGACGAGGCGCACCATATCGATAAGCACGCCTTCAAGACCCCGTTCGTCTGCGGCGCCCGCAACCTGGGCGAGGCCCTCAGGCGCATCGCCGAGGGCGCGGCGATGATTCGCACCAAAGGCGAGGCCGGCACCGGCGACGTCGTCCACGCCGTCCGGCACATGCGCCAGATCACCAGCGAGATGCGCGCACTGACCGTCCTCTCGGAGCAGGAGCTCTACAAAGCAGCCAAGGATCACCAGGCCCCCTACGAGCTGATCCGCATGGTCGCGCAGACCGGCAAGCTGCCAGTGCCCAACTTTTCCGCGGGCGGCATAGCCACCCCGGCCGACGCCGCGCTGATGATGCAACTCGGCGCCGAAGCCATCTTTGTCGGCTCAGGCATCTTCATGAAGGAGCGCGCCACTCCACTCGACGTCGAGAACGATCCCAAAGAGCGCGAGGAAGCCGTCTCCCGCGCCAGGGCCATCGTGATGGCGACTACCCATTACAACGATCCGAAGATACTGGCCGAGGTGAGCGAGCAGGTTACCGGCACGATGAAAGGTCTCGCCGCCGCCGGTCTCGAAGAGTCGCAGCTTCTGCAGACGCGCGGCTGGTAGTGCATTAGCCGGAGCTGTGGATGGTTCTCCTCGAAACCCCAAAGCTGCCTCAGAACTCTAATCTGGCGAACTGTCACGTTGGACATTGCCAGATGACTAGTGATATGACCATATGAGGGGTAACCCATGACCTGGCAAGTCTACGATGCGAAAGCCCGATTCAGCGAGTTCCTCGACGCGACACTCAAGGAAGGTCCGCAAGTCCTCACAAGGCGCGGAGTGGAAACCGCCGTGCTGGTTCCCATCGACGAGTGGAAGCATCTGAAGGAACGTGCCAAGCAGTCCATCCCCGACCCGCTGCTCGACCCAAACGGTCCGCACGATATCCCACTCGGACCACGCAGGGCCTTCAGGCTGCGTCCGTTCAATTTCGATGAAGGCGAATAGGTGTGAGATTTCTTCTCGATAACAACGTGGTTTCCGAGTTGCGAAAGGGCCGCCCGCACGGAGCGGTTCTCGCTTGGCGCTTATCGGTCCCTTCCCATGAGCTGGCCGTCCCCGGAGTTGTCGTCGCCGAGATTCAAGAGGGAATCGAACTGACCCGCATCCAAGATGTAGCGAAGGCAAAAGAGTTGGAAGGATGGCTCGACGGCGTCATGAGCTATCACACGATTCTTCCAGCCGACGGCGCGATCTATCGGGAATGGGCGCGTTTGATGCACGGTAAATCGGATTCCCTCGCGGGAGACGCCATGATTGCCGCAACCGCTCGCGTTTTGCGGCTCACAGTAGCCACCCGCAATGTGAAAGACTTCGAACAATTCAACGTAGAAATACTGAACCCCTTCAACCACCCGCGTGAGAACTGATAAATTGGCCAAAGGAACTACCCCACGCATCGGCGTCCTCGCCATTCAGGGCGACTACGCCGCTCACGCCGAAGCCCTGGCCGAGGTGGCGGCGGAGCCTGTCGAGATCCGCAAACCCGACGAATTGGCCGGCATCGACGGCCTCATCCTCCCCGGCGGCGAATCCACAACCATCCTCCGCTTCCTCGAAAAGCACAGCTTCTTTGAAGCCCTGGAAGACTTTGGCGCCAGCCATCCGGTTTTCGGCACCTGCGCCGGAGTTATTCTGCTGGCCCGCGAAGTTCGCAATCCACCCCAGCGAAGTCTTGGCTTGCTCGATGCAATCGTCGAACGTAACGCCTACGGCCGCCAGATCGACTCCACCATCCTCACCGTCGAAACCGCGCTTCACGGCCCTCCGCTGGAGATGGTCTTTATCCGCGCTCCACGCATTGTTGAAGCTGGCGCAGACGTCCAGGTGCTGGCCCGGCGAGATGACTTCCCTGTCCTGGTCCGGCAAGGTTCCATCATGGCAGCAACGTTTCACCCCGAACTCTCCTCCGACAGGCGGGTTCATCGGCTGTTTGTCGAGTCCGTAGTCGCCGCCCGCTCCAATTGAGCCCGGTTCACACACCCCCAAAGCCCCTCCAATCCGTCGAATCCAGCCCGTCTTTTTCAGAATATGGGTGCGTCCAAACCAAAGTGAGTGTATTCTCATCCTCACCGAGGTCGTTTATGCCGTCCATCTTTACGCCCACCCCAGCGGAAACGGAACGGAAATTGCCGGGAATTGGCGGCAAACCACCCCTTCACCGTCGTCCAACCGGCGGAGGAGGCGGAGGAGGTGACGATGACTGGACCAACCGCCGCCGCGGCCCGCGCGAGGCTCTCTACCGCATTCGGACCTTCGTTTTCCTGGGCCTCGCCTGCGACATGGTTTTCTTTGTCACTCTGATTGTGGTGTTCTATGCCAGTCAGTCGGGAATGCGCACCAATCCCCGCACGCACTTGCTCACCAGCAACTGGTACCCGGTTCACCTGCCGTCCATCCTCTATTGGAATACATTGGCGCTGCTGCTTAGCACTGCAACCGTGGAACTGGCCCGGCGAGGCATCTTCAGGGAATTCGACGTGCTGGAAGAATGGCTGGGACTGGGCCGTCCGGCTCTGCGCCGCGCCATCCCCTGGTTGGCGGCAACGCTTTTCTTTGGCGCGCTTTTCCTCACCGGGCAAGGCATTGCGTGGCGGCAGTTGACGGCTGCGGGTTTCGCCTTCGATCAGTCAGCGACGCCCGCAAGCTACTTCTTCTATGTCATCACCGGCCTTCACGCTGCCCATCTTCTTGCCGGAGTAGCCGCATTGATGCTTTGTCTCGTGGGGCTGGGTCGGCTCCACAGCGTCGAGCGCCGCCAGATTGCCGTGGACGCAACCGCCTGGTACTGGCACGCCATGGGCATGGCCTGGCTAATCCTGCTTGGCGTTCTTGCCCTGGGACAGTAGGACTGCCATTTCCGTCAGCCGCCTCGGCCCGAAAACCTTGCCGATTTGCAGCCTCGATCAAGCTTCGCCCAGATGCAGCATCTTCCGGAACCGGTCGCCAAAAGTCAGCGCCTCGGGGCACTCGAAATAGACCTGGCGATTGAGCGCCATCAGCAACTGAACAGCCAAAATACGATCGTTGCCCGCGCTGAGAGGCCCGCCCTCGTGTACCCATTCGTCTGTCAGGTATTCAATTGAGTGACCGAGAATCTCCAACGCTCGTCCCGCCTGGGGCGTAATGTGCCGGCGTCGCTTGGGTTGAGACTGTGCAACCAGAGTGGCTGGTGCGGAAGCCGGAATCAGATAGCCAGTTGACATGGAAGTTGCCATGCTTTTTATCCTCACCCTGTTCTTCGACCACTTCGGTGATCTTTTCAGATGACGAACGTACTGTGTCCCAGATCAGAACAATGGATTATTGCGCACCAAGAATGGGAATTCCAGTGACATCGCTCACATATGTTCCTTCGTGGTTTCGGCAATGATGTTTCTTTGCGGTTCGTGTGTTTGCAAACAGAGACCCCGTATCATTGAGGAACGGGCGAAATCCCCCTTCAACCGGGGCGCCTTGACGGGATGAGGCTGAAAACCTAATCTCAAACCAGCACCCTGTTTGTTCGGTTCCGATTCTGGCCCGGACCGCAGGGAAATCTCACCGAGTTTTTTCACACCAGGCGGCGATGAACCAGATCCCTTACCACTGGCAGTATCTCCCGCTGTTCATGCAGATTCTTGCCGCATTCCTGCTCGGCGTGGTCATGGTGACGGCCTCATGGTTTGTTGGCCGCCATCGCAACTCGGCTACCAAGCTGGCTGCATACGAGTGCGGAATCGAAGCCGTGGGCGACGCCCGAAACCGCTTCAGCGTCCGCTTCTACATGGTGGCCGTCCTGTTCATCCTCTTCGACGTGGAAGCTGTTTTTATGATGCCCTGGGCCGTTATCTACCGCCAACTCCCGCACATCACGGGGAGCAAGCTTTTCGGTTTCTGGGAGATGGCCGTCTATCTCGGCTTTGTCGCAGTCGGACTCTACTACATCGTGCGCAAGGGCATCCTGAACTGGAGCCGGGACAAGGCGGACCTATAGGATGACAGAGACTTCAGCCATCGCACTTTTAGGCAAAGCTGCCGTGCTTGACGGACTGCCCGGGCATCCTGCCGTCAAGGCCATCCTTGCCTGGAACGCGGACGCGCTGGCCGACGCCAAGTTCGATCGCGGCGAACTTACATTAACCATCGTGTCCGAGCAGATTCGCGCGGCGGCAGCCACAGTTCAGGCGGCCGGGTACAACTTCTTTGAGGATATGACCGCCGTGGACTGGTTTCCCTCTTCTCCCCGCTTCCAGTTGAGCTATCACCTTCTGTCGCACCCTTATAAGGAACGCCTCCGGCTGCGCGTGCTGGTTGAAGAGGCAGGCCCTTCTGTCCAGTCCATCGTTCCAGTTTGGCCCGCGGCGAACTACTACGAACGCGAAGTGTTCGACCTCTTCGGCATTCGTTTCGACGAGCACCCCAACCTGCGCCGCATCATGATGCCCGACGATTGGCAAGGGCATCCCCTGCGCAAGGACTATCCGGTGGAGGGCTATCGCTGATGACCGAAGTTTCCGGCACGCCCATCCTCGAAGCGCCGGTGGCCGAAGGCGCACGCGATCAGCACATGGTCCTGAACATGGGGCCGCAGCACCCTGCCACGCATGGCGTTCTGCGCCTGGTTATCGAAATCGACGGCGAAATCGTCGTCCGCCTGTATCCCGAGATCGGATACCTGCACACCGGCATCGAGAAGACCTGCGAGGCCAAGTTCTATCAGCAGGTGGTTCCCCTCACCGATCGCGTCGACTACCTCGGCCCCATGGCCAACAACCTGTGTTATTGCCTGGCCGTCGAGAAACTCCTCGACCTGGAGATTCCTCCGCGAGCACAGTGGATCAGGGTCCTGCTCACCGAGCTAACCCGCCTGAACTCGCATCTCATCTGGCTCGGCACCCATGCCATGGACATCGGCGCCCTCACCGTCTTCCTCTACACCTTCCGCGAACGTGAAGATATTCTAAGAATCTTTGAGGCTGTCTCAGGCCAGCGGATGATGACCAGCTACTTTCGCATCGGCGGCCTTTCGATGGAGCCGCCACTGGACCTCTTCGATCGCATACAGACATTCATCCGCACCTTCCCTGAGAAGATTGACGAGTACTCCAACCTGCTCACCGGCAACCCGATCTTCCGCAACCGGCTCAAGGGGGTGGGCTATCTTTCTAAGGAAGATGCAATCGCTCTGGGCGTGACCGGCCCAGTCATGCGTGCGTCGGGCATCGACTTCGACCTACGCCGCGATATGCCTTACTCCGGCTACGAGAACTTCAACTTCAACGTGCCCATTTCAACCGATGGCGATTGCTGGGCGCGATATGAGGTCCGGCTCGTCGAAATGCGCGAGAGTGTCAAGATCATCCAGCAGGCGCTGGACGGCATGCCGGAAGGCCCCGTGAAAGCAGACGCTCCGAAAATTGTCCTGCCTGATCGCGAGAAAATGAAGACCCAGATGGAGGCGCTGATCCATCATTTCAAAATCGTCACCGAGGGATTCGCGGTTCCGGCCGGCGAGGTGTACCAGGGCATTGAATCGGCGCACGGGCAAATGGGCTACTACGTGGTTTCGGACGGCACGGCCAAGCCCCATCGGGTTCATATGCGTTATCCGTCGTTCGCCACACTGCAGGCGCTCGAAACCATGTGTCAGGGGCGGATGCTGGCGGATGTGGTTGCGGTGATTGGCTCGATTGATATTGTATTGGGGGAGATTGACAGGTAGCGTTGGAGGGTTGAATGGTTGATTACTCAAAACTCGTAGGGGAGGAGGAAGCGCGCCAGGATTCCGCCCTCTCGGCGGCTGAGATTCAGAAAAGACGGGATACATTTCTCGTCGCACAACTCAAGGATATAGAGACTGCTTTGGGAGGAGAAGTGACCAAAGCCAACGAGGAGCTCAGCAAGCGCAACGCTCCAACAATCAGCGGTCCGTTTCGTCCGGTTATCGGAGAGGAGAGAATCGAACTTGCGTTGGGAACGATTGATCCATGTTGCAGAGTGACATTTCAAAGCACCAACCCTCAAGTCGCTTTATCAAGAATCGTTGTAGAACTCTTTGACGAAACGGGGGTTACCATCGCGAATACAGACTTTGTTACCGACGATCACGAATCACCCTTGAAGGCATACAAGTCTCTGGTCGAAGGATTTCCTGACCGAAACGCGGAGATTACTCCTTCGGCAATCGCCCAGGAAATCGTGCCGGGAATTCTTCGGGGGCGTTTTGCGTGATCTCAGCACCGCTGTCTGGGTCGAGTTATGGGTGTCGCTCGCTTCCCTGCTCCGCAGCTACACCGCGGCGCACGGGCTGAACGGCAACCGCCAGACCACGGTGGAACTGGGCGAGGAACGGATACTGGTCCGCCACGGCGATGATTGGCTGGATTTAAGGCGCATTGACGCGGTCGTCATCTGGCAGCGGGAAGATGGAAGGCAACGGAAACTGGAGTTCACCGAGCACGGACGATTGCGGGAAGTCGAAAATGAAGGAGCGGGCGAGGAAGAGATGGATATGGCAGCCGAACGGTGGGCACGCGAGTTGATGCTATGAATCCAAATGAAACCATGTCTATCTTTTCGCGCCATCTGGCGGCGCGCTTCGACGCGCTGATCCTGAAATACCCCCTCAAACGGTCCGCTCTAATCCCCATGCTGCTCTACGCGCAAGACGAGATCGGCTACCTTTCCGACTCCGTTGTCGCCGAAGTAGCCGAGCGCATCGGCATCACCGAGCTCGAAGTGCACAACGTGGCCAGCTACTACTCCATGCTCCGATTCAAGCCCGTCGGCAGATTCAACGTCCAGGTCTGCACCAACATCGTTTGCATGTTGCGCGGCGCATATAGCGTCTACGAGAGTTTCCAGGAGGAGCTCGGCATCGGTCACAAGGGCGTCACGGCAGACGGCGTCTTCTCTCTGGAAGAAGTCGAGTGCATCGGCGCATGTTGCTGGGCTCCCGCTATCCAGGTCAACTACGAGTTCCACGACGAGCTCACAGCCGGCCATGTTCCCGGCATCGTAGCTGGTTATCGCGGCCGTGCGCTGGCGGAAGGGTCGGACCACCATGCCTAGGCTCGTCTCCCATCCCGATGAAGTAAAAATCGTAACCCGCCGCTTTGGCATGGGCGCGGAGAAGATCGACCGCTATCTGGAACTCGGCGGCTATGAGGCCGCGAAAAAGTGCCTCGCTCAAGGTCCCGATTGGATCATTAACGAGATGAAGGCCTCAAATCTGCGTGGGCGCGGGGGCGCTGGCTTTCCCACCGGACTCAAGTGGTCGTTCGTCCCCAAGCAGTCTGCAAAGCCCAAATACATTCTCGTCAACGGCGACGAAAGCGAGCCTGGAACCTGCAAGGATCACTTGATCTTTTTGCACGATCCCCATGCAGTCATTGAAGGTACGATTATTGCCGGCCTGGCGGTCGGTGCCAAAATGGGCTTCATCTACCTGCGCGGCGAGTACCGTTACCTGCTGGAAATCATGGAGAAAGCCGTCGCCGATGCCTACGCCAAAGGTTTCCTGGGCAAGAATATCTTCGGCTCCGATACCGAGTTTCAAATCGTCACCCAAACCGGCGCGGGGGCTTATGAAGTGGGCGAGGAATCCGCGCTGATGGAGTCGCTCGAAGGCAAACGAGGCATCCCGCGCATCCGGCCGCCCTTCCCTGCTGTCGTCGGCCTCTATGGCGGGCCCACGGTCATCAACAACGCTGAAACCATCGCCAGCGTGCCCCACGTCATCGAGATGGGCGCGGCGGCCTACTCCGCGGCCGGCTCGCCTCGCAACGGTGGAACGCGCCTGTTCTGCATCAGCGGCCATGTGGCGCGCCCCGGCGTGTACGAGCTGCCCATGGGCTACAACCTCAAGAAGATGATCTACGAAGTGGCCGGCGGAATTCGAGGCGGGCGCAAGTTGAAGGCGGTCGTCCCCGGCGGCTCGTCGACCCCGGTGCTGTTGCCGGAAGAGATCGAGAGTCTGGGCATGGACTTCGACCAGGTTGGCAAAGCCGGCTCAATGCTGGGTTCCGGCGGCGTGGTGGTAATCGACGACCAGACCTGCATCGTCGAATTCGCGCTGCGGACGATCAGCTTTTATCAGCACGAGAGCTGCGGCTGGTGCATCCCATGCCGCGAAGGCACAGACTGGCTGAAGAAGTCTCTGACCCGTTTCCACGCTGGCTTCGGAGTGGCCAAGGACATCGACAACATTCAGTATCTAGCCGAAAACATGATGGGCCGCACGTTCTGCCCATTGGGCGATGCAGCGGCCATGCCCACGATTGGCTTCGTGAAGAAGTTCCGCAAAGAGTTTGAAGATCATTTGAACGGCAAGCCTTGCCCGTTCGCTAAGCATGTTGAGTTGGCCGTGGTATAGGATTTAGCGCCAACGGGGTCGGATGGGGAGGAAGAAATGTCAATACCAGCGGAGTATGAAAAAGCCGAACCATTCCGCCTTGGCTCCGGGACGAGCGGATGGGGAGAGGACTTCATTCAAAACATCATTGCCGAAGACCCCTCCATACTTGGGCTCGGGGACTTAGTGGTCAAGGAGAAGGAGCGCATTCAAGCTGGTGCGGGCAGGCTAGACTTCCTCCTGCAAGATTCCCCGGTGACGGTGCGCTACGAGGTTGAGGTCCAGTTAGGTGACACCGACCCAAGCCACATTGTTAGGACGATCGAGTATTGGGACCGTGAACGCCGAAACTCGCCCCAGTACGAACATGTCGCGGTGATTGTCGCTGAGGGAATAACGTCAAGGTTCTTTAACGTGATAAGTCTTTTCAACCAGCACATCCCGCTAATTGCAATAAAGATGAATGCGATCAGTGTTGGCGGTAAGCGTTCAGTCATCTTCACCAAGGTGCTGGATCATTCCAAGAGGGTATTTGAAGATGATGACGATGCTGGCGTTCCTGAGACGAATCGTGCCTTTTGGGAGACAAGGACCTCGCACGCTTCAATGGCGCTGGTGGACGAAATAATTGCGCTTGCCAAAAAAGTGGACCCTGCGATCGGGCCACGATTCAACAAGGGAGCTATTCCACTGAAAAAAGGAGCCGAATTCTGGCGCTTCCTGACTCTCTACCCGAAGAAGAAGCTAGTCAGAATGTCGCTTCCACATCCTCAATCCGAGCAAGTCGAGGCCAAGCTGACCGCGTTAGACATCGACTTCGAGGAATACAACCAGCGGCGGAAGCGTTATGCCCTAACACTCGTTCCGGGCGATTTGCCCAAGAACGCCGAATTCATCCAGAGCTTAATTGCGTCTGCGTATAAGTTCTCTGAGCAGGAAGTGAGCGAAGCGGTTGAGGGTTGAACGCAAGAATGTCAACGAGTCGAGTAACGGATGAATTGGCGAGCGTACGATGAAATACCGAGAGTTCACACGGGAATTGCGAGATGAAGGATGGTGGATCAAGAGCCAGGAGGGCAGCCATCAACACTGGGTTCACTCCACAAAACCGGGTAAAGTAACGGTAGCGGGTCACCCGAATGACGATATTCCGCCCAAGACTCTGAGAGCGATGCGGAAACAGGCAGGGATGCAATGAAAACGGAATTCCTGGTCGTATTTGAAATCGGCAAAACGAGCTTCGGAGCCTTTGCCCCGGACATTCCTGGCTGCTTCGCAGTTGGGTCGACGCT
>Ga0182030_10008301_pt1 | contig 21540 bp, 12 predicted proteins | sample 812S3MmetaG_FD_121299 | JGI IMG/M metagenome (GOLD analysis project Ga0182030, IMG submission 121299) | Permafrost microbial communities from Stordalen Mire, Sweden - 812S3M metaG (Illumina Assembly) | ecosystem: Environmental > Terrestrial > Soil > Wetlands > Permafrost | place: Sweden...
AGTCGTTGGTGTTTCGGGCCCATTTCTCGCTTCACAGGCATTTCGTAGCTTTGCGACCACTGGCACATATCCGTCGCCTGAAATTCTCCAGCAATTCCCACTGGGATACATTCAGCGCAAATTTCCCAATCCATACTCTGAGCAGACAAGTCTGGAAGTGGAGAGCCAGCTCGGCGGCGGATGGATCCTGACGACGGGCTACCAGTATCTTCATGCGCTGGATCTTCCCGTGTACTTCAGCGTCAATGGGCTGCCCAACGGGACGCTGCCCGATGGGCGTCAATCGTTTGCTCCTGCAGATCCGCGATTTGGATTCGCGCTGATTGCGACCCCTTCTGGATTCTCGATCTACAGCGGCGGCATTGTCAGCGTGCGAAAAAGCTTCGCCAGCCACTACAGCGTCCTCGCGAATTACACCTATTCAAAGTCAATTGATATTGCGACGGACGTGCAATTGACCGACACGCCGCAGAACTACCTTGATCCTGCGGCAGACCGCTCCGTGGGTGACAACGACATCCGGCACCGCGCCACGTTGTCGTTTGTTGCGGAGAGCCCTGAAAACTGGCCGCAGGCTCTGCGCAATCTGAGGCTCTCGATGTTGAACACGCTGCTGAGCCCGCGCTACTACTCGATTTTGGCTGGATTCAATGTGCTGGGCGATGGCTTTCCATTCTCGGATCGAACCGGAACCGTCGGGCGCAACTCCTATCGCGGTGCACCCAACTACGACAGTGACATGCGCCTGCAGCGGGCCTTTCATCTCGCCGAGCATCTCTTGCTCGAATCATCCATTGAGGGATTCAACCTGTTCAACCATCGCAATGTGCAGAGCATCGACCAGGTGTATGGAGCACCGGACTTCCTCGGCCCAATTCCGCATCAGTTCGGCGACGGTATCGAGAGCCCTGCCAATCCAACGTTTGCTACTCCAAACTTCATTGGTCCTGCTCGTCAGCTCCAGGCTTCTGTGCGAATGAATTTTTAGATCGGAATGCACGGCACTTAAGCGCATCACTCCCGGTTCTGGACGAATGACCGCACACACGGAAGGAACTCCGATTTTTGCCAGGGCGCAACGATCCGGATTTGCGATTCTATAGAGAAGCTCAATACCGGCGCGCGGCGTTGGTCGGCCGGTACACTATTTGCGTAAATGATCCTCCCTTCCCAACTCCTTGTGAATTGTCAGAGGTCTCCAGAAAGAAGGATTTGGCTGGAAACTCTGCCGCAGCTACTCGATGAGTTAGTCGCTCTCTGGTTCCTCCGTCTGGAGGCACCCTTCGATCCCGGTGGAACTTGCTCGTGGGTCTGTCCTGTGATCCGCTTCGGTGGTACGCAAGCGGTGCTGAAGCTTGCGATGCCTCATATGGAAGGCAAACACGAGATTCAGGGATTGAGGTATTGGAGCGGGAGGTCGATGGTCAAACTACTTGAAGCGGACGACGATTCCTGCCGCCGACACAATGATCGAGACAATCGACTCGAAGATGCTGTAGGAGCTGCACGCGAGGAAAGCTCTGCAACAGCTTCGGAACGTCCCTCAGCGGCTAAAGCCGCGGCCTGTTTCGCCTGATTCACGGCACGGCTGAAGCCGTGCCCTTTCAAAACAGGGATTGTGAGTCTCCCCAGTACTACAGTTGTACTTGCCTCGGATAGGAAAAATCCGGGCCTAAAGCCCCGAAATTTGTGCTGGTTTTCAGGGGGATAAATCCCCCTGCTCCCTCCGGAACAACTATCTGCAACTGTAGTAATAGGGTGCAGCGGAGAATCCAGTGTCTGCGCGGATTCGAGCAAGGCTTCAGCCCGCGCTCTTTTGGCGAAGCAGGTCGCCGATGGCGGAGGTCAGCCGGGCGAGGTCGATTTGGTTGGGCTGCATTTGAGCAGGCGCGGGGCCGGGGACGTCGGGATGGTCTATGGCCATTTGCAATCCATAGAAAAGGATGGATGCGCGGCGGGAGCTGATCTGGTTGTTGGCGAGCGCGTTCATGACCTGACGAAGCGCCTGAGGGATTCCCTTGCGGTCGAGTGTGGTGGGGAGCTCGATGCGCATTTCGGCTGAAGAGGACCTGGATGGAGAGCTTTTGGCTGGGGAGCTTTGGGGTGGAGAAGCGCGGCGTGCGTGGAAGTAGCAGAACGCAGTGCCGCGCATGGCGGGCGACTGGCAGCGGAGCCCGGTTGGCATGACGTGATGACAAGTCTCAAACATGGTTCAACCCTTTCGGTGAGAGACGGGTATACCCCCCATGCCCCGGCCACCCCCCAGGATGTTTTCTCGAATTCCTTCAATGCAGTGGAGTTACGGGTGAGCATCTGGCCCAATGTCCTTCTTTCCAGGAGGTTGAATCTCAATATCCTGCAACGAGGGAACTTGCAGCCTGTCCGCATTTGGTTCGCGGACGGAGTGCGCAGAGGCTCAGGTATCTCTCTCAATTCAGCGTAGCGAATTCGAGGAAATAATCCGCAAGGGCTGGAGATTGGTCGGATTTGATACAACACTGTCATGCTCAAAGTCTGGCCAACTCGCGCGCTGATTTCAGTGGTCGCCGCTTACCTCGTTTTCTGTGTATCGGTCGGCGTACTGGTGCATGCGAAGGCGGAGTCAGGAAAGAGTCTCGACGCTTTCCCGGTCGCTACCGTCGTGCCCGCAAAGGCTCCGCCCGGCGCGCCCGCCACCGCCGACCAAATGCGGCAGCAATCTGCCGACCTGAGCTTGCAGGAACAGAAGCTCACCCTGTGGCAGAAGGCCCTCGAAGACCGGGCAAAGGATGTAGATCAGCGCTCGGACGGCCTGGAAAAGCTCATTTCCGAGATGACAATCGGCACCAGCGTTTATACGCTGCTGCTCGGGCTGCTTGCCGCCTTCAGCCTCAAGGAGGTGAGGGATCAGGCCGATCGCTCTCTAAAGGACATCAATCGTAAGGCTGAGGAGCAGACTGGGAAGCTCAAGAAGGAGTTCGCGGAATTCCAGCTGCAGGTAGAACAGCAGATACCGAATCTCTACGGAATGCAAAAGTCCCTGGGCGAGATTCTCAGTAGAATACGGCGCGAAATCGATTTGACAGAGAACTGGGCGAATGCAGCGCCCTATGTGAGTCTTCCCGAAGAGCGGCGCCAAAAGGTTCTTCTGGCGGAACTCACCGTCGCTTCCTTCGATTATTTTCGCCTTGTTTCTGTCGGCAGTCAGAAAAGTATGGCGGCGGAAATCTTCGCTAACTTGGCCAACTTCTATTCGGCACGGGCGCGCGAGGACAAGACGAAATACAACCAGGGCGATCTGCAGAGGGCGCTGATCTATATGGATCGCGCCTGCGAGATGGACACCGAGAGCTATAGCCATCTTGCGCTGAGAGCAACTTTGATTTTGACCAGCGGAAAAAGAGAAGGCGATGCCGTCACTTCGGAGAATCTGGAAAAGGCGGCGGCGGACCTCAACCGCAGTCTCACGATCAAGCCGAATTATGCGGCCGCACTGTATAACCTGGCATGGGTCGCCGATGAGCAGGGAAATCCGGGGCGCGCTGCGGAACTATTGACGCAGTTCATTAAGGAACGCAAGAACCTGCCGCCCACTGATCGCGGCAAGAGGTTGATCGCAGCCTATATAAACCGTGCGTGTGCAAGGGCAAAAGGCCTCGCCAAGAACCCCGCGGACCCACAAGGCAAGCGCCTTGCAGAGATTTTGGAGGATTGCCGTGCGGCGTGTGAAGAAGGAAGGGATTCTGGCGAGACGCTCTATTTCACGAGAAGCATCAAGAGCAACTCAGCCGAGGGCGAAGAACTACACCTTCTGGAGTCGCTTGCGCCCAAAGCTCTTAGAGCCCTGCTGAATGGAGACTGTAATGGCCCGGCTGATGCTACTGGGTAGGCGGGGGAGTGACGGGATCAATTTTTCGCATTTTGCCACCTCTGCGTACGTACTGATCATCTAGGAGTTTATCACTTCCTAGATGTCGGAGCAAGAGACTGAGGCACTGTCGGAGCAAGAGACTGAGGCACCCTCTAGGCACTCTCTTCCAATACGAGATGATCCTGAAGGGTTTTGGACGAAGCAGAGAAGTTGGGTTCGAGGGCGAAAATCGGCAGCAGGTCTATGCCTGGGTGGAGCGATTGCTGGTGGGGCAGGAGCACGCCCAGCAAGGGCAAGGATGCTTGGGGGCCCGCCTCGCTTTCGGCAACCCGGGCGGTCTTTATCCATTTTTGAAACCTCATCAGGGCTCAATCGTTTCGACCCCTTTGCCTGCATCCAAATCTTTGAGGTGAATTGGGATGCGTGAAAGAATCGCGCTGGCGCTCGTGTTGACCGGGCTCTTCGCCTGTGCAATCGGTTGCAAGAAACAAATCGATCAGGCGGAATTCAAATCCGCGATCAACAAGTCTTTCGCCGGCCGGCACGAGTGCGCGTGGCCCGAACCCATCAAGCTGCCTGCGGAGGCCGACCCCACCAAAGACGAGAAGACTCGCGACTACGACGCCCTGACCGATGCCAGCCTTCTGATTCGTGAGTCCGCGGAGAAGAAGCGCTTTCTCGTCGGCTCCAAACAGGTGAATATTTACGACCTCTCCGACAAGGGACGACCCGCCTGGACTCCCGATCCCAACCAGCCCGGTTACGGCAACTTCTGCTTCGGCCACTTCAACGTCACCGCCATCGACAAGGCCATCCCCAACGACCCCTCCGACCCCACGCAGTACACCGTCACTTACCGTTACGAGGTGGAAGGCATCCCCGACTGGGCCCGCACGCCCGAATCGATGAGGGCCTTTCCCAAGATTGCTGCGGACACATCGATTCAGTCCGCTACCGTCACCCTGGCGAAAGGCACGGACGGAGGCTGGGCTGTCGGATCGCCCCAAGCTGCGGAATAGGCGAGGGCGGGTCGATCGCGGATGACTCAAGGGAAGCGACCCCTATTTTGGGTAAGTTCCTGTTGGTTCACCAATCTACCGGGAGCCGCAAAACGGGTCGGGGCTTGGCAACGCGCTTCGGGCTGTTACTAAAAACCGGCAATCTAGTTTTCGCGTGTTTGCATCGGCTGATGCCGTTGTCTAATTGCTTGTGGGGCGATTGCATCCCACTTCGGCGCCTTCTTCCCTGAGCAGAATCCTCGTTGATGCCGATATGGAAGACCGAGGGGCTATGATTTCGTCTGCCAACATCAGGGCCGCTTGCCTCTGGACGATCGTGGCGCTGGCCGCACCGGCGGGCTTATTGGCCCAGAGATACACGTTTCGGCAATACGGTTCCGCCGAAGGCTTGTCCAACCTGTCGATTAACTGCCTTCTGCAGGATCGAATGGGGTTTCTCTGGGTAGGTACCGATAACGGACTCTTCCGATACGACGGGGACGCATTCAGTCGCTTTGGCCGCGCCGAGGGTTTACCGAATACGGAAATTCGAAGCCTTGCCGAATCGCCGGGCGGCGTTCTCTGGGTAGCGACGGCGGGGGGGATTGCACGTCGCGGCGCGAGTGGATTCCAATCGGTCGATACCGGCAACCCGGACCTGGTCCGCGCACTGGCTTTCGATGGCCTTGGGCGTGTGTATCTGGAGTACATCACCGGGATTGTTCGCGGAGTGCCGGACGGCGCGGAATCGTATCGCTTCAGCAAGGTGGTGTCCGGCGCCACAAACGGCCTGTTCGTAAGAGGCATCGACCTCTGGTTCGGCAAGGGCGGAGGCGTATGGCATCTGGCGGCAGACAAGGCAGACCCAGTTGGATCGTCCGCAGGTTTACCGGCTGACGCCTGGGATTCTTTTGCGCAAGATAGTCTCGGCAATTTTTGGGTACGAAGCGCAACCAGGCTTTACGAACTTCCTCATGGGCAGACGCTGTTCGTGAACCGTTCCGCAGGCATTCCGCACGCACCGGATAGCCGCCTCTACGCCGATAGCCACGGCAGCCTGTATATTTCGAGCGATTCCGGAGTAGTGGTTCTGGAGGGAGGCCACCTAACCCGGATCGACTCTCAGCATGGACTCCCGGCAGATGCCGTTGGCCCGGTTCTGCTGGACAGCGAAGGATCGCTGTGGCTGGGTACGTTCGGAGGCGGGCTGGTACGCCGCCTCGGCCAGGGAGAGTGGCTCTCCTGGACAAAGGACGATGGCCTGGCGCACAACGCCGTCCGGGCGATTTTACGCGATCGGGCGGGTTTGGTATGGGTTGGCACCAGTGGCGGACTTACCATCCTTGGCCGGGATGGCAGAGCCATGCGCTCATGGACCAGCCGAAGCGGGCTGACCGGCGATCGGGTTCTCACTCTTGTGGAGGGGCCGACTGGAGATATTTTCGCTGGCACCGACCCGGGGGGAATCAGCCGCTTCAGCAAGCGAGGCATGTTGTTGGCAACCTATGGGCCGCGGGATGGATTGCCGGTTATGACGGTCATTTCTCTGGCTGTCGACTCCGAACAACGTTTGTGGGTCGCGGGGTCCGCTGGTTGCTACCGCAGCCGGGCGCCGCTCAGCGCTGCCGGACAAGTAAGATTCGAACGCGTCGATATACCTGGCCTCGCCGCTGGGACAGTTTTTCTCCACGCCCTCGTCGGCGAAGGAGGCGCCGTTTGGCTTGCCACCACGGCCGGCCTGGTCCGCTTCGAGGACAACCGCTGGAAAATTTTCAAAACATCCGACGGCCTCATCTCCGACGCTCCCGCCATCCTTGCTCAGGGTCAGGGAGCGCTCTGGCTGGCCTATCGCGATTCCCTCGGGATCACCCGCCTGCGCGTCGCCGGTGATCGCCTCGAAGCCACTCGCTTCACCAAGCAGAATGGGCTTTCCTCCGACGAAGTTCTTGCGCTTGCATTCGATTCCTCGGGACAACTTTGGGCTTCCACCGACAATGGTGTCGACGTGTTCGAACAAGGCCGTTGGCGCCACTACGGCAGAGACGACGGATTGATCTGGGAGGATACCGACAGCGCCGCGCTCTACGCCGATAGTGAAAACCATGTTTGGGTTGGAACCTCAGAGGGATTGTCGCGCTACGCCGCCCCGCCCTATCGCATTCCCGATCTTCCGCCACCGGTCGTGCTCACTTCGATCCAGGGAGGCTCGCAAGAGTTTCATGTCGGCAATCGCCCGGTGTTGCCGCACGCACAAAGTTCCATCCTGGTGCGATTCAGCAGTTTGAACTACTCATCGGAAGCCCACACCCGGTTCCGATACCGCTTGCAAGGTTTTGAGAGTGCATGGAATGAAACTCGCGAACGGGACGTCCACTATGCCGGTCTTTCGGCAGGCCGCTATATCTTCGAGGTCGTGGCCGCGGGCCCAAACGGAGTATGGGATCCGGTCCCGGCGCAGTTCGCTTTTTCCGTCAAGTCCGCGTGGTGGCAGACCTGGTGGTTCTTACTAGCCTGCCTGGCAGTGACGTTGGTCGTGGGAAACACGCTCTGGCGGTTTCGCGTGCATTTGTTGTTGGCACGAAATTACTTTCTGGAAGTGCAGGTGGCCGAACGGACAGCTGAAATGGTCAAAACCCAGCGCATGCTCGAAGAGATGGCCTATCACGACATGCTGACCTCCTTGCCCAATCGGCGCATGTTCGCCGAGAAGCTCCGCACGCAATTTGCCCTAGGGCGCCGCTATGGTACGCCCTTCGGTCTGCTGCTGATCGACCTTGACCGCTTTAAGCAGATCAACGACGCGTTCGGACATGATGCGGGGGATGCGGTCTTGATCGAGACTGCGACCCGGGTTCGGGCGGTGCTGAGAGAATCCGATTGCGCGGCACGCATGGGCGGCGATGAATTCGCCATCCTGCTCGTTTCCGCTCAGGACAAGGCTGGAATTGAAGCCGTTTGCCGGCGCATCATCGACAGTTTCGCCGACGAGATACCCATCAGAGACGCAAATCTGAAGGTCATGTGCAGTGTCGGCGCTGCCATGTTCCCCGATGACGGCAACTCAGAGGACGAGCTCTATAAATCGGCGGACCTGGCGCTCTACGACGCGAAGCGGTTGGGGCCAAACGTCTATTGCTGGCATCCGCCGGAGCTGACAGGCCAGTTGTCCACGCCCGCCCAAACAGATATATGACGGACTCGAAGTAAGTGCCAACCGGGAGATTGCGATCATCCGTTCTGTACGCTCGCGGCGACCCTGAGGTGCATCGCGGTTGGATCACGTCGAGTAGTTTGGCAGCCATTTTATCCGGCGCATCGCCGCTTACGTTCGACAAAACAATCACAACGATATTGCGGGCCGGGACGGAAATCATGTAGCTGTTGAAACCTTCAATGCTCCCGCCGTGTTCAACCACTTCCATGTCGTCTTTACGACTCACAAAGACACCGCAGCCATAGTTCCCTTTGGTGGCCGTAGTCATCTGCATCAGTGATGACGCAGACAGAACCTTCCCGTCAAACAGGGCCCGTTCCCACCGCAGCAGTTCCCGGGTTGTCGAGTACATGGAGCCGGTGGACCAGCCCACAGACATGGATTGGGAACGCACGGGAACGATGCCTTTCGAGCAGGCTGGTAACCTTCAGCTCTTTCGGGCAAGATCAGGTCGTCGTCGTCGAGCCCTGAGTCCTTCATTCCGAGGGGGGGCAAGAATGCGCTCTTGTAAAAGATCCACATAGCGTCGGCCGGTCACTTTTTCCAGAATGATACCGAGCAACGCATAGTTGGAATTGCTGTACTCCCACTGTGTTCCAGACAAGAAGTTCAGAGGCTTGTCTTTGAAAAGCTCCACTTCCTCGGCTGGTGTGTGAGAAACCATCCGCCATCGAAAGAATCGTTGGTCAAAAATGAAGTTGGGAACGCCCGAAGTGTGATGCTGTCTTCGGCGAGTAATTCACCTAACCTTGGCAGGTGTGTGCCAGAACCCATCTTTTCGCCGAAGAAGAGCACCATCCTTCCGTGATCAGGCGATCACTGGACCTAGTTGACAGTCTGGCACTGGAAAAGCAGGTCACTCATGAAAAGCGCATTCTCCATTGCGGAGGACCTCGAACTGATTGAGGTCCTAAAAAGCCGTTCTTTACCCATCTTCTGCGGTCAAGGCCGTACGCTGTTCGTCCAGGGAGACCCTTGCAATGGCCTTTACATTGTTGAACGCGGTGAAGCCGCACTCATGCTGAAGGCTCCTTCGGGCCGTGCGGTCTTCTGCCTCAATGTTGGTCCGGGGTCGCTGCTGGGACTCCCGGCAGTTGTGGGAAAGAAGCCGTATTCGATGACCGCCATGGTCAAAAAAGGTGCGATGGTCAGTTTCGTGAGTCCACACGACTTTGCAAAGCTGATCGAGGCCCACCCGCAGTTGTACCCTGAGGTCTTGCGGTTGCTCGCAGCAGAAGTCCTTTCGGCTCGTTTGGCGCTTTCGGAAACCTAAATCCCTTCGCTCGCTGTTAGGTCTAACCGACGATTGAGGTTTGCTGCGAGGTGGAGCTTGATTTGTGAGTTATTAATTCAGGTGTAACTGACGGATCGCCCACAATCCACTCGGAGCCCGGAGCATTGACCTGCTTGCATTGGCGTGCAGTTCGTGCGACTGGACGATTGCCACCGCAAACGTCTTCACGCAAACGTCTTCGCCGATGGCGATACGTCTGGGATTTTGACTTTCCCAGAGATTCCGGTCGGATAGCGGCCTTCTAAATGTTGGCAGACTTCTCAGGTTTGCTCATGCATTCAGCCTGATCTAAGATTTGGTCGGATAAGGCATGGGAGCTCTGTTACAGCGATTGGCGATTTTGATGCTGGTACCCGCCAGCGCTCTGCCGGTAGTTGCGGCCAAGCGTGTCACGGTGGAGCAGTTGCAGCATGTGCTGGCCGCCGATCGTGGCAGGCCCGACACGAAAGTTGCCCAGCAGCTCGCCGGCCTGGAGCTCACAGAGCGGCTCAACGCAGCCGATTTCACTCTCTGGGAGAGAAATTTGCCCGGTCCGCTGTCGCGGCAGTCGCTGGTACTGCTGGCTGATCAATCTGCATTTCTCCCGCCGCCTGTGACCGAAATTCCCGTTGTTCCGGTGCCCGACGTTGCAGCGCAGCGGCAGATGGTCGCGCTCGCGGCGGCCTACGCCGCCAGGGCTATGCATCAATTGCCTAATTTTATTGCCACCCGCAATACAATCAGATTTGAAGACAATCCTCCGGCGCAGCGGCCCGACTCCACCTACACCCCTTACAAGCCTCTGCATGCTGTGCGCATGTACAGCTCGGCCGTCGTGTATCGAGACGGCAAGGAACAGGACTCGAGCGAAATCAAGGGCAAAAAGTCAGATACTCCAATCGAAGGCCTGATCACGTCGGGCGAGTTTGGGCCGATCATCGCAATGGTATTGACGGATGCCGCAGCGCAGCGCAGCTTGATCTGGAGCCATTGGGAGCAGGGAACCGCCGGAAAGATCGCCGCCTTCCAATTTGTAGTGCCGCGTGACAAGTCGCATTACCAGATCGAGTACTGCTGCGCTCCCGGTGAACGTGTGGATGGCGTCGTTGCCCGCAGCACGGGCTATCACGGGGAGATGGCGATCAATCCGACGACCGGCGCCATCGGGCGTCTGGCGATCGGGGCCGATCTGAAACATGCCGCGGGAATCCTGCGAGCCGACATGCTGGTGGAGTATGGCCCGGTGGAGATTGGTGGTCAGACCTATGTCTGCCCGGTTAAAAGCGTCTCGATCTCGGTTGCTCCTCTGCAAAGCTCCGAGGGTTCTGACCGCAGCCCTGTGCCGGTGATGCTGCAGGGCCTGCAGGCAAATCAAGAAATTGCTCCGCGAACGATGCTGAATGACGTGGTGTTCGATGAGTATCACGTGTTCCGTTCGGAAGCGCGCATGGTGAGCGGAGAAGGGGAGACATCGGCCGCAAGCGCAACTGCTGGTTCAGTCGCCGGCACAGATCGGGCAAATCAGTCGCCGGAAGCAAACTCGCAAGCAGAGATCGCCCGAGCCGAAAGCTCAACATCGCCTGCAGCGGCAGAGGGCAACGGCGCGAACTCCTCCGCGAATTCCGGTGCCGTGGCTTCGCCCGCAGCGGCCGTAAGCGCAGAGTCTCTTTCTCCGGAAATCAGTGAGGCCGATGCATTCGGAATTCCCGATGCGCCTGCAGCAACAGCCGCGGCGCCGGATGCGCAGGATAAGGGCTTTACGCTGCGCCTGACCTCGCGGTTGGTGGATGTGGGTGTGGCGGCGCTGGATAAGAAAGGGCATCCGGTTACGGGTCTGAAGCCGCAGGAGTTTGAGATCTACGACAACGGCCGCAAGCAGACGGTGCGGTTCTTCAGCCGTACAGGCAGCGAGGCGAGCGCGGAGCAAGGAGGGGTCAGCGCCGCGGGGATCTATTCGAATCGTCGCGCAGATGTGGCAGATGCGAAGCCGGGGAATGAAACGACAGAGAGCAGTGCGACAGTGTTGTTGATTGATGCGGGGAGTTTGACGGCAAAGGATCTGACCTACGCTCGCGGGCAGGTGTTGAAGTTTCTCGATAAGGTGCCGGCCAGCCAACGCATTGGACTGTATGTGCAAAACTGGCGCGGGTTCCAGGTGCTGACGGAGCCAGTAAGCGATCGCGCGCTGCTAGAGACAAAGCTGCAGAATTGGATGCCGGATGCGAGTGACGTTGCGCAGGCGCAGGAGATGGAGGAGCGCAACCGTCAGCAGTTCGATACAGTATTGCATTCGGACGATCTCAAGTCAGTGAACGGGAATGTGAACTCGGGGCCGGATACGGCGAGCACTGTTGATCCCCAACTGAGGGACTTCGGCGCGAATCCTGCGCGAGATGGGCTGCTGATTTTGACGGGAGTGGCGCGGCACCTGGCGGCGACACCGGGACACAAGAATCTGGTTTGGGTGGCGAGCGAGAATGTGCTGGTGAACTGGAGCGGGAATGCTGTCTCGAGCGACAAGGGAAGCAAGCATCTTGATGCTGTGGCACTCGCCGCGCAGGAGGCGCTGAACGAGGCGCATGTGAGCATCTATCCGCTCGATGCTTCGCAGCTTGAGACCATGGCGGTCGATCCCAGCCTGAAGAATCGCAACATCGAACTCGATCCGAGCGCGGTCAATGGGCCGCAGCCGCAATCCGGCGGCGGCGCGTCAGGGCGCATTGAGGCCGAGATGCAGCAGGATACCCACACGGTGCAGCCGTTGATCCAGCAGATGGCGCAGGCCACGGGCGGGCGTGTATTCTTCCGCGGCGGCAGTATCGAAAGGGATCTCGACAGCGTGGTCGACGACGGCCGCGCCGCGTATTTGCTAGGCTTTACTCCCGACGTGCCGGCCGACGGGCAATACCACGCGCTCTCGGTGAAGCTGACGACGCACCGCAACGTGACGCTGCGCTACCGCATGGGCTACGAGTATGACAAAGAGCCGACGACGCTGAAAGATCGCTTCCGCCAGGCAATCTGGCAGCCGCTCGACCTGAACGAGATCGGCATCAGCGTACGTCCGCGGCCGGCCTACACCGGTGCGGCACTCAAATTGAGCATCTCCGCGGGCGACGTTGCGCTGCGGCAGCAGGGCGGGCGTTGGATGGATCGGCTCGATATCTTCGTGGTGCATCGCGAACTGGATGGTGCTCACGCGCGCATCACCGGCCGGACACTCCAGCTGTCATTGCGGTTGGCTACGTATCAGAGCCTGATGGAGAGTGGAATTCCATTCGAGCAATTTGTGCAGAAGAGCGACGACACGGCGTCGTTGCGGATTATTGTAGTCGATGAAAACTCAGGCCGGATGGGTTCGATCACGCTGCCTGCCGAAGTGCTGAATACGGCTCCCTGAGATTTCTCTCTATTGGAATTCCAATCTCTCGGTGCGCGATGCAGAGACCACAAAAGTGAGATCAACCGGTCCAAATCAGGGGCACTGTCGGTTAACCGCTCAATCCGGAATGTATGGTCCGCCGCGGTTTTGCAAGCGAAAAATGAGGATGACAGAATTGGTCTGCGCGAATGTATTCGGCCTTAATTGGAGTAGCGAACTCCTGGCCTGAATGGAATGCGCTGCGCCCTCGTCCTTTTTAGTAACGCTGCCTTTGCAGGCATTTCCGGATACAGGTTCTCGAGAGCGCCGGGATCGACCGTTGTGCCATCTCATGGTTCGCCAGCAAAACCTGGCAGGAATCTCCAAACTCAGATCGGTCGTCGTCGTTGGTCTGCAGATGTGGGAATCGCTTCAGCGATTTCCAAGCCTGGCGCTTTGTGCCAGGCGTCATATGCAGGCCATCAAGCTGCGATCACTTGTGGTGCTGTTGGCGGCCGATAAGCCTCTCCTTTGAACAGGACCGCCCAGGCCATGCGCGCCATCTTGTTGGCTAATGCCACTGTCGCCACCTGCTTGCGTTTGCGTGATGTGAGATTGACCAGCCACGTACTCAGGCCTGAAGATTGCTTGGTTTTCTGCAGCAGAACAGTGTGCGCTCCTTGCACGAAGAGCTTTCGCAGGTATTTGTTCCCGCACCGGCTGGTACCGGTCTGCTTTTGCTTGCCTCCGGTGGAGTGCTCGCCGGGCACCACTCCCAGCCAGGCAGAGAATCCGCGGCCCTTCTTGAAGGCTGCCCCGTTGCCAATGGCTGCGACTGCGGCGGTAGCAGTGATCGGACCGATTCCGGGGATCGCTACAAGGCGCCTGCACTGTTCAAGTTCGCCGCAGATGCGCCCGATCAGCTTGTCGGTTTCACCGATCTGCCCGTGCAGATATTGCATTTCCAGCCGCAGTTGGGTCAGAAGTACTCGCAATGCGCCGGACAGCGTGTTGTCGGCATCTTCCAGAATACCGGGTAAAGACTGCTCAATATGATGTCGACCTTTGCGGATGGTGATGCCGCGCTCCAGCAGCAATCCGCGAATCTGGTTGATCACCGCAGTGCGACGCACAACCCACCGCTCGCGCACTCTGTGCAGCGTCTGCAGGTCGAGCTGATCGTCGGTCTTGATTGGCACGAAGCGCATCGTGGGGCGGGTTACAGCCTCGGCACACGCTTCGGCATCGATGTAATCGTTCTTGTTCGTCTTCACGTATGGCTTCACATACTGTGCCGGCAACAGGCGCGCATCATGCCCTTGTTCGCGCAGAGCACGACCCAGAAAATGAGATCCTCCGCTTCTCTCGCTCAGATCGAATGGACAACCTCCTGAAACTTCACAGCTAGAACAAGCGCTCTTCTTTCATCGACTTAGCGCCCGATCAAGAATTCTTTGAGTCAATTCACAGCTCCCCCACTTCTAAAACGCTCAGCGCGATTTTGCTGGCAAGTGCCACGGAACTGGCCAGCAGGTTCGTTGCTATTGCCCTCCTACTGTATTGTGAGTGTCACTGCTCCCGAGCTCGTGACCTGTTGGGTCGAGGAGGTTCTTGTGATACTGCCGCCGCCGCAGCCGATACTGAATACAGCCGCAGTGAATAGAACCAGTGCCGCGCACCCAGCAAACCAAATTCCCCGCGCCATCAATTTTCTTCTTATAAAAGCCAGGGGGACAACGAGAAAAGGCAGAAGAATTGCCGCACCTGCCGCGCCGGATACAGTCTCGGTAAAGATCACTGTGACCTGATACGTTCCCTTGGGCGTTGTCGAGGATGTTGCAATAGTCACTTCATTGTTTGTCGGGGAATAACTACAAGAAGCTCCAGTCGGTAGATTAAGGCATGTTACCGACGCGCTCATCACTGCAGAAGGAAGGGTGACAGCGTAGGTGGCCGCGGAGCCGGCGACAACTGTTGCCGTCGATGAAGTGAATGTCGGCGCAGCCGTTCCCGATGTGGCGGAATCCACCTCGAAAAGCAATGAGTTGGAAGTGCCTCTGCCCGGAGCCGGGGTTTGTACTGTGATGGTGCCGGTCCCAGCACTTGAAATGTCAAACGCTTGGACCTGTGCCGTAAGTTGGGTTGTGCTCACGTATTGCGTTATCAAAGCGGAAGTGCCCCAATAGACTGTCGAGCTTGATGTAAATCCTGATCCGTTTGTTGTAATCGTGAAAGCTGATCCGCCTGCGCTGATGAATGCGGGCGACATGCTGCTGAGGACAGGAGCCGGCGCTGTTGGATTGCTGATGACCAACGTTCCGCTGGCCGTTCCCGCGTAGTTTGGATCATTAATGGTGGCAACAACAGCATAGCTGCTTGGAGCTGTCGGAGCCGTTGTGCTCCCGTTGTAAGTGATGCCAACCGCCAGGCCGGGGGGATTAGTCATCGCCGTCGCTGACAGAGGCGAGCCCGTGTAAGTTTGAGTCAGGTCTCCGAGCGTCACAGCCGCTGTTGCCTTGGCGATAACCAGCGCTCCGGTGGCCGTTCCTGCGTAGTTTGAATCATTGATGGTCGCAACGACGGCATAACTGCCCGCAGCGGTCGGGGCCGTTGTAAGCCCGTTGTAGGTGAAGCTAACCGACAGTCCGGGAGGATTCGTCGTTGCGGTGGCTGACAATGGCAAACCCGTGTAAATCTGGTTGAGGTTTCCAAGCGTCATCGTCACTATCGCCAGTTTGCTAATCACCAGTGTTCCGGTGGCCGTTCCTGCGTAGTTTGGATCATTGATGGTCGCAACGACGGTATAACTGCCTACCGCGGTCGGGGCCGTTGCGCTCCCGTTGTAGGTGAAGTTGACCGACAGCCCGGCGGGATTCGTCGATGCGGTCGCCGACAGCGGTGAGCCGATGTACGTTTGATTCAAGTTCCCGAACGTTACCATCGCTGTCGCTTTGGCAATCACCAAAGTTCCGCTTGCGGTCCCCGTGTAGTTTGGATCATTGATGGTCGCAACGACAGCGTAACTGCCTGCCGCGGTCGGAGCCGTTGCGCTCCCGTTGTAGGTGAAGTTGACCGACAGCGCGGCGGGATTCGTCGATGCGGTCGCCGACAGCGGTGAGCCGGTGTACGTCTGATTCAGGTTCCCGAGCGTCACCGTCGCTGTCGCCTTGGCGACCACCAACGAGTAGGACTGGCTACCCGTAAATGGCCCCGGGTTGCTGGAACTGTCTGTCGCCTTAATCGTGAAATTAGCGGTACCAGCTGCCGTGGGACTGCCGGAAAGAGTTCCGTTCGAACTCAGAGTCAGACCGCCTGGCAATGCTCCTGTTGCCGCATAGGTGTAGGGCGCCGTTCCGCCAGTCGCGGTGATGGTCTGCTGATAGTTCGTTGACACTACAGCCGCAGGCAGGCTTGTTGGCGTGAGCACTATATCCGCGCCTATGCCGGTGCCGCTTAACGAAATTGTCTGCTGCGCATAAGACGGAGTCGTTGCGTTCAGAGCATCGTCCGTGAGCACCAGTGACCCGTCGTCGATTCCTCCTTCGGTAGGCGAGAAGCTCACGAGTAACGTGCAACTTGCGGCCGGGGCCAGCGTTGCTGCACTGCTGTTGCTGGTGAGCTGTGGGCATGTGCTCGCATTCCCCAGCGTAAAGCCCGGTGCGACACTCGGGTTTGTTCCTCCGGTTGCTGGCGGCGGAAACGTCAGGTCCGTACTGCCGGTGTTTGTCACGGTCACTGTTTTTGGGCTGTCCGAACTGGTTAACCCCGCCTGGGTTGTCAAGAAACTAAGGCTCGGCGGGTCCGCGAAATCCTCCTTCAATATTCGCCAGTTGAAAGTATCCGCGATATAGAGGTTTCCATTTCCTTGAACCGCAATTCCAACCGGTAGATCCAGCTGGCTTGTCGAAATTGTACTTTGGATGTAACTCTCCCCTGAAAGCGTCTCTTTCAGTACAGTCTTGTTTGTTGTATCCGAGATATAAACGTTCCCATTCGCATCGACTGCAATCCCCCACGGCGTTCCCAGTCCGTTGGTCGGTATTACGGATTGGGTATAGCCTCCCGACGAAAACGCCTCCTTCACTACCCGCTCGTAGACGACTGGGGGCGGCGGCGAGATACCGCCGTCGTTCTCAGTGATATAAACATCGCCGGCTCCATCCACAGCGACCCCTGCCGGGTCGATAACGCCAGGAGTGGGGATCACCGTCTGCGAGTAGCCGCCTGCAGAAAGAGTCTCTTTATAAAGAGTCCCTGAAATAAGGTTGTTCGATGGATCAAAATAAGCTCCAACCACGAAATAGACGTTACCGCTACCATCTACGGCAACCCCCAGCGGGGAATCAAAACTCTCCGCGACTACACTTTCGGAGTAACTGCCCGAAGTTGGAGTCTCCTTCAATATCCGATCTGTACCGTTATCGGCGATGTAGACGTCTCCGCTGCCGTCGACAGCAATCGCCAATGGGCTGCTTAAGGTGCTGGTTGGAACCGTGCTCTGCGTGTAGCCGTTCTCCGATAACGATTCCTTTAATATTCGAAGATTTCCTGTATCGGCAATATAGACGTTCCCGCTTCCGTCAACAGAGACCCCATATGGACTATCCAGGCCGCTCGATACGACTGCACTTTCTGCATTCGGCAGGAAGTTCACCTGCGGTCCCAAGCCTGAACCTTGAACGTACCCAGTGGCAATTGCATTTCCATTGCTATCCAAGAGGACCACTGCGCCATCGCGGGTTCCAGCGAATCCGGGAGTAAACGTCACGTTGACTACGCAGCTCCCTCCGGCCAAGAATTGCGCGTTTGGGGTACAGGTTCCAGATCCGGCGTTATTAAAGTCCAAACCCGGTGCTCCATCCGTCAGAACTGACGTGCTGCTTAACGTTGTATTGGCTGTGAAAGTGAAACTTAAAGGCATTGCCGCACTGGTGGTCCCGATATTCACCGAGCCGAAGTTCACGCTGGATGGCGCGTAGCCAGCGGGAGGAATGGTTGCTGCCGGGTCAACCACGAGGACAAATGAAGTGGAAACGACCGCGTTGCCGGAGGTACCGTTGATATTCACCCTGGATTTTCCGGTTGTGGCCGAGATGCTGGAGGTTAACGTGAGTACGCTGCTCCCGGTTGTGGGGTTGGGACTGAACAATGCGGTCACACCGCTGGGAAGGCCGGACATTGCCAGACTCACGCTTCCGTTAAAGTCTCCTAACCTTGTCACTGTTATGGTGTTCGTCCCTGGTGTGCTCGGAGAAATCTGCATCGTGCCGGACGACGGAGCAAGACTGAAGCCGGGTGCAGCGATTGTGAGAGCAAGACTGGCGCTGGCGGTTAAAGCTCCTGAAGTTCCAGTAATGATCAGCAGGTAACTTCCAGGCGTGGCCGAGGTACTTGCGGTGATCGTAAGCAGGCTGCTCCGGCTTGTGGGATTCGTGCTGAACGATGCGGTTACTCCGTTCGGCAAACCAGAAATGGCCATGTTTACGCTACCGTTAAATCCGCCAAGAGCATTCACAAGGACGTTTGCAGTGCCCGAGGCGCCGGGGTAAGTGGTCAGAACATTTGGCGATGCTGCGAGCGTCATGACCGGGCCAGAAAGAGGCCCGGCAAGGGCATCGATCAGATTCTGCCCATGTGGGCTTCCCCAACCTGTCACCAAATCGTAACCAGTGACGGCGTTGTAATAGAGCGGCAATCCACAGCAATCATTATTTCCACTGCTGATGTCGTTAAAGTCGCTGGAATAGTTCGCGCCCGCGCCGATGGAATAGATCGCCGGGTTAACGAATCCTACATCCTGCCTGCCCGCAGCTTCAGCTTGCTGATTAACCAGCGCCATAAATGCTGCCCAGCGGGGTGTTGCGAAGCTGGTGCCGGCGGCGCCCCCAATACAGCCGTATGGGGCGGCACAGACGTAGTTATCGTAGTTGGCTTCCATGGCCACGTCTGGCACATTGCGCAGCGCCGTAGAGCCCCCATTGGACGAATCGGCTGCTCCAGTCTGCCAGTTCGGAAGCAGGATGCCATCAGGGCTAATCCCTCCTCCGCTATCAATCCATGCTGTTTCTGAATTCCAGGAGCCACCGGCGCCGTTCGTGACCAGGTCGGTTCCGCCAACGGTAGTGACGTAGGGGTCTTCAGAAGGATAGTAGTCATAGTACCCAGCGTTGTAGCCCCCGTTATCGCCAGACGCGACGAAAACACTCTGCCCTTGCGCCGCAAATTCCTGGAAGATGGGATCGTCGGTCGAAGGATCATCTGGGATCCATTGCCACGATATACTTAATTCCTTACAGATATTCTCCTGAGCCATTGAATTCAGGATATCTACGTCGCTGGTTCCGATATATATCCGAGCCTGAGCCAGGCCTGGAGCCATTCCAATCGCCTGAACTATATCCAATACCTGTTCAAGATCGTTTTCGTACGTTGCTCCGCTGGTACCGTCCAGAAGAACATTATTAATGGGTATGTTATACGTGATCCCGCCGCCGGTTGGTGTGTAAGCCACAATATAGTTGTTCCCATCGCTGCTGGAAGTAGCAGTTCCGCCAAAGCTGCCAGTGACGTCACTTATGCTATATCCGCTGTCAAACTCAACGATTCCAATCGCCTGTCCGCTGCCGGTAAGATCACCGCCGCCATAGTAAGCCGCCCTCATATCGCTCGAAAGGAAAGAACCATCGGGGGCCGAGCCGATCACGGCAGGTGTCACATGCACGCCTGACGCTTCAGAAAACGCAGGACGAGGTACGGAGAAATTGTTGAGGCCGGCGATATGCGCGACCGCTACACTCAGATTCAGAGACGGCTCGCGATCCGGTGAGAAGAAGACTCGGTTCTCTGTCGGATGCTGGTAATTATTCATCCTCAAATTGAGAGCCTTTTCGACTTGCGCTGCAGTTCCGCTGATCGGGACAATCAGGCGATTGGCGGGTGTATCGGTCACGGTAAAACCGTTGTCCTTGGCGAACTTGACTACAGTTTGGTAGTCCTCCTCTGTCGGACTAAACTGTTGGGTGAACTGCTCCACGCTTAGAAAATGCCGAAAATCGGAGCTGGACGGATCGTAAAGTCGACCAAGCAAGTCGGTCAGTGCGGTTTGATTGCGCAGTGGAAGTACGATGGAAAGTTGCATGCGCTGCGTCGCCGGAACCGGGCCAACCAACGCTGCTTGTCCGTTTGAGACCTCGCTGCGAACGTGATTATGCAGGACCTGGAGTGATTGCTGTGCATGACCTTGAAATGTGAAAAGCAAAAAAGCGATCGCGCACAAGAGCTCAGCACTTCTCGAGCGAAAACGCTCAGCTAATTTCATATATATTTTTCCCTTCTTCCGATTCCGAGCCGACAGAAATCTGGAAGTGCAATCACACCGATTCTGTGAGCGACTTATCACAGATATCGAGCTGACTCTGCCAGACGTGCCGCAACGCTCAGAAATCCTCTTGCAAGGGGACGGCTTGAGCCTATCACATGCCACAACCCCCAATAGGGCTGTGGCACGCGGTAACGTCCGTTACTCTGAGTGAGTTACTTTACGGTGAGTCCAGATATGCAATGCCCTCTCTGCTCGCCCAAATCTTACATATCTCGAATAGGTCTAAGCTTCGAAACTGTTGGGCGTGTTTATATAGATAAGAGTAACTACTCGGACTCATATGCTTGGGTTTTGGTTCGTGTGCCACGACAAGTCATGTCGTAGGCAAATGAAGACCGGAAATCGACTCTAGGAATTGACACGACGTTTCATTTGAAGCAGATGGTGTGCCTGCCGACGTAGAGCAAAGATCAATCATCTTTCAGTCCGAAAGGCAGGATAGGTCCCGCAAACGCAGCAGGGTTGGATAGACCGAGATGACGATCCGGATCATGCTTTCTGCCACGGCGAATGGAGGCCGTACCGATGGCAAAAGGCAAGACAAAGCGCAAACGAACGCCCAAGCATGTTCTGAAGCTCCCGGACCTTGAGCAATCGAAGTCAGCGGTGTAGAACAGCCTGACGTCTCGAAGCTCGCAACGAACCTACGATCATGCGGTCAGAGATTTCATCGAATGGTATTGCTCGGAACCCAGGCTCGCTTTCAACAAGACGGTGGTCACTCGGAATCGAATATCTCTGGAACAGCACCACTACGCATCATCCATCATCAACCTCCGCTGGCGGCAGATCGGAGGCTGGCCTACGAGGCTGCCGATTGTGGTTTGCTCAGTGCGGACTTGGCTGCTGGCATCCGCCGAGCGAAGGGTGCAAAGCGCTTGGGAGTGCCTGTCGGCAATTGGCTCACGGCGGATCAGGGCAAGCGTCTGCTATTGACAGCGGACAGCGCGAGTCTTAGAGACAAGCGCGACTATGCCACGCTGGCGATTCTGCTGGGTTGCGGGCTACGTCGGGCGGAACTCACTGCGCTACGCGTTGAAGACATTCAGCAGAGAGAGGAGCACTGGGTCATTGCCGATCTAGTAGGCAAGGGCGGTCATATCCGGACCATTCCAGTTCCGGATTGGGGAAAGCGGCAATTGACGCCTGGACGGTGGCCGCTGGAGTTACGACTGGCTCGCTACTTCGCTCGATTAACAAGGCCGGCAGAGTTTGGGGAGCGGGCTTCAGCCCCAAGGTAGTTTGGGGCGTCGTGAAGCAGAAGGCAAAGGCCTGCGAGATTCCTGCCCTCGCTCCTCGCGATCTTCGCCGGACCTGTGCACGTCTGTGCCATAAGGCTGGTGGTGAGCTGGATCATATCCAGTTTCGGTTGGGACATCTATCACGTGCACGTCCTGGAGATGAACGGCGACAGTTATCGCCTCAAGCAGAGCCGCCGCAAACGAACCCCATCGGCAGAACGC
>Ga0182030_10008302_pt1 | contig 21535 bp, 15 predicted proteins | sample 812S3MmetaG_FD_121299 | JGI IMG/M metagenome (GOLD analysis project Ga0182030, IMG submission 121299) | Permafrost microbial communities from Stordalen Mire, Sweden - 812S3M metaG (Illumina Assembly) | ecosystem: Environmental > Terrestrial > Soil > Wetlands > Permafrost | place: Sweden...
GAACCGCTTGCTGGCGCGCGCGGCTCAGAATGGCGTCTCAATGTTTGTAAGTGTTTACAGAGCCGCGACCGCGAGGGAGCGGTCGTTCAGAGACGTGCCTCCCGAAACCGTTTAAGCACCCAGACTCTAGTCCCTTATTAGGTGCGATTCAACATCGTGCTATGGTGATGGGTCCTGCCCCGCCCATGAGGAAATCGAGTAACATTCCGGCAAGGTGGCATCATCTCACAGGCCCTACCGCGAATTGCTGAGTGGCGTAGTACGCCTAATCGAGCAGGCGCGGCTCGGCGTCGTTCGATCGGTCAACATCGTGCTGACATCCACGTACTGGCTGGTTGGACAGCGAATCGTTGAACACGAACAGGCTGGTTCGGAGCGCGCCGCCTATGGGCAAACACTGTTAAAGCGGCTGGCCCACGACCTCACGGTCCATCTTGGCCGGGGGTTCTCCGAACGCAACCTCGAACAGATGCGTTTATTCTATCTGGGTTGGCCGAATCCGCAGACAGCGTCTGCGGGATCCGCGCCGCCATCAATTTCGCAGACGCTGTCTGCGAAATCCGCACAACCCCTTTTTCCCTTGCCTTGGTCGCACTACGTCCGGTTGCTGTCCGTCGCGGATCCAAAGGCCAGACATTACTACGAGTCCGAGGCATTGCAGGGCGGTTGGTCGGTGCGTCAACTCGATCGCCAGATCGCCAGCCTTGCGTACCAGCGGACCCGCAGTGCAGGATCTGCTCCAGCCCAAGATGAGGACTTGCCAGCCGATGCGCAGGTGAGAGATCCCTTCGTTCTTGAGTTCTTGAACCTCAAAGACGAGTACTCTGAAACAGAACTCGAAGAGGCACTCATCCGGAGCCTGGAACAGTTCCTGCTGGAACTGGGCAGCGACTTCGCGTTCGTCGCCCGACAGAGACGCCTGCGCGTCGGAAACGAATGGTATCGGGTCGATCTGGTTTTCTTCCACCGCCGGCTTCGATGTCTCATCATCGTGGATTTGAAGCTCGGAAAATTCACTCACGCCGATGCCGGCCAAATGAACCTGTATCTCAACTATGCGCGAGAACATTGGACGCATCCGCACGAGAATCCGCCGGTGGGCCTGATCCTCTGCTCCGAGAAGGACGCGGCTGTTGCCCACTACGCTCTGGGCAATCTCGCGAATCAGGTTCTCGCGCGTGAATACCACCTGAATCTGCCCGGCGAAGCCGAAGTTGCAGCACGAATCGATATTGCACGACGGCTGCTTCTGGGTTTACCCGGCCGTCTTGAAACGCCGTCCTCAGAATGACCGCCGGGGATCATCCGCCAGGCAAAGCACCCATTCGGGAGATTCAGGACGCCGCGTGCTACTATCCGGGTAGCTGAGGTTCTCCTCAGTGAAAACACGCAGGCCGCGCCGTCCGTTCCCCGCGTCGAGGTCCCCGTGTTCCGCAGTATCTGGTGTTGCCTCATCCTCGCCGGTGAGCCCGGCCCTTCAGCCGGATCTTCACGACAAGCGCGTGCCGGTTCTGCATGCCTACTACAAGAGATACCGCTGGACCGGCCATGGAATCGATTCGGTCCTGCTGCCGGAAGTGGGGGCCAGTGGCAACTCAAGTGGAAGCCGGCCGCGTAGCCGGAGAAAGTTAAATAGCGGAACGTGAGCATCAGAATCGTGTTGGCCGACGATCATCGGATTTTGCGCGAGGGGCTGCGTAGCCTGCTGGCACAGCAACCCGATATCACGGTGGTAGGTGAAGCATCGGACGGCAATGCCGTAGTTGCTCTGGCGCGGCAGTTGCGGCCGGACCTGATTATTATGGACGTGGTGATGCCGGGAACCGACGGCGTTACCGCGACCCGGCAGATTCGGGCCCAGTGTCCCGAAACGAAAGTGATCGCGCTGTCGATGCATTCCGACCGGCGCTTCGTGAGCGAGATGGTGAGGGCCGGCGCGTTGGGGTACCTGGTGAAAGACAGCGCCTTCGAGGAGCTGAATCAGGCGGTGCGCACGGTGATGTCCAACCGGCCGTATCTGAGCGCCGTGATCACGGGCACGCTGGTGGAGGATTTCGTGCGTCAGACCAACGCGTTGGAACGGCGGCCGGTGTCGCCGCTTCATATGCTGACTGCGCGGGAGCAGGAAGTTCTGCGCTTGCTGGCGGACGGCAAGCGGGTGAAGGAGATAGCGCACCTGCTCGGCATCAGCGCCAAGACGGTGGAGTCTCACCGGCAGAACATCATGGACAAGCTGGAGATCCACAGCACCATCGAGCTGACAAGGTACGCGCTGCGCGAGGGGTTGACGTCGATTTAAGTAGTTTCGTGGCTCTTAAGGGCTGGTGAGGAGATAACCTGTTCAATCGCCGCCGGTTCCCCCAAAACGGTTCAGAACTCCTGATGTCGCCCCGCAATTCCGCGTGGCCTGGGAAAATGGGCTGACCCATTCCTTTCGATGGCGAGAGCTTCGCGGGTGGGGCAGGCGGTGCTCGCCTGCCATCGATCCTATTCGAGCAGCGGGCCCAATTTAGCGCGGGCGGGCAGGCGAGCACCGCCTGCCCCACCTTCGGGCTCACTGCAAATTCCAAGACATCAGGAGTTCTGACGGTTACGCATCCCCGATCTAGGGCTGGCTTTCGGGAACCGCCACGGCCCGCGCAATCTGTTCGATCCCTGCCGGATCGTCCAGACTGGTGAGGTCGCCCGGATCGTGACCCTCGGCGATCGCCTTGATCGACCGCCGCAACACTTTGCCCGACCGCGTCTTGGGAAGCTGCGAGACGAAATGCACGGCGCACGGCCGCCCGATGGCCCCCAGAATCTCGTTGACCGTCGCCATCACGGCGGCTTCCAGCTTCTCGCGCAGTTCCCGCGTGGCAATGGTTGCCGGGTCCTTCACCACCGCGAAGGCCAGCGGCAACTGCCCCTTCAGTTCGTCCGCCACTCCCACCACCGCCACTTCCGCGATACCCGGATGGGCGCTCACAGCTTCTTCGATTTCCCGCGTCCCCAAGCGGTGCCCGGCCACGTTGATCACGTCGTCGGTTCTCCCCAGAATGAAATAGTACCCATCCTCGTCCCGGATGCCCCAATCGAAGGTGGTGTAGATCAGACGGTCGGAGAAGCTGGTGAAGTACGTCTCGCGGAACCGCTCGTCCTGTCCCCATACCGTGGACATGCATCCCGGCGGCAGCGGAGGCACTACGCAGACCACGCCTTTCTCGTTCGGCCCCAACTCTTCGCCAGACCCCACCTGGAGCAGCCGGACATCGTACCCATAGGCCGGGAACGACGGGCTGCCGAATTTGGTGGGCGATTTCTCCACGCCGGGCAGCCCGGTGATTAGCGCCCAACCCGTCTCGGTCTGCCAGAAGTGGTCGTAGACCGGTTTGTTCAGCCCCTCGGCAATCCACCTGGCGGTCGGCTCATCCAGCGGCTCGCCCGCCAGGAACAGGTAGCGCAGGCTGGAAAGATCGTACTTGCGCAGCCACGCCGGATCCTGCTTCTTCAACACCCGGATGGCGGTCGGCGCCGAGAACATCGTCGACACCTTGTAGTCCTGCACGATCTTCCACCAGATTCCCGGATCCGGCCGGATCGGCAGGCCCTCGTACACCACCGTCGCCATGCCGTAAATCAGCGGCCCGTAAGTGATGTAGGAGTGTCCCACCACCCAGCCAATGTCCGACGTGGCGAAGTAGGTTTCCCCCGGCTGCGCGTCGTAGATGTACTTCATCGACGCCGCCAGCGCCACCGCATATCCGCCGGTATCGCGCTGTACGCCCTTGGGCTTTCCCGTCGTACCAGACGTATAGAGAATGTAGGAGGGGTGGCTCGATTCCACGAACTCGCACGGCACCTGCGCGTCCATGTGGGCGGCGCGCAGCGTCTCGTAATCCAGGTCGCGCCCTTCTACCCCTTGGAAGGCCGGGTCCAGCCCGCGATTCACTACGATCACCTTCTCCGGCGGCGCCGCGCTCAGCCGCAGCGACTCATCCACCATGGCTTTGTAGGCCGTCACCTTGCCCGCGCGGATGCCGGCGTCGGCGATAATCATGAGCTTCGGCCGGGCATCGTCAATGCGCGTGGCCAGCGAGTGCGCCGCGAAGCCCCCGAACACCACCGAATGAATAGCGCCCAGCCGCACCGCCGCCAGCATGGCGAAAATCGCTTCCGGGATCATGGGCATGTAAATCAGGATGCGGTCGCCTTTGGCCAAGCCCAGGCTCCGGAATACCGCCGCCATGCGCTGCACTTCTGCGTGCAACTCACGATACGTGTAGGTCTTCTCCCGGTTGGTCTCGGTGGAAATGTAAATCAGCGCCGGCTGATCCGCCCGCTCCGGCAAATGCCGGTCAATGGCGTTGTAACAGAGATTCGTTTCCCCGCCCACGAACCATTTGGCAAACGGCGGGTTGGAGTAATCGAGCACTTGGTCGAACGGCCGGTGCCAGTCGATCATGGTGGCCAGTTCGCCCCAAAACGCATCGCGCTCCTCAATGGAGCGCCGGTGAAACTCTTTATAGCTCATCATCTACTCCGAGGATTTCCAGCCGGCTTCCTACGGCACTTTCTGCAGAATTGCGTTGACTGTCAGTTCCGATCCGGAGGACACCGCCAAATCCCGCTTCCATTGGGCAAAGCCCCGCATCGATACCACCACGACGTGATTGCCGGCGCCTAACGCAAGGACTGAAGGCGTGCTGCCGGCGAAGCGGCCGTCGACGGTGACTTCGGCTCCGGCGGGAGTCGAGGTAAAACTGCATTTCACGGTTTGCGGCGGAATGCGGGGCACGGCCGCCGCGGCCGGAGCCGGCCCGGGATTGGTTGCAACCGGAGCCGCGGCGGCCACGGGGTTGGCCTTTGCGTCCGGCGCCACCAGAGCGTACGACTGTTTTCGCAGCTTGCCGTTGTCATCCTGGTAGTACACGGTAATGCCGTGCTTCTCTTTTCTGGCGTCGAAACTTTCTCCCTGCGGCAGGAGAGTGCATCTGGACCACCTGGAGTCAACGGCGCAAGCCACGCGGAACGGCGCTCCGTCTTCTTCCTGCACGAGCAAGGTATTCGTCACTTGCGCGGCCTGGCTGGAATGGCAATACGCGTCGAAATTGAGGCCGTCGCAATTCTTGGGAACGCCGCTGTCGTCGAGGACAACCGTTTGACTTTCGGAACTCAGAACCTTGATCCGCATCGTGATGGCGATCTTTGAAGCGGCGTTCGCGAACACGGTCACAAAGAGAAGGCCCGCTTGCAGGGCCGCTATTCTACGCTTGTTCATGAAAAGAATCCCTCCCAACATGCCGACTCAGACATCGTATGCCGCCATGGCGACGCTCCGGGCCGGTCTAAAACGTGAAAATCGGCCCGAATTCGGTCCGGTGGTCCTGCCACAGGTTGGACGGCACCCCCGCGATCGAATAGTTGGCCCCGGGTTCCAGCCGCGTGGCGTAGACCGACTGCTCGAAGGCAAACTGGACATACGGGTTCAGTTTATAGTACAGGCTTACGGCGAACATCTTGCCCATCAAGAGCGGCAACGGGGACAAGGTATTGGCTGCGGCGCTGGCGCCGGGGTTGATCAAGTCCCGATGAACCACCTGGTCCTTGCCGATATCGAAGTAGAGCGCCCAGCCCGAATTGTGGCCTTTCGGGTCGGCATTGAACCAGCGTGACAGCGGCAGCCCCAGGTTGATGAACCCGCCAAACGAACGGATTGGCCGTTGTGGCGCAACCACAACCTGTCCCGCGGAATTGGTTGCCAGCGTGGCGCCTCCCGCGGCAGCCAGGGGTCCGCCGTCCACGGTGGTGAACATCACCGGGTTGCGTAGTCCGGTGGTGTCGGTATAGTAGGAATCGACCTGGCCGCCGAAGAAGAAGCGCAGGTCGCCACCGCGGTAAAGGCTGGTCGACAAGGTGAACCATCGGGTCGGCAGGGAAAGGGCAAGCTGGTTGCCGTACATGTTGCTGGACGTGGTGAAGCCATTGGGGAAGGCCGTCAGGTACTGATTCACCACGTTGATGGGGGCGCATCCGGTTTGTCCCGCGGCGGTACATTCGTTGACCGCGCCATTGGAATTGGTAACGATGGAAGTCCGGCGGCCCATAAACCCGCTCCATAGAATCTGCGCCGGCGCGACCCCCTTGGCGGTGTCGAGTTGGAACTGGAAGGCCACTCGGGCCTCCAGCTCCGGACGGCCGGAGTCGGCGCCCTCGCGCTCGGCTTGAGCGATTTGGCCCGCCAGCCCCAGAGAGCCCAGCTTTTCGATTTCACCGCTGCTCGGCATCATAATCGCAACGGTGGGAGAGAACTTGATGTTGTGCCAGGAGCTCAGTTTCTGCACCATGCCAAACTGGAACTGCGGAGAGCGCTCCCAGATGTCTCCATAGTAGGCGCCCAGGAAGGTGGTCTCCAGGAGATTGGGCAGCACGCTCGAGCCGAAAAGCGTCCAATCCTGTCCACCCTCGAAATAGAGGTCGGTCTTGTCGCTGGCAGCGTAATCCATGCGCATCCAAGCCAGGCGTAGTTGGAACGCGCTGCTGCGAATGGAAGAAATGTCGCGGTTATCGACCTCGCTGAAATTGCCTTCGAAGTCGCCCTCGACGCGTCCCGTCAGGACGATTTTGCTCGAAACGTCCGGCCACTCGAAATTCGCCCCGATACGGGTGGCGCGCGCTTTCAAATGGAATTCGGGGTCGGTGGTGGGGCCGGTGTTGGTAATTGCCGTGGACCCCAGGAACAGGCCCACAAATGGAAAGTCGTCGCCATTCGGCGAGCTGGAGTCATAAGCCGCGGTGGCCTTGATGAAGCCGTAAGGCGTCATCTTCACCGGGCCCATCTTGAAGGCGGCATTCAGGCCGTCTTTGATCGGCGGATCGACGGGCAGTACGCGCAGCGGAGCGATGGCAGGCACAACCGCGGCAGCGGCGGGCGGTGCGGGCGCGGGCATCGCGGCCGTCTTTGGCGCCTGATCCACGGGAGCCGGAGCCGCCGGGGACGCCGGAAGTGCGGGCGATTTGGCTGGTTCGGCTGGCGGAGGCGCGGCGGATGCCGAAAGCGGCGCTGGCACAGGCGCCGGGGGCGCGGAGCGATTTGGCGCGGCCGGACTCAGATCGCTCGCACTCACCACGCCTTTGCGGGTCAGCGCGTCAACCAGGCTTTGAAACTCGGTTCCTACCGGCGCCGATTCGATTGATTTGGCTTCCAAGGGTGTGAGAACGCCTTTCATGACCAGCACGCCCAGCAGCGCGGTTACGTTTCCGCCTGGGATTGCCGGCGCCGGGTTGGGGTTCGCAACCGCCGCATCGGCCGCATTTGTGGGGTGTGCGGAAATTGCAAAACTCGCAGGTGCCTGAGCCTCTGCCGGCGCGGGGACAAGCGCAAGCAAGGGGAGACCAACAAGTGCGCTGAACAGCGTCCGTTGGAATCGAAAGAAGAACATTCGTATCACTCCACGGTGCATGCCGGCATTCTCCGGCAGAAGATAAAGATAGCCGCCCCGTTCCATTGAGGACATAGACCTCGCCTTTCGCCTCAAAATCGCGTTTTTCAGTCGATTGTCGGTGAAACCTTTACCAGGCCTGCTTCAAAAACAGTTGATATTTAATATTTTAGGACCCTGATAGTTGATTTATGCCACAGGTTGTTGAAAACCGTAAATCAGGTAAAACACTGAGATTCTCGGCATTATCACAACGGAAGGGGTGCTGCGCACTCGCAAAGGCGGGGCAAGATCAGACCTCCTGACGTCGTGGAATTTGGGATGAGCTCGTTTTCGTGGCGCAGGCGCTCCTGCCTGCTGGGTCGAGACTCTGGACTCCTGAGGTCATCCGGCATTTCGGTTGGCCCGGGGAAATAAGGTGAGCCACTTCGGGCCGCCACTCGCTGGCGAGCGTTTCGAAGGTGGGGCAGACTTCAGTCTTCCCCAGAGGGGACCCCGGGCTTCAGCCCGTCCTCCTGCCAACAATGTGAGACCTGCGGCGGGCGGACTGAAGTCCGCCGCAGGCTGAAGCCTGGCCCCACCCCCCGGCTCAGCCTAATTCCATGAGATCAGGAGTCCAGAGTCTCGGCGCCGCAGACACGAGTGTCTGCGCCACGTCTTGGCTCAGGTCAATTTCCCCAACGATCCGAAATCCCCGGCCGACATCAGGAGTTCTGAAGATACCACCGTCTGCGGCCCACTCAATTTCCTTCGGTCAGACGCTGGCGCCTACCAGCGACCGATACGGCCTTCCCACTTCCTGCGCATCCACCACCGCCATCGCCGCCAGATTCACGATGTCGTTGACTTCCGAACCGCGCTGCAGCACGTGGACGGGCTTCGACAGACCCGCCAACAGAGGGCCGATCAGTTCCGCGCCGCCAATACGGTGCAGCAATTTGTAGGCGATGTTGCCGGATTCCAGGTTGGGGAAGATCAGCACATTGGCGCCGCCCTTGAGCGTGCTGAAGGGGTACGTCTCCTCCAGAATCTGCGGGACCACCGCAGTGTCGGCCTGCATTTCGCCATCGATCATCAGGAGCGGCGCGCGGCGGCGGACCAATTCCACGGCCTTGCGGATCTTGATGCAGAGCGGATGGTTGGTGCTTCCGAAATTCGAGAACGAGAGCATCGCCACACGCGGTTCCTTGCCGAAACGGCGGGCCTTTTCCGCGGCCATGATGGCGATTTCCGCCAGATCTTCCGCGGTCGGGTCGATATTCACGGTCGCATCGGCCAGGAAAAAGATGTCGCTCTTGGGAGTGATCAGCACGTATACTCCCGCCACGCGGCGCAGCTCGGGACGGACGTCGATGACCTGGAGGGCCGGCCGAATGGTGTCGGGATAATGCGTGGTGAGCCCGCCGATGAGCGCGTCGGCGTCGCCCAGGCGCACCATCAGGCTGCCGAATGTGACGGGGTTCAGGATGGTCTGCGCCGCCTCGGTACGGGTTACGCCCTTGCGCTGCCGCAGACTGTAAAACTCCTCCGTAAACACGGCCTGGCGCGGGGATTTCAGGGGATCGACGATGTGGATGCCGTTCAGGTGCAGATGCAGTTCCTGGACCTTGGCGTGAATGCGCTCCGCATTGCCCAGGAGAATCGGAACGGCAATCTGCTCGTCGATCAGAATTTGCGCGGCGCGCAGAATCTTGCCCTCTTCGCCTTCCGTGAATACAATGCGTTTGGGCGCGCTCTGCGCCTTGTGGATCATGGACCGCATGACGCCGTGGGCGGTGCCGAGGCGGCGCTCCAGGGCTTCGCGATACTGGTTGATATCGACGGGCACCTGGGCCACGCCGCTGTCCATGGCGGCCTGCGCCACGGCGGAAGCTTCCCAGATGAGTACGCGCGGGTCGAACGGCTTGGGGATGATGTACTCGCGTCCGAACTCGATCCGGTCGACGGAATAGGCGCGCAGCACGGAGTCGGGGACGTCTTCCTTGGCGAGGGATGCCAGGGCGCGGGTGGCGGCCATTTTCATCTCATCGTTGATGGTGGTGGCGCGCACGTCCAGGGCGCCGCGGAAGATGAACGGGAAGCCCAGAACATTGTTCACCTGGTTGGGGAAATCGGAGCGGCCGGTGGCCACGATGGCGTCGGGACGCGCGGTCTTGGCGGCGTTGTAGTCGATTTCGGGGTCGGGGTTTGCCAGGGCGAAGATGATGGGATTGGGCGCCATCGGCTTCACCATTTCGGGAGTCACCGCGCCGGCGCTCGACAGTCCGAAGAAGACGTCGGCGCCCACCAGCGCTTCGGCCAGCGTGCGGGCTGTGGTGGTGGAGGCATAGCGCGCCTTGTAGGCGTTCATGTGTTCCGTGCGGCCCTCGAAGATGACGCCCTTGGTGTCGCACATCACGATGTTCTCGCGGCGCACACCCAGATTGATATAGTGGGCCGCGCAGGAAATAGCGGCGGCGCCGGCGCCGTTGAAGACGATCCTGATTTCGGCGATTTTCTTGCCGGCCAGTTCCAAAGCGTTGAGCAGACCGGCGCCGGAGATGATCGCCGTGCCGTGCTGATCGTCATGGAAGACCGGAATCTTCATGGTCTTGCGCAGTTCCTCTTCGATATAGAAGCACTCGGGCGCTTTGATATCTTCCAGATTGATGCCGCCGAAAGTGGGCTCCAGCATCTGGCAGGCGAGAATGATCCGGTCCGGATCCGCGGTGGCCAGTTCGATGTCGAACACGTCGATATCGGCGAAGCGTTTAAACAGGACGCCCTTGCCTTCCATTACCGGCTTGCCGGCCAATGCCCCGATATTGCCCAGGCCGAGGACCGCGGAACCGTTGGTGACCACGCCGACCAGATTCCCCTTGGCGGTGTACTTGTAGGCGAGGCTGGGGTCGCGCTCAATTTCCAGGCACGGAACGGCCACGCCGGGAGTGTATGCAAGACTGAGATCCCGCTGTGTCCGGCAGGGCTTGGTCGGAGTCACCGACACTTTGCCCGCCGGAGATGCGGAATGGTACTCCAGGGCATCTTCCGGACGGATCTTCATAAACTTATCCTTTCTAGGGCAATTATATCCGTATCTCGTGAATTAGCCTACAATATGTGGACTGTTTTGCCAGTGGGACTGACGGAATCGTCAGTGTTTTACCCGATTTTTGTTCTTCCACGCATGGTGGTATTACACGACTATAGGGTACTGATATCTTAGTTGGTGGAGTGGTCCGAACTTGGATACACTCGTCGAAGCCGCTCCGCTTCGCTGCCGCCGCAACCAGAGAGGGTCCGAGTCATGCAACCGCCGCAAGCTGCCACTCCGAAGAGGTTTTATCGCACGCTCTATTTTCGAGTCGTCGCCGGCATTCTGCTGGGGGTCCTGCTGGGAGTAGTTGCGCCCGCCACGGCCGGGCGGATGGAGCCCCTGGGCACAGGTTTTATCAAACTGATCCGCATGATGATCGGGCCGATCATCTTCTTTACGGTGGTGGTGGGAATTGCCAGCATCGGCGATATGCGGAAGCTGGGGCGCGTGGGCCTGAAGGCGCTGCTCTACTTTGAAGTGGTCACCTCCATGGCGCTGCTCATCGGATTGCTGGTGGTGAATGTGATCCAGCCGGGCGCGGGGATGAATGTGGACGCCAGCAAACTGGACGCCACGGCCATCCAAAGCTATGCCGTCCAGGGACACAGCCTGAAAACCGTCGACTTCATCATGAATATCATCCCCAGGACATTCATCGGGGCCTTTGCGGAGGGCGATATTCTGCAGGTTCTGCTGCTGGCGATTCTGGTGGGGCTGGCCATGGCCGCGCTGGGGCAGGGCAAGTCGCTGGTGGCGGGGTGCGACAAGATCGCCCATCTGATGTTCGGCGTAATCGGCCTCATTATGCAGGCGGCGCCCATCGGCGCGTTCGGCGCCATGGCGTACACGGTGGGCCACTATGGCCTGAAGACGCTGATTCCCCTGGCCAAACTGATGGTCTGCGTGTATACCACCAGCATCCTGTTTGTATTCGTCGTACTGGGCACTATCGCCCTGACCCAAGGCTTCAGTATTTGGAAATTCATCAAGTACATCAAGGAAGAGCTGCTGATCGTGCTGGGCACTTCGTCCTCGGAATCGGTGCTGCCGCGCATCATGGTAAAGATGGAGGCGCTGGGATGCTCCAAGTCGGTAGTCGGCCTGGTGATTCCTTCGGGTTATTCCTTCAATCTCGACGGCACGTCGATCTATCTGACGATCGCCGCCATATTCGTGGCGCAGGCCACCAACACGCACCTGACGTGGGGGCAGGAGGCTTTCCTGCTGTTGATCCTGATGCTGAGCTCGAAGGGCGCGGCCGCGGTCACGGGCGGCGGCTTCATCACCCTGTCGGCCACTCTGCAAGCCGTGCCGACGGTCCCCGTGGCGGGCCTGACTTTGTTGCTGGGCGTGGATCGCTTCATGTCGGAAATGCGCGCGTTGACGAATCTGGTGGGCAACGGCGTGGCCACCATCGTGGTCGCCAAATGGGAACGGGAACTCGATGAGGGCCGGATGGTCCGCGTGCTGAACGGCGGAGGGCCGGACGATGACGTCCTGATGGCGGCCGCGGCAGCGATCGAGCCGGTTCCGTTCGTGGACCAGCCCATCGCGCAGGTGCAGGGGACGGACTAGTTGGCTGGCACCCAAGCGCCTGGTTGCTTTACCTGATTGACCCTGGTGTTTTACCCGTGGAATTCTACAACTATAAAGACAGATTAAGGTCTGAAATTATCAATCGAATGTGGGTGTATACACCCACGGCGCCGGCGGAGCGATGGGGTCGCCCGGGCAGCATTCCGCGCTACGCGTGGACGATTCCAGTGGCGACGAAGTGAGCATAGTTCGCACCGCAAACAACGACGAAACGCCAATAGGAGAATGAACGTGTCGAATACTTTTCTCCGGCGGAGGCTGCTCGGCCCGCCGAGTTCAGGAAGAGCTTGCTTCTTCGAGCGGGCGGCGATGCGATGGTTTCTGTCGCGAGACTCATTTCAAATGGCAAGGACCGCTTGCCGGCGCGCGCGGTGAGGAAACGCTACGATGATTTCACGGGACTTGTTACGCGCTCCGCCGCACGGCAGTTGGGGCGGGCTGAAGCCCACCGCAGGCTGAAGCCTGCCCCACGAGTTCAGTACACAGTAGTAAGGGAGCAATATTGGAGAACCGGGGAGTAAGGGGCCTATGTTAGACGACTCCGCGATCGAAGCGCTGCAGGCGATCGCCGGCGAAAAGCACGTCCTCACACATAAGGTCGACTTAGTCACTTATAGCTTCGACGCCACGGCCGACGTGCCGCGGCGGATTCCCGGCGTCGTGGTAATGCCGGCCAACACGGAAGAAGTACGGAGTATCGTCAATCTGGCGCGCACTCGCGGCATCGCCATCTACCCGCGCGGGGCAGGCACCAACCTCAGTGGATGCGCCATCCCGCTGAAGCGGGGAATCGTACTGTCGTTCCAAAGAATGAATCGCATTCTGGAAGTGGATCCCGAGAATCTGACGGCCACCGTTCAGCCCGGCGTAGTGATCCAGGAACTCAACAACGCCGTCGCGGGCCATGGCCTGATCTATCCGCCCGACCCCGGCACCGTGGCCACGGCCACCATGGGCGGCTCGGTGGCCGAGAATTCCGGCGGGCTGCGCGGCCTGAAGTACGGAGTCACCAAACACTATGTGATGGGCATGGAAGTGGTGCTGGCAAACGGAGACAAAGTCCGGTTCGGCGGCAAGACCGTCAAGAACGTCACGGCCTACGAGTTTGCCAGCCTGTTCGTCGGGTCGGAAGGCACGCTCGGCATCATCACCGAGATCACCGTGAAGCTGATTCCCGCTCCTAAGTTCCGGCGCACCATGCTGGCCACTTACCAGACAATAGAAGACGCCGGCAACACCGTCGCCGGTATCGTCAAGGCGCAGGTGATCCCGGCTACATTAGAGATTCTCGACCGCAAGACCATCGAGACGGTAGAGGCGTATGCCCACGTCGGACTGCCCACCGATGCGGAGGCGCTCCTGCTGATCGAGGTGGACGGCATGGTGGCGGCCGTGGTGGATCGCGAGGCCGACGCGGTCGTCAAGACGGTTGCCGGCAACCATGGCGTGCTGCGGCTGGCAAATTCCGACGCGGAGCGCGACCAGCTTTGGGCAGCGCGGCGCGCCGCTCTGCCGGCACTGGCGTCGCTCAATAATACCGTGGTGCTGGAAGACGCCACCGTGCCGCGCAGCCGCATTACCGAGATGCTGGTGGCCTGCGGAAATATCGGGCGCAAGTACAACCTGACTCTGGGAACCTTCGGACATGCCGGCGACGGCAATCTGCACCCCACCATTCTGGCCGACAAGAATAACGCCGGCGAAATGGCGCGCGTCCACAGGGCGGTGGAAGAGATCTTCGATACCGCGCTGGCATTGGGCGGCACGCTCTCTGGCGAGCACGGCATCGGCATCGCCAAGATGAAATTTCTGGGCAATGAACTGGGCGAGAGCGGGCTGAACCTGATGCGCAGTATCAAAGAGGCGCTCGATCCCGAAGGCATTTTGAACCCCGGGAAACTGGTGCCCCAGAAAGAGATAGCGCATGCCGGCTGACGGTACTCATCCGACGGGCCTGGAGGATTTCCCCGCCATTCGGAAGGAACTCGACCGGTGCATGAAGTGCGGCTTCTGCATGTCGGTGTGCCCGGTCTATGCGTCGGAAAAACGCGAGGGTGCGGTGGCGCGCGGCAAAATCGTCATCGCGGAAGCCGTGCTCTCCGGCGACCTCGCACTCGACGACCGGGAAGTCGTCGATACGCTTTTCGATTGCCTGGTCTGCAAGTCGTGCATGCAGAACTGCCCTTCGGGCGTGCAGTTCGACCGCATCATGCTGGCTCTTCGCGCCGCCATCGTGAAGAAGAACGGGCTGCCGTGGCTGAAGACCGCGATCTTCGCGGGGCTCAAATCGCCCCTGGCGATGGATGGGGCCATGAAGGTGGGCGCGTTGCTGCAGGGCTTGGTGTTTCGCGAGGATTTGCGGTTGCGAGCCATTTCTCCGCGCTCGCCATTCGCCATTCTGGGCCAGCACGCCGGCTTCGATAAGGATCGTCTGTTCCCGGCGCCCACCACTCATCCCTTGCGCGAGCGCGTGCCGCGGCTGATTCCGGCGGCGGATTCCAAAATGCGCGTGGCCTTCTTCACGGGCTGCTCGTTCCACTACTTCTACCCGGGAGCGGGCCTCGACCTGATCGACGTGTTGACCGAAAACCACGTGGAAGTGGCCGTCCCCAGGGAGCAGCAGTGCTGCGGAATTCCGGCGCTGGTGCACGGCGATGTGGAGACCGCGCGGACGCTGGCGCGGCGGAATATCGACGCCATGGAGCACAGCGGCGCGGAGTACATCGTCACCGGCTGCGGCTCCTGCGGCGGCGCCTGGCAGCATGAGTTCGCACACTTGCTCGGCGACGATCCTGTGTACGGCCCGAAGGCGGCTTACTGGAGCGCGCGCACGTTCGATATTTCCACGCTCCTGACGAGCATCGTCCAATACCGCATTCCGCGGGGGAGGGTGGATGCGGTGGTGACGTACCACGACTCCTGCCACCTGAAAAAGTCGATGCAGGTTTTCCGCGAGCCGCGCGAGATTCTCGGCGCCATCCCCGGTGTGATCTTCAAGGAGATGGCGCGGTCCGATGCCTGCTGTGGAAGCGGCGGGTCGTATGGCCTGACCCACTCCGCGACGTCCGCAAGCATCGCGGAGCGAAAGGCTACCGACGCTGCCGGCACGGGCGCCAGCACCATCGCGACGGGCTGCCCGGCGTGCATGATGCAGCTATTGGACAGCACCCACCGCTTCGGGAGCAGGCAGAGAGTCCGCCATTTCGTCTCGCTGCTGGCCGACGCCTACCGGGCGGAACGGCCGAAGGAAGGAAACCATGTCGAAGGTTAGGAGGCGCGCAAAAATAACTTCGCGGCAAGCGTGGTGGCCTCCCTGCCAAGAGGGTCGAGATGAGTCTCGACCCTTGCAGACAAGAGTGTCTGCGCCACATTGCCGCCGCGGACAATGTGAAGTTATTATGGCGTGGTTCCTTAGAAGCCGCGAAGAAATATCCTGTGCACTCAGACCCAACCGCTTGGTCACGCGCGCGACTCGGCGTGCGCATTTGACAGAGCCGGGCCCAGAGGGCACCCCGTTAGGGAGCGATTGCGCAAGATTCGCGGTGGGCTCGACAAGGTCGGCGCACCCATCGAAGTCAACCATACAGCCGAACCGATCGCCGATCGGCTCGCCGCGGCGGACCGGTAAGTTCGCGTTGCAAAGGGAGGCACAAACTCGATGAACACCTTTCCGCTTCTGCTTGGCGCGCTCTGCGTCTACGCCATCGCCTACCGCTACTACAGCGCGTTCCTGGCGGCCAAGGCGCTGGCGCTCGACGACCGCCGCACCACCCCGGCACACACTTACAAAGACGGCCATAACTATGTCGCGTCGCCTAAGTGGGTGCTCTTCGGCCATCACTTTGCCGCCATCGCCGGGGCGGGTCCGCTGGTGGGGCCCACGCTGGCCGCGCAGTTCGGATTCGCTCCCGGATTCCTGTGGCTGCTGGTGGGCGCGGTGCTGGCCGGATGCGTGCAGGATTTCACCGTTCTGGTGGCCTCCATCCGTCATCGCGGCCGCTCGCTCGCGGAGATCGCGCGCACGGAGATCAGTCCCTTCGCCGGCCTGGTGTCCATGATCGCGGTGCTGTTCATCCTGCTGGTGACGCTGGCGGGTTTGGGAATCGTGGTGGTGAATGCGCTGGCCAACAGTCCCTGGGGCGTTTTCACTATCGGCGCCACCGTCCCCATCGCTCTCATCATGGGGATCTGGATGTTCAAGAGTCACACTGGAAAAATCACCGTCACCGGTCCCAGCATCTTCGGCGTGGTGCTGCTGATCTCAGCGGTGGTGGGCGGCCATTGGTTCGCGCAGACCGGCGCGGCCGGCGCTCTTACTTTCACGCCCCACCAGATCACCTGGCTCATGATGATCTATGGCTTTATCGCCTCGGTCCTGCCGGTGTGGCTGCTGCTCGCACCGCGCGATTACCTTTCCACTTATGTCAAGCTGGGCACCATCGCGATCCTGATAGTTGGAGTCTTCCTGGTTCATCCCGACATCCGCTTTCCGGCGTTCACCCAGTTCACCCACGGCGGCGGGCCCATCATCAAGGGCAAACTCTTTCCGTTCCTATTCGTGACTATCGCTTGCGGCGCCATCTCCGGCTTCCACTCGCTGGTCTCTTCCGGGACCACACCGAAGATGCTCGACAAGGAAACCGATGCGCGCTTCATCGGCTTCGGCGCGATGCTGTGCGAATCGCTGGTGGGCCTGCTGGCGCTGATCGCCGCGACGTCCATGCATCCGGGCGACTATTTCGCCATCAATACGGCGCCCGATGTCTTCGCCAAACTGGGCATGCACACCGTGAATCTGGATATGTTCTCGCGGGAAGTGGGCGAAAAGCTGGCGGGGCGCACGGGTGGCGGCGTTTCTCTGGCCATCGGCATGGCCCAGATCTTCAAGGGGCTGCCGGGCATGGACCGCCTCATGGCGTATTGGTACCACTACGCCATTATGTTCGAAGCGCTCTTCATTCTTACTACGGTCGATGCCGGGACCCGCGTGGCCCGCTACGTTCTGCAGGAACTCGCCGGCCGCGTGCACAAGCCCTTCGCCAATAACGCCTGGCTTCCCGGCAACCTGATCGCGACGCTGGTGGTGGTGTCCGGCTGGGGATATTTGATCTATACGGGAACGATCTCCACTATCTGGCCTTTATTCGGTACCGGCAACCAGTTACTGGCCACCATCGCACTGGCTATTACTACGACGTTTCTCATTAACATGGGCAAGGCTAAGTACGCTGTGTTTACGGCCGTTCCCATGTGCTTCGTCGGAGTAACTACGGTCACGGCCGGAGTACTTTCCATCGAGAATATCTTCTGGCCGTTGACTTCCAAGCCCGGACAGATTGTCACGGGCTACCTGGATTCCACGCTGATGGGCATCTTCATCGTGGGCGTGGTCCTGGTGCTCTTCGACGCCGCGAGGCGTTGGATTGCCGTCCTCAATGGCGCCGAGCCGCCCAAGGAAGCTTTCGGCCCGCCGGTCACGGAAAAGAACGGGATCAAGATGGGTTGTTGTTAGGACGGAAATCGGATTCTGACGGTTGCGGCCCGGTAACACGCACATCGCTTTCCGATCATCGCTTCAACAGCCCGAGGCGCACCAGGTCATCCTCCGTCCACTTGGCTTGGTATTCAAGCATGTCTCTGAGTGTTTTCGGCGGGAACGTGCCTGAGGATTTGTGAAAAGAAACGGTGACCCGCCGGCCGTCAGCGTGCTGGTATCGCTGGTGGCTGCTCCCACCGGTGGAACGGAAATAAAAGCCGTCTCGGATAAGAGTGGCTATGATCTCGCGGGCAGTCGGCTTGCGAAGGTTGCGACGCGTTCGCCGGCGAACACCTCCACGTCCTCTTTCGGATCCACCGGCAGTGCGATCCCATCCTCGCGAAGCTCGTCAATGATCATTTGGACGACCTCTTGGATGTGCTGGAACGCTTCCTCGCGAGTGTCGCCCCACGTTGCCGCGCCATATTGATGGAGGGCCGGGCAATATGCGTGCCACCGATCTTCATCGGGCTCGACAATCGCTTTGAAAGTGTAGGTCTTCATATCGATACCATTAATACTGATTGGAGCGCGTCCCTCTTTCAGTGTAGCGCCCCTGAGCAGAACAGCGAGGACAGCCCTTCGCGCCATCTGTGGAGATCCTATTCGAGATCCCAGGGGCGGAAGCGGTGCTGGTGCTCCACCATGTCGACCCGCTTGCCGCGAAAGCGGACGCCTTCCATCTCCAGCCGCGTACGCTGTTCCAGGCCGGCCTCAAACTTCAGTTTAATTTCGCCGCCCGCGCCCACCACCCGTTGCCACGGCAGCGAGCCGCCGGCAGTACGCAGCAACTGCGCCACCTGGCGATGATACAGCGGATAGCCCGCCGCGGCCGCCACCTGCGAATACGTCGCCACTTTGCCGCGCGGAATCGAACGGATGGTCTTGCGGATCGCGGCGTCGCGCGTGGCGCTCTTGGGGGCGCGTACCAGGCGGCGCGCCGCTTCGCGGGCAGTCAGTTTACGCCTCATTTGCAGTTGGCCATGCCGATTGGCCTGGATGAAAGCATACCACGCCACAGGTGCACGCGGTTGCTGTTGTCCGGAGTCTCCGCTGACGGACATGGTAAACTACAGACGAGGAGTCCATGAGAGCCAGGAGCAGCACTGCAATATTGCCAAAGGCTGTCGCCCCAATGGGCAGGCATCCCGCCGATAGCGCCCGGCGGGCTCTGGCACAGGCATTCCTGCAGCGATCCGTGAAGATGCTGGAGCGTGTGAGTTCCTCCGCATCGGCCGAAACCTTGCAATCCGCCTTGTCTTCTCCGACGGATGTGGGCGGCGTAGCATCCCTGCTATCGGACCTTGCTCCGCTGGCTGTCGATCTGTCCTCCGTGGATCCGTTGGTGGAAGCCATGGCGCAGGGAGCCGCTATCAAACGGGAATTGTTGACCAGCGGCGGGGGAGGCCTTTCTTCCAGTCAGGTGGCGAGCGCTCTGGGCATCACCAGGCAAGCCGTGGACAAACGCCGTGGCCGGCGTGCCCTGTTGGCGGTTCCGAACGGATCCGGCGAGTACGTGTATCCAGCTTGCCAGTTCTCCGCGGACGGCGTCATTCCCGGCATTGAGGATGTGCTTCGGGCATTCCGGATTCGAAGCCCCTGGACCCAACTCTCGGTGCTGCTCGCACCCGCGCCGGCTCTGGCAGGCAAGACGATTGTCGAAGCGCTGAAATCGGGCACGGTCGAAAGGGCCGTCGCCATCGCTGCCTCGTTTGGCGAACAGACAGCTTAAGGCGCGGATGACGCCGGCGCCACCCTTGCCAAAGCGCCTTCCCCTGAGCCGTGTGGGGGCTGGGAGTCGCTGGATGCGAATTCATGCGCGAACCAGGAATGCACTCTGGTTTGGCCCTGCCCGCGGACGCCAGCCGATTCATCGCTTCGACGATCCTGCCGGGCGATTCCGCGTGTGCTATTTCGGAACCACTCTCGAAGTGTGCTTTGCCGAGACGTTCCTCCGGAATCCGCCCGTAAGAATACTGGCGCTCGACGATCTGGCTGCGTGCTCCATCGCTACGGTGGAGGTGGTCCGCGATCTGCGACTCGTGCCGATTCACGGTCCGGGCCCCGCCCGGCTGGGGGTGACGGCCGAACTGGCAAGCGGCAACGACTACGCCATGTCGCAACTTTGGTCGCGTGCCCTGTGGGAGCACAGTGACCAGCCGGACGGTATTCTGTATCGATCGCGCCACGACGATTCAGCCCTCTGCGTTGGCGTGTACCATCGTGCAAAGGATGGTTTGGCAATCGTTCAGCATCACTCCCTTGCCGCGGATCGTCAGCAGATGGCGAGACTCCTGAAGCGGTACGGTGTGGGGCTCACGAACTGAGTCTCATTGCAGTTCGGAGTAGCGGAAACAATCGCTGGTATGGTCGTTGACCATACCGGTGGCCTGCATGAAGGCATAACAAATGGTGGACCCGACAAACTTGAAGCCGCGGCGCCCCAGATCCTTGCTCATGGCGTCGGATTGCGGGGTGCGCGCGGGAGGCGCCTCGCCCGCGCGCCGGCAATTCCGCACCGGCCGGCCATCCACGAATCCCCAGATGTACCGGTCGAAGCTGCCGAATTCTTTCTGCACCTCGAGAAATGCCTGCGCATTGGTGACCGCCGAGGCGATCTTCAGACGATTGCGCACGATCCCCGCATCCGCCAGCAACGCGGCCATCCGGGCAGCGTCATAGCGCGCCACCTTGCGCGGATCGAAGCCGTCGAAAGCTTTCCGATAGGCCGGGCGTTTCTTGAGAATCGTGATCCAGCTCAAACCGGCCTGCGCCCCTTCCAGAATGAGGAACTCGAACAGAAGCCGGTCGTCATGCACCGGCACGCCCCACTCGCTATCGTGGTAGGCCGCCGAGAGTTCGTCGGCCGCCCATCCGCAGCGCCGCTTACTGACAGGGTCCGGCATGTAGCAATTCCTTTTCGAGCTTGAGCGCGTAACAGCCGGCCGTCTTCACGTTTTCGAGCGTCAGCCCGTTCCAGAGCAGGTCGCCCGGAATCCACTCCGCCGGAATGGTCACGCGCATTTCCGTCACCGAGCGGCTGATGAGGATGATCTGGTGAGACTCCGGCATGTACTCGGCTTTCACCCGCGCGGTGACCACCGGATCCCGGCGTGGCACCACGATGCGGGTTTCCACGCGAATGCGATCCTTGCCGCGCACCACCATCACCACCGCGCTCCTGGTGGTATCGGCCTTCTCCAGCGTCTGCATCAAGTGGCGCGCGTTCTCGATAGGCTTACCGTCGAGCGCATCCAGCCGGTCGCCCACCTTGAGCGGCCCGTTGTACTTTTCGGGCAGGAAGGCGACCGTCACGCCGGGGCCGGGATCGGTGGCGCGGTAGCCGAATCCGCCCAGGTCGAGCGCCGAACCGGCATCCCCGGGGATCAGCGTCATAGGCAGCACATCGTTGCGCTCCCCGGCGTCGAACTTGGTCGGCTGGACCCAATAGCAACTGGCGAACGTCGGCGAGTTGGTTTCGCAATCCACCGTCAGCGGGTATTCGGCGCGCACGTGGGCCGCCATCCACTCGAGCACGGCCTGGTTGGTGAGCCCGGTGGAGGTCCGCCATTCGAGGTTGACCCCGTCTAATTTGAGCCTGCTGGCCAGTTCCTGGTCGTTGGCGCCGGCACTGGCCCACAGCACCGGGGTATTGGTGAAGTTGATGGCGAACACGCGATTGGTATCGATGGCGCCTTTGGGTGACCCGCCCAGCGCCACGCCCGCCGTCCAACGGTCGGGGATGCGGGCGATGGCATAGAAGACCAGGGCGGCGGAATTGTTGCGTCCGGCCACGTACACGCGGCTGCGGTCGACGTCGCCGGCTTTGACGGCCTCTTCCACTTTGAGGGCCAGCGCCTGCACGCGCTTGTCGATGTTGGCGTCCGGGTCCAGTGGCGCGGACAC
>Ga0182030_10008305_pt1 | contig 21532 bp, 17 predicted proteins | sample 812S3MmetaG_FD_121299 | JGI IMG/M metagenome (GOLD analysis project Ga0182030, IMG submission 121299) | Permafrost microbial communities from Stordalen Mire, Sweden - 812S3M metaG (Illumina Assembly) | ecosystem: Environmental > Terrestrial > Soil > Wetlands > Permafrost | place: Sweden...
AGGACGTAGACCGAGATGGCGATCCACATTTGTGTCTTCACCGCCGTCGATCGGAACGGCGCCCAGGGGAAGACCGACAAACACAGATTGATCGTCGTTGCGTCAGGAACGTAAACCGTCTCGGCCAAGTCCACGCCGAAGGGTTCGTCGGCATGCAAGCCACGCGCGATGCCGATAAAACGCTCGGCGAAGCTCGCGTGAATGCGCCAGTCGCGCGTCGCGTTGGCATTGGCCAGCGTGTTGCGCGAGACGTTGCTGCGAATCCCCAGGTGGTAAAACTTCGCGGTCTGCGCTCGCAGGCTCGACTCGATATCCCGCAGACTCTCCCGGCACGTCAGCTGCGCGAAGGCCATGCACAGGTACTAATCGAGGCACGAAAAGCTCTTGACATTGTGCTCCGTGGAATAGCGCGCCACGCACCGCCGGAACGTCGTCAGCTGACGATGCCGCATCAACTGCGAGACAACGAGCTGAGCTTGATGCATCGATCGTCTCCGCGGAGGGGACCGCGGACACGGTGCGCGAGGGCAAATCGATGTTCAAATTGAGACCAAGAAATGGTGGCCGCTTCTGTATCATGTTCGATGAACTAAACGCGTCGGTCAGATCGACGTTGGGACACGACTGAATTTCGCCATAGACTTATCAGAACCAGCGTCCACAACGTTGGGACAAACCTGAGTTTTCTGGTCGGACTGCATATTCACAATTTGCTGTTGAATTACGCCTTGCGCCTCGAGCTTATCTATTTCCTCTTGAGTAAACCTTGCCAAGCCCAGAAGAACTTCGTGAGTGTGCTCCCCCAGCGCAGGCGGAACACTGCGAATTGTTGCTGGCGTCGAGCTGAGAAGACTGGGGTATCTGGTAAAGGGTATCTCTACGCCATTTGCATTTGTATGCAGCTCGACAACATGCCGCGCTTTGACTTGGGGATCTGCAAAGGCCTGGTCCACCCGGTTTATCGGCCCCCCCGGAACGCCGCATTCCGACATCCTGCGAACAAGATCGTCCCCGCACCACGATAACAATGCATCACCAATTTTCGCTTCGAGCTCAACTCGATTCAAGGCACGCATTGAGTTCGTTGCATATCGAGGATCAGCAGCCCAATCGGGACGTGCAAGGAGCTGGCAAAACTTGATGAACTGTCCGTCGTTGCCCACCGCGACAATGACCTCTCCGTCCGCAGTCGCAAAGTTTCGGTAGGGCACCACATTCGGATGACCATTGCCCATTGGCCGAGGAGGAACGCCGCCGATGAGGTAGTTCATGCCTTGGTTTGCGAGAACTGCCAAAGCCGTGTCCAGAAGGGCACAGTCAATAGATTGCCCCTCGCCGCTTTGTGTTCTGTGATGAAGCGCCGCAAGGATCGACACTGCGGCGTAGAGGCCGGTAAAAAGATCAATCACCGGAGCCCCCACCTTCGTCGGCCCTGAGCCCGGTTGCCCCGCCGCTGGGCCAGTAATACTCATTAGCCCAGCCATCCCCTGAATCAAGAAGTCATAACCCCCACGATTGGCATATGGGCCGGTCGGACCAAAACCTGTGATCGAGCAGTAAATCAAACCGGGATTTATCGCTCGCAGTGACGCCTCGTCAAGGCCGAACTTTTTTAGTCCGCCAACCTTGAAGTTTTCGACAACAACATCAGCGGTTGAGGCGAGTTTGCGAATTACCGCAGCTCCGTCAGGTTTGGAAAAGTCGATCGCAATGGACTTCTTGTTTCGATTGCAAGCCAGGTAGTAGGCGCTCTGGCGCTCTCCGCCACGACCGTCATCGAACTGCGGCGGTCCCCAAGCGCGAGTATCATCGCCTCTATTCGGTTGTTCCACCTTGATAACCTCCGCACCAAGGTCGCCAAGTATTTGCGTCGCCCAGGGCCCGGCAAGCACTCGACTAAGATCGAGAATTCTTATGCCGGAGAGCGCCCCTTGCGTCTGTTCGCTTTTCACCATATTACAGTCGTGTCCCAACGTTGAACTGACCGACGCGTTTAGTTCATCGAACATGATACAGAAGCGGCCATCATTTCTTGGTCTCGATTTGAATCATCTCCACAAGATCCCGATACGACAGCCGATACGTGATCTATCAACGTCCGTACCACTCGATGATATCCGCGTCGAAGGCGCGACAAAGGTAGATGGGATCACGGGCGATCGGCGTCGTCATTCAGCACCCCGGGCCACAAGATCCGGTGGTTTATATGATGCCCCTGGATGCACTGCGATCGCTCAGTGGAACTTGTATGCCAGATCGATACCTGCGGTGAGGGGGCGATTGACGAGGTAGCGTACATAGGCATCCATCTGAAGGGCGATCTGCGGCTGGGGGTCGAGCAGCGTCTGCTTGTTCGTGAGGTTATTCACGAATAAAGTCGCGGTCCACTGACTCCCACCCACGCCGAAACGCAGGTTGGTGAGCGCGTACGCCGGCAGATGCACCAGGTATTGATTGATGTTCTCGAGCGTGATGGTCTCCCCGTACGGGGCATCCGTCCGTGTGCCGACGTAATCTTCTTCGAGCGTCCCGAGCAGCGCGAGGTCGTCCGTCACCGGATGCTTCCATCGCAGCGTTGCCGAGGACGTGACCTTCGGAATGTCGGGAACCGCATAGCCGCTTGGGAACCCCGTGATGGCACTGCTCTCGGTGAACTTCGAATCGGTGTAACCGACGTTGACCCCGACATCCCACTCCCGGCTCACTAGCGCCCGCAATTCCGCCTCGAAACCTACGACGCGTGCATCACCACCATTGGCGGTGATGCCGTAGCCTGCGAGGCTGGTTGCGACCTGCGGGTTGGTCCAGCGCTCGTAGTAAGCCGAGACATTGGCGATCAGGCGCCGGTCGAGGAACGACGCTTTCTCGCCGATCTCGTAGCTCCACACGGAGTCGGAGGAGAACGTGGCGGGCGCCTGCAGCACGACGTTGTTACTGCAGGCCTGATTGAGGAGCTTCGCCTGCAGAGCGCACTCGTTTGCCACCAGCACGCCATTGGGGTTCGTGGTGGGAGCCACCGGAATCGGTTGGTTCGCGCCACCCAGACGAAAGCCCTTGGCGGCCGAGACATAAACCAGGACGTCCTTGTTGATGCTGTAGCTCAGATCGAACTTCGGATTGGTGCCGCTGGCGCTGCTTGACGCCGCGGTGTTGTACGGGACGGTGTTTCCCACACCGCCGTACACACTGAACGCGCCATACTCTTCGTTCGTCTGGTTAAAGCTGTAGTGGTAATGGCGAACACCCACCGTGCCTTTGAGATCGGGGGTGAACTGCCAGGACGCTTCGCCGAACTCCGAGTTCTGAATGATCACCTGCGGCTGGTAGTCCACGTACAAGTTGGGGCCGCCCAGAATCGGTGTTGCCTGCGGCGCGAGAGCCAAATCGATCCAGTCGGAATACAGGTCCTGGTAGAAGTAGCCGAGGATCCACTGGAAGCGACTGGTGCCGCTCGACGTGAGGCGTAGCTCCTCGCTGATCTGCCGCGTGTAGTCTTCCTCGGTCATACCCGGTCCTTTAGGCGTTGGGCCCGTCGGCCCGATGCCGCCCGGAGGATCGTAAACCGGAATGCCGATGGCGGATTCGATCTCTTCCGTGGCGTCCTGCGACACCAGCGTATTGCGATTCCAGTCGGCCGTGGCGGAGGTGATCGTGAAGCCCTCGAGCTGATATTCGATCTTCAAGCTGCCGAGCGTGAAACGGTCTCGCTGCGTCTCGGTCGTATCGTAAATCTCCCAGTGAGCAAGGACGGCCGGAACAGTGGGGTACGCCGGATTGCCGTTCACGTCGACGGCATCCGGGGCGCCCTGTTGGGTCAATTGCCACATTATCATCGGCGTGATCGAGAGGTTCTCCGTGGGCTTCCAGAGCAGCGACGCGCGAACCGAGTCCACGGTTGTGGTGTTCGCGCCGTCGATTTCCTCCTGAAGCGGCGCCGTATAGAAATTGGCCGGCCGCGTCACCTGTGGAAAGACACCCGAGTCGACGGCGACCGCCCCGTCTTGGATGACGAGGCGCTTGATCCAGCCACTATCCGAACTCTCTGATCCCACGATGCGCAGCGCCGCAGTATCGCCGAGCGGCAGGTTCATCATGCCGTTGAACTTCTGGTTGATGCTGCCGCCGGAACCCGTGTAGGAGGTGACCATCTCACTCGAGGCCGCATAGGTGCCGAGCTCGGGGGCATTGGGCACCACTTTGACGGTGCCGCCCATGGAACTCGAGCCGTACAGCGTGCCCTGCGGACCACGCAGCACCTCCACCCGGTTGAGATCATAGAGGTTCGGGTCGATCTCCACCTTGCCCAGCTGTGCTGAGGCGGGGGCCGACAGCGGCGTCTCGTCCAGGTAGAAGCCCACCATGGACGTGTTACCGCCCGCGGAATTGAGACCGCGCATCTCGAATTCGGTCTGACCCGCGCCGGCGGTACGCATGGAGATGCCAGGGACCGACTGGGCGAGCGAATTGAAGTCCACGAGCCCCCGGTCGGCGATGTCCTCGGCCGACACCGCCGTGATGCTCGCGGCCGTCTCTTGCACGGTGGATGCCCGCTTGGTCGCGGTGACGACCACTTCTTCAAGCTGATCCGCGGGCTCGACCTTCAGTTGCTGCTGCTGGGCGAGCGCGGCACCGGCAAAGTTGGTACCGAGGGCCGCCAGACATGCAGCCACGACCAAAACGCTTCGGGTTCCACGAATCATGCTGCTACTCCCTGTGCCGTAATTGAGCTATTCAGTTGACGCCGGTGTCGAGGTCGGAAGCCCTTTGACTGTGGATTCGATGCTGTCGCCACCTGACCTACACCTATAGGACATTTGCTGGTTTGTATTTTTAGATAACTCATATCCCCTTCTTTGCCTGTGTGCGCCGGCTCTTGATTGTGCGTGGATGGACGCCTTTGGCCGAGAATGGGCGTTTTCAAACAAGCCGTACAGAGAGAAACGTTTCATAGAATGATATGAAAAGCTATCAATGGTGTTCCAATGTTGAACTAACCGACGGGGTTCACCGATCACGTCTTCGCGATGTTTCACCCTTTTGGGTTCGAGTTCGCACCCCGCATCAGCGATCTCTCCGACAAGCGCATTTACGTGCCCGGCAAGCCCGGCGACTGGCCGAATCTCGCGCCAATCATTGGCGGCCCGCCGAACCTCAAGCGGATGGAACAGCAGTTCGACGGGTACATGCGCCTGGTTGTCTCGGTCAAGCATGGCTCCGTGACCGCGTCGCTGATCCTGCGCAAGCTCGCATCCTATCCTCGGCAAAACAGCTTGACCGTGGCGGTCCGCGAGTTCGGCCGTGTCGAGCGAAGGCTGTTCAAGTTGCGCTACATCCGGAATCCGTCAATCCGGCATCGCATCTCGGCCGGGTTGGCCAAAGGAGAGCCGCGCAATGCGCTCGCGCGCGCGATTTTCTTTCATCGCTTGGGCGAAATCCCCGACCGCTCGTACCAGAATCAGCGTATCGGGCCAGCGGCCTCAATCTGGTCATCGCCGCCATCACGATGTGGAATACCGTGTACCTGGAGCGAGCCGCAGCCGGCCTTCGGGAGCACGGAACCGTCGACGAGTCGCTGCTCCGGCACGTCGCGCCGCTGGGCTGGAACCATATCGAATTGACGGGCGACTACAGCTAGCACGCCAACAAGCAGGTCGCCAAGGGCGGCTATCGGCCCCTGCGGCGCCCCAAACCCGTGGCATCAATGATCTCTGCGCCTTAGCGTACGTAAAAGTCCGTTTCTTGAGGTCACCCAAAACAACCGCAGATCGTTTCATTCGATGAAACGTAAATTCATTTACTCGGCGCGTTTGGCAGCGCTTACTCTCAAACACGGGCAGAAAAGGCTTCGATCGGCCGGACAAGGCAAAGACGAGGAGACTTCGGTTTTTTCTTCGGTGACCAACCCCAGTATGCCGACCTAGAACTGAAAGGCACTACCATGCATTCAACCAACCAAGCTGGGGCACCTACTCTGCAAAGCCCTCCGACGAGATCCCTGAATATGTCGACCGGGCCTGTGGAAGTTTCGCACCGTGTCAGACAAGCTCAATCGGCGGCGAGTTTCTCCCCTCATCAAGAGGGGTTTTGGCAGGTTCACGACGATACCGTCGCATTGCTGGGAAAGACCCTCAAAACGTCAGATCGGGTTTTCATGATGCACGGCTCGATCAGGGCCGGGCTGGATATGGCGCTGGGCAACATCATCCGCCAGGGAACCCGCGTCCTTTGCCTCCAGAATGGCTACTGGGGCAAGATGATTGGTGCCTGGGCCGAAGCCCGTGGCGCGAAGGTAACAAGGCTGTCCTTCGACGGCTTGGCACCAGTTGATCCCGAGACGGTCCGCGGCGCCTTGCAAAAAGGCCGATACGACATCGTCACGATGACCCACGTAGAGACCAACGCGGGCGTGCTCAACCCTGCTGCCGAAATCGGTCAACTCGTAAGCGAGACAGAGGCGCTGTTCTTGCTGGATACCGCTTGCTCGGTCGGTGCCATCGAGGTCCAGACCGACAAGTGGAACATTGATGTGTCCTCCTCAGGTTCGCATAAATGTCTGGGTGCCATACCTGGTCTATCGGTCGTAACTTTCAGTGAGAAGGCCTGGCGCTACATCGAGAAGCTGTCGCCGCAGGCAGGCTATTACGATGCCAAGACTTGGTGGCGTCAAACTATGGATCGCAACTTCGAGGTTAATTTCACCCCGCCCGTCGGCCTAGTGATGGCGCTCCGGGAGTCATTGCGTGAGATCAACGAATGGGGCGTCGAAGACTTTTGGCAACTGCACAAGGTGGTCGCCGATGAAGTCATCTCCCGATTTGCTGAGATGGGAATCCATCACATTATGACAAAGGGTCCGGCGGCCAACCAACTGGAAGCCTACTCGGACACCGTCATGGCGATGACGTTGCCAGGATCTATGGAGATTGAGCCCTTCCGGCTTAAGTTGCTCGATACCTATGGGATCTTTGTCGCGGGCAATATTGCCGAACTCAGTGGAACCTCTTTCCGGATGGGCTTGATGTCATTCCCGCAACTAGATCGCGTCAACCTCTACGGCACACTGAGCTGTATGGAGGAAATCATCCGACAGGGATGACTTGCTGCTTTGCCTTAGACCGCAGCCATCAGAAGGAAGGGCATATGAGTGTAACCGGACGGATTGGCTTTATTGGCCTGGGTATGATGGGCGGGCCAATGGCGACCAATATTGCCAAGGCAGGTCTTCCTACAATGGTGCTTGATCATCGGCCGGAAGCGTGCGCGCCAGCCGTTGCGAATGGTGCCATCCAAGCGGACTCGTTAGCGGATATTGTTCAAGGATGTGAGGTCATTTCTCTATGCGTAGTCGATGATGCGCAGGTCCTCAATCTGGTGCTCGGAGAGACGGGAATATTGGCGACTGCGAGCTCGCCGAAGATTCTGATCGTGCACAGTACGATCAAGCCACAGACGGCCGATAAATTAGCTGAAGCTTGTGGCGAAAAAGGATGGCAGGTTCTGGATGCGCCTATCAGTGGAGGCGATAAGGGTGCTGCGGATGCCACGCTGACTGTGATGGTCGGAGGCAGCCGAGAGACCTTTGAACGATGCATGCCGATCTTTCAGGCGGTAGGCAAGAACGTGTTTCATATCTCGGAGCGTGTAGGTTCGGGAGCGATCATGAAGCTCTGCAACAATATCATGGCGATGATCAACTGTCTGGCCACACTGGAAGCCGTGCAGTTGGGAGGGCTCTACGATATTCCGGAACAAAAGATCATTGATGTGACCTCCGTCAGCACAGGCCGCTCCTGGTGGACGGAGAACTGGGGTTTCGCCGACAAGTTGCTCACAGGCCATAACCTCCGCGGGCGGGACGCTCGCAAATTCATGGTCAAGGATCTGTGGGACGCTGTCGACGCCGCCGAATCGAAGGGCGAAACACTTGTCTTCTGCGGGACGAATGCGTTGCTCGGCATGGATCTATTGCGGACTCGCCAGAGTGCGTTATCGGACAAAGTCCGAGATGCCAATTGCAGCTAATTTTCGTTGCGTACTGCAATCCGGGACTGTCCATATTTCCGTGTGACCGGGCCATACTTCCCCTGGGAGGGACGTTATGGCGATCAGCAAAGAGATTGTGGACGAGCTGCTGAAGGACGTCGATCCGAAGGCAGTGTTTTCGTCTGAAGGGCTGATGGCGGAGCTCAAGAAGGCGCTGGCCGAGCGTATGCTGAACGCGGAGATGGACCAGCATCTCGAGTCCGAAGCGGCCGCGGGACCTGACGGGGCGCCGACGGGTAACCACCGCAACGGCTACAGCGAGAAGACGGTCCTGACGGACAACAGCCAGATCGAGCTGGAGGTTCCGCGCGACCGACGCGGCGCGTTCGAGCCGCAGCTGATTGCCAAGTATCAGCGCCGCTTCCCGGGCTTCGACGACAAGATCATCTCGATGTACGCGCGCGGCATAAGTGTCCGGGAGATCCAGGGCCACCTGCGCGACCTTTACGGCATTGAGGCCTCGCCGCAGCTGATATCGACGGTGACCGATGCTGTGCTCGAGGAGGTCGACCGATGGCAGTGCCGAGGGGTGGCTTCGGGTCTTAGGACAGATTTTCTCTTCGGCTAAGTGGATCTGCCAGCCCTGCTGGTGATGATTTCTTCGTCCTTGCTCTTCGTTAATCGTCTTCGGCATCCGCGGTCGCACGATATTGATTATTAATAAACCTCTGCGTTTCACTAATTGAAATACAGCGTCATACTGTGGCTTGCCGCATAACTTGGAGGCGGGAATGGCATCGTACAAACCGGTCGAAGCGGTATTGAGAGGGATAGAAGTGCTTCGTGTTCTCAACCGAACGAATCCCGCCACGGTTCGGACCATTCACTGGGAGACGGGCATCGACAAATCGACGATCATTCGCATGGTGGAGACTTTGATTCATGCCGGCTACGTCACTCGCGACCCAGTGACGCGGACCTACAGCGTGACTGGTCGCGTGCTCCAGTTGAGCACCGGATTCCTTCGGTACGACATAGCAACAGAGGCTTGCGCGGAAATCTTGGCGAAGCTTCGTGAAGCGCAGGGTTGGCCGTCTGACTTCGTGATCCGTGATCACGACGCTATGATCTTGGTCCAAACGTCCCGGGGGTCCGGACCGTTCAACTTCAATCGCAACTCCGGCTTTCTAGCGCCAATGTTGACTACATCTGTCGGCAAAGCTTACCTTGCATTTTGTCGACCCGAGGAAACTGACGCGATATTGAGGCGATTGACAGAGACGACCCCTAAGATGCCCAGTAGGGAAAGTATTTTGAGGAGCCTTGTGGCGATTCGAAAGGCTGGATATGCCATTATGGACGAGGGATACAGCCAGCACGAATATAAAGGGAGGTTTTGGGCGATGGCGGTTCCTGTACAACAGGACGGTCATACCTACGGGGCACTGAATATGATGTTCCTCAAGCAAGCCGTGACGCACAAGGCGGCCGTTGAAATCCATCTCGGCCCACTGCAAGCCACAGCTGCCAAAATTGCAGACGCCTTGAGCAAGGCCAAGATCTAGTCCACGAGGTCGAGTCCTGGCGCATGCAGCCGGTGGTCGGCGCAGTCATGACGCTGCGCGGGCTCGACCTCGTCGCCGCGACCACGGTCGTCGCCGAACTGGGCGACCTTTGGCGCTTCGCCTGGCTGCGCGAGTTGATGGGGTACCTCGGTCTCGTACCGTCCGAGCAGACCACCGGCTCGAAGCGCAGGCTCGGCGCGATCACCAAGACCGGCAACGGTCACGTGCGTCGGGTGCTGGTCGAGGCGATCTGGAACTACCGCTTCCCCGCCCGCGTGAGCCGTGCGCTGCAGGTTCGGCAGGAGCGTCAGCCCGCGGTGATCCGTGAGATCGCCTGGCGCGCTCAGCTGCCACCTCTGTCACCGCTACCACCGGCTCAAGGCGCGCGGCCTGCAGCACAATAAGATCTGCGCCGCCATCGCCCGCGAGCTCACTGGCTTTATCTGGGACATCGGCCGCCGCGTCGGCCCGAACTCCTGAGTCGGCAACGCAGTCAGCGACGGAGCACCACAATTACGTAACCGTACTCACCCCGGATGGGGAACGCGATGCGCGGACACGGTGAAGGGAAACCTCGGCGCGACCATGTGGGCATCCATCGCGATGATCCCCGAAACTAGAGCGAGGCAGCCCTGCGACGGACCGATCTAATATGGTAACCAACCCTCGGATATCAGTGTGATCCATCGTCGCTATAAGCTCCGCGCATCGCGTTCCCCATCCGGTGCAAACCAGATCAGAGAACTACGAACATGCGCGACACCGCGAGAGGTACACTCGTTGTCGTGCCAGTTGGCACGAGCGGGCCATATCAGTTGCGTCATAGATCAACTTGGAAATTCGGCGTTCGCTTTTCGAGCATTGCCAACACAGCTTCTTCGTGATCGGGAGTTTCATGAGCAAGAGCTTGAAAAGCCGATGACAATTCCAGCGTTTGATCCAGTGACAGTCGATGGGCCTGCCGCAGAAGCTGCTTTGTCATCCGAACGGCATGTCGAGGATTAGACGCAATTCGACCAGCAATCCTCTGTGCCTCTGGCAAAAGGGCATCATGCGGCACGACTCGAGATACGAGGCCGATTGCCAGCCCCTCGGCCGCGTCGATAGTATCGCCGGTTAATGCGAGCTCCGATGCTTTGGCAAAGCCAACAATACGCGGAAGCAACCAGGCGCCGCCATCTCCAGGGATAATGCCGAGCTTGACAAAACTTTCAGCGAATTTCGCTGCGTCCGATGCGATACGGATATCGCACATGAGAGCCAGGTCCAGCCCGGCTCCGATCGCGGGTCCATTGATCGCTGCAATCACCGGTACTTCCAGCTTTTCGAAAGCTAGCGGCAATCGCTGGATGCCGGATTTGTAGTTCAGACGCGTCTGGGCGGGAACATTGTCTTGATAACCTACACCTTTGCCAAACTTCTTGATATTGCCGCCAGACGAGAAGCTTGATCCTTCGCCCGTCAGGATAATGACCCGAACCGAGGGATTGCCCTCTGCCTCGGCAATTGCACCGAGAAGCGCGTCGATCATCGCAACTTCGGAAATCGCATTTCGGGTGGACGGATCGTTAAGCCGCAGGAGGAGGACGCCGCTCTCGACATCCCCACGGATGATCATATTCATTCTCTATTACCTCAGTCCTAGGCCACGGGCGATGATGCCACGCAGAATTTCTCGGGTGCCTCCCCGCAATGAAAAGCTGGGTGCCGCGAGGAGCGTTCTAGCGAAAGTCGCCGCAAACGAATCCGTCGCCGACAGGCTGCCCTCAACCTTCACGAGGGTCCTCGCAATTTCAGGTATTTCCTGCTCAAGAATGGCGCCCAGGTCTTTCACAATTGTCGCCTGGAGAGTGGGGCTTTCACCGCGCTGGAGCATCCCTGCGACTGACTGGGACATATGGCGCAGCACCATCAGATGCGCGAGAAGGCGCCCGATCGCTTGCCGCGCCTGCCGATCTGGCGCATCGGACAGGACCAGAACCAGCTCGTTAAGTAAGGCAAAGGACGATAGGAAGCGCTCGGGGCCCGAACGCTCGAACGCTAGCTCTCCCATAACTTGTTTCCAGCCGTCGCCTTCGTTCCCGAGAAGTGCGGTAGGCGGGAGAAGAACATTTTCAAACCTGACCTCGTTGAAATCGTGCTCGCCGACGAGATCTATAATTGGCCTGACCTCGATCCCTTGCGTTCTCATGTCGACCAGGAATTGGCTCATTCCGCCATGACGCTCGTCAGATTTATCAGTGCGTGCCAGTAACGTCATATAGTGGGCGTTGTGGGCATTGGTGGTCCAAAGCTTGGTGCCATGGACGACGTAACCGTCGTCGGTTCTGGTCGCACGCGTTTGTACCGCCGCGAGGTCAGATCCGCTGTTTGGCTCTGACATGCCTATGCAGAAGTAGCATTCTCCGACAGCTATTTTGGGGAGGATTTCGAGTCTCTGTTCTTCAGTTCCATAGTAAAGGAGCAGCGGAGCACTCTGCCGATCCGCAACCCAATGCGCGCCTACAGGAGCGCCGGCAGCGAGAAGTTCCTCCGCAACCACATAGCGCTCCAACGCGGTTCGCTCCTGACCGCCATACTTCTTAGGGAGCGTCATCCCCAGCCAGCCGCGCTTACCGAGGCTCCGTGAGAACTCAGGATCCGCGCTTATCCAGGAACGCGCTCTTTGCGGGCTGGAGAAATCGCTTCCCAGAGCGCTGTCAATGTGAGCGCGAACTTGCCTTCGCAGTTCACCGAACTCTTTAAGTGATGGCGCTGGATCGAAACTAATCGACATGGACGGGCCTTCTCAAGTCAGGAACTGCCAAGGGGATGGTGTCTTCATTGAGAACATCTGATCCGCCAGCACTTCGGACCAGAATGCCTCGTTTCCGTACTCGTCACGCCACGACCAGAGCTGCTTTGTTAGATTGTGCAAGCGATACTCTTCGGTGTAGCCAATGGCACCGTGCACTTGATGGGCGATTGAAGCGCAAATTCCCGCGGCTTCGCCCACTCGGACCTTCGCCGAAGCTACGATCGTCTTGAACCGGTCTTCGTCGCTCATGACGAGTGGGAACGCAATTGCAGCCATGTCGGCGGCAGCTACGCTTGCCGCAACCTGCGATGCCATCACCGCAAGTTGGTGCTGGATTACTTGGTTGCGTCCGATCGGCCTGCCGAACTGAACACGGTCGTTTGCGTAGTCCACCGAGAGTTTCAGTGCTGCTTCGGCGGAACCAGCCATGCCGACAACACGCAACATCGCACAAAGCGCTAGATAACTATCAAAAAGGCGTGGTGCCGCCTCGGTTTGAAAGTTGTCCGCGGACCATGCAAGTTCGATATCGTCTCGAGCCTCACCTGCGAAATTCATTCCTTGGGCCACAATTCTGGGGGACTCGAAACTGCCGATCCGGCCGTCGCGCGCGACGACAACAACAGCGCCAGCTACTCTCGCCCACGGCACACGCGTCGCGACGACGGATCGGCAGTTCTCGCTCGGGAGGGCATCCACCAGCGCAACTGTCGTCACGCCGTTTGCGATTGGAAGCCCGGCATCGGCAAGCAACCAGTTGGCCAGCATCGTCTCCGCTAACGGCAGGCGGGACGTGTGTTTCGCTGAAACGCGCAAAATTGACGTTGCATCGTTCGCAGACAAGCCAAACCCTCCAGCTTCCTCGGCCAACAATGCACGCGTGAAACCGGAAGCCTCTACCGCGGCCCAATGCTCAACATCGAACACGTGTCGTGAGCGAATGTTTGTGTTTCGCGCAAAGATCTTCTCGGCGGCATCCAAGATCATACTAGACATAATTCAAAGGGGGCTCAAATTGCCCCACCTCCCTCGGCCGCGTCTTCGCCACATCAGCGTACCGCGCCGGGTCCATCACGGTTGGAGTTTTCAACTATTGCAAGCGACGGGACCTCGACAGGCCGGGGCTGCGACTACTAGCCCGCTGCTGCGATTAACCTGTCGATTACGGTTCACCCACCAAGAGATACCTCAGCCGCCAAGGAAAGCAGCTTCAAAGTGTTTCACTCTATGAAATACAATTTCATTGAAATGCTTGGCCGCCTCTGTAGCTTGGCGTGGATGCGTCGCGGGCGTCAGCAGCATTATTAGTGGAAAAATTTGTGGCACATCGATTTGACTAGCTCCGTCGTAATTACTAATGTGGTTCGAACGGCCATTGGAAACTTCGGCGGTTCCTTGGCGAGCCTCTCCCCCTGCGACCTCGGCACATTGGTCGCCACGGAGGCGTTTCGTCGTGTCCTTGGAGCCGTAAGATGTCGGACAAGGCGCTTTTGACCACTTTGTTCAAAGGGGACTCAAAATTGAAAGGGGACTCAAAGAGGTCTGACGTTTTCCTCAATTTGATCGACGGCGCCTGGACGGCAGGCGCTGCAACAATTGAGAACCGAAATCCATCGGATACATCCGATCTTATTGGCCATTTTGTCAGCGCGTCGGCCGAAGATGTAACGCGGGCAGCGTCCGCTGCCGAAGCGGCCTCGAATCGCTGGTTCGCGGACGGGCCGCAGCCTCGAGCAGATCTGCTTGGGCGCATCGCCGACATGATCGATGCTCGCGCGACTGAGATCGGAACAATGCTTGCCCGTGAAGAAGGCAAGGTGATCAATGAGGCCATCGCTGAAACGAAGCGGGCCGCGCAGACCTTCCGATTTTACGCCGGTGAGGCCCTACGAATACCCGGCGAAGCGCTCGCTTCAGTGCGCCCTGGCGTGGATGTAGAAATCCTCCGCGAACCAGTGGGCGTTGTCGGGCTGATCACCCCTTGGAACTTTCCAATCGCCATCCCGGCTTGGAAGATCGCTCCCGCTCTCGCATATGGCAATACCGTCGTCTTCAAGCCCGCGGACCTAACGCCGGGAACGGCTCACTTGCTCGCAGAAATCATCCATGAAGCAGGCGCGCCTCCAGGCGTGTTCAACCTCGTCATGGGCAGCGGAAGAGTGGTTGGAAATGCAATAGTCGAAGACCCTCTCATCAACGCAATCTCTTTCACCGGCTCCGTGCCGACCGGCCACGAGATCGGCCGATCAGCGATAGCGAGAATGAAAAAAATACAGCTGGAAATGGGTGGCAAGAATCCGATGGTCGTCATGGACGATGCGGATATTTCTCTCGCTGTATCTGTCTGCCTCAATGGCGCGTTTTTTTCGACTGGGCAGCGGTGTACGGCCTCCTCGCGATTTATCGTTCAGTCGGGTATTCATGATGTTTTCGTGAAGGAATTGGGGCGCCAGATGCAGGATCTGCGCGTCGGTCACGCACTTGACTCCTCCAGCCAGATCGGTCCGGTAGCTTCAGCATCGCAATTAGAGAGTAACCTCGGATATGTCGCGCTGGCTAAAGACGAGGGTTGCGACGTTGTCGGTGGGCAACGCGTGGATGCGGCGACAGACGGATTTTTTCAGGCGCCTGCACTGTTTGTAAATGCCTCGTCCGAGATGCGCGTTTCTCAGGAAGAGATTTTCGGGCCATGCGCGTCGATCATTAGGGTTGAAACCCTGGACGAGGCAATTCATGTTGCAAACGATACGACTTTTGGCTTGTCGTCGGGTATCTGCACCACCTCACTCCGCAATGCTCGTGAGTTCAAACATCGTTCACGCGCAGGTGTCGTAGCAACCAATCTGCCTACTGCCGGCCTGGACTATCATGTGCCGTTCGGCGGAACCAAGGGATCAAGCTTTGGCTCCCGCGAGCAAGGTAGGTTTGCAGTTGAATTCTACACGACGGTGAAAACGAGCTACTCGTTTGCCGGATAACGGGTTTCCAAGACATCAGGGCGATCGCCAAAAGAGCAATCCCATCACTAATCAGTTAGGTCAGCCGATGAGAATTCGGATGGACGGATGAAAATGTCAACTCCCCGTACAGGTGGTCAAATCCTCGTCGACCACCTGGTTTCCGAGGGCGTCGATCGGGTCTTCTGCGTGCCAGGTGAAAGTTACCTCGCGGTGCTGGATGCTCTGTATGACACGGGGATCGAAATTGTGGTCTGCCGCCAAGAAGGTGGTGCCGCCATGATGGCTGAAGCCTACGGAAAACTGACGGGCAAACCGGGTGTATGCTTCGTAACGCGGGGTCCTGGCGCAACCAATGCCTCCGCCGGAATTCATATTGCACAACAAGATGCTACGCCCATGCTCCTGTTCGTCGGTCAGGTGGAGCGCGGGTTTATCGGCAGGGAGGCCTTTCAGGAGGTGGACTACCGAGCTGCTTTTTCCCCTCTTGCGAAGTGGGCTACAGAGATCGAAGAAACCAAACGTATTGGCGAAATAGTCTCGCGGGCTTTTCATACAGCGCGTTCCGGGCGCCCTGGCCCAGTCGTCGTTGCACTTCCTGAAGACGTTCTGACTGAGGCTTCCGACGTGCCTGCGGTACCTCCGGCATCGGAGGCGATAGCATGGCCTGCGCCGAGGCAGATCGAACGCCTGTCGGCACTTCTCGCGGCCTCCAAACGTCCTGTGGCGATCTTGGGTGGAAGCCGTTGGTCTGCGAGCGCGGTGAAGCATTTCACTAAGTTTGCAGAGGGCTTCGACCTTCCCGTTGCTGTCACTCTCAGGCGCCAGATGTTGTTTAGCTCAGACCACAACAATTTTGTGGGCGATATCGGCGTAGGACCAAATCCGGCCTTGCTCGAGCTCATTGCAAAGTCCGACTTGATCCTGCTGGTAGGCGATCGGCTGTCGGAAATGCCCAGCCAGTCCTACACCCTTATAACCCCAAACGACACTCGCAAGCTTGTCCACGTTTTCCCAGATGCGGATGAGCTTGGACGTTTCTATCGCCCAACCCTGCCGATTGCGTGTAGTCCCGCCGAGTTTGCTGAAGCCATAAGTGAGCTTCGGCCAAGCGCCGACGTGGTCTGGTCTCACATTACCAAGGACGCGCGCGACGCCTATCTGGCCTACAGCGATCCAACCAACATCAAGATCCCGGGTCAGCTTCAGATGGGCGAAGTCATGCAATTCCTGCGTGACCGTCTACCAGCGAGCGCCATAATTTGTAACGGAGCAGGTAATTATACGGCCTGGGTCCACAGGTTTTACCGATTTCGCGAATTCGGCACACAGCTTGCGCCCACTTCAGGGTCAATGGGGTACGGCGTGCCTGCTGCCGTTTCGGCAAAAATTACAAACCCCGATCGCATGGTTATAGCGTTCGCAGGTGACGGATGCTTTCTGATGCATGGTCAGGAATTCGCCACAGCCGTTCAGTACAATGCCCCCGTCATCGTTATCCTCGTTGACAACGCCATGTACGGCACGATCCGGATGCATCAAGAGCGAGATTACCCAGGGCGGGTAACTGGAACTGAACTCAAGAATCCGGATTTTGCTGCCTACGCGCGAGCTTTTGGCGGTCACGGTGAAACCGTCCGGTCCACAAGCGAATTTGCGAAAGCTTTCGAGCGCGCGGCGGCCTCGGGAATACCTTCGATCTTGCATTGCATCATTGATCCCGAGGCGATCACGCCTACGATGACACTCGGCCAGATCAGGGATCATGCCCGGGCTGCGGCGAACTCGGGATAGAGCGATAGCCGTATGAGGGGAGCGAGATGAAGTTCAGATCGTGGCTGGCGCATCATGATCGTCTTCGATGTGAACCTCATAGCAGCGACCGAGCGGCGTGCGAAGGGATTTTCGACCTCGCGTGGCGCTGATCCAAGCCGACTCCCTCGATGAAGAAGTTACCGGGGACCGGACTTGGTTTGGCGATCGGGATGGGTATCTCGTCGCCAAAATCTATGACCTCTGGGCACAGCGCCAGCCGGAGCTGGCCGCCAAGGCGTGGAACAGCTGGTACTGCAAGGCACACTACGCAGCGGCATCGAGCCTCTCAGGCGGTTCGCCAAAGCTCTGCGCCTCTACCTGCCCGGCATCCTCGCCCACTGCCGATACCCGCTCGGCACTAACGTCATCGAGGGCATCAACAACAAGATCAAGGTCATCAAACGCATGGCCTACGGCTTCCGCGATGACGCCTACTTCTTCTTCAAGATCCGGGCGGCCTTCCCCGGAGTTGGGTGAAGAACCAGATCTATTGAGCAAAACAACCGCAGATCGTTCCATTAGATGAAACGCAAATTCATTTACTCGGCGCGTATGGCAGCGCTAAATCTCAAGCATGGGCAGCAAAGGCTTCGATCGGCCGGACAAGTCAAAGACGAAGAAACTTCGGTTCTTTCTTCGGTTGCCAACGCCAGTATGCCGACCTAGAACCGAAAGGCACAAACATGCATTCAACCAACCAAGCTGGTGCAACTACTCTGCTAAGCCCTCCGACGAGATCCCTGAATATGTCGACCGGGCCTATGGAAGTCTCGCCCCGTGTCAGGCTAGCTCAGTCGGTGGGGAGCCGATGGTACTCATGTGAAAAGATCCAAAACGATTGGCATGCATCATCTGTTAGGCAGCGAATTGTGGACCATATAACCAAGGGTTGACCTTATATCCGGCATCGGGTCGGGGAACATCCATATCAGAGGGAGAACATAAAGATGGCGTTCAGGGGATTTTTGACCGCAGCGAGCGTCGTCGCGCTGGCATCAGCATCGGCATCTGCATCGGACGCCACCCAAGCGCCCGCCCCCCAAGCCACCAACGACATCCCCGCTTCCTATGCCGAGCCCACGGAAGGATATGACTATGTGAAGCGCGTCGCCGAGGTACCGATGCGCGACGGGGTGAAGCTGCACACGGTCATCGTCGTGCCGAAAGGCGCGAAGAGCGCGCCGATCCTGCTCACCCGCACGCCCTATAACGCCGACAAGCGCGCGGCCCGCATCGCCTCCGGATCGATGCTCGCCATCCTCCCGCAAGGCGACGACGTCTTCGTCGGCGCCGGTTATATCCGCGTGTTTCAGGACATTCGCGGCAAAAATGGCTCGGAAGGCCCGTACGAGATGATCCGCCCAGTGCGCGGCCCGCTCAACCCAACCGACACCGATGAAGCCACCGATGCATATGACACGATCGACTGGCTCGTGAAGAACGTTCCCGAGACCAACGGCAAGGTCGGCATGATCGGCTCCTCCTACGAAGGCTTCACCGTCGTCATGGCGCTGCTGGATCCGCATCCGGCACTGAAGGTCGCCGCGCCCGAAAGCCCGAATGTCGATGTCTGGATGGGAGACGATTTCTTCCACTACGGCGCCTATCGTCAGGTGCTGGACGGCTACTACGTCTGGCAGGAATCCAGCCGCAAGGACGGCGATTTGATCGTCACGTCCAACGCCGACGATTATGACGCCTATCTGCGCGCGGGATCGGCGGGCGATTTCGGCCGGCTCCACCGGCTCGATCAGTTCGGCATGTGGCGGCGCGTGCTGGAGCACACGACGTACGACGCCTACTGGCAGGGCCAGGCGCTGGACAAGCTCGTCGCCGCGAAGCCCTCGACCGTCCCCACCATGTGGCTGCAGGGCCTGTGGGACCAGGAGGACATGTATGGCGCGATCCGTTCGTGGGAGGCGCTGAAGGCTGCCGGGCACGAGGCGAACAACTATCTCGTCATGGGTCCTTGGCGGCACAGCCAGGTCAATATTGACGGCTTCAGCCTCGGCCCGCTCAAGTGGGACGGCGACACCGCGCTCCAGTTCCGCCGCGACGTGCTGCTGCCCTTCTTCAACCAATATCTGAAGGCCGGAGCGCCGAAGGCTGATACGCCGAAGGTTTTCATCTACAATAGCGGCGAGAACCATTGGGATAAATTGCCAAGCTGGCCGCTCGCCTGCCAGAGCGGCTGCCCGGCGCCTTTGAAGCCTCTCTACCTGAACGCCAACAAGAGCTTGTCCTTGACCGCCCCGACCGCGAAGGGCGGCGACAGCTACGTCTCCGATCCCGACAAGCCGATCCCGTTCGTGCCGCGCCCGGTGAAGATGTCGAGTGGCGATCAGTGGGAGCCCTGGCTCGTTTCTGACCAGCGCAATGCCGCCAGTCGGCCCGACGTGCTCGTCTATACCACCGACCGGCTGACCGCGCCCGTCCGCATCTCGGGCGCCGCGATCGCCGATCTGTTCGCATCCACGACCGGCACCGATGCCGATTGGGTCGTCAAGCTGATCGACGTATATCCGGACGAAGTCCCCGGCCAGCCTGAAATGGGCGGCTATCAGCTGCCAGTGGCGCTCGACATCTTCCGCGGTCGCTACCGTGAGAGCTTCGAGAAGCCGAAGCCGATCCCGGCCAACAAGGTGCAGGAATATCAATTCCGCCTGCCGACAACCAATCACGTCTTCCAGTCGGGCCACCGGATCATGGTCCAGATCCAGTCGACCCTCTTCCCCCTCTACGACCGCAACCCGCAGACCTACGTGCCCAACATCTTCAACGCCAAGCCCCAAGACTATAAAGCGCAGACGATGACGATCAGCCACGCCCCGGGCGCGGCGAGCGCCGTGTGGCTACCGCTGGTGGAGGCGAGGTAAGAGGCGCACGAAGATCGGCCGCGACGATCGCACTCGAAGAAAACAGGTCGGTCAAATGCGCCTCCTACGCAGCGCAATGTAACCGGTAACTACGCAGCATTCTGGTTCAGCACGGGAAGTTGTGCAGATCGGAGCGCAGGGGATTATCGGCGAACAGTGTCTTCCAGCGCCGCGGTGTGAGTTCGTCTACGCGACTGGCGGGATAGTCGGCGACGCGCTGCAGGACGTCGACGAGGTAATTGTACGGATCGATGCCCTGCAAGCGGCAGGCGACGATGAGGCTCTGCACGATGCCGACGTGCTTGGCGCCAACCTCGGTCGAGCAGAATAGCCAGTTCTTCATGCCGTATTGTTCGAAAACTCGAATTGGAGAAAAAAATTAGGCGGCGGCTCGTTCGTAGTATCGCAGGATGCCTCCGAGACGGGATCGACAATCGATTGGTTGCGTTTTGGAACACCGAACCGGGGTCGATACAATCAGATTGTTGTCCAGGCCCTGATGGTTTCGCTCCAAATGGTAGTGCTCCATATATTAGCGCAAGGCGCGGCGGAGCATGAATGTGCCAATCGGTATCAACTTCGATAAGCATTCACTCTTAACCGATCTGATATATCTTTCCGCGTACGCGTTCAAATTCGGCGAACGCGGCGGTAGTCGAATCACCTCAAGTCCTTCTCGGACGAGGAAAGTACGGAATGCGCGCGTGTACTTCGTATCGCGATCGACGATCAAGTACTCCTTGCCGTGCAGCACTCCGAATTCGCCCTCGAGCGCGCCTCTCGCGACTTGCAACATCCACCCCTCGTCGGGGTTCGTCGTGATTCCACAGGTAGCAACCCTTCGCGTGCTCGACCGTTGGAACGCCCGACGTTCCACCGCGGTGCCGCCGGGGCTGATCGGGCGCATCGCCCCGACGCGCACGGAGGGTATCAACTTGCGGGGCGTATTCACCTTCCCGATCGAGCAATACCAGGCCCAGCTACTACCGTCACTTCCGGCAGCAAAATCACGCGCTTTTGGAGGCTAAATGGCTCATCGGAACGCCGAAAAACGCCACTTTTGCAGCGACCAGAATGGCCATTGTATTCAGCAGGTTACCGATGCGTCCGGCATTTTCGCCCACGTTCTCAAGAACAAAGTACCGGCACTTTTGGCACGGAAATCAAGGCGACCCCTATTCGCCGTGATGTGTCGTGGTGCCGGCAAGGCGACGCGCGATAACCTCAAGGAACTGATTGCGCACTATGAGTGGCTTCGATTCCTGCCAGATCCGGCCCCGATGCTGACGTCAATATCGGAGGCCAAGATAGGCCAGTGGGCCAACGAGGCGCAGCGATTGAAGGCTCGGGAGCTGCGGGAATATGTGGCACCACGTCGATATACTCTGGTACTGGCGGCGCTTCGCGATGCGCGCGGGCGTGTGCTGGATGACATGACCGCCATGCTGTTGAAGTTCTCCAAAAAGGTGGTGTGGATCAGTCAGCAGCGTCTGTCCGAAAGTCACATCGAGGAGTCGACGGAGACCGGTACGCTGATCG
>Ga0182030_10008306_pt1 | contig 21532 bp, 21 predicted proteins | sample 812S3MmetaG_FD_121299 | JGI IMG/M metagenome (GOLD analysis project Ga0182030, IMG submission 121299) | Permafrost microbial communities from Stordalen Mire, Sweden - 812S3M metaG (Illumina Assembly) | ecosystem: Environmental > Terrestrial > Soil > Wetlands > Permafrost | place: Sweden...
ACGGTGAAGACGTTGATCAGCGTGATAATTTTGGCGTTAGGAGAGATCGTTGTCATAGACGGATTCCGACGTTGTGATGACCGCGATGGTAAACATTTTCCGACGTCCGCACACACAACGTGCCTTGCGATTCGACCGGCTCCTTTTTTTGGCAGCCGAATGCGCCAGTTCGTAGCGCAGGGGCTTGGTTGACCTCAAGCCTCTGATGAGCCCACGTAAACACTCGCCAGTCCTTGTTTTTAAGCTATTCGCCTGATGTTGCATAAGCGCTCGCCGCTGAATGGCAGCGGGAATTCGGAACTTATTGTCGCTGCTACCATGCTTTAATGGCGCATCGTCCCAGCGGTCGCACCCGGAGCCGCTGATCGAGGCGCTGGTGATCTGGTGCTGGGCGATTGACGCGAGCGACTTAAACCATTCAAGCCATCGAATATTTGCTGGAGACTGCGACCGAACATCACCGCGCCGGCAAATTCGCCGAGGCGCGCCGCTTATACCGGCAAGTGCTGGCTCGAGCCCCGGCGCACACGCTCGCGCTCTATCGCAGCAGCCTCCTGGAATTGCAAGACGGACACCCGGACGCTGCGCTGGCTCTCGTCGAGCAGGCCATCGCAGCCGTTGCCGATGAACCGCGCTATCAATTCGTGCTGGGTCAAGCGTTCCAGGCACTTCGCCGCTGGGGCAACGCGATTGACGCCTATGAATCGGCGCTGAAACTGCAGCCGGATTTCCTCGATGCCTGGAACAGCCTCGGTATCTGCCGGCAGCGGCGCGGACAACTTCCGCAGGCAGCGATGGCCTATCGGCAGGCGCTCTTGCTGGAATCGAGAAATGCCGGCGTCATGGCCAATCTGGGCACGGTGCTGCGCGAAATGGGCGAGTTGACCGAGGCCGTCGAATTGCTGCGCACCGCGGCGGATCTTGAACCCGCTATCGCTTCGCACAGCGTCAATCTCGGCATTGCGTATTGGAACCAAGGTAATTTCTCGAAGGCGGAACGCACGCTGAATGAAACGCTGGCGCGAGCACCGGATGACGCCGACGTCGCCTTCAATCTCGGCAATGCCCTGCATGGGCTCGGCAGACAGCGCGAAGCCATTGACCGATATCGGCAGGCGGTAAAGCTCCGCCCCGACTATGCGGACGCCCTCATCAACCTCGGCAATGTCCATACGGAACTCGGCGAGTTCGCTTCGGGAATGGAAGCCTACGACGCTGCGCTGCGCGCCCGCCCCGATTCGGTCGTCGCCTTGAATAACGCGGCCTGTCTCATGCGAACGCTTGGGCACATCGACGACGCGGAAACTGCGCTGAGCCGGGCGCTGCAGCTGGATCCGGGCAATGCGGCGCTCCACGACACGCTCGGCAATGTCTACAAGGACGCCGGCGACCTCGATGCGGCGATCGCAAGTTTCCGCAAATCCCTCGAACTCGATCCTGGCTCTGCGGCGACTCACAGCAATCTAGCGTACACGCTCAGCTTTCGAGCGACGGAGGCCGGCCCGGTTCTCGAGGAATGCCTGCGCTGGAACGAACGTTTTGCCGCCGGGTTGCCCCGGTGCGCGCACGATCACTCGAACGGTCGCGACTACACGGACCGTGGCGAACCGAACCGTCGGCTGAAAATCGGCTATGTCTCGCCGGATTTCCGCGACCATTGCCAAAGTCTGTTCACGATTCCGCTGCTGTCGCGGCACGACCATGCCGCGTTCGAAATCTTCTGCTATGCCAGCATCAAGCGTCCCGACGCTCACACTCGCCGCATCGCCGACTACGCCGATGTTTGGCGCGACGTGCGGGCACTCAATGATGAAGCACTCTGCCGGCTCATTCGCGAAGATCGCATCGATATTCTCGTCGATTTGACGATGCACATGGCGGGGGGCCGCCCGCTGCTTTTCGCGCGCAAGCCGGCGCCGATCCAAATCGCATGGCTCGCCTACCCCGGAACGACCGGAATCGGCGCCATGGACTATCGCCTCAGCGATCCGCGGCTGGATCCCGACGGCTTCGATGCCCACTATAGCGAACGCACGCTCAGGCTCCCCGATTCATATTGGTGCTACGACCCGCTGACCCATCATCCCGGCGTCAACGAATTGCCCGCCATCGAGCGCGGTTATCTGACTCTCGGCTGCCTGAATAACCCCTGCAAGTTGACCGATCACACTTTGCGCCTCTGGGGTGGCGTGATGCGCGCACTGCCCGACGCGCGGCTCCTGCTCATGGCGCCGGCCGGTCGGCATCGCCAACACTTGTCGCAGCGGCTGGGCGCGCAAGGCATTGCGGCCGAACGGATCGACTTTCGCCCCTTTCAGCCGCGCGGCGAGTATTTGCGCTCGTATCATGATATCGATCTCGGTCTCGATACATTTCCCTACAACGGCCATACCACCAGCCTGGATTCGCTTTGGATGGGTGTTCCCGTCGTCACCCGGGTGGGCCGCACCAGCGTCGGCCGGGGCGGCCTCACCCAGCTATTTCAAATGGATCTGCTCGAGCTTGCCGCCGAATCCGACGAGGCGTTCGTCGGCATCGCGGCGGCGCTCGGCCACGATCTCGTTCGGCTCGCGGCGCTGCGCAGGGAACTGCGGACGCGCCTCGAGCGCTCCGCACTCATGGATGCTTCCCGTTTCGCCCGGCACGTCGAACACGCTTATCGGGATGCATGGCGGGCTCACTGCAAGAGAACTTGACGATTGCAGTCGCGTCCCAAGCGCTCGCCTAACGACAGTTGTCTCCCGTTGTCTTGCGGTAACGCCATAATTCGCAGGCCAATCGCGCGCAGCTGTCCGCGCTTCCGGATCAGCAACGGCTCTGCGAGGGGTTTATCCTCATCATCGACCGATCGGAGCAAAAGAAGATGGCGGATTTGATGCCCAAAATGCAGCAAGCGCAGGCATTACATCGAGGAGGGCGGCTTGATGATGCGCGTAAGCTGTGCGAGGAGTTACTGCGGGAGGTACCTGGGCGCTTTGAGGCTCTGTCGTTGCTCGCGCTCATTGCGGCTCAACAAGGCGATTTCGCCCGAGGCTGGGCGGAGTACGAATGGCGCTGGAAAACGCCACACGGCCGCGCCTTGCGAGAACACAAAGGCCACCGAGCGGCGGATATTGCCGAGCGTCACTTTGGCGGTCACGTAATGCACGCCGCTGCGATGCGACCACCACCACCAAACGCGGATGCACACCAGCACGGCCAACGCACCGGCAGTCGGCAACCAACGATTGCGGCGCCACTTGCGTGGCTCCGGACTCACGATGTGGCGGGCGCGGCTCCGGAACTCTTGGCCGACTTCACGCAGGTCTTCATGAACTCGCGACGCGCATCACCGCGCTGCAGCTTCTGATCATCCGCCTGTTGCTTGCAGGCGATCCACGCTGGGTTGTTATGCCGCCCGCCCTGGGCGGGATTCGCCGGCGGCGGGGTATCGTCGCCCAGCGCGATGCCGCCGGCTGCTATCATCAGCGCCGCAATCGCAACGGCGCGCAGAAACACGGTTTTAGATGCTACTTGAGACATGGCCTATTCCCTCCCGGTATCCGGAGGAAAATCCTACTCGGTCGATTGCGAACTGTTGATCCCTGGAGTTGCAAAGCTGTGTCAAGATCTGTGAGCGCCGGTGCTCATGCCGCCGCTTTCAGCGCGCCAATCCACCGTCACCGATCCACCTAAGGCCACGCCAGCCAGGATGTTCAAAGCATCGGATTGTTGATCGCTGTCTCCCTATCTCTATAAGGCGAAATTTCGAGGTATTCCGTATCAGCGGCCGTGGAGCCTCCCGACGGCCGACGCTCCGCTATTGCATAAACTTTATTGCGGGTCGACTCACGATGCAGTCTTGCCGCCATTCACGTGGACGATTTCTCCCGTTAGAAAATCGGCTTTGCCCGATGCGAGAAACACGATGGCATCGGCAATCTCTTCGGGCTTTCCGAGACGCTTGAGGGGCACGCCCTGGGCCATCGCGGCCTTTCGGTCGGCGCTGCCGGCGAAGCGATTGAGCAACTCGGTTTCCACCGGGCCTGGTGCGACGGCATTCACACGCACGCCGTACGGAGCGCCTTCGAGCGCGGCCGACTTGGTCAGTCCTTCGACCGCGTGCTTGCTGGCGACGTACATCGACGCTCCCGCTGCGCCGCGGCTGCCCATCGTGGATGATAGGTTGATGATGCTGCCGTTCCGTTGCGCCGTCATCACACGCAGCTCGTGTTTGAGGCTCAGGATCGTACCCAGCACGTTGGTGTCGAATGTCGCGGCGTAGCTCTCGGCCGACTGTTCTGTCAGCGGCCCGGGCTGCCCCTCCGTGCCGGCGTTGTTCACGGCGACGTCGAGTCGACCGAAACGCTCGACGGCACGATCGATCAGGGTGCGCACATCTTCTTCATGGCGAACATCGGCCCGTATGAACTCGGCCTCTGCACCCCGCGTGCGAAGTTCGGCGACCAAGGTCGCGCCTGCGTCATCGCTGCGGCCGGACACAATGAGGCGAGCGCCTTCCCGCGCAAACGCCAACGCGGTGGCGCGTCCGATTCCGGTCAATGCACCGGTGATGAGAACGACGGAAGAGGTCATGATATCTCCTTGGTTGTGGGGCAGGTTTGCAAGACAAGTGCGAGTTTTTCGCCGGCCGGTCTGGAGACTATGCCGCCGTGCTTGGTTTTGCCCCGATTTTGTCATACCAGCGCCTGAAGGCGTCGTATCCGTCCTGCATCCCGAGCGTGTAATCGCGGCCTGTGCCCACAGATGCGTGCGCGGCCAATGATGAAACGAGGACGATGCTGCTGCCCTTGCCGAGGATCGGGAGCAGCTGCTGGAGCAAGAAGAACGGCGCGCGAAATAGACATATGGCTTGATTGCTGGGATAGTTAGCGCGGTCCATGTCAAAGAGATTCGGCAATTTGGAGTGACTATGCGCAGTTTCCTTGCCGCATGTTTCGTTTCTTTTGTCATCGCCGTGGTCGCGGCCACGATTCTGGACAAAGCTGTCCAGGAGTCGGCAACCGCTGCATTCTCCACGTCGGCTGTTCGACACTAGCGGCGGCGAGTGGAATACCGCCGGGCCGTTTATCGCGTCAGCAGGAATCCTTGGGTTTCGATCTCCGTGAAGGTCCGGCCGAGCGTGCCGACCACCGCGTAGAAATCCGCGGATGAGCTTTTCTCCAGATCCGAAAAGAATCGTGCAATCCACGGTGCGAGGTACTCGTCGAATATTTCACGGTCGGTTCCGGCAGGCGCTGCAATTTCTCCGCCGGCGAGACCTCCCATGATCTCCAGAAGAATCGCGGCATGATCTTCCGGCTCCGTTTGTCCGTCGACTCGTTCGATGCCGATACGCAGCAGCGCTTGGCGAAGGCTCGCAAGCGGGCGCCCGTGCAGAAAACCCGTTAGGTAATATGACGCATAGGGCAGAAGTTCGCCGCGGCCGAGTCCAACGAACAGAGTGAAATGCTCTCGTGCCGTGATTTCGGCATCGCTCCGAGCCGCAGCCTTTCCGAGCGCGGTATGCGCAAGGCCCAGCAGACTCTCGTCCCCGCGCAGCTCAGCGAGACGACCGAGCATTTCGGCATCGGGGCTGCGTGCTAGTAAGGTCGAGAGCAGTGAGTATTCCCGTGCGCGCGCAAAATCGACCTCATCGACGCGTACCGCTCTCTCGGACTCCGGATGCTGCATGGGTTCCTACTTAGGTAGGGCACCGCCGTGGGATCGCGGCGCCCGCGAGCCGAGACCTGCTTCGACAAGCCCAGGATCATCGGAACTGCCAGAATCATCGGAACTGCCAGAATCATCGGAACTGTGAGCCGGGACGGCGGAAATCTGTCGAACCTCATCAACAGGTTCGGGGCGGGGTTGTGCCGGCTGCTCTACGGTGTCCGGATTTTCCGGCGTCTGCCGCGGGTCATGGCTCAGACTCACTATAGCTCGAGCCGCGAGATAGTCCGCGGCTTGTATCGGACCAAAGCCCGGCATGGCAGTGTGGTCGTTGAAGTCCCATTGGCTCTCCGCGATGCCTACAAAATCGCGAATTGCAGGATCGGCGGTCCAGGCGCTGCGCAGCGCGGCGCGCGTCAATTCCGGGGGCACGTCGACTTGAAGAAATTGCCGTATATCGGTGTCGGCAACGATCGATTCGATCGGCGGCAAGCTTGCCGGATCGAAAACAGGGGGGGACGGCACGTCCTCGGGCGGCGACGCGGCCTCCGATTCGCGCTTCAACCGCGACCACCGAGATAGGAAGTTTTCAGAGTTGCTCATCTTCATCCTTAGAACCGCCGTCGCGGTAGGCGGGTGGTTCGGACGCGGAGCGATCGCGATCGCGTTTGAAGAACGAGTGCTCGACATGGTGCTCGGCGATGAAGTTCTCAACGATCTTTCGGATGGAGGCCGGCATCGACACAGATTCGACCAGATCATTGCCCGCCCCCGTCAGGGCCTCGCCCTCCGCCGGATCCGCCGTTACGAACAGTAGGTCGAACCCCACTTCTGTAGATCCGGGCCTAAGGATTACCCACAACAATGGCGCGCCTGAGGCGAGGTTGTCGCGGTAGTTTGCCGTCTCCGTTCGGTGGAGTTCGATCACTGCGTCACCGGCATAAAAAGTAGTCACCTCTGCCTCAGAGCCGATCACCGTCCAAGGCGTCGCGGCGGGTACGCCATCGAGTACCTCCACTGCTCGGTACAGGAAATCAAGCCAAAGACTCTTTGCCTTGCGCCGTTCGACGATAACGCCCACGGGGATGCGGCCACGCGCCGTCGACTTCAATGCAGCGCTCCAGCGCAATGGACGACCGGCAGGCCGGTGATGAGATTCTGCGGCTTCAGCCGCAGCGTCATGTCGGCCGACATGGCCGCAATCAGATAGGTTGGCGCACCTCGGGCGTTCTCGATGATTTCTTCTTCTTCGAGGAAAGTTAGGCGATAAAGGCCGACCACGTGCCCGCGCGCCGTCTGATCCAGCTTCTCGCCATTCCACAGCGCGTCTCCAATCCGTGTGGCATGGGCGTCCAGGCCGACATACCAGGTCAGTTTCGCATCGCGAAGCTCAGTCACCGGCTCGAGTTCCACATCAATCGCAAGCATGTGGCGTACCCAACGCGTCACGACTTCGCCAAGCGCAGCCAGCCCGCGTCGGCCTCCGGTGAGATCGAGCGCGAGATCGAACGAGTCGCTGCGCTCCCAGTACATATCGGCATTGGCCTCACCCAACACATCGACCTGGGCCGCGGAGGAGAGGCCCAGCATTGCGATCAAGGGCGAGAGCGGCTTGGCGCTCGAGCCGGGAACGGTCTCTTCATCGGCAGCCACCAGCGATCCTTCGTGCGACGTCAATATTTGTGTACGGAAAAACAGCTCGGCCGCGCGCAGTACGAAGACATCGTCGCAATCATTCAATATGTTGCGCAAGATAACCTGCACGAGTTGATCGAGAAAAATATACGGAAACTTGAGATTGTTTCGCACTATACCGAGATACGCCGCCTCCAACGTCGCGTGCCGTACAAGGTGATCTCGCCACGAGATCATCAATTCCCAATTCTCACGCGCATCTGCGTCGGCGATCGCCGCGATCTGCCAAGCCTCGACAGGCTGTCGTGGATCGCCCAGCAACAACGCCCGGTGCAGGGTTCGTTCGGCCGTGCACGCATCCTCCGGCGGTGTCATCTCCGGCCTCGCCAGATAAGTCTTCAGGAATTCGTCGGTGACGACCAAACCGCCGTCCTCGCCGCGATCCAGCAGATGATGACCGCAGGAAAGCCAGAAGTCGCGCGTTTCGCTCAACGGCGCACTCCGTTTGCAAGGCCCGCGCGGTCAATCTGCTCTGTCGGTGCGTCTGCGTCCTCCTCGTCCGACACCAGGGCAAAGCTGAAGACAGGCGCCGGCTTTGCTCGGCCGTTCGCCTGCAGCGTCCGAAATGACTCGCATGTCGCCTCATTCTCGTAGCGGCGCGACACAGCGATCAGCATTCCGGGGGGGTGATCGCAAAGCGATGCCGCGAATGCGATCTCCTCCTCCGCGGCCGGCCGGGCAGTCAAAAGATCCGGAGCCCCGCAATGCGTGACAAGGTTTGCCGCCAACTGTTCGACCGCCGCAGCTCGCTGTTCCGCGCTCGCCTCGACAATTTGTGCCAAGGTCGACCAACCGAACGAGTCGATCCCCAGAAAACCGCCGCGAAACGCGACGCGGGCTTTAGCTGTCAGGGCTGCCGGATCCAGATTTGCGAACATGAGCGCTCCGGAAATGGCCCATTCACCCGGCTGCGCCGCCTTATCAAAGACAAACGTATCCGAGGTATCCGCTCGGATGGTCTTCAAAAGCTTCACGCGCGCGGCCTAGTCGGCACGAGGGACCCTCGGGTTGGAGTGCATGCCCTGTGACTATAGCCCCGGATCGGCGCGGATGGACAGTCCCGCGTACAATGGCCTACGCAGTCACGGAAGCGGCAAGACAATGACTGGTTCACGCAGCAATATTACCGGCTGGTCCGACGACGCGGCGGCAGCCGGGCCGAAGATGGCGGCGCTGCTCGCGGCGGCAGCGGAGCCTTTGCCGCCAATACCCTTCGTCACCCTGGAGAGTAACGGCGTCGCGCTCATTTACGGCCGCGACGCGCAGGCAGTTGAGGCCGGCAACTTGTTGAAGCCGCATCTTGATGTCACCGTGCTGATCATCCCGCAGGCTGTTGTCGTACCGCCGCGCACCAACGAATTTCCAGTCGCAAAAGGCAGGATTCGGTCCGCAAAGGGATATCTCGGCGCGTTCGAAATCACGGTCGATGAATTCGCGTATCCGGCGCCATCCTCGCGCGGCGGCTTGTCCCTCGAGCCATCGCGCGACGGTGCGATTTCACGCTGCGATATCGTTCTTGACCTCTCCGGCGGCGCGGCGCTGTTCCCGGCCGCGGATTTGCGCGACGGGTATGTGCGCGCCGATCCTGGCAATCCGGTTGCGGTCCTAAGCGCCGTATTGAAAGCGCGCGATCTCGTCGGTACCTTCGACAAGCCACGCTACATCACCTTCAGCGAGCATCTTTGTGCGCACTCGCGCTCCCACATCGTCGGCTGCACGCGCTGTCTGGATCTGTGTCCGGCGGGCGCCATTGCACCGGCCGGAGACCATGTCGCAGTCGATGCCAACATATGCGCCGGCTGCGGCCAATGCGCTGCCGCCTGTCCCACGGGAGCTGCCGTTTACGCGTTGCCGCCCTCCGATGCATTGCTGCGGAAGCTGCGCGCGCTGTTGCTGGCATACCGCGAAGCGGGCGGAGAACACGCCATCGTGCTCCTGCACGATGAGCCCCACGGCACACCGCTGATCGATGCGCTGGCACGGTTCGGCGTCGGACTGCCCGCGAACGTCCTGCCGTTTTCCCTTAACGAGGTCACGCAAATCGGTCTCGAGGCAATCGCGGCTCTCTTTGCCTATGGAGCATCAGCCGTGCGCTTGCTTCTACGGGCGCAGCCGCGTCATGAGATTCTCGGATTGACCAGGACCATCGCGCTGGCCGAACCCATCCTGGCAGGTCTTGGCTTCGGCGCCGGGCGAATCGCCATTATCGAAGCGGACGACCCCGATCTCTTAGGCGAGACCTTACGCGCAATTCCGGCGCTGGCCGGCGCGCCGCGTCCTGCGAGCTTCCTGCCGGTAGGCGATCAGCGAGGAATGCTGCGATTTGCGCTGCGTGAACTGCACCGCGCGGCGCCTGAACCTAAGGACGTGATTGCACTGCCTGCGCATGCTCCGTTCGGAGCGGTGGAGATCGATACGCGCGGCTGCACGCTATGCCTTTCCTGTGTGTCGGTGTGCCCGACTCGTGCGCTCAGCGATGATCCGGAGCGCCCCATGCTGCGCTTCTCCGAAGAAGCCTGTGTTCAGTGCGGGCTATGCCAGGCAACCTGTCCCGAGCAGGTCATTACACTCAAGCCTCAGCTCGATTTCCGCAACGGCTCCGGCGTGCGAGTTCTGAAAGAGGAAGAACCGTTCCGGTGCATCCGCTGCCGCAAACCGTTCGGCGTGAGGAGCGCGATCGAGCACGTGGTGGCCAAGCTTGCGGACAAGCACTGGATGTTCAAGGACTCGCCCGAGCGTCTCGATCTCATCAAAATGTGCGAGGACTGCCGAGTCGCCTTCGTCACGGAGAAGGAATTCGATCCCTATGGGCCGCCTCCCGCTGCCGCGCGCACCACTGATGATTATTTGCGCGAGCGCGCCGAAAACCCAGATTCCGAACTAGATAGCTGAGCGAGCCGCGATGATCATTTGGCGGGTGCCGGCGTCGGCTGGCCCGGCGGCTCGGCCGAACGTTCTTTCGCGAGCGCCTCTGCAAGCCATTGGTCGTGATGCTCCTTAACCCAGTTCAGGTCCACCTCGCCGGTAGCCATGGCCTCGAACGCGCCCTCCATTCCGAGCGTGCCCATGTAGGCGTGACCGAGAATCAAGGCGATAAACAGGACCGAGATGATGGCGTGGATCACCTGCGCAATTTGCATCTCGACAATGTCCGTCCCGTAGAACGGGAACAACAAAAGAAGCCCCGAAACGATTACTGCGACGCCGGCTGCGAGGGCAAGCCAGTAGACCATCTTTTCGCCGGCATTGAAGCGCCCGGCGGGCGCATGCTTCGATTTGATGTAGCCGGCGCCCTGCTTGAACCACTCGATGTCCACCATTTTAGGGATATTGTCCTTGAACCAAAGGACAACGATCAGGGACAGTCCGATCATGAAAGAAAAGCTCATGAAGTTGTGGACGTACTTGGCTGACTGCGAAAACGCGCTGAACGCTTCTGGACCGATGACCGGCAGCAGCAGGAGCTTGCCGAAAGTGATGTTCAAGCCCGTCAGTCCAAGAATGACGAACGACACGGCCGTGAGCCAATGCGAAAAGCGCTCGAATGGGGTGAAGCGCGTGATCTTTCTGCCCGAGCGTCCGGCCGAAATCCGCAGTTTCCCCAACACCAGGTAGCCGAGCGCCAGAAGTATGATCGTGCCAAAGAGGGCGATCGCGCCGAACCAGTGCAGCGTTGCCTCATGGAAATGATCCCACGCTCGGCCGGCGGGTTGTATGAGCACACGCGCTCGCTCGTCGGGGATGTCGATGCGGCCCCGGATGCGTGACTCCTCTTGAAGCAGAGTCTGTTCTTTTACCGAACTTGCGTCCGGATCCACGGGCGCACTCGGATTGGGTTGCTGTGCATCCGCCTGCAGCGCAACGCTGAGCATCGTCAAGAACACGAGCGGAGCGAGGGCATGGCGTATTAGCGCGAGAATCGTGGTCATGATCTTCACCTCGTCCGCGTCGCGGCTCAGACCGAGAGCTTTTCGTGATAGGCCGTCATCCAGCCCCAGGCGCCGGACCCATAGCCGCGCTTGAGCACGCGCTCCTTATAGATCTGGGCAATGATATCGCCGTCGCCCGCCAGCAACGACTTGGTTGAGCACATTTCGGCGCATAGCGGCAGCTTTCCCTGTGCGAGCCGATTAGCGCCATATTTCTTAAATTCTTCAGCACTGCCGGTCTCTTCGGTACCGCCGCCCCCGGCGCAGAAAGTGCATTTGTCCATCTTGCCGCGGGAGCCGAAGTTACCGATGCGCGGGTATTGGGGCGCACCGAAGGGGCACGCGTAGAAGCAGTAGCCGCAGCCGATGCACAGATCCTTGGAATGCAGCACCACGCCTTCTTCCGTGGGAAAGATGCAACTGACGGGGCAGACCGCGGCACAAGGCGCGTCGCTGCAATGCATGCAGGCCATCGAAACCGACCGCTCGCCGGGCTTGCCGTCATTGATGGTGACGACCCGGCGGCGGTTGATGCCCCATGGGACTTCATTCTCGTTCTTGCACGCGGTGACGCATGCATTGCAGTCGATACAGCGGTCGGCGTCGCAAAGAAACTTCATCCTCGCCATCGTTGCCGTTCCTTATGCCGATCTGATCTGACAGAGGGTGGTCTTCGCTTCCTGCATGCCGGTTGCCGGATCGAAGCCGTAAGTAGTAAGACCGTTCGCGCTCTCACCGAGCACGTAGGGATCGGCGCCCTTCGGATATTTGCTGCGCTGGTCGACCCCCTGCCACCAGCCGGCAAAGTGAAAGGGCATCCACGTCACGCCCCTGCCGACCCGTTCCGTCACCAACGCCTTCATGCGCGCTTTCGACTGATATTCAGGTCCGGTCACCCACACCCAACCGCCATCCTTGATGCCGCGGTCAGCCGCGTCGGCAGGATTGATTTCGACGTACATGTCCTGCTTCAACTCGGCCAGCCATCGGTTCGATCGGCTCTCCTCGCCGCCGCCCTCGTACTCGACTAAGCGGCCGGAACTCAAGATCAGTGGGAAATCCTTGGCGACGCCCTTGTCGACTGCGGCCTTCTGAACCGTAAACCCTATGTTTGGTACACGGAACTGCATGGCGTCCGGCCGCGTGGGGTACTTGGCGACGAGGTCGGGCCGCGGGGTATAGATAGGCTCGCGATGCACCGGGACCGGGTCCGGTAGATTCCAGGCGATCATGCGCGCCTTGGCATTGCCATAAGGACTGCAGCCATGCTTGATTGCCACGCGCTGAATACCGCCGGAAAGATCGGTGGACCAAGAGACGGTGTCGGGTTTGGCCGCGTTCACGCGAAGAATGACTGCCATCTCCTGAGGCGTAAGATCCTTGTCCCACCCGAGCTTTTTCAGCACACCGAGGGTGAACTCCGGATAGCCGTCCTTGATCTCGGAGCCCAGCGAATAGGAGCCGTCGGCAAGCAGGTTTTCGTGAACCTCCTTCTCGATCTCCTGGCCGTTCTCCGTGACCTTGCGTTTGACGACGCGCTCGACACCGAAGCGTGCCCGAAAAGTGCCGCCGCCGTCTGCGACGGCCAGATTGGTGTTGTAGAGGATGGGCGTGCCGGGATGCCTAAGTGCCGGGGTTCCCCAGCACGGCCACGGCAGGCCGTAGTAATCCCCGCCGACCTCGGGATCGTCCTTCGGCGCTCGCATGGTCACCAAGTCGAATTTGCCCTGGTTTTTCATATGCGCTTTGAGGCGCTCCGGCGATTGGCCGCAATAGCCGGTGGACCAGCCGCCGCGATTGATCTCGCGCAAGATGTCCTCTGCGGACACAGCGCCGTTTTCGACTTTGATGTTTTTGAACAGCAGTTCGGCAAACCCCAGCTTGCGCGCGAGCATGTACATGGTGTCGTAGTCGTTCTTCGATTCGAACACCGGCTTGACGATCTGTTCGCCCCACTGAAGCGATCGATTGGAAGCCGTGCGCGATCCATCCATTTCGAAGCTGGTGCAGGCGGGCAGCAGATAAGTGCCATTTTTCCGGCCTGAGAGCACCGACCAACTGGTCGGGTAGGGATCGCAAACCACCAGGAGATCCAGCTTCTCAATTCCCCGCACCGACTCGGGCATGCGGGTAATCGTGTTGGCGCCATGCCCCATCACGAACATGGCCTTCAAGGTATCGGGCTGGCTCACCTGATCCTTGGGCAGCAGAGTGGCATCGAACCAGCGCGTGCTGGGAATGCCGGCCGTCTCCATGAAGCTCTTGCTCACGAAGCGCGAGAGCATCCAGTCATAGTCGACTTCCCACACGCGGCACCAATGCAGCCAAGCGCCTTCGGAAAGACCATAGTAGAGAGGAAGACTCGTAACATCGAGGCCCAGATCGGTCGCACCCTGAACGTTGGTGTGGCCGCGGAATATATTCGCACCGCTTCCAAAACCACCCATATTGCCGGTGGCAAGCAGCAGAAGGCAGCTGGCGCGGACGTTTGCCGTGCCAGTCGCGAACTGGGTCTGACCCATTGCCCAGATCAACGTCGAGGGCCGATCCTTCGCGAATGTCTCGGCAACTCGCTTGACCTGCGCTTCCGGCAGCCCGGTGACCCGTTCGACCTCATCCGGCGTCCACTTCTCGACCTCGGGGAGAATATCTTCCAGTCCGTATACGCGCTGACGGATGAACTCCTTATCCTCCCAGCCATTCTTGAAGATGTGCCAGAGCATGCCGTAGATCGTGGGTATGTGCGTGCCGGGACGCACGCGTACATATTCGGTTGCATGCGCCGCGGTGCGCGTCATCCGCGGATCGATGACGATCATGTTGGCGCGGTTGAGTTCCTTACCCTCAAGAATGTGCTGCAACGAAACCGGATGCGCCTCGGCCGGATTGCCGCCCATGACCATAATGGTCTTGGCATTGCGAATATCGTTGTAGCTATTGGTCATCGCACCATAGCCCCAGGTGTTGGCGACGCCGGTGACGGTGGTGGAATGACAGATGCGCGCCTGGTGATCCGAATTGTTGGTTCCCCAGAAGGCGGCAAACTTGCGGTTGAGATAGGCAGCTTCGTTGGTGAACTTGGCGGACCCCAGCCAGTAGACCGATTCCGGTCCCGACTTCGCCCGGATCTGCAGCAGTTTGTCGCCGATCTCGTCGATGGCCACGTCCCAAGTAATTCGATGCCATTGACCGTCGATTAATTTCACGGGATAGCGCAGCCGCCGCTCGCCGATCACGTCGTCACGAACCGCCGCACCCTTGCAGCAATGCGAACCGCGATTAATCGGGCTGTCAAAATCCGGCTCCTGGCCGATCCAGACGTCATTGGCAACTTCGGCTATGACCGAGCAGCCCACCGAGCAATGGGTGCAAATATTCTTTCGGAGTGCGACTGCGGCACCCGCTGCTGGGGGCGCGCCGGCCGCTGCCTTGCGCATGCTGCCGAGAGACAGTGCGCCAAGCCCGGCAAGACCACCGGCGGCAAGGCCCGAACGGCGCAGGAAAGACCTGCGATCAAGACCGCTGTCGGGTTCACCTACGATCGCCGGGGCGCCTACGATCGCCGGGGCGCCTACGATCGCCGGGGCGCCTGCACCGCGTCGTTCCTGACGTTCCAATCTCTTAATGAGCATGGGGGGTCACTTCACCGGATATCGATTGACCCGGTAAAAGGTCTGGACTTCCGGCGAGTTGGCTTGATACTGCGGCTTGCGCTTATCTCGCCTGCGGTCGGCGGGAGCAGCCGGCATTGATGCGGCGCCAATCGCGACCGCGGTACCAGAGGCCGTTACTGCGAGAAGCAGGTCACGACGACGAATCATGGATTTGTGCCGCTCGTCCATGGGAGTCCTTCCAAAAACCTGCTCCATCATCAGCACCCGTCAGCGCTAAGTCAATGGAATAATTTGCAAGTGCGACGCCGCCTCGACGTGCGTTGGATCCTTGCCGCGGCGCGCCACATGCTAGGATTTTGAGTGATTTTGAACCTGGAGAGATCTCGTGCCACCGACAACGGACTCAGACGATCCAAATCTTGATCGCCGAGCCCTTAACCGGTTGGTCGACTAAACGGTTGCCCGGGTTACTGGGCTGACGAGGCTGCGAAAGTCAGGTGCGATACCACGTATGAAGAGTCTTTCCCTGAACAGAAGAGGTCTGTTGCGCATCGCGGCGGCGATACCGCTTTTCCCGAGAATCTGGATGTCGGTGCTCGCTCCCATGCGCGCCTTTGCGGTGGACAGCATTCGTTCTCGAGTCCGTCCTGGCGATCCGGCGTGGCCATCAGAAGCACGCTGGAAACAACTCGACCAAGACGTCGGAGGGGCTCTGGTCAAAGTTCACTCGCCGCTGGACGAATGTTTGCATTCGCCTTCAGGGGCCGAGTGCACGCAATTGTTCAAAGCGGTCAAAAACCCCTATTTTCTGGGCGAAGAAGTGGGCTTGACGCAAACTCTAGGCTGGGTAGATGCCTGGACATCGAGGCCCAGTATCTATGCGGTGGCCGCGCGCACCGCGAACGACGTCGTCGCCGCCGTCAACTTCGCCCGCCAAAACAATCTGCGCCTTGTCGTTAAAGGCGGGGGCCACAGTTATCAAGGCACATCGAATGCACCGGATTCGCTGCTGGTCTGGACGCGAAAGATGAACGACATCTCCCTGCACGAGTCGTTCGTGGCGGAAGGATGCAATGGACACGCGACGGCGACGCGGGCGGTCACGGTCGGGGCCGGCGCGATTTGGGCGCACGTCTACGCTGCCGTCACCACTCAGGCCGGCGGCTACGTGCAGGGCGGAGGCTGCATGACGGTTGGCGTTGCGGGTTTGGTTCAAAGCGGCGGCTTTGGGAGCTTTTCCAAGGCCTACGGGATCGCCGCGGGCAGTCTGCTCCAGGCCGAAGTCGTCACCGCGGATGGTGTCGTGCGAATTGCCAACGCCTGTACGAACCCGGACTTGTTCTGGGGTCTCAAGGGCGGCGGCGGCGGCAGTCTGGGAATCATTACCCGCCTCACGTTGCGGGTGCATGTTCTGCCGGACTCGTTTGGCGCGGTAAACATAACGATTAGGGCCGTATCGGCGCCCGCGTTTCGCCGGCTGATAGGCATGATCGTTGAGTTCTACGGACAGAGCTTGATGAATCCGCACTGGGGCGAACAGATCCGCTTGCATACCGACAATGTCCTGCAGATTCAGATGGTGTTCCAGGGACTGGACCGCAGTCAGGCGCAAGCGGTCTGGCAGCCGTTCCTGGATTCGATCGATGGCGCACAGCAGGACTTCAAAATGGAGTTCTCGCCGTTGAAGATCGTGGCGACTTCGGCCCGAACCTTCTGGGCCCCGTCAATGTTGAAGAAGGTCTTGGGCTTTATCAGCACCGACGATCGTCCGGGCGCACCTGAAGGCAATGTGTTTTGGCCGGGCGATCAAGGCCAGGCGGGCCAAGTCCTGCATGGCTACCAGTCCGCCTGGCTTCCGGCTGCTCTTCTGCGTAACGAGCAGCAGCAAGCTTTCGGTGACGCTCTGTTTGCGGCCACTCGGCATTGGGACGTGTCATTGCACGTGAACAAGGGCCTCGCCGGCGCGCCCGCCGCAGCTGTGGCGGCGGCAAAGGACACGGCGATGAACCCAGCCGTGCTCGATGCCTTCGCGCTGGTGATCTGCGGCGCAGAGGGTCCGCCGGCATATCCGGGTGTTGCCGGCCACGAGCCCGACGCTGCTGTATCGGGCCGCCGGGAGGCGCAGGCCATCGGGCTCGCCATGGACGAACTGCGCAAGGTCGTGCCGAACGCAGGCTCCTATGTGTCGGAAAGCAATTTCTTTGAAGCGAATTGGCAGCAATCTTTTTGGGGTCCGAATTACTCGAGGTTGCTGAGCGTGAAGGCGCAATACGATCCCGATGGCCTGTTCTTCGTACACCATGGCGTGGGTAGCGAGCGGTGGAGTGCCGACGGCTTCGCCAAATTGGCGTGACGGTAAAGCGGTGCAGGGAGCGTGATAATGAAAGGCATTAAGAATCCATTCGGCCACGACGCGGGACGATTGTCGCGCCGTACGGTTCTCAAAGGCCTCGCTGCCGTTGCCGCTGCCGCCGCCACCGCCACCGCGGCTGCGGCGGCGTCCGGCACGAGATTTGCCCGCGCTCAGGGTGCTACGGAACCGGTTGGAGATGCGGCGCAGCTCGCCGACCTGGGCTTGACCTTAAGCGCTGAGCAGCGCGCCGCCGGGGTCGCATTCCTTGATCGTCATCCCTCGGTCGACACGCACAGTCACCCCGGCCGATTTTTTCTCCGGAATCTGCCTTTCCAAACACCGACAACACTCGCTTTCGGCGAACCGTTCGAGGCAAAAGCGGTAGCGGACCTGTCTGCAGGGCATGTCAGTGCTACGTTGATCGCGGCGGTCGCGGATTCGCGCCTGCTCGAGCGCACATCCACACAGGGGCTGCACGCGGGCAAAGACTTTCAGGCGGGCGAGGCGTATGCCGACTATCGCGGTCAACTCGCGCAAATGACAGCCTTGATGGCCGATCATCGCCTGATCGCGGGCTTGGTTCCGGCGAACATCATCAATGCCCAGCGCCATCGCGTCACCGCTGCCGTCTTCAGCGTCGAAGGCGGCGACTTCATCGAGAACAAGCTGGATCGCGTGCACGAGGCATTTCGGGACGGTGTGCGTTCCATCACCCTTGTGCACTATCACATTAATCAAATCGGCGATATTCAGACCGATGCGCCCGTACACCATGGCTTAACGCCGCTCGGCACCTCCATCGTACGCGAGATGAATAAAACGGGAATCATCATCGACCTCGCGCATGCAACCTTCGAGGTGGCCAAGGATGTAGTTCGGGCATCGAGCAAGCCCGTCATGGTTTCGCACACAAATCTGATCACAGCGACGGCAAATTATCCGCGGCTAATCAGTGCTGAGCACGCCAAGTTGGTGGCCGACGCCGGCGGCATCATCGGAGCTTGGCCATCCGGTTTTGGCTTAAGCAGCTTCGCCGACTACATCGACGCGATCATGCGGCTGGTAGATGCCGTCGGGATTGATCACACGGCGATCGGTACGGACATGGACGCTAACTTCAAACCGGTACTGCGCAGCTACCGGGACTGGAGCCTGATTCCCGCAGCCCTGCTTGCACGCGGGATGCATGAGGGTGAGGTGGCGAAAATCATGGGTGGGAATTTCATACGCGTATTCAAGGCTAACCTTGGGCAGCGCTAGCAAATAATCAGACTCGGGCTAAGGCGCAGACTCGCTACTGCGGCGGCGATCGCGAATCCGGTCTTCCATCTCCTCCACGTAGTCAGCGGCGTCTTGCTGGGCGCGGATGCCCAGATAACGGTGGCGCGCCGCGATCTGGGAAGGGGGGTCGAGAGTCTGCAAGTCGCACGCATGCGCCAGCGTCAACTGCACTCGATCCGTCGGGCTGTCGCTCAATCCGCCGGAGGTGGCCGCGTGCACAAAGAAGCGGTTTCGCCAGGTTGGCCCGGGCAACGATGAATGCCAGTAGTTAAATAGCGCGAATTCAGCGGCAAGTGCGGTGAGGGTGGGGAGCCTTTCGGGATGGAAGCACTGCATCACCATGCCGGCGTCCGTGGGAAGTTTCGCCGCCTGTTCCGCGCTATAGACAAATCCATCCATCGGCGCAGCGTCCGTGGGCGGCGCGGGCCTTCGATCCGCAGACGGTACCCGGCCATAGAGTTGAATTTGCACATCCTCAAATTCATGTCCGGGATCGAACGGCATCGCATATTTCAGCGCAGGTCCGGTTGCCACCGGTGGGGAGGTGGGTACCGCGGGATCCGTTTGATTGGAAAATTCGTTATCGAGCGCGCCGGCGACGGCCGGATTCTGCGCCTTGAGCGCGCCGAGTAGGTGGTCGAAAGATCGATTCTCGAGCATGAGAACCACGAAGTGATTGATCTTGCTGAGATTTCCTAGGGCAGTCGGTGCTTGCGCAGCCAAGGTCGTTTCCGATTACGGCTGCTACACCGAGGCCAGCGCATACAAATGCATCACGTAGGACAACGTGGCGTCGGCCATGCCCTGCACGGCGGGATTACTCGACTCGATTACGTAGTACTCATTCGGTGCGTGCGCGCCGCTGCCATGTCCGGTGCCGAAATGTCCGGCCGGCAGGCTCACGGGCGGCCCCGTGAAAATATACCCGGGCCAAGAGCCCGCCAGCCGCGGCGACAATCGAACATCCATGCCCTCATGCTTGTACACCGAGATCGATGCCTTGATTAGCGAGGAATTCTCATCCGTTTGGGTGGGATCGTAGCCGCCGGTGACTTTGACCTCGATATCGCCATAGCCGCGCTTGGCGAGATGAGCCTTGAGTTTTTCCTCCGCTTCCGCCTTTGTCTGGTCGGGGACTAAGCGCAGGTCCAGCTTGGCGGTGGCCTTCGACGGGAGAATGGTCTTTCCGCCGGGGCCGGTGTAGCCCGCATACATGCCTTCGATGTTCACGGTCGGCTGCGAGGCGAGGCGTTCAAGCGCGTCGCGGTAGCTCAAGTCGCGCACCCAGTGCTGTACGCCGAGCAGCTTTTTGACATCCGCTTCTTTTGTCGTCGCTACACGGTCGCCAATAATTTCCTTCTGCCGCGCAGTCAAGGGTCTGACGTGCTCGAACCAGCCATCGATGGCCGGATCGTTGCCGTCCTCCGAAACCAATGTCGACAGCGCCTTCACCATCCGCCACACCGCGCTATCGAGTTCCGCCTTGTAGCTCGAATGAATGTCGTCCTTCGCGCCGCGGCCCCAACGCTCGGTCGAACAAACGAGTTCCACTTCGAGCGCTCCTTTGGCGCCCAGCGATACTTCGACTCCGCCTTGCGGGGATTGCGAGGCGAACGGCATGAAGACTTCATGGCATTTTTTCAGCGCAGCCAGAACTTCCGGCGTGTGGACCACCTGGGCGAAGTGCGGCGATGCGATCTCTTCCTCGCCTTCCGCTACCAAAACAATGTTAACCGGCGGCTTTCGTCCCGCCGCCTTTAGCGCATGCAGGGCCGCAAGGAATGTGGCCTCCGGACCCTTCTGATTTACCGCGCCCCGGCCAACCATGACTTTGCCGAACGGCGGCTTGTCGACAACGGCACCGGCCAACGGCGGGGAACTCCACTCGGCCGGATCGAACTGCTTCACGTCATACATGAAGTACATTCCAACGGTGCGTTTCGCACCGGCGTCCAGCGTGGCGAAGACACCAGGCTTGCCATCGGTGGGCATGACCTTGGTGTATTGAAATCCCGCGTCCCTGAGCAATTCCACCATCATCTGAACACCTTCCTTGATGTTGCGGTCTTCGGCCGCAATAGAGGGCAGGGCGATCCAATCCTGCAATCGTTTGATGGCCTCGGAGCGCTGCTGCTCAATCGCGGCGCTAACCCCCTTGAGATCGCCGCCAAACTTGATGTCCGGCGTTGCCGAAGCGGCCCGCAGGATGCGCGGCATCGCGAGCGTCGCGCCTGCCGCGGCAGCCATCATCAATATTCCACGCCGAGTCGGCTGTTGGATCTTCATGTGATTCATCCCCTCGATTATAGGAAGCTTCGAATTGCAATCGCCAGTGGGAGCATAGGGGCGGACCCCACAAGGCGCAATCCAATTGGCCGACGAGGCTTTGTACGAGGCGAAACAAGCGGGCCGCAATCGCGTCGTCGTCAAAGGCGCGGAGGCATACAGCCTTCTCGACACCGGTGCATTCCAGGGGCGGCGAAAATCGCGGCGGTAGCGGCGATACCTGAGCCTACGGCGCAGTTGCAGATGGAGTTCTCCGAGAAGTTCCTCGGCCGGCTCGTAGACAGCGTGAGCGCCGGCTAAATAGCGGCAACTCAATTCAGTTTGCAGTTATGATTCGCGAATCGACAGCGTGTCCTACCACCTGCGGAAATCGAGATTCCGGGGTGCATAACAGCAATTACAATCGGAGATTCGCATGAATTCAGGCTTCAAATTGTGCGTGCTGCTGTTCGCAGGATGCGCCGCGTCGGCAGCGCAGGCCGCCACGGAATACCGATATACCATGCTTTTTTCCGGCCGAGTGAGCGGAGAACACATCACGCGAATCGCCGACGACGGCAGCATCGCCACCGACTTCACCTACCGCGAGAACGGCCGAGGTCCCGACTACAAAGAAAAACTCGTGCTGGCTAGCGATGGCACGCTGGGGCGTTTTGCCATTACCGGCAAGTCCACCTTCGGTTCGCTGGTCGATGAGCGTTTCGATCGCAAGGGGGATCGCG
>Ga0182030_10008307_pt1 | contig 21530 bp, 22 predicted proteins | sample 812S3MmetaG_FD_121299 | JGI IMG/M metagenome (GOLD analysis project Ga0182030, IMG submission 121299) | Permafrost microbial communities from Stordalen Mire, Sweden - 812S3M metaG (Illumina Assembly) | ecosystem: Environmental > Terrestrial > Soil > Wetlands > Permafrost | place: Sweden...
AGTTGAAGATGTGGTCAGTGCGGCTGGAGGGATTCGAACCCCCGACCCTCGGTTCCGTAGACCGATGCTCTAATCCGCTGAGCTACAGCCGCGTTGTTGCTGACCTTCAATCGTAGTCGAACGACCTTCGGCCGGAACTCGGTGGGCTAGATACCATGCCTCTATGACCAGCACATTTTCCGACGATCTTCCCCGACTTCTCGACGACGTCAACGGATCAATGGTGGAGTTGCGACATGACCTTCACGCCCACCCCGAACTCGCGTTTCAAGAACACCGCACGACCGACGTCGTCCGAGAACGGCTCGTCGAATTGGGCTGGGAACTCGTGACGTGTCCGACAGCGACCGGCGCAGTGGCCGTCCTTCGAGGTGCCAAGCCCGGACGACGGATCATGATCCGTGCCGACATCGACGCATTGCCCGTGACTGAAGAGAACCAGATCTCCTACGCATCGGTGAACGAAGGCGTGATGCACGCGTGCGGCCACGACGTGCACACCGCCGGTCTTCTCGGCGTCGCCGACCTGCTTTCGCGGCGCCAAGCAGAAATCGCCGGTGAGTTCACCTTGCTCTTCCAACCGGCCGAAGAGGCGTTGGGTGGCGCCGTCGCCATGATCGAAGGCGGAGTCCTGACCGACAACGCGGTGGACGTCGTCATCGGTGCCCACGTGTCGTCACTCGCCCCGCTCGGCTTCGTAGGGACGAAGCCCGGCGTCATGATGAGTGAAGCCACGTCGCTCTCCATTCACATCAAGGGCAAAGGCGGCCACGGAGCGATGGCGAGCGTCGAGGGCAACGTCATCCTCGCGGTCAGTCACCTGGCGCCACGACTTGGCGAAGTCGTTGACGGGCTCAGTTTCGAGGGAACCAACTGCGCGTGCTCCGCGGGTGTCATCAGTGCCGGAACCGCAGTGAACGTCGTTCCGCGTCACGCGGTGCTTCGCGGAACGCTGCGGACATTTACGTCAGAACAACACGTCGAGACACGAGAACGACTGCGTTCGTTGCTGCACGAGTTGGAGGCGATGTTCGTCGTCGAGTGCTCGCTCGAACTGACCGATATCGCGCCGGCGGTCGTGAACAACGCCGAGGTGTACGAACAAGTCATGAAGTCGGCCACCAAGGTGGTGGGCGCGAGCGGCGTCATGACCATTCCGCCATTCACGCCGAGTGATGACGTCTCGGAGTTCTTGAATCGCGTGCCCGGCTGCTACATGTTCATCGGTGGCGCCAATGACGACGGGTCGAGCGGCATGCACCACAGTCCGGATTTCCAGGTGCAAGACGGCGCCTGTCGGGTACTCGCCGGCGTCCTCGCGCAAAGCGCCGTCGACCTCGCTCAGCTGTAGAAGAGCTTGGCCGCGCCTCGGATCGAGGCCTGGTTGCCATTGATCACGACGCGATAGGCCGCCTCGTCGAATAGTGCGGGCGTCACTCGTCGGGCATTGCCTCCGGCCAGGTGGACGGTCGTCGCACCGAACTCTCGAACGAAACCGTCGACTGCCATGACCAGCAGTTCGCCCCAGTGCTCTTCGTCCAACGACCTCGAGTGCTCACCAATCGTCTGGTCGTAGGTTTTGCCACGAACGAACAGCTCGGCGCCGACGTCGCGGATCTTGCGCAACGTGCCGTCGATCGCGAGGGCGATCCCGAGACCGGTGCCCAAGGTGAGGACCAGTTCCACACCCTGACCGTCGATCGAACCGAGCGCCGCCAACGTCGCGTCGTTCACGATCCGCACGTCTCGACCGGTCGCTCTGCAGAGCTCCTCTTGGAGTGCGAATCCCCGCCACTGAGCTTCGAGATCGGGATCGACCTCCGTGGTCACTCCCCCGGGCCTCGAGAGATTGCCGGGGCGCACGACGCGACCGTCGATGAACTCTCCGGGAAAGCCAATACCGACGCGCGGACACTCGCTCCCTTCGATCCTCTCGTCCAGTGCCTCGATGAGGCGTTCCGGAGAGCACGGGTACGGCGTCGGGCGTCGGCGCACGCCTTCGAGGAGTTCGCCGTGGATGTCGACGTGACAAAACTTGACGTTCGTGGCGCCAATATCGACCGCCAAAATCTGATCTTGCACGGGGGTTCGCGGTGGCGCCATCAAGAAATGCTAGTTAAGGCTCGCGCACCCCTCGGACGCGAAGTCGCCGATCGTGCCACCACGGTTGCAGGCGCACCGGATACGCCGGTCGGTGACCGGCAATCACGGTGCCCGTTCCGGGCGGTCGTTGGCGAAGCGGTACCGATGGCGGAGCGTCCTTTCGTGTCTCGAAGAGTTCTGGAAGAAACTGCGACGCCGTCGGATCGGCCAGGCCGCCCAGGACCAAGCGGGTCGTGTGGTTATTCACGATTGTCGAGGCTCGCGGACCCCATCGGGCCTTCAGTTGGGAGAAATCTTGGAGCACGGTCACCAGCGTGACGTCGAGGCCGCTCACCGTCGCGGCCATCTGGTCGAGCTCGTCGAGCGAGGCGACGGTCGCTGCCTCGTCGAGCACGAGGAGCAGTCGTCGCTGCGTTCGAAGTTCGACCAAGGACTGTTGCTCTTCCAACACCATTCGAAGGGCGCCCCGAAACAGCGGCTCGTAGTGTCGCTGTTCGCCGCGCGGACTGCAGAGATAGAGCGTGTTAGGTCCGCCAACCACTGATCGCACGTTCGCCAGCGGCTGACGAAATCGCCACGGCATCAACATCGTCTCGGCGGTCGTGAGTACGCCGTCGACGGTTTTGTGATCGTGTGTCAAGAACGCCTCGAGGACGTCGCCGGCCTCGCTATGTCCGACGACATCGAGCCACTGATCGAAATCGCGCTTCTCGATCGTGCGCGCCACGTCAAAAACGTCACGCGAGCGCTGGAACGCCAGCATGAGCAACGACCCCACCACCTTCGTCGCGAGCGAGTTCCAGAATTCGGTCTCGACGCGTTCGGCCGGCGCGCCCGTCAGGTCGCGCGCGACTCGGAGCGCGTGGCGAAGGGTCCGCACCCCCTCGAGCGGATTCCACGTCAACCCGCCATCGCGTCCAGGCTCGAGGACTTGCACCTCGCCCACCTGCGCGCGCCAATCCTTCGTGGTCGCGATCACGTCATTCTTCACGCTCGTGACGACGATCGCGTCGCTCCAGCGCAACAGCGCGGGAATCACGAGCGAGGACGTCTTGCCCACTTGTGTCGGACCAACGATGAGCAGCGAACTGCGAGGCGCGAGGCGCACCCGAGGTCCGAAACTGATGCCGTGGTACGTGCGCCGTCCGAGCGAGGGACGATCATTCATCGGCGTTGGCGATCCTCATTGCGTGATCCGTGTCGATGAAGGCGCGGTCTCGTTGATCGGGGCACACTCGCACCACCGAGCGGTGGGGTCCGTAACGCACGAGCGCCACGCCCTTGGGCAGAGCCGAGAGGTACTGTTCCTCACGCCGATGCAACCCGAGCGCGACGGCCATCTCTCGGGCCTCGTCCGGGGGCTGACGAAAGAGCCACGCCGTCTCGCATTCGCGTAGCAGTCCCTGCGCCCGCTCGCGGTGCACCGAGCCCGCGTCCCCGACGGCCGCGACGTCACTCCAACGGTGCAAGACCAACACGTGGCTTATGCCTTTCGCACGGGCCAACTTCCACGAGCCCTGCAACCAGCGCAAGGCGTGCGGGTCGGCCAGAACCGACCACGCCTCGTCGAGCACGAGATAACCGAGTTCGTGTTCCACGGCGACCACCTGTTGTGCCGCCGCGATCGCACTCAGTGCGGCCACGGGAAACGAGTTCGACGACCACTGCGCCGAGAGGTCGAGCACGATGAGTTGACCGGCGAAGATCATCGGTTCATCGTCACCGTCGAAGAGCCCGGCGAGATCGCCGTGGACGAATCGGTACAGCGTCAACGCCAGGTTTCGCTCCGGTGACGTCGCCGCGGACTCCAAATGCGATTGCAGCAACTCGAAGAGGGCGCGCAACACTCGTCGTGGTCGAGGAGTGTCCAACTGTTGCCACACTTCATCGATCACGTAGTGCTGGTCGCTCTTCAAGGCGGCACCCTGGGCGCTCGCGATGAGTGCGCGTAGTAGGTCGCGACACTCTCGATCGTTCGACGGAAACGGGCTGCACCATCCGTCGCGACCGAGCGCGACGACCTTCACGCCGTGGGACTGCGCCAACTGCGCGTACTCACCCTTGGGGTCGAGGATGACGGCTCGGCGACCGCGATCGAGTGCGCGATCAATCTGCATCTTGACCACCGTGCTCTTGCCAGCACCAATCGATCCAGCGACGACGACGTTCGGATTGGACAAGAGGCCCGCCGCGTACGCGTCGAAGGGATCCAGAACGAATGATCCACCTCGCTGCGTCTCACCGAGGCCGCGCCCCGTGAGTCCGGTCCCGGCATCGTGCGCCGGCACCGCGAGGCTGTTGAGGTCGCGCGACGTTGCCCAGTGGGTCCAGGAACGACTCATGATCCCGGGGCGCCTGGAAGTTGGGCGCAGTACCACGGGGCCTGTCGCCCAAATCCCGGTTCACAACGCAGTCCCGACTCGAACGCCGAGCGGGTCACGGCTTTCACGTCGTGTCGCAGTAATTGCGGTGACGCGGCTCGAACGACCACGAACACCGCGATCCGAAGTAGCGCGGTCCCCTCGACCACCATCGACTCTCGTTGACGAAGCCGTTCGAGAGTCCGCGTCGACTGCGCCGTTCGTCGAAAGCCAGCGGCCCGCGACGTCACGTCATCGCTCCCCACACGATGAACGGCTCGCGCGGCGAGTCGGTGCGCCCGGGCACCTCCGACGACGTCGACGTGGACCACGACGTCCAACGTCGACGATGCGAATTGCAGTCGTTCGAGGAACGCACGACCGTCGGGCACGGCACTGAAGTCGCGCACGCGTAACACGCGAGTCACTCCGCGCGCGTCGCGCACGTACGCCCAGCGCTCCATCAACCACGCCACGCCCGCTCCCCCACCAGCGGTCGCCGCATCGAGCGCCAGGTTGGCGTTTTCCTTCCAGCCCAAAGGCGCGTTCACGTCTGACGGCACGGCCAACAGTGTCGCCACTTCATTCGGAGACGTCCGCACGTGCAGCGAGAAGTGTCGCGTGACGTCCGATGTCGCGAGGGCGTCGGCGAACTCCGCGAGCGCCAGCGCATTTTGTTGGTCGCGTCCCGAGAGGTCGAGTCGGCCGCGGTGCAGCAGTTCAAAGCCGCGCACCGTCGCCGCGCCGCGGGCGACGATCGCCACGGCTTCGCCGCGGTTCGTGACCTGGACCGAGGTCCACCGGGATCGAACAACGAAGTCGACTCCGATGCGTACTCGTTCACCGACGGTCAGGCCGTCACGAGTCGGAGCCGCGCACGAGAGCAGGGCAAGGCCTAACGCGAACTCGACGAGCGCCCCGTGCACTTGCGTGATCCATTCGCCGATGAGCCCGGCACCGACGATCGCGAGGCCCGCCTGATGACGTCGAACACCGATCCAACGACTCTCGCCATCGGCGACGCCAAGACCCAGGTGCTCACTCATCGAAGTGCCATCCGACCACCGGACCCATCTCGTCCGTGCGGTACGCCACGTGGCCTCCCCGCGGCGTCGGTGTGCCCACGGGTGGCGGTAACTTCACTCCGGTGGCCACGGGCATCGGTGTCTCGGGACCGCCCTCCCACATGCCGAGGCCCAAGTCCTCGGGTCGCTCCTCTGGCCCAGGGAAAGGTGCTTCGGGCACCAGCGCGCGCGCCGCCTGGGCGAGCGGCGACGACGGAATGTTGGTCACGGTCTTGGTCAGACGCGATCGAACTCCCTCCAGGTTGTGCAACGCGGCGGTTTCGACGAACGGGATGACCTTCAACAAGAGGAACGGAGAGAAGCTCGCGAGGATCAGCGTGAGTGCACCGGTGATCACTTGGGTCGCGGAGTTGCCGAGCAGTTCATCGAATCCCAGGATCAGCGTGATCACGATAAGGAACTTGCTCACCGCGACGGCGAGGAACGTCTCGGCCAAGCGCCAACCCAAGCGACGTCCCGCGGGGAACGTCGCGAGCGGTACGATGACCGGAACGAGCACCAACAACAGCGTGAGAATCACGGCACGGACGATCAACTCACACCACAAGAGCCACGAACCGACCACGACGGCGACGGCAAGAACGAAGAGTGCGAAGGCCGGTGCCGTCGGAGCCACACTGGTCAACGCGTTGGTGAGTTCCGCTTGATGATCAAGTACCGCGCTCGACGTACTGGACGAGAGTTGATTCACCGTCTCGAGGATGAGCGTCGCGAATGGTCGTGCGAGAAATATCCCCAGTACGCACGCCGGGGCCACACCGAGATACACGCGCCACAGTGAGGCGGCGTCACCGTGACGAACCGCCTGCAGCGTCGCGACTAAGAGCCCCACCATCAACAGCACCGGCGAGAGATTGACCAGGACGTTGAACTCCGCCGTCGCGGAGCGAATGATGGTGGTCGGTTCGGTCGCCGAATTCAACACGGCGCCCGCCGAAGTGAGGAACCAACCAACGCTGCTGAGAATCCACGTCGTCAGGGTATTGAAGAAGCCGCCGACGACCGTGGTGACCGCGGCGTGCGCCACACAGCTCAGCGGATGGAGGATGCACCCAAAGTGACCCATCAGCGGACGCCGAGACCCGCGTTGAAGAAGAAGTTGATCAACGTCGGAGCGGCGCCGATGAGGATCGCCGCGCCGAGCGAGGTCAACACCGCTCGGCGGCCCTGTGATGATTGGTGCATGTTTTGCGTGTGACTGCCGACGGCCCAGAGTCCGGCACCCAGCAGTAGTGCGACCAAGGCGCCGATCAGGGCCCACGCGGCGATCCCATTTGCAATCTGCTGGAGCGCCGCGCTACCCGGAAGAGCGGTCGTGGACGGGGTGAGAGTCACATTGGCGAACATCACGTTGTTCTCGCTTTCATACGGAGAGCGCCCAACGGTCGCTGGCGCGACCGTCGAGGCTTTGTCTGCGAGAATGGTCTCGTGCTCGTCGCGCTCGCCCACAACGTGATTTCGAAATGGCCCCCGGCCGCGCTCTACGGCGCCGGCGCGGGAGTCCTGCTCGTCGGACTATTCATCGGCGTCCTCATCAATCGGCAACGCGGACATCGCGCCATCGCCCAGCGTCTCTCGGCGCTGGCCTCTCGACTCGGCGTCGAGCCTCACGACGACAACGGCAAGGTCGAAACGGCGCTCAGCTTCCTGGAAGAGGCCACGGGCGTGGCCAGCACCGCGGTCTCGGAGTCCAGCGCCGACGCCTCACGGTTGCGCCAATCGATGGACTCACTCCCCCTCGGACTGGTCCTCTGTGACGAAAGCGGCGGCGTCATTTTTCGCAATTCCCAGGCCGAGGCACTGATGACGAGTCGCTACGGCGACGCCATCGCCGCCCAGGCCGTCACCGACGTCCTGGCCGAAGGGTGGTCCAACGGTGTCGCTGAGCGCACCGTCGACATCTACGGTCCGCCGCGTCGGACCCTCACGATTCGCGCCGCCGTCATCGACGACGGGCGCCGACCGTTGGGTGTCCTGGCCATCATCGAGGACGTCTCAGAACGCCGTCGTCTCGAAGACATTCGCCGTGACTTCATCGCCAACGTCTCCCACGAACTGAAGACCCCAATGGGTGCGCTCGGACTGCTCGCCGAGACGCTGATGTTCGAGACCGACCCCGCGGTCGCCCATCGATTGGCCGAGCGCATCAACAACGAGGCGTTCCGCGTGAATCGAATCATCGAAGACCTTCTCGACCTCTCGCGCATCGAAGGTGAAGGGTCACCCACGCGTGAGCCGATTCCCGTGGTCCTGATCGTCGCCGACGCGATTGAACGGATTCGCACCGCCGCCGAGCAACACGACGTAAAGGTTGACTTCGTCGAACCCGAAGCCAACCTCGTCGTGGTCGGCGATCGTCGTCAGTTGATCTCGGCCATTCACGCACTCCTCGAGAACGCGGTCGTGTACTCGCCCAGGGGCGGACTCGTCAGCATCAACATCGATCGCATCGAGGCCACGGTCTCCGACGAGGGCGAGAGTACCGGTCCGATCGCGTTGATCGCAATCAGGGACCAGGGTGTGGGCATTCCCGCGAAGGACCTCGAGCGAATCTTCGAACGCTTCTATCGCGTCGATCCCGGTCGGGCCCGCGAGACCGGCGGCACCGGGCTCGGTCTGAGCATCGTGCGCCACGTCGCACACAATCACGGTGGCAACGTCCTCGTGGAGTCCCGCGAGGGCGAAGGTTCGACGTTCACCCTCGAACTTCCGATGACGCACTGATGCCCAAGAAACATTCCAACGACAAGCGCGTCAACATCTTGCTCGTCGAGGACGAGGAATCGTTCGTCGACGCGCTGACCATCGGACTCGACCGAGAAGGATTCGACGTGGCCGTCGCACGAGACGGCCAACAGGCGGTGGCGCTCTTCGCGAAAGAGACCTTCGACATCGTGCTCCTCGATCTCATGCTGCCCAAGTTGTCGGGGCTCGACGTCTGTCGTCAGATTCGCGCGAGCAGCGAAGTGCCGATCATCATCGTCAGCGCCAAGGGCGAAGAGGTCGACATGGTACTGATGCTCGAAATCGGTGCCGACGACTACGTCACGAAGCCCTATCGACTCAGAGAGCTCGTCGCTCGAATTCGCGCCGTGTTGCGCCGACGAGAGACCCACGAAAACGTCGTCGCGTCCGACGACGAAATCACATTGGGACCGATTCGCATGGACATCGACGCGCGCCGGTGCTACGTCGACGGCGAAGAGATCAAATTGCGTAAGAAGGAGTTCGCGCTGCTTCGACTCCTGCTCGAGAACCCTGGTCGCGTGTTGACTCGTGAAGTCCTGATCGACCGGATCTGGGGCAGCGATTACGTGGGCGACACCAAGACCCTCGACGTGCACATCAAGCGACTTCGCACCCTGATCGAGGACAATCCGAAGAACCCCGAACACATCACGACGGTGCGCGGCGTCGGCTACCGATACGAATCTACGAAGTCCTCGGCCTGATCGTTCGCAGTTCGCCCATGTAGGGAGTGAGCACATCAGGTAACACCACCGAGCCGTCGCTCTGGCGATACGTTTCAATCAACGCGGCCCAGATACGGGCCCATCCGAGCGCCGAGCCGTTCACCGTATGTACCAGCGCGGTCGTACCGTCGGCCGTTCGGTACCGCACGTGCGCTCGACGAGCCTGGTAGTCGCGGAACCAACTGACCGACGAGACCTCGAGCCAGCGATCCACGCCCGGGCTGAAGACTTCGAGGTCGATCGTGCGCGCCGAGGACGTGCCGAGATCGCCCGTGCAGAGTTGCAGGAGTCGATACGTGAGACCAAGTTCTTGCAACAGACTCTCGGCGCGCGCCAGGATGTCGTCGAAAGCGGCCGATCCCTGCTCGGGCGTGCAGTACGCGAACAGTTCGACCTTGTCGAATTCGTGCACGCGCAGCACACCGCGCGTATCGCGTCCCGCCGAACCGGCCTCACGACGGAAACACGCCGTCTCCGCGCACAGTCGAATCGGCAGAGTCGACTCGTCCAGGATCTCACCGGCGTGCATTGAGGTGAGCGGCACCTCGGCCGTGGGTATCGCCCAAAGCCCGTCACGCTCAATGCCGTACATGTCGTCTGCGGACTTGGGCAGGTGACCGGTCGACATCATCGTCGCGGTCAGCGCAAAAGTCGGCGGGTGAATCTCCTCGTACGCGCCGGCGTTTCGATCGAGTGAGAAAGCACTCAGCGCGCGAATCAGTCGCGACCCGGCGCCGCGAAAGAGAGGGAACATCGATCCGGCGATGCGCGCACCCGCCTCGAGATCGAGGATCCCGAGTTCGGTCCCCGCGTCCCAGTGCGGGACCTTCTGGTGGTCGGCGAACTCGGGAAACGGACGGCCCTCATCCATGCCCGGCCACCATCGTCGTAACTCGACGTTGTCGTTCTCGTCCACGCCATCCGGGACGTCAGGGTCCGGAAGGTTCGGGATCATCAGGAGTTCGTCGTGCAAAGTGGTGCCGACCCGCTCCATCACCTCAGTCGCCGCGCGCTCGTCCTCGCCCAGTGCCCGGCTCTTCTCGGTCAACGCCTGCGCGGTCTCGGTGTCCTTGTCGCGACGGGCCTCGCCGACCAATCGGGAGAGGAACTTCACCTCGGCGCGCAGCCGTTCGGCTTCTTGCAGCAACGCGCGGTGTTCCACGTCGAGGGCGATGATTTCGTCCATCGTCACCAACGAGACGCCGCGACGCGCCAGGGCGGCCTTGACGATGTCTGGTTCACGACGTAGTTGGACGAGGTCAATCATGACCCCCAGACTAGTGAGCACACGAAAGCGCACTCGGGGACCGTCTATGTTCAGAGGTCGTGAGCTACGCCGTCGAGGTCAACGATCTAACGGTCGACTTCGGCACGTTGACGGCCGTCGACGACGTGTCCCTTGACGTCGCCTACGGCGAAGTCGTGACGCTGCTCGGGCCCAACGGCGCCGGCAAGACCACCCTCGTCGAGACGCTGCTCGGATTTCGCGCCCCGACGTCGGGGACCGTTCGCCTGCACGGGTTGAATCCCCTTCGCGATCATCGAGAGGTCGTCGTGCGCACCGGCGCACTGTTACAGCGTGGTGGGGTGTGGTTCCCCATGTCACCGCGTCAGGTGCTCGACCTCACCGCGTCGTACTACGACGCGCCCCGAGACACCGACGAACTGCTGACGTTGCTCGATTTGGACCGCTGTGCGCGCACGGCCTGGCGACGCCTCAGCGGTGGCGAGCAGCAGCGAACCCTGCTGGCGCTCGCGTTGCTGGGACGGCCGCGCGTCCTCGTACTGGACGAGCCCACCACGGGGGTCGACCCCGAAGGCCGACAGGTGATTCGCGACCTCATCGCCTCAGAACGTGATCGCGGATGCGCGTTATTGGTGACCACCCATGAGCTGACCGAGGCCGAGCGCACGTCGAATCGAGTCGTGATCATGAACCGCGGTCACCTCGTCATCCAGGGCACCCTCGACGAGCTCTCGGGCGCTCCGGAGATGATCGTCGAACTCTCCGGGCCGATCGACACTTCGCTCCTCGCCACCGCGTTGGCATGCGTCGTCACCGCGGACGGCGAGAGTCGAATTCGCTGTGAGACCGAATCCACGCCCGAGCGGATCGCGATATTGAATGACCACCTGACGGGCGTCGGCGTGACACTGCTCTCACTGCGCACTCGTGCGTCGCTCGAAGAGCGCTACATGGAGCTGATCGAGCAGGAACGTCGCGAGGTGCGCCCATGAACGCGTGGTGGGCGCAGAGTCGAGCCGAGGTTCGCATGACGTTGCGACGGGGAGAGACACTGCTCTTGACCGTCGGCATCCCGGTGTTGCTGCTGGTGTTCTTCTCCATGACCAAGGTCGTGTCGACCCCGACGAAGAGTCGAGTCGATTTCATTGCGCCGGGAATCTTGGCCCTGTGCGTGCTCTCGACGTCGTTGGTCGCGTTGTCGATCGCGACCGGCTTCGAGCGAAGTTACGGAGTGCTGCGGCGCCTTCACGTGACGCCGATCGGGACGCGCCGACTCATCGGCGCCAAGATCACGGGCGTACTGGTGACCGAGGCCCTGCAGGTCATCATCCTCGCCCTGGTCGCCTTCACGTTGACGTGGCGCCCTCGCGGAGGAGTGGGCGGCGGACTCGAAGTCGCGGCGCTTCTGGTGCTCGGTTCGGCCGGTTGCGCCGGAATCGGACTCGCCCTCGCGGGACGCCTGCGCGCGGAGGTGAATCTCGCCGCCAGTAACGGTCTCTACCTCGTGTTGCTCTTGCTCTCGGGCATCGTCGTGCCATTGACGTCACTGCCGACGTTGATCCGGCGTGTCGCGGTTGCGCTACCCCCCGGCGCGATGGCCGAGGGCCTTCATCGGGTCCTGGGACAGGGTCTGGCGCCGACCGGCGCCGACTGGATCGTGCTGGGGATCTGGGCGATCCTCGCACCGCTCGTCGCGGCGCGGACGTTTCGATTCGACTAAGCGCGAAGCGCCGCGATTCCCTTTACCAAGACGTTTTTCGGGATCGCCCCGTAGTACACCTGCTTCAGGATTCCCTTGGCGCTCACGAATACCGTCTCGGGGACGTACGCGAATTGGAATATTCCGGTAGTCACGGTGCCGTTCGGGTCGAACGCGATCGGGAAGGTGACGCCGCTCTCCTTCACGAATGCCTTCGCCGGGCCCCGCGAGTCAAGTGCGTCGATACCGATGACGCGAATCGAGCCCTCGTTGTGATGACGTATGTAATTGGCGACCTTGGGCATCTCACTCTTGCACGGCCCGCAGAAACTCGCGAAGAAGATCAGCACCGCGGCGTGATGACTCTTCCAGGGTGCTTCGACCGTGCCACTCTTGAGTCCGCTCAGTGAAAACGTCCTCATGGATTTACCCACCAACGCGTTCGTGGGTTCGCTGCCGTTGGTCACGTGACCACCCGTGAAGATCGACACGATGACGATGAGGACGATGGCGCTCACCCCAGCGATGACGATCGTCAGTCGTTTCTTGCGCGACGGACGCCGATCCGAACTAGTGGTGACGGACAAGAACGTCAACCGCCATCAAGACGAAGAGTGCCGTCAAGTACGTGATGGAAAAGTGGAACAGTCGCATCGCCTCGCCGACGTCGGCCTTGTCGGCCATCGCGTGACGGTACAGTCGCGCGGCGTAGAACGTGAACAGACCGCCGAGCACCGTGGCCGACACGGCGTAGACGACACCGAGGTGCGCGGTCGGACCGATCAACATGGTCAGCGCCCACATCACGACGGAATAAATGAGAATCTCCAGCGTCGTGTGACGAAGCGACGTCACGACGGGCATCATCGGCACGTTCGCCGCCTTGTAGTCATCGCGGTAGCGCACCGCGAGCGCCCAGAAGTGCGGTGGGGTCCAGATGAAGATCACCAGGAACAGCAAGACCGGCGTCCACGTGAGAGAGTTCGTGACCGCGGACCAGCCGATCAACACCGGCACCGCGCCGGCCGCGCCGCCGATCACGATGTTCTGCTTACTGCGGCGCTTCAACCAGATCGTGTAGACGAAGACGTAAAAGGCCGTCGCCGACATCGCGAGCCACGCCGAGAGTTGATTCACCCACAGCGCGAGGACGACGAAGGCGACCACTTCGAGCGCGACGGCGAACAACGTGGCGTCGCGCGCGGACATGACGCCGGTGACCAGCGGACGGCGTTTCGTGCGTTCCATGATCGCGTCGATGTCGCGGTCGATCACCATGTTGAACGTGTTAGCGCCGCCCGCCGCGAGCGTGCCGCCGCAGAGGGTCGCCACCATCAACCAGAGACCCGGGATGCCGTTCGCCGCGACCACCATGGTGGGGATCGTCGTCACGAGTAAGAGCTCGATGATTCGCGGCTTGGTGAGCGCGAGGTAGCCCTGTAGAACTTCACCCAATGAATGGCGCGCCGGGGCCGTGATCGTCATGGAGGGATTCTACGGGAGAGCGAATTACCTATCCTGATGGAGTGACCGCAACTCCGCGCCGCGTCGTGCCCGGCCCAACGTTTCGTTGGTTCGCCCTGGCGTCGTTCATCTCGATGATCGTCATCGTGCTCAGTGGCGCCGCCGTTCGCCTCACCGGCTCCGGCTTAGGGTGCCCGGACTGGCCCACGTGCTTCAAGGGGCGAATCACCGGCTCGTGGGGTATCCACCACTTCATCGAGTACGGAAACCGTGTCGTCACGCTGCTCTTGATCTGCGTCACGATCGCGACGCTGGTGGCGGCGATCTGGCGTGAAGTCCGCCGCCAAGACCTGATAATCCTCTCAGGAATGTTGATCGCGGGCGTCGTCGCCGACGCGATTCTCGGCGCCTTCGTCGTCTACAGCAAGCTCAACCCCTGGCTCGTCTCACTGCACATGCTGCTGTCACTCTCGATGGTCGTGATCAGCGCGGTGCTCTATCACCGGTCCAAGTACGTCTACGGAGGAAACGCCCGCAGTGACGTCCGCGACCGACACTTCCTCTTGATCGCGCGTCTGCTCTGGATTCCATTCGTCGTGTTGTTGATCACGGGCACCATGACGACCGGTTCGGGGCCGCACGCCGGCTCGTCGCAGGGCCAACTGGTGGCGCGACGACTGCCCTTCGCGTTCTCGTCAGCGGCGTGGGTTCACTCGCTCGCCGCGGTTCTGTTCATTGGCCTCATCACCGGATTGCTCTTCGCCATCTGGACGAAGGACGCGCCGAGCGCGCTGCGACTCGGTGTCCGTCGACTCGTCGTCATCTCGCTGGTGCAGGCGGCGATCGGCGTGACGCAGTACCTCACGCACGTACCGCCGCTCCTGGTCGAACTGCACATCGTAGGGGCCGTGTCACTCACGATCGGCGTCACCCAGTTCCACTTGAAGCAGACCGCCCACGACCGTGAACCGGGTACCCGGCGCGTGGAGCGCACGGCCGTGACCGTGAACGCAGTTCAGTAGGTCCTGTCCCTCGGCGCGAACGTCGAGCGGATTCACGTCGTTGCGGTGACGACCCTCAGCTGTTCGAGCGAATCACGCAGTACCTGGGTCAAGTCACTCGGCTCCGATGATGAAACCCAACGCTCGAACGAGATCTTGAACAGTGCGATGGCGACCTCACCCGTGAGTCCCGCGGTCGGGTCGCCCACCCCACGCTGGCGCAACGCCTCTGCGAGGGCCACGGCGAGCGAGGAGAGTTTGATGAGTTCGCGCTCTTGAAGCTCCGTACTTCCTTCGATGATGCGCTGGCGTTGGACGGAGAAGTCGCGGTGTTCGTTGAACAGGCTTCCCGCGGCTTCTAGAGCCAGCGCTACCGCATCCATGGGAGTCGCCAAATCGGGTGCGTTCACGACCGTATCGACCAGGAGCTCCTGGAGTGCCTGTGCCCCGGAGAAGAGGACCTCGCGTTTGTCAGAGAAGTGGCGAAAGAAGGTCCGTTCGGTGAGTCCCGCTCGTTCGGCAATATCGGCGACCGTGGTCTGATCGAATCCCCGTTCGCCGTAGAGCTCCATCGCCGCCTGAGCGAGCCTTCCGCGACCATTCGGTTCCCAACGCACCATGACGTCACTCTATTCGGTGTTGACAGTCGCTGACATCATCGCTATAGTGATGACAGTAACTGACATTAAATGAACGCTTGCGCGTGGATGTCAACCAAACAAAGGAGAATCGAAGATGAGAGTATTCGTAACTGGAGCCTCAGGCTGGATCGGCTCGGCGGTAGTGCCGGAACTCATTGGTGCTGGCCACGAAGTCGTGGGACTGGCGCGATCGGACGCGGCCGCCGCCGCGATCGTCGCGGCCGGAGCCGAGGCCTATCGAGGATCGCTCGATGACCCCGCGAGTGTTCGCGACGGAGCCGCGCTCTGTGACGGCGTGGTCCACCTCGGCTACAACCATGATTTCTCACAGATGGACGCCGCGGCGAAGACCGACCACGACGTCATCGAGGCCATTGGCGCGGCCCTGAAGGACAGCGATCGGCCCTTCGTCGTCGCCGGCGGCGTGCTCGGACTCGCCCCCGGACGGATCGCGACCGAGAACGACGTGCCGGATCCAGCCCTTCATCCGAGGTCGGCGAACGTCGCTTTGGCGCTCTCGCTGGCCCGCGACGGTGTGCGATCGTCGTGCGTACGATTCGCCCCGACGGTCCACGGCGACGGTGATCACGGATTCATCGCGACGCTCGTCGCGATCGCGCGCGCGAAGGGGAACTCGAGCTACATCGGCGATGGCGCCAACTGCTGGCCGGCCGTGCACCGCTTCGACGCCGCACGACTCGTTCGCCTGACATTCGAAGGCGCCCCGGCCGGGTCCTCCGTCCACGCCGTTGCCGAGCCGGGCATTGCGACCAAAGCCATTGCCGAGGCGATTGGCGAAGGACTCGGTCTCTCCGTCAACTCGATACCGGTCGATGAAGCGGGTGACCACTTCGGGTGGTTGGGCCGATTCTTCGGTGCGGACTCGACCGCATCCAACACCATCACGCGAGAGTTGCTCAACTGGGAACCGACGCATCAAGGACTGCTAGAGGATTTGCGGGAGGGCCACTATTTTCGTCAATCGCTGGATTGACAATCGACATGGTTGTTGCATGGAGTGGAGACGATGGGGATCGAACCCACGACCTCAGGCTTGCAAAGCCCGCGCTCTACCAACTGAGCTACGTCCCCGGGGTCTCCATCCTACCAAGAGTCATTATTCACTTTGATGGCTTCGAGGGCGCCGTCAGCGACTCGATGCAGCGGTCGTTCTCGGACCAAGCGCCAGCGAGCTTCATTGACGTCATAGAAAATTGCGGCGACGACCGATTGGTCATCCGCGCAACTTCGGCGACGTGACCACCGAGCGGAAACAGCCGGTCACGTCGCCAACGGAATCCGACCTTCTTTCGCCGCACGCTGGAGCGCTTTGAAATCACTCAGCGTTCGGTCTCGGTACGCCAAGGCGAAGGTGGCGAACGCTTGATCGGCCACGTCAGTCTTGCCGAGGTAGCCGGCGATCTCCGCACCGCCTCCCCCTCGAGCGTGGGCTCGCGCCAGCGTCCACGCACAGATTCGTCCGTAGGTCACGAGCAGTGACTCGTCGAGGTGATCAAGAGCGATCGCGGCCTTGTTGTCGTAGAGCTGGCGCACGTAGTAATGCCGCGCGGAAGATCCCATCTTCATGGAGTGCCAGCCCAAGAACACGTCGGGGGTCGCCTGCATCAATCGCTGGCCCTGCACGACCCGCTCCCCCGCCGGTAATGGGGACTCGCGACCGGTCGCCGTGGCTATCACCGACGCGCCGGCCTGTTTCACCTGCAAGAAGAAGGGGTCGAATTCGTCTCTGCCCAACAGCAGCAGGACGTAGCATTCCGTACCGACCGAACCGACGCCAACGACCTTGCGCGCAGCGTCGACGATGCTGAACTGCGAGAGGAGTTCTTGTCGCTCGCTACTCAACGTCGTGGCGTAACCAGCGATCAGATGATCGAGGTCGGTGTTCGTCAGATATCCGCTCTCCTTGAGTTTCGAAAGGGGAACGAGGAGCGGAGGTTTCGCGACGATGCGCGGACCGTCCTTGCCGTCGACGATCAACTTCGCGTACGCCTTTCGCGTGTCACGCCCACTGGCGTAAGCGACGACGTGATCGATCCTGTGGATCGCGTTCACGTTGAAGAATCCACCGAGATCGGCCATGACCGCGTCAATGTCCAACGTCGCGTACCACGTCGCGAGCCGGTCTTCGGTGGCGAATCGTCGAATAGAGCGTCGGTACTCCCGGGCGGCGGCCAGGGCGATGCGCTCCTGCTGGGCATCAGTGTGACCGAGATGCATCGAGGCGATCGCCAGCGACGAGACGAGACGCTTGAGGTCCCATTCGAATGGACCCTGGTCGGTCTCGTCAAAATCGTTGACGTCGAACACCAGGCGACGCTCGGGTGACGAGAACAGGTTGAAATTCGACAGATGTGCGTCGCCGCAGATCTGGACCTCGAGTGACGTACTGGATCCTCTCGCCAAGTCCTCGGCCATCAAGAGCGCGTTCGCGCGATAGAACGACAACGGGTCACTCAGCATGCGCGAATAACGCAGCGGCAGTAAGTCGGGACGGCGAGTCTCGCCCTGCCACATCAGGCGGGCGACCGGGTCGTACGCGGGCGGGCGGTCGCTCACTTTGGCCATCGCGCCGCGCGGCATCAATTCGCGCTGGCTTCGTCCATGGGTCTTTCGTGCTTCAGGGGTCGGTGGTGCATTCGTTGACATAGTCACGCCATTTTCGGATTCGTCACGTCGTGGTTCTCGCCGCGAATTCGCGGCCCGACATGGCTCACGATGAGCAGTCCCATAATCAGGTCCGCCACCAAGATACAGCCGGGAAAGAGGGCCCCAGCCGTGGTCAACTTCGTGAGCGTCAGCAGCGTGATGGCGCAGTTCGCCGATCCCAAGAAGAACAGTCGCGGCGACTCAGAGCTCGGCGCGAGCCAGGACTTTCGAATCGTGGGGAGTGCCGCCATTTGATCGGCGGCCACGAATGAGGCCAGCGCAACGGTCGGCTCATTGATGAACGCCCAGAAGATCAGACCGCCCACCGAGATCGCTCCGCACACCACGTCGAATGAACCGAGTTTCCACACTCCGTGGGGATTGCGAAACGACGCGACCACCACCGCGCACGGCACGAGTCCCAGCATCAGCGTCATCAACGCCGCGAGACCCACGTGTTGTTGAATCTCGACCACGAAGGCGAGGACGCCTTCGACGCCCCACAGTGACCACGTCACCCGATTCGGCGACGTAGTGCCCCGAAGGGTGTCGCGAATGTAGCCGTAGGCCCCGACGACGGACAGCGCCGCGGCGAGGTAGACAAAACGCGGATCGATCACCGAACAAGTCTGCCCGTTCGCATTGCTCGCCTTATCTCTGTTCCTCTGGGCCCCGTTCGACGCTGCGTTATCCTCGGCGTTCGTGGACGCGCGGACATTTCTCGGCATGGAACGAACCGGTGCCACGACGTGGACCTTCGAAGTCACCGAACGGGTCATCACCCCCGGCAACTTTCTCTTCGGCGGATGCGGGCTGGCCTCCGGGCTCGTCGCGCTCGAAGAGGCGAGCGCGCGACCGACGATTTGGGCGACCGCTCAGTACCTCTCGTACGCTCCTCTCGGCGCTACGGTCACCGTGGAGACCGACCTCGCCGTCATTGGTGGACACGTGACCCAGGCTCGTGCGACGACGTACGCCGAGGGTCGAGAGATACTGACCGTCAACGGCGCCTTCGGGACGGGAGAGTTGTCCGCGGCGACTCCGTGGGTCACCATGCCTGAGGTCAAGCCTCCGGAGGAGTGTCCGGAGCGCATCATGCCCGAGCGTTTCAATCGCTCGATATTCAATCACCTCGAAGCCCGCATTGCGTTGGGCCGACCTTTCGAACAGATCGACGGGACCCCCGGCTCGCCAGTCTCGGCATTGTGGTCACGCGTGCCCGGCCACTTCGATCTCTCGGCGGCGACGCTCGCCATCTTCGGGGACTACGTCGCGGGCGGACTTTCACAGCCACTCGGGTTCTCGACCATGGGCCGCAGCCTCGACAACACGATTCGTCTCGTGACGCTCGAGCCGACCGAGTGGGTACTCACCGAGATCCACATGCACGCGCTCGCCGGCGGCTTCGCCCAGGGTACGGCCTACATGTGGAGTCAATCGGGGACGCTGCTGGCCACGGCCAGTCAGTCCATCGCGGCGCGAGCGTGGGACCCGTCGGCCCTCTAGGTTCGAATCGTCGGTCGGCTAGATTGGAACCCCTGCGGGGCTATAGCTCAGTCGGTTAGAGCGCGTCACTGATAATGACGAGGTCGTAAGTTCGATTCTTACTAGCCCCACCACAACCCAGTACCGCCGTGTCGTTGCCTCCGGTTAGCCGTCGGTGGCCATCACGGAGATACTTGCGTCCGCAGTCGGTGCCGGTACGTTGAAAGACATGGTCGTGCGGCACTCGGGCCTAAAAAGAGACGACGAACGATGAACTATCTGAGAAACCATGTCCGCGAAAGCCGGGCGGTGCTCGCCCTCGCCGTTCTGATGCCTCTGGCCTTAGCGGTGAGCTCGACATCACTGGCTTTCAAAGCCGACGCTGCCACGCCGTCGCACCCCGCCTGTCAGGCCTCACGGATCACGGTGACTACGGGTTCGACCGAGACCAACACGACCTATCCGGTTAGGACGTCGACGGGCGTCCACCAAGAGCTCGCCCTCGAGATCGTCCCGGTGTACTTCTACAACCGGGGCACCACTTGTCACCTCCTGATGGGGGCGCCCATTTTCCGAGCGGTGCGCAACACGACGGACGTCACCCACTTCACGGCCCACGATCTGTCGGTGCCGGCCGGCGCCGACAACACCCGGCGACCGGTTGTCGTTCGCCACCAAAAGCTCGAAGCTCTCTTCGTCATCGTCAGGCCAGCGGGTTCGCCGTTCAAGGGCTGCGATTCGGCGACGACGACTGGCTTCCTCGTGGGCAACTACGCAAACCCCATTGCCACGTCGCACTTTGTCGTTCGGCGGCTCATTGACGTGTGCTTCGATACAGGGGCGCGACGCACTGTCTTGAACTACGGCGTCGGCTGGCCCACGACGTAGCACCTAGTGACGCGGCATTTGTCCGAATGCCCCTCCACAAGTGATTCGGACAACTACACCGAATCCGTGTGGACAAACCTTCGCTGATGTAGCTGACACGTGTCCACCCGACCGAAGGTCGCGGTCTAGTCCGGATCGTCCCAAATGGTCACGAATAACTTAGAGCGATGAGAAAGAAACTCGCCGTCATCGAACTCGCGAAACATCGCGAACCGGCATTGCTGATTTCTGGACAGGCGGTGTCCAACTTCGGCGACGGCGTCGCGCTGGTAGCGCTCACGTTGCTCGTATTGGACACGACTCACAGTGTGACGTCGCTCGGTTGGTTCGCCGCCGCTCGGATGACGCCGCAGGTCGTGTTCCTGCTCATCGGAGGAGCAGTAGTCGACCGCTTCTCTCGCCGACTCTTGCTCATCCTCTCCGATGTCGCGCGGGCTGTTCTCACGGCCGTCATCGTCGTGTTGATAGTCACGCACTCGCTCCATTTCTGGGAACTCATCGTCTTCGCCGTCCTCTTTGGAAGTTTCGACGCGATCTTCTTCCCCGCGATCTCCGCGTTGACGCCAGAGATCGTCCCCGAGGAACTACTGCCGGCCATGAACGCAGTTCGCCCGCTCACCAACAATCTTCTCGGCGCCATGATCGGCCCCGCTGTCGGAGGACTCCTCGCGGCATTCAGTGCGAGCCTTTCCATCGCGGTTGACTGCGCCACCTTCGTTCTGAGTGCCACCGCATTGGCACTTATGAAACCAACGCCCAAACCGACGCGTGACGCCGCCGCCACCATGTTCGGCGACATCAAAGAGGGCCTGCGTTACGTCATGCGTACACGCTGGCTCTGGACGACGTCGGCATCGGTGACGTTGGTCAACGCGTTCGTCCTGGCGCCGATGTTCGTGCTCATCCCCTATTTCTTGCGGCATAACCTGCACTTGGCCAAGGACTACGTCGGCTTCGCCGTCGCGGCGGCCGGCGTCACCGGGGCGATCGGGGCATTGATCGCGGCCAATCTTCCTTTGCCCAAGCGTCGAATCCGCATGATGTGGCTGTACTGGTTGATCGCGTCCTTCTCGGCGCTCGTGATGGGCATTGCCACGAACTTCTGGGAAGTCATAATCTTCCCCGTCGTCGTGTCGCCGATGATCATCTTCGGCAACGTGATTTTTGAGTCGATGATGCAGACGGAGGTTCCTCGCGAGCTACTCGGCCGGGCCAGTTCGGTCGACTGGTTCGTCTCCCTCGGCGTCACGCCGATTGGGGTCGTGGTCGCGAGCGAAGTAGCCAACGTCGTCGGGGTGCGTGCGTACTTCGTCATCTTCAGCATCATCTGCGCGATGCCCGGCCTTTGGATCATGGCGTCCAGGCGCATCAACGCCGTTGATGCGGATCGAATCAATCCAATGGTGGTTATCGAGCAG